>Ga0209088_10000464_pt1 | contig 28848 bp, 43 predicted proteins | sample S_140625_EF_Meta_FD_187324 | JGI IMG/M metagenome (GOLD analysis project Ga0209088, IMG submission 187324) | Freshwater microbial communities from Lake Simoncouche, Canada to study carbon cycling - S_140625_EF_MetaG (SPAdes) (version 2) | ecosystem: Environmental > Aquatic > Freshwater > Lake ... | reverse complement strand
CTTTGCTGCTTCGTCCTTTGGCTTTTCGGTGGAAGTTGAGTTGCTTTCAGACGAAACTTGATAACGGTCTGCTGAAACGGCGTTGCGGCTAGGGTCCGACTGTCGTGGGGCTTCACCGCCACCCTTGCTACCACCCTCGCTTTTGCCACCGCCCTCATCCTTGCTACCGCCAGCACCGGCAATACCGCCTGTGTGCTGATTACCTCGGAACTCGTGTCCGGCTTCCTCTTTCTTGACTTCGCTACTTTCCACCACAGACTTAGCCCACGACCAACCGGCATCGCCACCCCACGCATCCCAAGCCACACGACCCGGTGAGGGATAGCCATCCTCGTCTTGGTGAAATCCTTCTGCCTTCTGGTCAACCTGATGGCGGTCAAAATAAGCCTTCATACGCTTCAGGGTGTCCAGCGAAACGGGGTGAGCGTTGGCGAGGTCAGAGGCACGCTTGCGACCCACGGGCGTGAAGCCAGAACCAGCCTTGCCTTCCTTCAGCCAGCCCAATGCTCGTTGGGCGGCTTCCTGAACGCCCTTCGGTGGGGTTGTTGCATCTTTCACCACTACGGCTACTTGGTTGAGGATTTGGAAAGCGGCGAATAGGCGGTCAAAGTTCGCCATCAGGTTGTCGTGCTTGTCGGCCATACCCAATGAGGTGAAATCCAAAACTAAAGCAGCGAGGCGCGGGCGAAGTCGTTCCAAACCTTCGAGAGTTAGGCCGTTGTTCCACATTTCAGCAACAAACTCGGCTTTGGGGGTACGTGGGCGGAAGTTGCAGAGAGCGTGGTCAATACCGACAATGCGGTTGTTTGAGGCGATAATCCAGTTCTTGGGGCGGCGGTCTGCATTTGCTACGAGGTAGTCAAAGAGTTGTAGTGCCGTTCCCTGTGCGTTGGTTGGGAGTTCGGTTTCGTTTTGTTCGTTGGCGGGCGTTCCGTTGATAAACGGCATAATGACTGTCGTAGGGCTGGTGAAATAGCAGTCTCGGACAGGCGCGTTCATCGCCTTGCCTACTTGGGCTGCCAAATACTCCTGTGCGGCAAGGATTTCAGCACGATAGAGCCGACCCGTCTTGTTGCCCACCCAGTCCTTCATTGACTTTTCCAAACCACCAGAGCCATCAGCAAACTGAACGAACGAGAAACCATCGTTCTGATTGCCCTTGAACTTGCCATCTAAAGGCTCTCGCCCTGAAATGTCGGTGCTGGTAAAGGTAATGAAGTTGGGTTGGAACACTGACTACTCCGAGAGCAGGGCAGTCGTGGTGAAATCCAAATCTTTCGCACGCTTGACTACGGCAGTAGGAACGGCAACTTTTAGAAGTCCATTAGTGGTGAAATCCCACGAGCCAACCTTGGCTGCCTTAGTCAGTTTCTCGGCTTCTAGGGTCTTGGCGGTCTTAGGGGCGAGGTTGTCGCTGAAAAAGTCGCTAACATCCACGATTAGTTCCTCTTAGGGGGTTTGCGGTATTTTCCACCACGGCGCTTGTATTCCTGAACAACCCAACCGTTTGATACGGCAGAGGGATAGACATCAAACTTGGCTTTGGCATCTACCTTGACCTGCTCGTAGAGGTCGGGGTCGGTAGGGTTGCCTTTCTTGCTAGAAAACACCTCGGTGTAATCCACTTGTTCATCGGCTTGTTCATCGGCTTTGGTTAGTTCACCAGCGGCTTGACCGGCAGGTTCTCCCGTGGCATCCATATGGCGCAGTTGGCAGAAGCCCTGTGGGTTGTCAAGATACTTTCCAGCAATAGCAACACAGTCATCGAAGTCACCGTGTTCGCCCCATTGGATTTGTCCATCAGCACCATCGTTGTACCAGTCAATAAGACCTTGGGCGTTTCCTGCTTTATGGATTTCTACTTCACGGGCTTTCGCAACCCAGACTTCTAGCGACTTCGTAAGTGCTTCTGTCTCAAATGGATTACGCATAATGCCTCCGGTGTGTAGATACGACTAACCGCCACTACTTTACCCCAGACTTCAGGATTTCAGTAGCGGCGGCTAGCGATGAGTTTGGGAACTGACTAGGCAGCCATCGCTTCCAAGCGTGCGGCTTCATCGCCAGCGCGAGCGCCTCTGGCGCGCTGACTTGCGGCTTCAGCACGTGAAGCGCGACGAGCATCCTCGTCACCTCGAACCTTGCCGTGAATACCAGCGATACCTTCGTGCGCCCCAGCCGCCATCTTGTGGGCTTTTTCGGCTTCTCGCAGAGCCTCGGCGGCCTTAGCGGTTTCACCCTTTAGTTCGTGTTCAAATGACTTGGCCCACAGGTCGGTAGCCCTTTCTCCGTTTTCCTTGGCAGTACGCTCGTACCGACCCTGCGTAACCTTGTGGCCTTCGCGCTCGTGGATAAGACGACCACCGGATGACATACCACCCGTGTGCTGATTGCCGTGGAACTCGTGTCCGGGCTGTGCGCCTGAACCGGGGCCACCCTTAGTGAAAATGTAGTTCTGGTAGCCAGCAGACTTTTGGAAGTCACGGGTCAGGAGAGACTTGGTTGAGAAGGGGTTAGCCGACTTCATCATCATTCCACCACCGCACATTGGGCAGTCGGCATCTCCGCCACCGCACATTGAGCAGTTGGCGTTTCCGTAACCCATAGCCTCGTCGTGTACTTCCTCGGATACCAAGCGCTCACCGGAACAGCAAGGACAGGTCATTGGACCGTCACCACCGCACTCTGGGCAGATAACCAAAATCTTTGCATCGGGCATAACAACTTCCTTCATAATGGGGTTAGTGGTGAAACTCTTGCCAACTACTTCGAGTGGCGGTGAGAAGGTTGACTTCTCCATCTTGTCGGCTTCTGCCTTCCAGCCCTTCGGCAACAAAAAGAGCAACTTCATCTTTTCAGCAGCAACGACACAAGCCTTGCGGTCCTCTGGGGTCTTTGCGTTCTTGACGGCTTCCTTCAGGCTGTCGCCATTGCTGATACCAGCCTTAGCAACTTCGCCCTTTTCGCTAGGTGCGTACTCGGCAGCCCAGCCCTTCGGGAGAAAGAACGGCAACTTCAACTTTTTAGCGGCAGCAACGCAGGCAACTTTTTCCTCATCGGACTTGGCGGCGGCACAGGCGGCCTTCAGTTCCTCACCGTTGCTGATTTCGGCCTTAGCGACCAAACGAAGTCCAGCGAGAGCATCCTTAGCCAAGGCAAACTTCTCGGCGGCGATTTCAGCAGTCTTGTCTGCATCACGGAAACCGGCGAGGGCGTTGTTGTAAGAGGAGCGAACCTGTTCCTTGTTCCACGCCGACTTAGCGACAGCCTCGTGGTAGGAGATTTCAGTAGCCGACAGAGCCTCGGTAGCCTTCGTCAGGCGGTAGTGGGCGTTCTCAAACTCGGTACGAGCGATAACTTCAGCAGAAGCGGCCTTAGCGACTTGCTCTGAAGCAATGCGACCATTGGCCTTCTCTACACCCTTCTGAACGAAAGATACAGTCGTTGGGTTGTCTCCGGGAACTCTAATCATTGGCTAATCCTTTCGGGGTCCTGCTGAAATGCTACACCGTTATTTGGAAATACTTGTACTGCTTACCGCTATCCGCCGTAGTAAGGAGCGCCGAGTGGCAACTGAACATTGGCATCTGCGAAGGGAACAATGTTTTCAGCAGCAACAGAGGCTTTGGCGGCGGCACTAGAAGCAGCAGAAACTTGCGAAGCGGTAGGGGCCTTTTCGTTTAGACCCAAACGACCACCGTACTCGCCCTGCGCTTTCAGCGCCGTGTCGCTGGCTTTTCCGTGTGTATCCGCTGCCTTTTCGTGGGCTTCGGCTGCCTTGGTGTATTCGGAGGCTTGCTTCAGCGTGGCCTGAACCTGTGCCTTGGTTGCCTCACCGTCACGGTGAAGGTTCTCTGGCGAGGTAATCATATCTACGTGGCCACGAAGTTGCTTGGCGGCAAAGTCGTGCATTTCGGCGTGTGCTTCGTGGCTGTCTGCAATGTCCTGTGCCGTAGCAGGTGGAATATTGGTGCGTTCCTTGGTCACAAACGAAGCCAAGCGCGTTGAGGTATCCGAGAGCGAGCCTTCGGTGTACTGATTACCCCGAAACGGGTGACCGGGTAGGTCTCCCTTGGCGATTTCACTAGCCGACTTTTGTGTATCCCATTGCGCAAGAGCCTTTTCGTTGGTCCAACCCGTTAGGTCGGGGCGCTGGGAGGCGATGACGGTGTTTGCCGTGTGGTAGTTGTTGTCCTCTAGGACATCCACATCCTTCTGTGTCACCTTGTCTATGAGCCACTTTGGAATAGCATCCTCGTGTTCAGCAATAAACTTTATGTGACTTTCCTTGTCGGAGTAGCCATTCATCGTGTCGGGGTTGGCATCGGCGTAGCGAGTGACCGCTTCCATAACCTGTGCGGCAGTCTTGGTTTCCCCTTCGTTGACCCTGACATCCTTCAGCGAAGCGCGAGTGACGTTCTTGTCTCCCCAGTTCTTTGTGGAAGCAGGCTTTTCACCACCGCCACCACCAGAACCCGATGAGTATTGGTTACCGTTGAAGGCGTGACCGGGTTGTGCGCCGGAACCCGGACCGCCCTTTACGACTAGTGCTTTGGAAATCCAAGCAACGATTTCAGCATCAAGACTGTCCATTGTTAGCCCCTAGAGACAGAGAGTTGCCAGTTCCACTTCTGGTGAGCGTCAATGCGCTCTGCGAGGAAGTTGGCGATACCCTGCTGATTTGCTTCATTGGCGATTTGGAACGCTCGGTTGAGGCAGTCCAATACGCCAGCGTTGGTGGAAAGAAGGCTAGAGATGAGGCTCTGTGGCGAGTAATCGCCCACATTGTCATCAGCAACGGTGGCACGAACAGCCAAGTCCGACAAGCGGAAAGGGGCTACGCCGCCGAGTTTACGGATGTTTTCGCCCAAAGGGTCAAGCGAGCCATAGACATCCTCGTAGATTTCAGCAAACTTGTCGTGCCATTGTGGGAAGTCGGGGCCGGTCACATTCCAATGAAAGCCGTGAACACGGTGATACATAATCGTGGCGTTCGCAAGGCAGGTGCCTAAAGCACCAGCAAGCGCGCCCGCAGTCTCTTTGGAAATCGTCATTAGTGAAATCCTTTAGATGATGGCGGCGTAGGGCGAGAAAGGCGTACCCATTTGGGTAGGTGCGGTCAAGCCACGAGCCGTACTAACGGCGCTTTCGGCAGCACCAACAAGGTTTGCCTGTGCCAAAGCGTTGTCACGAGCGCCTTGTGCGGCGGCGGCGAGTTCACTGGTGGTCATAATGCGGTCAGATGAACGACCTTCGGGAACGAGGCGACCATCGGGGAGCATACCGCCACGGTCAGAGTTGGATGTCGAAGTTGCGGAGCGACCAGCCTCGGTGTTGAGCAACTGCCCACGGCTTACAACGGTTGTCTCACGACCCAGACGAACGGCTTGGTCGTGCTTGTTGGTCAAGTAGGAAGCCTTTTCAGCAGCATCGCCAGCGTGATGTGCGGCGTGATACAGAGCCTCTGCGTGGTGACCCATTTCACGGCTACTAGGGCCGTTGGCGGCTTGGCTGGAAGCCTGTGAAGCGTGATAACCGGCTTCGTTGAAGTGCTGACGAGCCATACCAAACTCGCCGTGTGCGGCAGCGGTACGACCAGCAGAGATGTGCGATGAAGCGGCGGTCAAGTGTTCGTTGAGGCCGTAATGAGCCGTATCGGCGCGAGTGTCGTGGTGACCAGCAGACTGAACGCCACTTGTGAAGCGGTTTCCACGGAAGGGGTGTCCGTCTGGTTCTCCCGAACCGGGACCGCCCTTTTCTACCTCGGCTTCGTCAACCTCTACCTCATCAACAACAGGCTTCTCCTCGGAACTGTCCTCCTCGGAACTGTCATCCTCGGCGACAACTTCCTCGTCAGCGATTTCAGTAGCCGTGACTTCGGCCTTTTTCCAAAATGAAACGACCCACTCGGTCACTTCTGCGTTGATGTCTGACATAGGTTTCTACCTTTCGTAGAGGCTTACAGGGATAATGCTATCCCACTATTTCTAAAACTTGGTTTATCGGGGTGTGTGTCCACCGAAGGGGTTTGACTTGTACATACCGGCTTGATACACGCTTTCACCAACTTGGTCGGCAAACACGCCTGTCTCCTCGCCCTTCACGCTGTCCTTGTTGACACGCTGAACGGTGTAGGTATCGTCATCTCGCAGGAACACTCGAACCTTGTAGCCGCTGGAAACGGGGAGTTCCACGCCAACAGCCGCCCCGTCAATGTTGTGAATAGCGTTCACTTTTCCACCACTTACCGCCAGAATGTTCATCTTGCCGATTTGCGACAGGGTGGTGTTTGGGTCAAAGTCTCGGTGGCCGACATTATCAGGGATAGAGGATGTGCCATCTACGTACTGGTTGCCGTGAAATACGTGACCGGGAACATCGCCCTTCTGAACCTTGTCTGCTTCCTCGGCTTTCACCTCGGCGTACTTGGCGCGCTTGGCGGCACAGTCGGCTTCTGAAGTACAGGGGGCATCACCATTCATCTCGTGCCACCTGTCGTGGCCCTCATCGTGGCGGAGAATGTCGGCAAGGCTCTCATCCATACCCTTTTCCACTACATCATCAACTGACTTTGTGTATTGGTTTCCTCGAAAAGGGTGTCCGGGGAAATCTCCGACGGTGTGTGCGCCAAGGGCTTCCTTGGTCGATGCTTCCTTTTCAGCGTGGCCAGCATTTCGGTATGACACCACTGCGCGTTGCATCGTCACGCTGGCACCGTCGTGCATCTTGACAGCCCTTTCTTTATCACCAGCGTCACGCGCTTCTTGTGCGGCTGCTTGCATTTTCTGTGCGAGTTCCACGGCTCTATCACCATTACGCTCGTGCATTTCGGGGGTAAAAGTGCGTGGACCCCTGTAATGACCGCCGGGGTCAATCAAATGTCCTATGGGTTCTGGGGGGTTTGGGCCACCCTTTTCCACTACACCCGTGTCAAAAGCGGTCTTTTGGGCGGCAAGTTGTGAGGCGATGAACGCTTGGTGAGCCTTGCGCCAGTTCTTTTCCTCGGTATCCCACGGAGCCTTGCGACCAAAGCGGAACTGGTTGCTCTCCATATGAGGCCACATCAAGTTGCGCTCGCCAAGTTCCTGTGAGGGCAAACGCATTTCAGCAAGTCTGGCGGCACTGTTGTGGAGTGCCATTGCATCGCCGTGTGCGGAAATCGCCTGAAGTGCATCTGGGCGGTTTGCCTTTAGTTCCTCACCGAGCATACGGTGTCCTTCTGCCAAGTCCTTGTGGGCTGCTGAAAAAGCGGCGTAGTCCTCATCGGTAAATGGCTCACGACCATCAAAAGCACGACCTTCGTGGATAGCGGCAAGGGCTTCTGCTTTGCCTTCCAAAAGTCGGGCAGCACGAACAGCCTCGTTGTTGTCGTAGAGGTCTACGGGCATTGGCTTAGGGGCAAAGACTTGGTTGGGGGTCATTGCCTTTGAGAGCCAGAGGGCGATTTCAGCATTGAGGTCGGACATTAGAAGCCTTTCAGGAGTGTGTCGGTTGTGAAGTCAAGTGACTTCTTTTTGGGTTGTGCGCCTTTGACGGGAACATCTGTGCCGTGGGCGGTGTGTTGGTTGCCGTGGAACGGGTGCTTTCCACCACCAACCGTCTTGCCACCCGCTAGACGAATGGTTTGCTTCTCGCCATTGGGCTTGGTGGTGGTTACCGTGAACTTATCGCCGTTGGGCTTGCCGTCCTTGATGCCGAGGCCGTGAATAACGGTCTTTTCACCACTCGGCTTTGTAATAGTCCAAACGGGGTCTGCTGGCGTTCCGGGGCCGGTTGTGTATTTGACGGAAATCTTGCCCCCGCCGACGAGTGGTGCTGAACCCGTGTGTTCCCAAAACGCACCATTGGTCACATTGGCTGGCTGTCTATCTACGATACGCATTTCAGCAGCCATTTTGGGCATTTGGAAACCGCCACTCGCTTTGAGCAACCCTTCGGTGGTGAAATCTTGCCCGCTCATTGTGTCCTACTTGCCAGATGCAGAGAAGTGGTTCGGGTCATCAAACTCGGTAGGCAGGTCAACCTCAATGGGTGAGCCTGTGCCGCCGATGCTGAAACCACGGATTTCGCCCTTCTTGACGAGTTCCCAAGCCCACGGCTCCCACTGAACACCCAAGAAGGCAGTTCCAGCAGGGAACAGGGTCTTGACGATTTCGTTTGTGTCGGCTTTCAGCATTGGAACTTCGACAGCGTGAGGCCACATCATTGCCTCAACCCACTTGCCAGCAACGATTTTTACATTGTGCTGAAGTCGGATGTCTCGGTCACCGTTTTCTACATAGCCCCAAAGAGCCTTCTGAAGTTCCTCTGGGTCAGTCCACTCGCCGTGAGCATCCTTCTGGTTTGGAACATACCAAGGGCCGAGGGTGTAACGCTGCTCGGCGTTCTTTTGGATAGTGCCGGGGATTTCAGCAGACTTGGCGGCAACAAGAACTTCTGGCTCTTGTTCCTCAATGATGTCCAACTCCACGGGAACAAACTTAGGTAGAACGCCAACTGCGCCCATTACGGCATCTACGTGAACTGCCTCAACGGTTGGGCTGTCCTTAGCGATTTCACTAGCAACCAAGTCCTGACCGCCTGACGACGTGCTTTCATCGCTCGTGTCCTCGGATGAACTGTCATCCTGTTCGGGGGCAACTTCAGGTGCGGCGGGCTGTGGGGCATCATCAACGGCCTTGCGAGCCTTGTAATACTGCTCGTTTTCACCAGCGGCACGGATAAGAACGGGCGTAATGTTGAACTTGCACCAGCCTTCAGGCGCACAAGAAACAGCAACCCAGTCGCAACCGGCATCGCCCATAGCGATACAAGTGCCACAGTTCTGTCCTGCGTATGGTGAAACATCGGTGTAGGCGGCATCGGTAGTCGGGATACGACCCATATCCTCAACCATTTGGTCAAGGCTTTCAGCAAGTTGAACCTGCCAAGGGTCTAGACCATCCTTCCAGTTATCGCCCAAGATTTCGGTGTCATCGGCAGAGGAACTGCTTGACGAACTCAAACTACTTGATGAGGATGAACTACTGCTGCTTGACGATGACGAACTTGACGAGGATGAACTGCTGGAACTTGACGAGGAACTGTCGTCCTCTCTGTTCACTTCCTGAACGGCAGCCAAAATAGCGGCAACGGTTGAGGGGTCAAGTTTCACCTGAACCGCACCGTCAGTCGTGCTGTCCTCGGAACTCTCATCCTCAATGTCGTTCTCGTCAGGGGAAACGGGAGACATAGCGAAGGTGAAGGGGAAGCCAACGGTCTTGTCCAAAGGCTCACACTCGGCTTTTTCCACCACAGAACCACAAACGGTGCAAGGGTGTACTCCGCCGAAGTCGTTGAGGCTCTTGGTGAAAGGGTGGGTTTCGTCGGCAAAACCCTTAGCGATGTTGCGCGAAATCAAGCGGCGTTCGGCATCGGGGGAAAGGATTTCACTATCTACGGACTTTGCTATGTCGTTTGGAACGATGACGAGCGAAGTGCTGCCTGTTTCATCGGCAATAGCCAAAAGGTCGGCAGTGCGGTAACCCTTTTCCAGCAACTCGGTGGCAGTTTCACGGATTTCGAGCGATAGTGACTTGTTCATCACGACATCACCGAGTTCTACGTCGGTGACCGCAGAAATGACGTTCATCTGTTCCATTGCATACTCCCCGTGCTTTGCCACTTATGCTACCCCAGACTTTCCAAAACTCTTGTTTAGTTATTTGCTGCGCTTCGGTGCTGGTGCTGGAACTCCGGTGCTAGCCCTGAACACGGGCTTGCCCTTTCCCTTAGATGCTTTCGCTTTGCGAATACGAAGGGTCACGTTGTACTCCCCTGATTATTGGTAAGTGGGCCGTTCTGGCCCGTAGTGTTCTTGGTTGGACCCTTTTCTGATGGGGGCGCTTCGCCTGTGTAGCCAGCCGAAGTAATGTCGCTTTGGTTTCCACTACCGCCACTTTGGTCGTTTGGACCACCCGTTGCCGCGACTGCGGGCGCACGAGTATCGCCATTGACGGCGGCTTTCCCATTACTAGCATCAGCCACAAAGGGCTTGTTGTCATCAGTCATTATTTGTTCGGGGGCGGTACTGTCGGCGTAGCGACTGTTTTCAGCAGTTCCATTGGCTTCGGCTCGGAAACCGGGCAAGCCAGCGATTTCTCGCAGGTATTCCTCTAGGTTGTTGTCTGGGGTGAGCAACTGTGATGAAGTCAGGCTGGAGATGTAGCCACCCAACTCGTTGAGGTCAATGGCGTTCACCTGACCGTATGTGAGGCTTGGGCAACGAGAAGTGTCCATACCGTTCAGCGCGATAAGGCGTGGGATGGCGTGGGAGTTGAAAGTCTCGGCAATGAGGCGAACCCAACTTTCCACCGCAGCCATAAACAGGTCTACTTTGGAAGCACCGAGGGCGAACGAGCCAACGCTTTCGTGACCGAGCATAATGAAGTCAGCAAGGCAGGTCATTGCGATTTGGTTGTTGTAGCGGTCAATGATGCTACCTGTGTTGAACTGTCGGCTACCGCCAGAGTTCAGCAACTTGAAGTCCACCATCTGCTTGCCGTTTTCGTCAAACATCATTGGCAAAATAATGCCTTCGTTTTCGTTGCGCTTTACACCACGAACGATGCGCTCCATAGCGTAGAACGAAGCCTTTTCAGCAGCGGTAGCGGTAGAGGACATCCACTCGGCAGGAACATAGCCAACGGGCAGACCGGCGAGGTCACGCTCAACTCCGACTGCCTCAAACTCCTCAATACGGCGCTTGTAGTACCACGCCTTGAACGCTGAACGCAGGATAGAGCGACCTTCGGGGTTGCCTCTTGCGGCGGTAGTGCGGAACAGCAAAGACTTCTCAATGGGAATAACATTCAGGCGACCCGTAGTGGGGTCACGCTGGACCATTGCCTTTATTCCACCACTCTCGTCAAACTGCCATTGCCAAAGACTGTCTTGCGCTCGCATAACGATTTTGCGCCAGCCAACCTTGTTGTCGTTGAACTTGGAACGCTTGGCAGGGTCTTTCTGGTCTGGCCCCTTGCGCTGTTTGTAGACGATTTCAAAGTAAGACCAGCCGTAGGTCAGGAACGAAACGATGGCAACCATAAGTTCGTGCCAACTGTGGCTCATATCGTCAATGCACTGCTGGACAAAAGCGGCGGCGGCCACATCTGCTTCGGTGGGTGGTGTTCCCTCAATGAGGTCGTCGTAGGGGTCAACGCGCCAGTCCACTTGGAGGATTACTCGCTCAATGGCGAAAAGGATAGAGCCGATAATCGGGTCGTTTTCAGCCATATCCCGATAAGCGATTTGTGCTTGCTTGCCTCGGAGTTGGGGCAGGATGTCGTCAATGACGAAACCGCCGGTACGCCAAAGACCAGTAGCGCCAAGTTCGGTGAAGTTATCTACCTGTGGTAAAGGCTCTTTATCCTCTGGCATCCCTACTCCGTGCGTCTATTGCTTGGCTTGCTTCCTCTAGGCTACTACCATTTTTCACTAGAGAACTGATACGGCGGCGTTGGCTTGGCGAGTGACCGCCCCAAACGCCCCACGGCTCGTCAATGCCATACGTCAAACACTCGTATCGGACAGGGCAACGAAGGCACAACTCTCTGGCTGGCTTTAGGTGATTTCCACCGTGCTTCGTGCTTTCGGGATAGAACTTGTCAATGTGTTCGGATGTTGGTGATGCACACGCCCCCTGCTTTGCCCACGGCTTCGGCTGCATCGCCTCAAAGAGATTGTGGTCAATGAGGATTACATCGTCTGGGAGAAAGTATTCATTTTCACCATCGAAGTGCGGGTTCAGATAGACCATTTAGTAATCGCCCTCAAAGATAGAGCAGAAGGCTAAGAACTTCAGGGCTTGGTTTTCGCTGAAACCGGCTTCCAAAAGGGCAGTAAAACTGCTGCGGATTTCCATAAACGCCAAGACCATATGGCTGCCACCCGTGAAAGTGTCGTTGATTTCACTATCGAACTCATCGGGTTCTGACGCAGGTATGTCCACGAACAAAGATAGTACAACATCTTGTTATGACGAAGCGGGATACCGCTAGATGTTGTGGTGAAGGCGCAGCCCGAACAGGAAACCCCATCCGGGCCACGACCCTCTGGTTGCCGACCCTTACGGGTTCAGCACCGTTCGCTTAGAACGGCTCGTCACCGAAAAAGGCTTCGTTTGCCTTCTTGGGTGCGGAAGTCTGGCGTGGAGCGTTGTCGCTTCCGCCTTCCTTCTTAGGGTTGCGAGTGACTTCGGCGGTTGCCCACTTCAGAGAAACAGCAACTTCATCGACACGGATGTTGTAAGCCGTGCGCTCGTTGCCTTCCTTGTCGATGTACTTGCTACGGGTCTGTGTTCCCGTCACTACGACACGAGTTCCCTTGTTCAGGGAGTTCGCAAAGTTCTCGGCTTGTGCATCGAATACGGTGCAGTCAAACCAAGACGTGTCTCCATCAACCCAGTTGCCGTTGTCGTCCTTCTTGCGTGAACCGACAGCAACAGCGAAGTTGACGAAGGCGGTTCCGCTATCAAAGAACTTGATTTCGGGGTCTGAAGCAATGTTTCCTACTACGGTGATACTTGCTGACATTAGGATGTCTTTCTGTTTGGAAGCCCTTATGAGGACTTGTTATTGGATTATTCGTCGCTTCGTAAGAGGTGACGAACAGCGTTTATTGTAGCAAGGTTCTTAGCCACTTGTCCACTCTTGTAGCGAGCAAGTTCGCGGCGAACATCCATAACATCCATCTCGGTCAAGTCACAAATCCACTCTACGGCGTGGTTCAGCATCTTTAGCCGAAGGCTGTCAAGAAGTACGGCAGAACGCAGACCTTCCTCTAGGGCTATGACCCGTACTTGCTCTGTGCTGATAGGTGAGTTGTCCATAGGGTCAGTCCAATGCGTTCTTGAACTAACCCTACACCGACTTCCAAAACTCACTCGGATTACTAGGGGTGAGTAAGGGTGGTGGTGATTACGGCGTGGCGTTGCGGTATGAAGCGGCGAGAGTGCGTAGAGCCTCTAGGTGTGTCTTAGAAGCGTGCAGAGCCTCTTTGAGTGTCATCAGGTTGTTGGTGGTGAGCAGACGAGCGTGGAAGTCATCCTCGGTGGCAACAGTCGCAAGGTCATCAGCGTGGTCTTGTGTGACCCGAACGCCATCTACGCTTCCGGCGGCTCTCGCACGAAGTCGTTCCTTGGCGTAGTTCACCTTGTAGTCAACCTCGGCTCGGCTTTGGTCAATGCCAGCCCCTCGCAGGGTATCTACTAGTTCCTCCATACGCTCTAGTTCGACTTCGATGGCTTGCTGGATTTCATACTGGTTCATTGGTGTCTCTTTCCGTGCTTATGAGCAACGCTAAAGGGTGGTGTAGGTGATTTATCTTAGTCGTTTATGCCACGCAGGGCAAGTTCATCCGCACGACAAAACCCCCCGACAGAGCAAGAGGTGGCTCTATCGGGGGGCTAAGGCGGTGAGGTGACTTACAGCCCCATCTGCTTCGCACAGACCGGACCAAGCCCACGAGATACGCTCGCAGGAACGGTCAAGGTCTTTAGACAGCACAGGCAGGTGTTCGAGGTCATAGCGTTGGCTTCTGACTGGTTCAGGAACTCGCTACGAGCCTCGTCAATGTTGCCGGTGAGCAAGAACTGTGCTGAAGCGATTACTCGCTCGCTGACCGTTGAGCGACCCCACTTGCGGATACCGCCTTCGGTCACGAAAGCGAAGTCATCGTAGCAACGCTCGTTGTCAGAGCCGGTGAGAACGCCGATGATGGTCTTGCCTTCAGCAAACTTCGGGGTGCCGATACGGATACGGAAGGTGACCCAACCGCCCTGACCGTCAGCAACCGTGTAGAAGCCCTTGCCCAACTCACGAGCCTGTGCAGGGTGAGCGATGAACTGCGATGAGGCAGGTGCGGTGTTGGTGTTCCGCTTGTAGGGCATTGCCTTCAGAAGGTCAATGAAGTGTGAGGCATCAGCCTTGGACAGGATTTCATCCTCAATGGTGGCGAGGACATCGGCTGGCACGACGCGCTTGGCGAGAAGGTCGCTGATAAAGGCAACCTGCTTTTCGGTGGCTTCTTGGAAAGTGTTCATTTGATGCTCCTTAGTCGGTGTGGTATTCCCACATACAGAACAGTAGCAGGGTTTAGCGACATAAGCAAGTCATTTTGGGGATTATTTTCTAGACCCTCTCATCAGGGTTTATGGAAAAACTTTGGAAAACTTTGGACATTTCTGGGCTGAAGCCCCGTCTTAGTAGGTATGGAACTAACCAATCAAGAACAAGAGTGGGCGTGGAGTATTTTCCAGTTTGGCTACCCCGACTACTCCGTTGTACCCGTACCCGTCTTACAGCGAGTTGCGTATCATCACCGCAAAGAGGCAGACCAAACTTGATGCCTACTCGTCACCCTGACCGTCTAGGGGGTGGCGGCGAACAGCACGAGCGTGGGTTCCAAGGTCAATGTGTCGCTCTAAACGATTTTCGGTGCGCTTGGTGTCTGACTTCTGTTCCTCAATGAGGGCGATAATGCGAGTGTTCTCTTTGGTGTTTCCGTCTTTGTAATCGGCAAGTTCCTCAACCAACTTTTCGATGTCAGACTTCTTGGCGATTTTGCGGTTTAGCCAGCCGAAGCCAGCCGCCATAGCCCCGAACACGGAAACCATTGCCGCGAGAGTGTGCCACAAGTTCGTGGCGTTCTGGCTGACTACTACCGCGCTCATATCTTGACAGTCGCTTCCTTAGCCTTCATAGCGGCCCCCATAGCCTTCATTGTTTTGTCTTGGGTCAAGGTGAAGCCGTGCTTCAGATAGAAGTCGCTAGCGGTCTGGGTATCAACGGACCATATGCCATCGCCCTTTACGCCGACCTTCACCTGCCATTGTTCCAAAGCACGCTTAGTCTGAACGCCGAACACGCCATCGTCAGACCCCTTCGGCAGCAAACCCTTGCTGATTAGCAAGCGCTGGATTTCCAAAACCTTTGTTCCGTGTGACCCCGTGGAGTAAAGAGGCAGAGCAGGCTTGCCGGGATTTGGGTTGGGCTGATAACCGGCACCTGTCCACTTGGAGAGCCACGTGCTTTCGGCAACAGAGAGGTCTACGCGTCCGTGTAAGCCACTAGGAGTAGCCACCGAGGTGAACTGCCACATTTTCCATCCTGCGCCGTTCTTGACCCACGGGTTAGGCACTTTAGGGCGAGCGATGGTGCAGACATTGGTGACGGGCTTGTAGCCATTGGAGTAGGCGGGCAGCCATAGGTCATAAGGGGCGAGGTAGCCGTACTGCGAGGCGGCGAAGTAGTAGCCGACATAGATAATAGGCCTACGACCAGTCAACTGCTGAACAGTCTGAAGCCAAGTCAATGACCATTGTGCTGTTTTCTCAGCGTTGAGTTTTGTGACTTCCAAATCCAAAGCGGGAGGCAACTGCCCACGGCCGCCACCGTTGGCAACAAAGAACTTTGCTGATGCAACGGGGTCTGCCCTACCGGGTTGGGCGAAGTGGTAGACACCCCACGGGATACCGGCTTTGGAAGCATTGGCGCTATCTTTAGTGAAAAACGGGTTGACATAGTTCGTGGCTTCTGTGTTCTTGATGTAAGCGCCCGCAATACCGCCCTTGACGACCTTTACCCAGTCAATAGGGTGGATGTTATTGCTGGAAATGTCTATGACACGCAGCCAAGTGGGGCAGGGAGACTGTGCCGCTTCTGCCTCAACCACAGGCAAAATGGTAGTGAAAACGCCCGCCATCACGCTAGTGAGCGCGGTGAGCATAATGCGTCGGTATGTTTTGACCAAAAGGGATTTCATACCACAAGGTTAGACCTCGTTTTGGAAATCAGGCGTTCTGTTGCCGTTCTCGCATCCTCGCCTTTGCCTCTTTTGAGGCTTGGGTGTGGGCTGTTGTGCAGGGCTGGCAATGACCGATACCGCGCTTGGCTTCTTGCTTGTAGCCCCTTGCAGTTCCGTGTGAGATTTCCGTTGGTAGCAGTCGTTTGGTTTGCTTGCCGGTGGTGATGTTGCGTTGGGGTTCCCAAAGATAGAGGTTCAGTTTGCGACGAAGTTGCGCTCGTTGCTGTTCGGTCAAGCCACCCTGAAACCCGTGAGGCTCGTGCTTTACGGCCCAATCGGCGCATTGTTCCAAAACAGGGCAGTCAGCGCAGGCTTTTCTCGCCGCCTCATCTACTTTCACCCTTACTCGCACACTTATGTATTCGGGAAAGAATAGGTTCGGGTCCATACCCTTACAGGCGGCTTCTCCAATCCACTCGTCACGGGTACTAGCGACTGGCTCTGGCATTACTCAACCTCAAAATCTGTGCCTACTACGGCTCGGCTACGGCGGTGATTTCCTTTGGTGGTCTTAGACCATTTGCCTACGACAGAGATGCCCTGCTTTAGAAGTAGCAAGGTGATTTCTTGGTCGGCGGTCAAGTCTTTGACAAGACCGAGTGGCTTGATGCGGGCAACAACATTGCTACCTGTCAGTTGCTCAACGATGTAAGCAGAGCGTTTGCCCTTGTTTATTTCGCTCGTATGTTCTGACTGATAGACATACCTTCGAGTGACTTGCTCATCGGGCATCGTTGCCGCCGATAGGGGAAATGTCGGCGGCACAGAACTCAATAAGGTATTCCCAAGGTGAAGTCACGACATAGCCCCTTTGGAGCAAGATGTCCTCAACCTGTGAGGCGATTTCAGGGGTTAGATACTCAACTTCGAGGTGATACCCCTCTAGGACTTCCATCTCCTCCACAGGCTCATTAGGCGAGCCTATGAGGATAATCCCCGGCTCTTTGTGTGGTGGGATGGTGATGGCGGCTTGTAACGGCATATGTTCCCTTCGCTTAGAACGGACACCCTATCAGGGTCTAGTTCATAAGGCAAGCAGGAACGCTACTTGGTCATCCATTAGTCCAAGTGTCTCGCCGTGTTCGTCTGACGGACCGGTGACGATGACATCACCCAACAACTTTTCGGCGTTTGGATTTTCTCTCGCCCACAGTTGTGTGGCAACAGGGTTCGGTGCGAGGTGATGTAGTCGACCATCCTCATTGACCCACATATCGGCTACGAAGTGGCGAAGTGAGATGAGTTCGATGTATCCCCCAACGGCTTCTTGTAGAGGTCGTAGGACTTCGCCGTACTCCAACTCCACAACTTCCTTGCCACCATCGGTGGTGATTTTGACTGCCTTCATTGTCTTTCCTTTCGTTATGAAGCAAGTGCTTCGGGTTCGGCGTAGGTGATTTGGATGTCAAAGCCCAGAGCCTTCAACTCTGCCTCACGCTTTGTAATGGCATCGTGCAGCATTTGAGATGACTTGGCGAGGATGAGGTGCAACTTGGTTTGAGCCATCGCTCGTGCGATGGTCAAGCCTTCGGTGGTGCTGAAGTTGATGACCTTCGGTGCGTTGCGTCGGCAGTAGGAAATAATGGCTTGACCAACCTGCGATGAGTGGTCTTGAACCATTTCCATCTCGTGCTTGGTGATTAGTTCGCCCTGCTCGTCAACCATAGCCACGGCATTGACCCTGACTGTGAAGCCGTGGGCCTCGGTAGTGTGTCGGGCTTCCTCGTTGTAGAGGTCGCTAGACAGGAGAGCCACATCACGCCCATTTTGCAGACCGTTACGCCACTTGTAGCCACTCATCAGTATCGCCGTGTTTCGGTTGTAGGCGGCGATGAGTTCGTCAAGACCCTGTGGACACAGGGGGTAGTCCTGCTCAATGTAGCCAGCACCGCCCTCGTTAGGGCGGTTGCTGAAGTTGTTCATCAAGAGATAGGCGTAGCGGTTCTGTACTTCCAACCGGCGTTGTGTAACGCCATTGACGAGTTGTGCTTCCATCTCGTTTAGGAAGGCGGTCAGCGAACGCTTGTGACTTGTCGGTGCGGTGGGGCGAGCCTCTGCGATGAGGCTACGCATCTCAACAACATCAGGAACGCTGATACGAACCTTGCGGTTACCTGCCTCTCGCACCTCTAGGTCAAAGAGGTCACCGATAAGCCAACCTGCTGTTGCCCCGATAGTGACCCTCACGCTCGATGCTTCGCTGAAGTCGGCGTTGCCCTGCTCACGCATCGCTGCGAGAACGGCTTCCTTGTTGTAGGACAGTTGTTTCATTTCATTTCTCCTTAGTCGGTATTACGGTATCTATCTAAACAGGTTTCGGTGGTGAAGTCAAGCCACTTCAACGAAGTAATGAGTGACCTTGATTTTTGGCTTCACCTTCTTGGGCTTAGGCATCGTGTAGGGCTTGGTTGTGCTGGTGACGAGAGGGAGTTCCCGGATTTGGTAGTGACCGTCAAACATCCCCTTGTACTGCTGAACCAACTGCTTGCCCAACTTCTCTGCCAATGGGCGGTCACACACTCGTGTCTCAACCTGCCGACCACGATAGACAAACGACACCTCTACCTTGTCGCGCTTTTGCGCTTTTGGCTTGGTGATGTTCTTGCCCTTTGGCCGCAACGAACGAGTGAGGTTGGCGATGGCAATAACGATTTGTCTTTCGCCACGGTCATCGAAGTTGATAAAGGCTCGGCGGCTGTCGTGGCTTATCTCACGAACAACACCACGCCCGAACTTGGGGTGGCATACGGTATCGCCCTTGATTAGGTTGGGTCGACCCTGCTCGTCAATGATGACAGGGGTTTGATTTGTCTTAGTCGGTGATTTGGTCATAGCAATAGTGTAGCACCCTCTACTCAACCCTGCTACACTATTGGTATGACAACAACAAGCGAAAACACAGACATAAAGACTGTGCTGTTCTTTGCCTACGGAACACTCCGTCAGGGCGAGCGACTTCACAGTTGGATAGAAGGCGAAATCATAGAGAGCGTGGGCGTGGCAGAGATGCCATCAGCACGACTGTTTTACTCTCGCAGCCACAAGCAGTTCCCATACTTGGTGATGACTAATAACCCAAGCGACAAAGCAGTTGGGGAAATCTACGAGTTGCCCCTAAGCGAGCAGGTCTTGGAAATGCTTCAGATGGAAGTCAATGCTGGCTACTCCATTGTCGAAGCCGAGGCAGAGGTCGATGGTGAACCTGTAATGGTCTTGGCTTGCGTATTGGACAAGTCAAACACCTACATCATTGGCGAACCTATCCCGAACAACGACTGGTGTTCATCAGAGCGAACCGAGTGGTGGTCATAATGAGCGACAACCGACACTACGCATCGCAACTAGACGAAGTTGACATCGGCTTTCTTGCCGAACGCTACGGCTTCAGCGTTGACTTTATTCGTGGTCTGAACGATGCCGACTGGCTAGACCTACTCGGCTGTGGTGAGGATGAGTTGCCCTTCTACTTGTTTGACGAGGAGGACTTTGACGAGTACCTAGTTGACCTAAACGAAGGTGATGATTTCTACGATGAGGACAACCCTGTGCAAGGTCTGTTTGACCTGAACTATGTTCTCGAACGGCAACTCAACGAGCCAGCCATCGCTTCAGCACCAGCCCCGAAGGGTGTGAGCAAGGTGTCGCAAATGCGGCCCACGCCACGCCCATCCCAATACTCGTCACCATCACGCTTTAGCCGTAAGACGGTGGCGAGCAAAATCACTCATCACTTTGAGTTAGTCCAGTAAGGAAAGAGACAATGAATACCGACACCATTACATCCAACCGCCCCTGTGCCTGTGGAAACACCACTTGCACACAAGCGTCAATAACCCTGCGAGTGGGTCACGGACATTATTCGTTCTACACGAACCATAACTGCCGTTGCTCCCTCTGCCGAGATGCCTACCGCCTGTATCGGCAGAGGTATCGCCAACCTGCTGTTCAGCAATGTGGATGCGGCAACCCGACCTGCTCTCGCAAGACACGCCGAGAAGTCGTTCACGGGCTGTCCTGCTACTTCCGCCACAAGTGCCGGTGTGCGACCTGCCGAGCCGGTATGCGTGAGTATCAGCAACAACGCCGAGCGTGGATAAAGGCGGTCAATGTCAGCAAAATGCCCAAAATAGCAGGGGTTTCCCCGTTTGGACATAATGACTTGACTTCACCACTAAACCCCCCTATGATGGGTGTGTCAAGCGAAAGGACAGAAGTATGACCAAGTATGTAATCACCCTAGAAGTTGAGTTAGACCTCAACGAAACCGTTGATGGCGTTAGCCTTCACACCCCTGACCGTTGGAACTACAACGCTCTGTTGAGTGCTGGTGGCTATCACGTATCTACCAGCGTTGCTGAAGCCTACGAAGCCTGTTGCGAGAGTTATGTGGAGTGGGTCACCGAGGATGCTGATGACCGCTTCCCCACGACCTTCGCCCCCTACTTCCACGATGAGAAGTGCGTTCACTTCGTTGGCATTGAGGATGACGAGGACACCGAGGAAATCAGCGATGACTTGCTCAATGTCATCTTTGGCGATGTCAAAAAGCAGTTAGACCGCCTCACCATTTTCCCCAAAAGCGAGGTGAAGTAATGGCTCGCCCTACACGCCAGCAAATCCTCTTTGGCAAGTGCGTATGCCGCCACGCCGGATGGGTTCACGACACGGCTGGTGGTGCTTGCATCCCATCCACAGGGGCTTGTGACTGCTCACACTTCGTTCAGCGTGAGGAAGTCCTAGCCAACTAAGTCGCACTACGGCAGGGTTGCCCTTACTCCCTTTGGGGTAGCCCTGCTGTGGTGATTAGTTGTCCGTCAGACCTCGGACTTGCTTCACGATTTTCAGGTGGGGCTTGCCGTCAGGCCCTAGGTTTGGAACAAACAACTTCGCCACCTTTGCTGATGCCGTAGCGGTATCTACCGCCTTGTCGTATTCGCCATCCAAGCCCTTTGAGAGGTTGGTGATGACATCCTGTGGGCCTTTGTTCGTCAGTTCGCAGATGACCTGAACAGCACGGGCTAGCAACTCACGCTCAATGGCGTGGATTTTCTTTATCGCCTCAATGCCCTCTTGGACTGCCGCCGCTTCGACAACGCCTTCGTCAAAAGGATTTGGAACGCCATCGGCTTCAGGGGCCTGCTGTTCATCGGTCATTGGTAACGCCTTTCAGTTTGCTCTCGTCAATGTCTAATACTTCTCTTGCGACGGTGATAGATGCCTTTAGTCTGGCTATCATCTCGTCAAGTTCGCCACTTGCCTCTTGGTTTAGGTGAACAGCAATACCGACATCGTTTACGGCTGCCACCAAGTCCTGCCACGCATCCCACTGCCACTTGATTATGTCTATGGATGCTTCTATCGCCGCATCTTTCGCCACATCAAGTTGGGTCGTGGCCCATTCCAAATCATCGCTGCCCGCCGCTGGCGAGTGGGTAGTGAAATCAGGCTCACGAAGCCACGCACCGAGGCGTTGCAGCAGGGTGGTTGGCGTTATCACGCCCACAGACTACACCGCGCTACGCCCACACAGCGATTTCACTATCAACCCAACCTCGCGGCTTACGAGCCGTGAAGTAAACACGAACCTTGCCTTCATCGGCACTTATCTCCTGCTTCACGACTGCTTGCACTTCGGGTAGCCCAGCCTTGCGCGCCATCTCAACTGCCTCGTAAGGGTCTATTTCACTAGAACTCACGAAGGCGGCAACGAGAAGTTTTGGAACAAGCCCAACCATCGGCTCACCGCCCTCGAACGACCAGTCACCAGCGGCTCGCCAGCCTGCTGCGCCAGCCAGCGCATCGGCTTGCTCTGTCGTTTCAGCATCGCCCAAAGAGGTCTGGCCGGTCACATTGGCTTCGCCATCAAGTCGGATAACAAAGGCTTCGTTGTTCTCAATGGATAGCAGGTAGGTGCTGAAACCCGTGTCAGGTTCGCCTGACAACTCCGGCTCGGCTTCTGCCAGCATCTCGGTCAGGATTTGGTCTAGGTCGGGCTGTGCTGATTTGGAGTGTTGATACTTGCGTTCGTGATAGGCGTGGCCCACAAAAAGACCGGCTATCACCACGAAGTCCAGCACCGCAATGACGGCAAAGACTTCAAAAAGGATTTTCATTTGTATTTTCCTTTTGGATTTTCTCCACCAAGTCTCTAATGGCTTTATCTATGAACTCGGTAAAGGTCAGTTTCTCGGCAATACAGGCAAGCCCGATTTGGATTAGTTCCTCACCCGAAAAGTCAATGCTGATGTCCGTGCCTTTGTCGCTCACAGTTCCCCACTTTTCCATAGGGCAAACCAAGTAATCAGCACTACGGCAATACCGATGTTCAGAGGCACACAGGTGCGGAAGCCGAGGTCTATCTCGGCGTAGATAATCGCACCAAATAAAGCCCCGGTCACGGCGAGAGCCATCGTGCTGAATAAACCAATGAGCCAGATGTTCGCCAACTTCTCGCCTAGAGATTTCTTAGCCCAGCGCGCTCGTCTGATTTCACGCCATTGTTGCTTCTCGTATTGGCGTTGCTGTTTATCGTTCATTGTCGGCATTGCTTTTTTCCCTTCTATCTAGCAACCGCACTAAGTCGGCTACTTCGCTTGCTGCGTGATGCAGGTGTTCCACTCTACCCCCGTTGCGAACCTTTGTGATGAACTCATCACCACTCATACCCAACTTGACTTGGGCGTACTGGTCTATTCCAAAACGGATTTCCTCGGTGGTGAAGTTGTCTTGGAACTCTTTATCGCTCTCCATTGACTTGACCCTTCGCTCTCTTGGCTCGAAGTTGAGCGTTCCTGCGCTCACGCTGTTTGGGTGTCGGTGGCTTGCGAGGAACACCCCTACGAAGTTCGTTCTTGCGCTCACGCCTACTGCGGTCATACGCTCTAATCGCTTCAGCACACAACTCGCACCGGCACTTGCCACAGTTGTAGGTGGCGGCCAGCCCGTGTGTGCGACCCCTCTTGTGCCGTTGCTTCGGTGGCTTCGGCTCTAATGGCTTGACCGTTATCACACGAGACACAATGACTTGTGTGAGGTGACCACTCTCACTCAACACCCACTCTTGTCGCTCGATGGTTTTGCTACTCACAAGGGGATACCTTACTAGGGTTAGGGGGTATCCGCAAGGGGAAATGCCCTCTCATCAGGCACTTTATTATGGTGTTTTGTTATGTCGCTAAACCCTGCTACACTCTAAGTATGGCCCACAAGGGTCATACCGACTAAGGAGCATCGTATGAACCGTTTGACCCAAGCAGCAGTCACCAACGAGTTTGGTGAGTATGTAGGCAAGACCATCGCAAGTATCCGCCCAATGACCGACAAGGAAGTTCGTGGCTTGGGCTGGGAAGTTGGCTATGACGATGCCTTCGTAATCGTCTTTACTGACGGCTCTGCCCTTATCCCTTCTGCTGACCAAGAAGGCAACGGTGCTGGCTGGCTATTCACCGCCGATGTCACACCCTCTAAGTAACCTAACCACAACCGACTAAGGAGAACCAAAATGGAAATCACCATCAACAAAAAAGCAGTTGAGCAAGCCCTCAACTTCCAAGCCGCCCACGCTCTCGTTGCCCCGATTATCTCGGAATACGAAGGCGAGGCGTATTACGACGATGTAGTGCTGAACGGCGTTGAGGACAACGGCAACCTCGTTATGTGTGCAGGAGGCGGTGTTGACTACGAAGGCAACGTCGTAGATGAGGGCTATTGGGTCGAACTGAAGCCTGTGGGTGAACTGAACGCCGATGGCAAGCACACCGCCTACGAAGTTATCGGTCACGCCCACATCTAAGGGGAGAGCAAAAATGCTGGTATGGATAGACACCGAAACGACAGGACTGGACTTCGACAACGACAAGTTGTTGGAAGTCGCAGTCATAATCACCACCGACAACCTGAAGGTCGTTGACCGCTACAACTCGGTCATCAAGACCTCTAAGAAAGCGGTGCGTGAAATGGATGAGTGGTGTCAGACCACACACGCCGCATCGGGTTTGCTTGACGAACTTACTGAAGCCGACAAGTCAATGAAGCAGGTTGAGCAGGAAATCATCGCTCTATTGGACAAGCACGACTTGACGAGCCGAGCGATTATCGCAGGAAACAGCATCCACTTTGATGTCCGGTTCCTCAACCGCTTTATGCCTACGCTGATGAAGCGGTTCAGCCACCAAACCCTTGATGTGACGAGCGTGGGGCTTTGTGTGAAGCGTTGGAACACCACCGCCTACGACACCCTCTACGCCAAGAAGGGCAAGGTTGCCCACCGAGCGATGGCTGACATTGAGAGCAGTATCCGACAAATGAAGTTCTACAAGAAGCAGGGGATGGTGGGCTGATGACCACAAGCGAAGCACGAAAGCGTAATGAGGAAAACAAGCGGAATGATTGTGAGTACCAAGTCACCATCACGCAGACGGAGTTGTGCATTATCCAAGATGCCCTAAACGCCTACGGCAGAGCCACCCACGCGCCAGACCAAAGCATTACGGAGACTTTTGAGTTGCTTAGCAACGACCAAGAGGACTACACCATTGACCAAGTTCGCCACTTATGGCGTAGCCTACAAAGCCGGTATCAGCAAAAAGGAGACAACTAATGGGTCTTGACCAATACGCCTTTGTGGTGATGCCACACAAGGAGAACACGGACTTCCATTTCGCTTGGACAAACGAGGACACCGGCAAGGTGACCGACATTGCCCAATGGCGTAAGCACAGCGACTTACAGGGGTGGATGGAAGCCTTGTACCTGCGTAAGTGCGAGGAACAGGGCGTAGAGCCACAGGTGGGTTCAGAGGGGTCGTGGTTCGCCGGTCAGGTGAACTTCAACTGCATCCCCATACGCCTGTCGTATCAGGACTTGTTAGCCCTGCGTGATGCGGTCAATGGTGATGCCCTACCCGAAACGACAGGGTTCTTTTTCGGTCAGAGCGATGACTACCACAAAGAGCAAACGGTGAAGTTCATTGAGGATGCCCTGAAAGCCATATCGCAGGATATGGAAATCTACTACGACAGTTGGTGGTAAATGCCCAACGAGAATAAAGACCCTGACGAGACTAAAGACATTGACGAGTGGACAGAGAACGACTGGCTTGACTTCTGGGCTGGATACTACGGGATAGGTGATGACTGATTAGGTCGCCACGCCTCACCGTTGTGTCGCAAGGTCGGGGCGTTTGGATGCTCGCTCTCTAGCGTAATCACCTCAATGCCCGCCTCTACCAACATCACTTGGGCGTTCATAATCTTGTCGTGCCAATGGCTCGGTTCGTCTGCGTGGTGATAGCGGATAACTCGTGAGATACCGCTTTGGATAATCGCCCTAGCGCAGTCAGAGCAAGCCGCCCAAACCGCTACGAGGGTCATACCTTCTGTGCTGATACCTAACCGCGCCGCCGAGTAGATGGAGTTGCGCTCGGCGTGTTCTACGAAGTCGTACTTGACTGGTCGCTTCCAACGGTCTTGGGTTTGCGCTACGCCTTTTGGAAATGAGTTGACCGCAGCCGTTTCCAAAATCGGTATGCCGTTGGGCATCGCAAGGAACGCAGCGTTCTGGGTTGAGGGGTCACGGCTTTCACTAGCCATACCTAATGCCATACTCATTAGCGTTTCAGGCGTTTCCCCGATGTTCTTGAACTGACGAGCGAACTCACCGAGGTGAAACTCGCAAGGCATTTCTGGGTGGCAGTTAGCACATTTGCTAACTTCGTTCCAAAAGTCAGTCATTGTTCTGGGCTGCGAACACCTTGACTACTTGGACTAAGCCGCTTAGACCCGTGTTCACAAAGAACCAGCCGAGGGCAACTTTCCAGCCCCACACAAAGTAGGCAACGGCTGGGCCGATAGTTCCCGCAGCGATTATTGCGCCGATAACGATAAGGGCGATGAGGGCAAAGAACCCCTTGATGACAACCATAACTAGCCTCTCTTTTCCACTAAGAAGTAATCCAAAAACGATGGGTCGTGCGGGCTGGACATCGTGAGCATCGTGCCACCAACGCCGAAGTTAGGTGAAAGCACTTGCCCCTCTAGCGGCCCGTTGTCTGTCTCAAAGACAAAGCCAATGAACATACCCTTCATAACCTCTAAAACCTCGCTGGCGGTGAAAACCGTGACTAGGGGCAGGTCTTTCGGCTCGCCTGTCTCTCGGTCAATACGAGTTACGCAGTAGCGACTAAGCGACATCGTTCTTTTTCAGCAACGACTGAATAAGAAGTTGCACCCTCTCTAGGTGCTTGTCCAACTCAATCTCCATAACACCACGGTCACGCAGCAAGGAACGCAAAACCCAAAACTCGCTATCAACTTGCTGGCGCGGTGTAGTCATAAACGACACTCTACCAACCCAACTAGTGAAATGTTGGGATTACACGGCGAGGATAATGTGGCTGCCTTCCTCGGTTTCCTTGTTCACACAGGTCACGGGGATACGAGTTCCAGCAACGACCCGTGTGTAGTGGCTGTGCAGGTGGCCGTGATAGACCTCTTTTGCCCCGCAACTTTCCAAAACAGCAGTTACAACCCGTTGGTTGGCCTGCGAGAAAACTACGGCGTCGTGTCCGAAGGCATTTTCCAGCCAAGCGAAGTCGGCTTCGGTCTGCGTTCCCCACGGAGCATCGTGAGTGAGCAAAATGTCGGCTTTTCCAGCAGATAAGGCTCGGTCAATGTCCTCTTGGTTGGCGGTTTCTTGTTTCCACCACGACTTGCCCTCTTTGCGGCTCGGTTTGTCCACCGAGTACGCCCCGCCGAACGCCATAAATGTAGTTTCACCAAAAGTTATGACTGAACCACGCGGCAAATGGGTCACGCCTTCCAAAATCGGGCGGTGTCCAGCCTCGTTTAGCGGCAACTCATACAAACGGTCAAAGTTTTCGTGGTTTCCGTCAAGCCAATAGAAGGGAATACCCGTCTTTTCCACCATCGCAGCGGTCAGATACGAATAATCGCAAATCCCATCCTCGCCAACTCGCCATCCGAAGCCGTAATCACCAAGTTGGATAATCGCCTCAACCTTCTGGCTGTGAGCGCGGTCAAAGGCTTTCAGCAGAGCATCTGGGTTTCCGTGAGTATCGCCAAGAAGCATTACCGATGGTCGTGTCATAGAGAAAGAATACCTTATTGGGGTTGTTTATTTCACTAGTATGACTTCGTGCTGCTACGTGGAAACTGTTTAGAAACCCTAAAGACCCTGCCAGACAACTCTATTGACTGCGTTGTGTCTGACCCGCCATACGAACTTGGCTTTATGGGCAAGAGTTGGGATGCAAGCGGTATCGCTTACAGTCAAGAACTCTGGGGTGAGTGCCTTCGTGTGCTGAAACCGGGTGGACACTTGCTCGCCTTTGGCGGCTCACGCACCTACCACCGCCTCGCCTCTGCTGTTGAGGATGCAGGATTTGAGATACGTGACCAGATTATGTGGCTCTACGGCTCTGGTTTTCCAAAGTCGCACAACATCAGCAAAGCCATTGACAAGAAGGCTGGGGCGAAGCGCGAAGTCGTTGGCTCACGCCCACTCACGGGAAACGGCAAGACGATGCGTTCAGGATTTCACCAACCCGACGGAACGGGTGCTGGCGAAACCGAGAAGCAAGATACTTTCGAGTTCACCGCACCAGCCACAGACGAAGCAAAGAAGTGGGAAGGTTGGGGAACGGCCCTGAAGCCGAGCCACGAACCCATCGTCGTTGCTAGAAAGCCCGTAGAGGGAACTGTGGCTCAAAATGTCCTGACCTATGGAACGGGTGCGCTCAACATTGACGGGTCAAGGGTGGGAACCGAAATCGTTGAAAGTGGCAGAGTTGGTCGTAGCACTGGAGTTAGCAACTCAATGTCAGACATTGCCTCAAATGAAGGTGGAACCACAACTGGTCGCTGGCCTGCCAACACGGTCATCACACACGCTGCGGGTTGTATCCAAAAGGCAGGCGCTAGTGAAATCATCGGCGGTGGGGCGAAGGCAAGTTCTGGCTTCGTCAACGGCTATGAAGGCGATGGCTTCGCAGGTAAGGAAATCACCAATGCGGTATGGGAGTGTGTAGAAGGTTGCCCCGTGATGAACTTCCCGATTACAGGGTCGAGCAAGGCTTCGATGAGGGGTGTGGGCTACACGGATAGCAATATTTACGGTTCGGGTGATGGCGAGTTTGACACGCTTTGTGGGTTCAACGACAGCGGCTCGGCGGCACGATTTTTCACCCAAACGGCATACAGCGAAGCCGACTATCAAGTTCCCTCACACGACCCTGTGGTTGTCGCACGAAAGCCTTTGGAAGGCACGGTTGTAGACAATGTGCTGAAATACGGCACGGGCGGTCTGAACATTGACGGCTCACGGGTCGGAACAGAAACCGTCATCACCACGAACGGCAAGGGGTTCAACGGCTCATTTGAGGGTGGCACGAACGATAACGGCGGTGCTGAACGAGAAGGTCGTTGGCCTGCGAACACAATGATTACCCACTCACTCGGTTGTAAGCAAGTTGGCGTGGCTGACAGCAAAATCCACTCCGCAGCACGTTTCTTTTCACAAACCGCCTATGACGAACCCGACTTCCCCGACTTTTTCTATCAGGCGAAGGCGGGCAAGAAAGAACGCAACGCTGGAACAGATGTCGCAAACCTTCACCCCACCGTCAAGCCTCTGGCTCTAATGCGCCACCTCGTTCGCCTCGTATGCCCCCCAAACGGCGTTGTGTTAGACCCGTTCCTCGGTTCGGGAACTACCGCCGTGGCTGCTGTTTTGGAAGGCTTTGAGTGGGTGGGCTGCGAACTCACCGAGGACTATTGGCCGATTATCGAAGCGCGAGTGGCGTGGGCTGAAAAAGAACGCACCGCACAAACCTCTGAAGCAACTCAACCTACCCTGTTTGGAGAACAACTATGAAGTGGTCCTTAGCGATTATCGCCCGTGACAACGAAGCCATCATTGGTCAGACCCTAGAAGGGGTGAAATCCTTCATTGACGAAATCATCGTCGTTGATACCGGCTCGTTGGACA
>Ga0209088_10000463_pt1 | contig 28900 bp, 22 predicted proteins | sample S_140625_EF_Meta_FD_187324 | JGI IMG/M metagenome (GOLD analysis project Ga0209088, IMG submission 187324) | Freshwater microbial communities from Lake Simoncouche, Canada to study carbon cycling - S_140625_EF_MetaG (SPAdes) (version 2) | ecosystem: Environmental > Aquatic > Freshwater > Lake ... | reverse complement strand
GCTCCAGAAGAAGTGGAGATTTTTTGAGGAGATCCGTCTGGATTGGCCATGGGCAAGTGGAGAGCATTCGCACAGTTCGGCGAGGGCAAAGGGAGCGACCGCGTTGAACCGGTAGGTGAGAGAGCGGCCGAAGGGAACGTTTTCTCCGGAGGCGCCAAAGAAGTGGGCGTAGTCGGGTAGGAACTCGCGGGTGAAGTTTTGCCAGCGTTTGGTGCGGGTGGGATCGTTTTGGCCGAAGAGTCGACCCCACCAGAGACCGTAGTAGTGGAAGGCGTAGGCGTTGTAATAGTCGACCGTTTGGTTGGATCCGTCGCGAAACCAACCGTTGCCGATGGCCATCGTTTCGAGTGTATCGAGCCATTGGCTGATCTGAGGGGCGTCGTTTTTTTGACCCAACCCCTCTTTTTCGAGAAAGGAGAGAGTGAGGACGCCGAAGAAGAGATGATTGTTAGGGTGAAGTTTGGTTCCGCGAACGGAGGCGAACCATCGGGCGACCTGCTCTTTTTCTTTTTGGGAGAGTGGATTCCAAAGAAATTCACGGGCGATTTCAAGGGCTAAGACGAGGGCGGCCATTTCGACCGTATGTTGGTGGTTGTCCTGGGTTGGGCCCCAGTATTCCGAGGAGGAGGGGTCGGTTCCGAGAAGGAGAGCTTGGCGGAACCAATCGGCAATCGTTTTACGCGAGAGGGATTCGGGGGCGGTGGCGGGAAAAGTGGTGGGGGTGGCTTGTAGCCAATGAGCGGCCCAGAGGCAGGGGCGGGAGAAGGATTCGAGGTGGTCGGCTTGTGCGCCGTGACTGCTGGGTTTTCCGAGGATGGGCAGGTCTGCCTTGCCCGGTTTCATCAGATTAGCCAAAGGACGGAGTCCCTCTTCAGCAACGCGGAGCCAGTCGAAATATCCCCAGGAAGGATCCGGAGATGTTTCGGGTTTTTTTACCACCACTTCTCCTTTTGGCAGGCGGAGAGGGCGTCCTGAATCGGGGTGAGATAGGGATGCCACATTTTTTCCCATTCGAGCGAGACGGCTCCGTTGAAATTGTCCTTTTGGAGGAGGTCGAGAACTTGGCGGGCTAGCATTTCGCCGGTTCCGGGCAGGACGTAGGTGTAGGGGTGGCGGGCGGAGGGCTTGAGAATGCTGTCCTTGATGTGGACGTGCCGGGTGTAGGGCTTGAGGTGCCTCCAACTTTCGGCAGGTGTTTCTCCGGCAAGGCGCCAGGTGTGGTGGGAGTCCCAGATGATGGGATGGGTGCGGCCGAGGAGTTCGAAAAGTTTGAGGAGGGGAGGTGTGGCGGAGAAAGCATCGTGGGTTTCGATGAGAATTTCCACCTGCCACTTGTTTTTCTTTTTTTGTTCCTGCCACCAGTTGAGGAGTTCGACGGCTTGGCGGTAGTTTTCGTCCGTGAGGGGGGTACCCCAAGTGCCGCCTCCGAAGATGCGAAGGTAAGGGGTGCCGATCTGTTCGGCGAGTTGGGCAAAGGAGAGGAGGGTGGCGCGGCCGGCTTCGGTGTCACCGACCAGTTTGAAGGAGGTGCCGAGAACGCGGGCGGGGTGGCGAACGAGGGAGCTGCGGATAGCGGGGAGGCCGCCGGGTTGCTCGGCGAGATAGGTGGGAAGGTCGATCCGGTTTTCAAGAGAGCGGAGTTCGAGGCAGTCGATCGAGAACTGGTCGGCAAGGGAGAGGACTTGGGGGAGGGTGAGTTCCGTGCAACCCATCGTCGAGAAGCAGGTGAGGAAAGTGCGGGCGGGATTATGTGGCGCGGTCATAGACATCGAGGGTGATCAAGGATTCGAGAGTTTTACCTTGAAGGAAGCGTTGAAGATTCTCGATGGCGAAGGAGGCGGTGTCCTGACGTCGGTCTTTAGTGGGGCCGGCGATGTGGGGGAGGAGGGCGACATTGGGCAGGCCACGGAGGGGGGAGTCCTTGGGGAGAGGTTCAGTTTCGTAGACATCGAGGCCGATTTGGAGGTCGGCGGCGCGATCACGTGCGACACGGATGAGGGCTGCTTCGTCGACGACGGCGCCTCGGCCGATGTTGATGAAGGTGCCGCCGGGTCGGATCGAGCGGAGGAGTTTTTCGGTTACGATGTGGTGATTCTTTTCTGTGTAGGGGGCGAGTTCGACAACGATGTCATGTTGGGAGAAGAGGTGGTCGAGGGAGGTGGAGCGGGTGACGCCGTATTTTTGGAAAACGGATTCCGGGACGCTGGGGGAGAAGGCCGAGATCGAGACATCGAAAGGTCGAAGGAGGGGGATCATTTCTTGGGCGATGGCTCCGAAACCATGGAGGCCGATGCTGCGGCAGAAGAGGCTTTGGGTAACGGTTTTCATGCCGTCCTTCCAACCTCCGTCCCGGTGCATGGCGACGTTCCAGTAAGCGGAGCGTCGCATTGCGGTGAGGATGAGGAGGAGGCCGCATTCCGAGATAGTGCGGCTGATGGCGTTCCCCCAGTTGGTGACGAGGAGGCCATTTTCGATCAGTTTACGCGGGACGAGCTTTTTGACGCTACCGGCGAGATAGGCGACATAGCGAAGTTGGCCGGGTTTGCCGACAGGAAGGTCGTCGGGAAGCGGAGGGCAACCCCAAGCGCAGAGAAGGGCTTCGGGTTGATGTTTTTCGAGAACCGACTTCCAGGATGATGGATCGGCAAGGGGGACGGAGACGGGGACTTGGCGGAGTGGGAGGGAGTCCAACTTGGTTTGGACAGCGGAAGGCAGGAAGTCTTTGCCCTCTTCTGAGGTCAGGGGAATCAGGAGAACGGGCGAAGACATTAAAGAATCTTACAAATTCTTGATTAAAAATCACGAGAAACTCTCGCATTCGGACGTTTACTTGGCGGGTACAGTATCGAGAGGCAAAAGAGAAAAAGAGTTAACTCGTTAACAAATCTTTCTTTCTCAAGCGCGTCGTGGGAAACTTTGGAATGCATAAAATCATAACAATATTATTCCTTGGGATGTGTCTTCTGGGTGAATTTGGATTTTCAGCGACGAATAAGCCGAATGTTCTTTTTATTGCTGTGGATGATTTGAAGCCGGTCCTGGGTTGTTATGGGGACAAGGTCGCCAAGACACCGAATATCGACAAGTTAGCGGCTCGCGGGACGCTGTTTGAAAAAGCGTATGTGAATCAGGCGGTGTGTGCGCCTTCCCGCAACTCTTTGATGTTGGGAATCCGACCTCAAACGATGGGTCTCTATGACTTGAAGACCTATTTCCGTGATATCCCCGCTTATTCGAACGTGGTCAGCATGGGTCAGACTTTTATGAAAAATGGCTATGAGGTCGAATCCCTCGGCAAGATCTATCATGCCAGCCTGAATGACAAGGCTTCATGGTCACTTCCCAATTGGGAATCGAAGGGGGAGACGTATGCGATCGAAGACAACCGTGCGCTCATGAAAGGAGAGAAGGGAACAACAACGGAGGCGGGAGATGTAGAAGATAATTACTATCAGGATGGAAAAATCGCCGAGGAGGCAGTAACCCGCTTAAAGGCCAAGAAATCTAAACCAGATCAACCCTTCATGATGATGGTGGGCTTTCATAAGCCTCATCTTCCTTTCGTCTCTCCTAAGAAGTATTGGGATCAGTTTAAGCCCGAGCAGTTTTCTTTGCCTGAGTTTCGTACGGCTCCTGAGGGATCGCCCGCCTACGCCCTCGGAGAATCAGGAGAGATCATGCAGTACAAGAAGCTCCCGGTGGATCAATTACCGTTTCCAGATGATTTTGCCCGCCACCTGATTCATGGATATTACGCTGCGACGAGTTACACCGATGCGCAGATTGGCAAGGTAGTCGCGGCATTGGACGAGTTAGGGCTGGCAGAGAATACCTTCATTGTTCTTTGGGGGGATCACGGTTGGCATCTGGGGGATCACGGGAAGTGGTGCAAGCACACCAACTACGAGCAGGCGACCCGGATTCCGATTTTGATCAGTGGTCCTGGGATCAAGCCGGGTCAACGCACCTCGGCTCTGATTGAGACGGTGGATCTCTATCCCACGCTGCTGGAATTGACCGGGCAGGCTATGCCGGAGACCGGAATTGCGGGAATGGGTTTGGATGGAAAAAGCATGGTTCCGGTTCTGAAGGATCCAAGTCAGAAGGTGAACGAGTATGTGTTTCATGCGTATCCTAGGTCGGAAAAATCGGACGATGCGAAGAGAAAGTTGATCGGACGTGCGGTGAGAAACGACCGCTATCGTTTGGTCGAGTGGAAAGAACCTAACGATCCGGCAGAGAAAGCGGCGATCGAGTTGTACGACTACCAGACCGATCCGTTGGAGAAAAAGAATCTGGCCAAAGAGAATCCTGAATTAGTTACTCAACTTCGGGCTGTTTTGGCCAAGCTCCCTGAGGCCAAACCGCAAATGAGTGATGAAGGCGCACCTGAATCAGGGTACGAAAAGAAGGCCAAGAAAAAGAAGAAGGATAAAGGGGGAGACGGCGAGTAAAACAAAGAGGTTCATCCATGAAAAAACTTTTATCTGTCTTATTGGTCTTAGTGTTGGGATGTCTTGCACGGGCTGGAGAAACTGCCGCTCCTAAAACGACAGGAGCGAACAAACCGAATATCATCTTCATTCTATCGGATGACTTAGGGGTCGATATTCTTAGCTGTTTCGGTTCGGATCAGTACAAGACGCCTAACCTGGATGCCTTAGCTGCAGGGGGAATGAAGTTTACTCACACGTATGCTGCACCACTTTGCGGTCCTTCTCGGGCACTGATTATGACGGGGCGGTATGCATTTCGTACGGGCGCGGTGAATCAGGATAAAACGGCTGAGATCACGCCAGAGAGGGAAACCATGATGCCCAAGATCCTCAAGGAAGCAGGCTATGTCACCGCTTCCTTCGGAAAGTGGGGGCAGTTTGGGTTGCCTCCAGGCGTATTTGGCTTCGAGGAGTATCTGAATTTTAAGGGAAGCGGCATTTTTTGGAATACTCAGCCGAAGGGAAAGGAGTACGATATGAACGGCAAGCAGGTGGAGCTAAAGGAGAAGGAGTATATGCCTGACTTGATGCACAAGCTGATCGTGGATTTCATCACCCGCAATCAGGATAAACCTTTTTATCTCTACTACCCGATGTCCCATATCCATGGGGACATCCTTCCAACCCCCGACAGCAAAGAGGGGGCCACTGCTAAGGAGTTGTACGCAGATAACATTGTTTACCACGATAAGTTGATCGGGCAGTTGATCGCGGAGTTGGAAAAGCTGAAATTACGAGAGAAAACCCTGATTGTATATGTCGGGGATAATGGAACGGCAAAGGGCGGAGCGGCTATTTCGACGGTGGGAGGGAAAAAAATTGATGGGTCTAAAGGATCGATGCTGGAAGGGGGAAGCTTAGTTCCGATGATCGTGAACTGGCCTGGCACCACTCCAGCTGGGAAAGTCTGTGCGGATATGATCGATTTTTCCGATTATGTACCCACGTTTGCGGCAGTCGCAGGAGCCAAACTTCCTGAAAATGTGATCATTGACGGGCACAGTTTCCTGCCTCAGATCAAAGGGGAGAAGGGGACTCCACGGGAGTGGGCCTATGTGCAGTTGGCACGGATGTGGTATGTGCGCGACATGAACTGGAAATTGAATGAGAAAGGGGAGTTGTACGACATGAGTGGCGCTCCGTTTGAGGAGAAGCTTGTGCCTGCGGACAGTACGGACCCAGTAGCCGTGGCGGAAAGGGCCAAACTAAAAGCGGCCTTGGACAAATTGAATCCTGCCGGCGGTATTGTAGATGACGGGGATGGGACCGGACGGCACGGTAACAAGAGTGAGAAAAAGAAGGATAAGAAGGTAAAGAAAAGTAAGGACGATACTGGCGAGCCTTCCTCTGAATAGTTTGAATGGTTCGATCCTTTTCATGAAACCCAGTCGGATTTTTTGGGTTCTGTTATTCGCTATTCTATCCTCCTTCTTCCTGAGGGCGGAGGAGATCCTCTTTCAGGATGAATTTTCCGGAGATCTTTCCCGTTGGGTGGTAGAGCAGACGCCGAGCGGTAAAACCAGCGTGATCGATGGGGAAATGGATATCGACGATGCTCCTGGGGCGAACGACAAAGGGGGATGCACGGTTTGGTTTAAGGAGAAGATTTCGGGTCCCGTACGCATTACGTATGACGCGACCATGGTTCAAAAAGGGGGTCCGAACGACAGAATCAGCGATCTAAACTGCTTCTGGATGGCGAGTGATCCAAAGAACCCCGAGAATCTTTTTGTCGATTCGAAGGAGCGGAGCGGAAACTTTAAAAAGTATGATCCGTTGAAGACCTACTATGTCGGATATGGGGCCAACGAGAATGTGACCACCCGGTTTCGTCGGTATCCCCGGCCGAGGGACGACAAGCCACTGAAGCCGGAATTTGACCTCAGCGACGCCAAGTACATGAATGTCCCGAACAAAACCTTGAAGATCGAGCTGGTGGCTGACGGAAAGAAAATCCAGTTCCTCCGTGACGGTGAACTCATCTTCACCTTCGATGATCCTGAGCCTTATCAGGAGGGTTGGTTTGGGTTCAGAACCACCCGTAGCCACATCCGCTTCGACAACTTCAAGGTCACCCGAATCCAAACCAACGGAGAAAATAAATGAAAAAAACCATGCTCAGCATTCTTCTTGTTAGCTTTTCAAGCCTATGGGCCAGAGAGATCCCTGTGCCGAATGTTGCTGCGTTGGCCGCAGCTTTGGGATCGGCAGGTCCGGGGGATGTAGTCGTTCTGGCGAAAGGGAATTGGACGGATGCGGAGATCAACGTTGGGCGTGGGGGTTCGGAACAGAGCCCCCTCAAAATCCGTGCTGAGACTCCTGGGGAGACGATTCTGACGGGCGGGTCACAGTTGGAAATTAACGCACCTTACGTGGTGGTGGATGGGTTGTATTTCTCCAAGGGAAGCATCGCGACGGAGAAGTTTTCCGTGATTCACTTTAAGTCGCATCATGGAAAGGTCCTGAACAGTGCGGTGGTGGACTACAATCCGCCCGCGTTTGAGGATGAGTATTACTGGGCGTACTTCAGTGGGGATAACAATGTTTTGGAAAAATGTTACTTCAAGGGAAAGAACAACATGCATCCCCTTCTTGGGAACGCGATCGACGGAAGTCGTACTAACACCGTTCGGGGCTGTTACTTTAAAAACATCCCTCTCGATGACGGGAATGGACGTGAAATCCTCCGAATGTGGGGACCTGGAAAGTTTGATCCCAAGGATAAGGACGGTGCGTTCTGCCTGGTGGAAGGGAATCTCTTTGATGGTGCGGACGGGGAAGGGACGGAAATCATTTCGCTAAAGTCAAATTACAATCGAGTCCTGAGCAATACGATCGTGGGAAGTCGTGGGTGTCTGAATATTCGGCAAGGCTCCCATAATGTGGTTCAGGGAAATATTTTACTGGGAAAGGGGGTAGTGGGGGCTCAGGGGTTGCGAATGTCAGGTTTCGACAACAAGGTCGAAGGGAACTACGTGTCGGGTTGTGATTGGGGAATTCGAATACAGACGGGGGAATATACTGAGTCGGCTCTGACGTCGGGTTATCAGGCCAACATGAAGGAAAAAAAGAGTAAAAAAGGGGAAGGGAGTGAGGTGAATGTTGCAAAGTATCCTCCAGTTCAAGATTTGGTCTTGGCACACAACGTATCCGTGAACAATACGGGAGCGGATTTAGAGGTGGGATTTTCCTATAAAAAACATTGGCCTGAGAGCCAGCTGGTGCTTCTACCCGAGAATTGTCAGATCAAAGACAATCGGTTCATTCGGTCAACCGGTGGTGAATCCGTGATCGGTTCGCTGCAAGACACGCAACCTCCTTTGGATAAGATCAAACTTTCGCCCAATCATTATGAGAACAATCTCCTTTTGGGTGGAACCTGTGCCTACGCACTTGCTGAGTCGGGATGCAAAGTGGAGTCGCTTCCTGCGGGGTGGTCAGAGGAGCAGGAGTTGGCGAATTGGAAGGTGTTAAAACCTGAGGATGTTGGGCCTGAGTGGGTCATTGCCTTGCGCAAGGCCGGTCAATTTGCGATCGAAGACGATAAGGCGTGCTTCCGAAGTGAAGCAGGTGGCGCGGATGACAAAGCCGAAAAAAAGAAGAAAAAGAAGAAAACAAAACAGAGTTAGGACAGGCATTTCGTAATCCCGAAACTGTACCGCCTAGGGGTGGGGGCCCGAGGTTCTAGTGGCGATCGGGGCAAGTGGTGCCTTCGTGCCAGAGGCTTTCGAGTGTGATGGTTTTCGGTTTTTCCGGAATACCGCGCCGGTTTTGATTGATCTGTTCGGCAAGGAGATCGACCGCTGCTGCTCCGATCTCTTCCGGTTGCTGGTTGGTTCCGCTCAGTTCCCCTTTTTCTGGGGTCCAGTTCAGGTGGACGAAGGATACGTCGTCCGGTACGCGGAATCCGTTCTTCCGAATCCAGGTGAGGATCGGGCCGTGGTTGGCGAGGACGGCGTCGGGCTTTTCCTTTTTCATCCAGGCGATGACGGTCGCTTCGTCGAACTGGTCGACGAGGAGGGGTTCGATTTTGGCCAGTTCCGGGTGGGTGTACTGCCAAGCTAGGTAGCCGGCGAGCCAGCGGCTTTCCACCTTGGCGTCGACGAATCGGGGCATGGCCAGTCCAATCCGGCGATGTCCGCGTTTTTGGCACTGATCCATCGCGAGGGAGAGAGTGTGAAACTGGCTATTCGTCACCCGATGAACGGGGATTTCGTTAAAGGTGTGGCCGAAGGCGACGGTGGCAAAGGGATCCCATGAGAGTGAGAGGGGCATTCCGTATGAGGGCAGTGGGGCGAGGAGGAGGCCACGGATGCCGCGGAGGCGCAGCGCGCGGGAAAGATCGGTAGGGGATTTTTCGCGGATCCAGAAGGTTTCGATTCCATAGCCTAGGGCGGTGGCTCGGGCGGTGGCACCGATGAGGTAACGGGCGAATGAGGGGTTTTCCTTCCAGCCGTTGGGGGTGGGGAAGGATGTGATGAAAGCGAGATTACAGATGAACTTTGTTTTTCGGGTCGAGCGGAGGGAGGTCATCAGTGCGCTGACCATGGGGTTGGGGGTGTAGCCGAGTTCTGCGGCTACTTCGGCCACGCGAGCCCGCATGGAGGAAGAAATGCGAGGACTGTTCCTGAGGGCGAGGGAGACAGTTACTTTAGAGACATGGCATTTTTTCGCAATCGTCTCTAGGGTGGGTGGCACCCGATAAGATAGGCGTGCTAAAGTATATTTTGCAAGTTAACCAGTAAAGCAAAGTTAATCAGGCCTACTTTATATAATACAAATTATTGTGTTGTATATATTTATATCATTTTTAACAAAAAAGATATTTTTAAAGAAAAAGTTGAAAAAGCTAGGGGTGTGCGACGAGAGAAGAGTGGGTTTAAGGTGGGAGGATGAAGAAGACGAATGCGTTGGCTGGGGAGGTGAGTCCCTATTTATTGCAGCACGCCCATAATCCGGTGGATTGGATGCCTTGGGGGGATGCGGTATGGAGAAAAGCAAAGGCGGAGAATAAGCCTGTTTTTCTAAGCATCGGATATTCGACGTGTCACTGGTGTCATGTGATGGAGCGGGAGTCGTTCGAGAGTGAGGATGTTGCCAAGGTGCTGAATCGGGATTTTATTTCAGTCAAAGTGGACCGGGAGGAGAGGCCGGATGTGGACCGTGTCTACATGACGGCGGTCCAGGCCATGACGGGGCAGGGGGGATGGCCCCTTTCTGTCTGGGTGACCCCCGATGGAAAACCATTCTATGGGGGAACCTATTTTCCGCCAGTTGGAGGGCATGGGAGGCCTGGGTTTGTGGATGTGCTGGGTCAGATTGCCACGGCGTGGAGGGAGAGAGGAGAGGAGGTCCAGGGATGGGCGGAGGAGTTATCTCAACGGATTCGGGCTTTAGGGGAGGGAACAAGTGGGAGTGGAGTCGCTGATGGGGAGAAAATTCTAAAGGCTGGGACGGATGAGATGGCATTGGAGTATGACCGAAAACACGGGGGATTTGGAGGAGCGCCAAAATTTCCTAGACCCAGCCAACCTCTCTTCCTATTGACGCGATCTTTTGCGGAGAAGGATCGGAAGCTTCTGGAAATGATGAGGCACACGGGTCGGGCGATGAGGGCGGGTGGGATCTATGATCAGATAGGGGGAGGATTCCATCGATATGCGGTGGATGGGGAGTGGGCGGTACCTCATTTCGAAAAGATGCTCTACGACAATGCGCAGTTGATGGGGTGGTATGCGGAACTGGGGGTGGCGTTAGGGGAAACTTGGACGGGGGAGGTGGTGGCGGGGATCGACCGATATTTGTGGAGGAATCTCCGGGTGGAGGGAGGCGGGTTGGGGTCGGCCGAGGATGCGGATAGCGAGGGGGTGGAAGGGAAGTTTTATGTATGGACGAAAAAAGAGGTGATGGAGTTGGCGGAAGGGGAGGAGATGAGATTGGCGGAGGGGATATGGGGGGTGACGGAGGCGGGGAATTTCATCGATCCACATCATCCGATCGAAGGCTGGAATGTTTTGGCTCAGAGGAGGTTGCCGAGTGAGGAAGAAAAGAGAGTTTTGGAGGGGTTGCGTGTGAAGCTGGAGAAGAGAAGAGAGGGTAGGATTCGTCCAGGAAAAGATGACAAGGTGTTAGCCTCATGGAATGCCTTAGCGATTTCCGGATATGCGAGGGCGGCGAGGTGGGGCGGAGGATCCCATTACGCAAAAAGAGCGGAGGAAATATGGAGTTTCTTGGAAAAGAATCTTTTACGTTTGGACGGAACACCGACTCACCGTTGGCGGAACGGAAAAAAAGATGATGCCCATCTGTTGGAGGATTATGCGGGGTTATTGCAGGCGTTGATCGATCTGCATCAGGTGACATTGAAAGTGGAGTACCTCAGCCGAGCCGTGGAGTTGGCGGGGAAGATGTTGGATAAGTTTGAGGACAAGGGTGGGGGCGGGTTATGGGCGAGTGCGGATGAGACCCTGATGGCTAGAATGAAGGATGATTATGATGGGGCGGAGCCAAGTGGGAATGCGGTTGCAGCGTTAGCGTTGGCGGAGTTGGGACGATTGATAGATCAGGCGAAGTGGAGCGATGCGGCAAAGCGGATATTGGACTGGTTGGCAGAAAGAATGAGGAGGTTGCCGCAAGCTGTGCCTCATGGGTTGTTGGCCTTGCAGCGGGTGAGTGAGTTGCCGGCAAGATTAGTTTTAGCGGGTGAGGGGCGGGAAAAATTTCTCGAGGTGGTGGGAAGAATATATCGTCCGGATCTATTGATTACGTGTGCGGATGATGCTCACCCGAGTGAATTTATCCGCGGCTTAGCCAAGAAAACGGTGGAGGGGACTGCATACCTGTGTGAAGGAGAAAAATGTCAGTTGCCGGTGAAAACGGAGGAGGAACTGAAAAGTCTGCTTAGTGACCTCTGACCCCACAATTGAAAATCGCCCCTATAAAACATTGACTAGCAGTTACTTGCAGGACCTTTAACCCTATAGAAGTGCTTGATAAGGAATGGGTTATGAGGTGATTTTATTATGAATGAGATGGTTGAGTGAGTAGCGAGATCGAGGCTTTAGCGCGCGGTTCGGAAGCCGATGAAGGGGTAGCTATCGGGGGTAGGAGCGGTTCGTGTGGATCTGGTGTTCGAAACAGGATACTGGTCGCGAAAGTTTCCACCAATGAACGTGGGGGTCGTGGGGTTCGGAGAGGCGATCCACTCACTGAGATTTCCGCCTAGGTCGTAGTGCTGAAAAGGGCCGATATCGGACGGGCTAGACTCCGCAGGAAGCATATGGTCGTAAGAATCGATTGGAGTATTTTTGGGAGGTTGAAGTGCGAGGTTAATTCCCGTGGCCTCTGAGTTCGCGCCCCAAGGGTAGGTTCGGTTGTCGTTGCCTGATGCGGCGCGCAACCATTCGACTCGAGTTGGGAGTCGGCGTTTTTTCCACTTGGCGTAGGCATACGCGCTTGGGTAGTCGACGGAGAAGACTGGGGTATCCCTCGTGATGCGAACTTGGCCGTTAAACTTATCACCTTTGCGAGCACGGTTGAGAATATCCCTCCATCCGCGTGGCTCCAGATCCTGCAGGGAGCTCTTACCTGCCGTAGCTGAAGCAGGAAGAAACGTTTTCCAGTTTTTCTCTGACGCGATCTCATTAAGAAACTGTTCGTACTGTCCGATCGTGACTTCATGCCGATCGAGATAGAAGGCGGATACGCTGTTGGTGGAGTCGGGCAAAATAAGGCGTCCTGCAGGGACTTCGATTTCAGCGTCGCCTAACTTTCCTGGCCGATCAAGGAACAGACGATCAAAAATGACCCAGGCCGCAATGGCGATAAAGACCAGTGCTCCGAGGGAGCCAATTCCAATTGCCCAACGGCGAAGGACGCGTGCACGCAGGATCTTTTGAGTCGCTTCAATTTCCTCATCTCGGACATGGACTTCTTGAACTTCCGCGAGTTGACGCTCGAAGTGGCGCGTCTGGCGGAGTAAATCAAATGCCGACGTGCCTGGACTTCGAAGAAGCTCGAGAAGTGTTGTGGCGGAAGGTGAAGGAGGAAGAAGCGGTTCAAGGATTGAGGCGAGTTGATTTGAGTTTTGGTGGTGAGAGGCCTCCGCCGTGCCTGGAGTTGCGGCGGGGTTACGAAGGCGGGGAGTTCCGTTGGGCGAGAGCGTATAGTCGTAGGCTCCTAGGAGTCGTGCAGGAATAGAGGAGCTCTCCATCTCTGAGAGAACTGAGGCGAGGCTGGTGGCCAGGCGGGCTGCCGGGAGAATCTGAAGTGATCCACCCTCATTTTGAAGGTGAAGTAGGGTAGGATGGATGACGGGTTCAAGCGCAACAAAGACACGCTGTTCGGAGGGAACGGATTCGTAGAGGGAATAAACTCCGGCGTGGTTCAATCGTGCATAGGCACGAATCGCCTTTGCGAAGTGGGGTGATCCGGCGGGTGGAATCAGGATCTGGACTTGGCGTTCCAGCTGATGGTGTTTAGCCCAGTAGAGTCGTCCGAGAGGGTGAGGGCCAGCCGGGGAGGTGAGAGTGTAGGGGCCGAAAGTTCGCCCGGAGAAGTTCTCCATCAACTCTGCCATAGCAAGGGGTAAATGATCGTCCGCTTTTAACCAAGGGATAGGAAAGGCAGGGGGGAGAGTTTGGGTGAGGTCGTAGCGACTGACGATTCCGATGGGTAGTTCGGGGTAGGTTTCAGAAAGAAGAAGGAGAATTCCTGACTGGTCGCTATCAGCCCAAAAGATATCGGAGAGCAAAAGAGAAAAGCGAGAGGGGCTGGCAAGAGTTGTCGTAAGGGATGGAAAATCAGTAATGAGCTCCAGTTGAGCTGTTGGAAAAAAATCTTGAAGAAGAGATGTCAGGTGAGAAGCAGCATTGGAATCCTCTTGAGCCAAAAGAATCGTAGGCACAGAGAGATTCTGCTCGGGAAGGAGTCAGGACGGAAGTGAGGATTTTATCCCTGCTAAGTCTCCGTAGGAAGGGTATGCGACTTTGCCCTATTTCTTGGAACGGGGTAGAAGATTTAAGCTGATCGAAAGACGATGAACCGAGTAGGCCGCACCGAAACCGTTATCGATATTGACGACGGTGATTCCTGGGGCGCAGGAGTTGAGCATTCCGAGCAGGGCTGTAATGCCTTTGAGGTGAGCTCCGTATCCGACAGAGGTGGGAACGGCGATCAGCGGAGTACCTATCAGGCCACCTAGGACACTGGGCAGGGCCGCCTCCATGCCTGCTACGACGATCAGGGCATGGTGTTTTCTGAGGGCGTCGAGGTGTTGAATCGTGCGATGAAGGCCCGCGACACCGATGTCGTAAAAGCGGGTGGGCCGATGTCCTAAGAATTGGAGAGTGACAAAAGCCTCCTCTGCGACGGGATGGTCGGAGGTTCCTGCGGCGCAGATTGCGACTTGCAGAGATGGGTGGGTGGTGGAGCGGGGTCGATTCGAATGCAGAATGAATGCTTGGGCGGCTGGGTAGTATTTTCCCTTCGGAAAAATACGCCGAAGGTGTTGGGCTTTCTTAGCGTCAACACGGGTCGCCAAAGCGGGTTGGGATGCGGAGCGAAGCTTACGGATAATGGCGGCGATTTGGGGAGCGGTTTTGCCTGACCCGTAGATAATTTCAGGTGCGCCAAGACGTTTCTGACGAGAAAGATCGAGGTGAGCGAAAGCGCGTGGCAGGACGGGAGAGAGGGGGCGACGGCGCGCCATAAGGGTTAGGCGAGTGCTGAGTGAAGGCGGGGAAGTAGATCTGCGATGGAGATGCGCTCTTGCTTCATCGAGTCACGGTGCCGAAGAGTGACGGTGTCCTTTTGCCCAGCAAGCGGGCCATCTTTTGCACCTTCAAGAGTTTCAAAATCAATAGTGATTCCGAATGGGGTGCCGACCTCGTCTTGGCGACGGTAACGGCGTCCAATTGCCCCGGACTCATCATAAAATACAGCAAAGTGTTGGCGGAGTTGTTGGGTGACGGCACGGGCTTTTGCGACCAGTTCGGGCTTATTTTTGAGGAGAGGGAAAATGCCGGCTTTCACTGGGGCCATGCGGGGATGGAAGCGAAGAACCACACGGGTCTCTTTCGCGCCCTTTTCGTCGGTGACTTCTTCCTCATCATACGCTTCGCACAAAAGGGCGAGGGTTGTTCGATCGACACCGGCGCTGGGTTCTACGACATGGGGGATAAACTTCTCTCTTGTCTCTTCATCAAAATATTCAAGGGGTTTTCCGCTGGCCTCTTGGTGTTGTTTGAGATCGTAGTCGGTGCGGTAGGCGATCCCCTCCAGCTCTTCCGTTCCAAAAGGGAAAGCGTAGAGCAGGTCGTATGTTCCTTGGGAGTAGAAGGCCCGATCCTTTTCTGGGACATCGAGGATCGTGATCTTATTACGTGGGATACCGATCGATTCGTACCAGGCAAGGCGATCCGCAAGCCACTGGTCGAGCCACTTTTTTCCCTCTTCTGGGCGAACGAAGAACTCAACTTCCATTTGTTCGAATTCACGGGAGCGAAAGGTGAAGTTGCGGGGATTAATTTCATTTCGGAAGGCTTTCCCAATTTGTGCGATTCCGAAGGGAAGCTTTTTGCGGGAGACCTCGAGGATATTTTTAAACTGAACAAACATGGCTTGGGCGGTTTCAGGGCGTAGGTAGGTGAGGTTTCGTTCATCTTCGACAGGGCCAACATAGGTTTTGAACATGAGGTTGAATTGGCGGGGTTCGGTCAACTCTCCACCGCAGGCGTTGACCATTTTGCTGGGTTTTTGGGGGCAGGGAGTGGCTGAGACCTGATCGGCACGGAAGCGGCCCTTGCAGGTTTTGCAATCGACCATGGGATCGGTGAAGGTGGCTTCGTGGCCACTGGCCTTCCATACGGAGCGACTCATCAGGATGGCTCCATCCATTCCTACGATATCGTCCCGGTGTTGGGTCATCGATTTCCACCAGTTCTCCTTGAGGTTGCGCTTGAGTGCAACGCCCAGCGGGCCGTAGTCCCAAGCACCATTCAATCCGCCGTAGATTTCGGAGGATGGGAAGATAAACCCCCTGCGTTTACAGAGAGCGACAATTTTTTCCATGCGGTTATCAGACATAGGTTAATTTTTGGATTCTAGAGAAGCAAATCCTAGCGATGATCAGAAAAGATGAACACCCCAATTTTGCGTGAGATACGGGAGCGAATTCGGCCCTCTACATCGGGGTCTGCCTTGCGATGGCTCCAGCGGGCGTTGGGGATGATCGGTGTCTTGTTTGTGTTCAGTGCGATATGGGGACGCGTCGTAGGGGTTCCGCAAGGGGTGAAGGATTTATTGGTCGAGGAGTTTATTTTGCGTGGTCTGGAAATCGATGCAGGAAAGTTGACGATCGACCCTTTGGGGGGATTGGTGGCACGAGATGTAGTGGTGTTCCGGGATGGAAGGCGGAAACTGGAGCAGTTACGGATTGGGCGGGTGGAGTTGAACTTAAATTGGTGGGGTTGGAGGGATCGAGAGCCGATTATTTCGGGGGCTGAGTTGCGGGATGCTGATGTGGCATGGCCTTTAGAAGAAGGGGTGCAGATTAATGCTCGGAGAGTTGAGGCGGTGGTTGAGTTCCGGCCTGGGGAGATCTTATTGAAGAGGGGGCAGGGGCAGGTGCTGGGTTTTGATTTGAACATTCAGGGCCGTGTGGGATTGGAGGCGGGAAGGGAGATGGCGGCCCCGAACGTGCTTTGGGCCAAGATTTGGCGGGATACTGAGAGGGGATTGAAAGAGTTAGGCGGGCCTGCACCCAAGATTCAGGCGGAGTTTGATCTTGAGGTGGGGAAACCGGAGAGTGCGAAGGCCGAGGTTTTGATGACGGGATCAGGGAATGTTTGGCGTGGGGTGGAGCTCCCTAGGATGGAGGCACGGATTACGGTTGGAAATGGAATGACCAAGTTAGAGAAGTTGAGGATTCAGTTAGAGAAAGGGGAGTTTGGTGCGAGTGGTTGGGCCAATTTCAAAACAGGTTTAGGGGGTTTGAATTATCATTCGGATGCAGATTTAAAGCAGTTCGAGAAAGTTGCGGGGGCGTATGCAGCGGGCTTACGGGATTGGCATAGTGTGAAGCCGCCTGAATTATCGGGTGATATCGAGTTTGGATGGAAAGAGAATCAAAAATTTCTTTGGACGAGCCGGTTGGAGGTTGGGGAGTTTCGCCTGGGAAAAACGGTGTACAGGGGCATGAAGTTTCCTTGGGTAACAGACGGGAAAAAGTGGATGGTGCAGGGGTTCCAGATTCTGGGAGTGAATGGAAGTTTGGACGTTCAGTTAAAGTTTGATGGAAAGGCTGAGCTTTTAGGCAGTATACGAAGTGACTTGGATTTAGAGGGTTTTAAAATGTGGTTTGGTGCTGGAGCTCTTCCATTTTGGGAAAGTTTGGAGCTACGAAGCCCGCCTCGGGTTACACTTCAAGTAACGGGTGCGGGCCTCAATCTGGATTTGATCCGTGCCGAGGGGCGTGTGGAGGTGCAGAACTTATCTTATAAAGGTGTGGAGATGGAGGAGCTTGCGGGGAATGTCATTTTGGCGGGAAGGCAGTTGACAGTGAAAGAGTTGAAAGTGAAATCTTCGGGTGGGGAGGGAAGTGGGGATTTTATTTATGGGTTTCGGCCTGAGAAGGTGAGTTTTCATGGAACGAGGTCGACACTGCCGATTCGAGAGTTTTCCACCATTTTCGGAGCTAAATTTCATCGAATGATGGAGCCGTATGATTTCCAAGGTCGGCCTACGGTGGTACTGCAGGGAGAGGTGGATTTAGAGGGTGAAGGGCGCTCGGACATGAGTGCGAAGGTTCTGGCTCCTGAGGGAATGAAATATAAGGTGGCGGGTAAGGTTTTGGAATTTACGGGTATGGATATGGTGGTGGAGGTTCAGGGAAGGAAAGTCTTTGTGAGAACAGAGAAGGGAAAGCCGGCGAGTGTGTTAGGGGGAAGGGTAGAGGTGCAGGTCGAAGTGGATGGAGCTGAGAAGAGGCAGACAACAGAAATTCAAAAGATTCAGGGGGTCAGTTTTGCTCGACTGGTAAAAACCTATTTCGATTTTGAAGGGTATGAGGGCAAATTTAGCGGAAATATCTCGCTGCGCGGACCCACAGAAAACTGGCGTGAGTGGACGGGTTCAGGTCGGCTGTTGGTCGATGAGGGTGTTTTACCCGGCATGGGAGCATTTGCTTCAGCCATGAATGCACCGGCGGAGTGGGTGGGATTGACCGATCAGAATGCGGATATGGATTTTGATTTAGCCAAAGGGAAGTTGGAGGTGAAAAAGTTAAATATCGAATCGACCCTGGTGGTGACAACGGGTCAAGGGGTATACGACATGAAAGAGGATCGCTTGGAGGACTTTGTGATGAGGCAAAATCTGCGGGGTCCGGCAGGAGTGCCTTTTTTTATTGTGAGTCAGATGTTTCAGTATGAGGGAAGCGGTTCCTTAAAGAATCCGGTGTGGAAGCTGAAGGGCACAGACGAGAAGTGAGGAAAGATGGGGTTGTGAATCGTTGGGGATTGCACACTTCGGTTGCAGGAGGGTGGGGTGAGATGTTGCGAAGGGCTGAGTTGATGGGTGAGACGGCGGCGCAGGTTTTTGTAAAAAGTAACCGTCGATGGGAGATGCCGAAGTTGGAGGAGGGGGAAGCGGGGGCTTTCCAAGTGGGGCAACGGAAGCAGGATTTATGGGTTTGTTCGCATGCTGGTTATCTGATCAACGTGGCTGGAAGTGATGAGACACGAAACCGGTCGATCCAATCTTTAGCTGAGGAGATTGATCGAGCGGAGGTGTTGGGGTTGAGGGCGGTGGTGGTCCATTGTGGAAGTCGGGGGGAGAGAGAGGCAGGGGAGGGAAGAAGGATGGCGATTGCGGGATTTCGTGAGGCACTGGAGAGATCGAAGACAAAGAGAGTTCTTTTGGCTTTAGAAAATTCGGCGGGGCAGGGATCGTCCCTGGCACGTGATTTTGGGGAGTGGGGGGAGCTGGTGGGTGGGCTTCCGAAGGGGCGGAGGGCGGCTTGTTTGGACACGGCGCATGCGTTTGCTGCTGGGTATGATTTGCGGTCGATTGAGGGTCGAGAACGGTTGCGGGGCGATATTTTGCGTGAGATTGGGGCTGAGTATTTAGCTGTGATTCATGCGAATGATTCAAAAACCGATTGTGGTTCTGGGGTGGACCGGCATGAGCATCTGGGGCACGGAAAAATTGGGGCAACTGGTCTAAGGGCTTTTCTTCGAGATAAGAGTTGGTTGGGGATTCCCCGCATTGGGGAGTTACCTCCAGGGGAGAAGGAGGATCGGGAAAATCTGGCCTTCTTACGGGGTTGTTGTTCGACGACATAAGTTTGTTCAAATCGGGAGAAAGATGGTAGAAATTCGAATATGAAGGCTGCTGATTTACGGGGAATTTTGACCTACATTCCCAGTTTTCGGGATAAGCTCTTTGTCCTCAGTGTGGATAGTGCGGTACTGGAGGATGAAAGAGCTGCGAGTTTATTTTTGGATATCTCAGTTTTGCGGAGCTTGAACATTCGGGTGGTGTTAGTGCACGGGGCGAGCGCGAGAATTAAAAAGATAGCTGGAGAGATGAAGGTGAAGGTTTCCAACTTAGATGGGTTAGGGGTAACGGATGAGGCCACTTTGCGAGTGGCGGCGAGAGCCGCGAATTCGTATAGCCATGATATTTTGCAAAACTTGGCAGATGCTGATTTGCGGGGGGCAGTGACGAATGCGGTGATCGCGCATCCAGCTGGAATTCTGGGTGGAGTGGATCAGCAGTGGACGGGCCGAGTGGAGCGGGTGGATACACGATTTCTGGAGACGCTGTTAGAAAATGGGATCATTCCTGTGATTCCTCCCATGGGGGTCGATGGGGATGGGCGGACGTATCGGGTAAATTCTGACGGGGTAGCTTTAGAGGTGGCGGAGGCTTTGAAAGCGGAGAAGCTCATTTTCCTAACGGGAAGTGGATCGTTGCCGATGAGCGGGAAGAAGCCGGCTCAGTTATCGGTCGAGGAGGCGACGGAGTGGCTAAAGAAAAAGAGGGGTGAGTTGAGTGGGGAGATTGCCTCGAAGTTAGAGCATGGGTTGAGGGCGTGTAAGGAGGGGGTAAGTCGGGCGCATATTTTGGATGGGTTGGCGGACGATGCTTTGTTGGAGGAGTTATTTTCGAGTGAAGGTGTAGGGACGATGGTGTATGCGGACGAGTACACAGAGATCCGAAAAGCGCTGAAGAAGGACGTGCGGTCGATCATGAGGTTGATAGGGAGTTCGGTGGCGGCTGAAGAGCTGGTGAAGCGGACGCGGACGGAAGTTGCGGCGGCGATTGGGGATTACAGCATATTTGAGATTGATGGAAACATGGTGGGTTGTGTGGCGGTGCATTCTTTGGAAGGAAAAGTAGCAGAAATGGGATGTTTATTTGTAGCGTCGGGGCATGAGAACAGTGGAATTGGCCGGAAGTTGATGTTGTATGCAGAGAGTCGGGCCAAGGAAATGGGGATGAAAAAGCTTTTAGCGCTTTCGACTCAAGCGTTTAACTATTTGCAAAGTAAGGGTGGATTTACAGAGGGGACAGTGGATGTTTTGCCTCCGGAGCGAAAAGCATCGTATGAAGTGAGTGGGCGGAATTCGAAAATACTGCAAAAGGATCTGTAGGTAATTTTTAGCCTGGGGGCCAACTCATGGGGCGCCCCCCCAGCAGATGAAGATGGAGGTGGGGCACGGTTTCTCCTCCGTCGGCGCCATTATTCATGACGAGGCGGTAACCGGTTTTGTCTAAGCCCGTTTGGCGGGCGACGCGTTGGGCGGCGGCAAAAAGGTGGGTGAATATGATATGATCCTCTGCGGGAACAGCTCCATGGCGGGAGTGATGTTTTTTGGGGATGAGAAGGATGTGGGTCGGGGCTTGGGGAGCAAGGTCTTGGAATGCAAGAATGTGATCGTCTTCGTAGAGGATGTCGGCCTGAGCTTCGCGGTCGACGATCTTTTCGAAGATCGTTTTGGCCATATTCGTTACCAGATGGTGAGTTCGAGGAGTGAAGGACTGAGAGTACGTGCGCGGGCGCGGATAAAGTGGACGATTTCGTCGCTTAAGCGTTGGCAGGAGTTACGCCAAGACGAGGATCCGGTGAGTGAGAGGACGCAGGAGCGAAGGCCTTCCAAGCGCAGGGCGGAGGCAAGAGAGGAGACTTTTTCATCCACGAGGGAGGCTAGCTGTTGAAAGAAGAGAATTTCGAAAGGGGCCTGTTGGGCCAAGGTGGCCAGGTTGATCGAGGGGGCGGAAGAGATGAGTTCGAAGTGTCGGGCGATCGCTGGGCAGCCGATTCCTGTCAATGAGCGGCGGAGGATGAGTTCCAGAGTTTCGCGTTCGATTTTAGGCCGGCGGAAGTCATGGCTGAGGTAGTGGAGGACGGCACGAGCGACCTCAGTGGCGAGAGGCCATGCGTCATGGCCGGCGAGAGCGGCAGCCTTCTCGATAGATAGGATGAGCCAGTTTTCGCTTAGGCGCGCGGGAGAGCCCCCTGGGATAGCGACCAGGGGGAGGGCGGCAGGGATGGGTTTTTTAGCGGGCACCGAGATTTTTTACTTCGCTAACAAAGTCGCGGGCATCACGGAATTGGCGATACACCGAGGCGAAGCGGACGTAGGCAACATCATCCATTTTTTTGAGGCATTCCATGATTTTTTCGCCGATGGCTGTGGTGGGAATCTCTCTACCGTATTTCTGTTCGAGGTCTTCCAGCACCTTATCGACGGTTTTTTCGATCAGTTCAGGGCTGACCGGGCGTTTTTCGCACGCCTTTTGGAAGCCGAGGACGAGTTTGCGGCGATCAAAGGGCTCATAGCGTCCGTCGCGTTTGACGGCTCGAAGGTCTTCGCGTTCAATCTCTTCGTACGTGGTGAATCGATAGTTACATGAGAGGCACTCCCTGCGGCGCCGAACAACGGCACCATCTTTCCAGGGGCGCGAATCGATCACTTTATCTTCTTCGGTATTACATTTTGGGCATTTCATACTACTCCTTGTGTTGGGCCGACACTACAAGTAGGTGGTATGGGGTCAATTAAATTTTATATGTAAAAACGTTATTTTATGTGTAAAGGCGAAATCTCGATATTGCACAAAGTGTTGATGGGTAAATATCGATTAACTTATATGCAAACCCTTGGCAGGGGTGATTGAGTAACTTGGATTTGGATTTCCAAGCTAAATGACCGAGCGAGAGCCTAGTGGTGGTTGGTTTGATTATCCTGAGGGGTTGAGCGGCTGTGGCGAATACCTTCGGTGACGATCAACCAGATCACGATGCCGCCACAAAGTGCAAAGGCGGCGAGTAAGAATATGAGGCCCAAACCCGTGTGTCCTTCGTCCATCATTTGAATATAACGAGTTCGGATGATTTTGTCAGCCCTTGAATATGGATGGAATCAAGGAAAGCGTGCATGGTTTGTCTGAGGGTTGAGTTTGGGGCATGCTCGTTCTATGAATTCTCTACAAGAAAAGTTTCTGGATCTTAAGCGAGATCGAAAGGCGGTGGTGTTGGCGCATAACTATCAGCCCAAGGAGATTCAGGAGGTGGCGGACTATGTAGGAGATTCCCTGGGCCTGAGTTACGAGGCACAAAAGGCGAAAGGGGAGTGTATCCTTTTTTGTGGAGTTCACTTTATGGCCGAAACGGCAAAAATCGTGAACCCGGAGAAGAAGGTTTTAATGCCCGATCTCAATGCTGGATGTTCCTTAGCGGACTCTTGTCCTGCGGATGAGCTGCAGGCTTATCGAAATCAGAATCCGGGACTTTATATTGTTTCCTATGTGAACTGCACGGCGGCGGTGAAGGCGCAGAGTGATGTGATCTGTACGTCTGGGAATGCGGAGAGGATCGTGCAAAGAGTTCCAAAGGATCGGGAGATACTTTTTTTACCAGATCGAAATCTGGGTGATTGGGTTATGCAAAAAACGGGGCGAAAGATGCGGTTGTGGGATGGTGACTGTTATGTGCACATGGAATTTACGGCTTCCTCGATCGACCGGATTCGGCGGGAGCATCCGGAGGCGCGAGTGGTGGCGCATCCGGAGTGTACGAGAGCTGTGCGGGCTTTAGCGGACGAGGTGTGCTCGACAGAAAAAATGGTGGGCTACTGTAAAAATTCATCGGCTCGGACTTTTATCGTCGTGACCGAGGAGGGGATGCTGCATCGATTGCGTCGCGAGATGCCGGATCGGGAATTCATAGCAGGGCCTACGGATCGCTGTGCTTGTGGGGAGTGTCGGTATATGAAGATGAACACCCTTGAGAAGGCATATGGAGCGCTGGAAAGCATGTCTTCCGAGTTGCTCTTGAGTCAGGAGGTAATCGAGAAGGCAAAGGCCCCGATCGAGAGAATGTTGGATTGGAGTCGCAACTAGCTAAATAATAATGAATTACATGTAGTTTTCTTGCAGATTTTGGGGGCAAATGATTTGACTAGGCAGAAGCCATAGATTCGCTAGAACTTTTTACGCAATCCTATGCAAATAAACGATTCATGGAAGGTGTTGCTTTGTGCCTTGGTGGCCTTTGAAGGGTCCCTTGGGGTGGCATTGTCGCAGACCCAAGAGGCGCCTGAAAGTGTGGAGCCACCTTTGCAGATCACTTCGGATGGTGCGAATCGATATGAGGGTGGGATTTACTACGCAAAAGATAATGTGGTGGTGACGTATGGGGGGGACGTTTTGATGGCGGATGAGGTTCATTTTAACCCTCAAAGCAAGGAGGCGACAGCGAAAGGAAACGTGCGGCTCTATATGTTGGGGCAGATTTATCGGGGGGATCTGTTGACCTACAATTTCCGAACGAAAAAAATGTTGTCGGAGAAGTTTCGATTTTTAGATGGAAAGATGATGGTGGAGGGGGAGTCGATCGACAGTCCGGAGCTTGGGCATTACGACATTGCTGGGGGAGACTATTCTACGGATGATCGCGAAACCCCTGGATGGAAAACCAAGGCCTCCTCCGTTTCGATTTATCCTGGGGACAAGACAATTGTAGAAAACTCTGTCGGGTACTTTGGCGATGTGCCCTTTTTCTATTTTCCGCAGCTCAGCCTTTACGAGCGGGATATGGGGTCGTCTCCTGACATTAGTTTTGGATCGGTGTCACGGCTCGGTATGTACGCTTTAGGAACGTATCGTTTTGCCGTGACGGATAAGGTTAAGGCGGAGGTAAACTTAGACTATTATGGTCGACGCGGATGGGCAGGTGGAGCCGCCGCATCCTACGTTACTCCTGGGAAAAATTCCGACCACCCGCTGACTGAGGTTTCTTTGCGAGGATGGTATATTAATGATCGCGGGTATCAGATTTATGATGGCGATACCGAGCGTCCTGCAGACGCCGCACCTCCACGAGGTCGGTATTGGGTCCCGTACAAGCACAACACAACGATTATGAAGGGAGGAAATCCGGTGGATGTAGATCGCGCTCCTCCATTTGATGCTCCTTCGCTGAGCTCCCGCTCTCAACTCAACGTTCTTAGTGATGCTTATGTCACACAAGATTTCTTTGCGGACGATTATATTCGAGACCAACAGCCCAACAGTTATGTGGATGTGATGTATCAGGACCCTAACTTTACCGTGACTGGAAATGCCAGGACCCAGATTAACAATCTTTTTCAAACTCAGCAGCAGAAGCCTTCGGCGAAGATCGAGTTTAAAAGGCAATATATTCCTGGAACTTACGATCGTGAGGACCTGCTGAAGAATCCCGATGGAAATCCGGGCTTGGCGTATGAGGGAGAGTCCAGCGTGGATAATCTAGGCACGCAGTGGAGTCAGGTCGCGAATCAAAAGGATTACTCTGCCCTTCGCTATGACACCTATCATCAGCTACTTTACCCCCGGCAGTATTTTAACTGGCTGAATTTGGCTCCTCGAGCCGGCGTACGGGGGACGGTTTATACTCGGAGTAATCTAACAACAAACAATGTGGCACAAACGACAGCAAGCGGTGCGGCAGGAAACAATTATTCCAACACGAACAGCTTAAGCGACACCTCGCTTTTTCGGTATGTGTTCAATTTCGGAATTGATGCTTCAGCGAAAGCGTACGCCACCTACAGCGACGTTAAGAACAAGGCTTGGGCCATTGATGGAGTCAGACACGTTTTTGAGCCTTTTCTTCAGGCCAGTTATATTCCGCAACCCAATGTCAGGCCGACTCAGTTCGCGGGTTATGACAATCGAATCAACACCACGGAGTCGCGACCCCTGAACTCGACGTTGTACAATTCGGTCGACTCGATCGATAAGCTTCTGATTGTTCGGCCCGGAATGATGAATCGCGTCCTTACCAAGCGGGATGGAGCTCCTTATGAGTTGGCCAACTGGAAAATCTATACCGACTACCAGCCTATCCGTCCGGATCTAACCAGTTTAAATTTTAGCACCGTGCAGGCGCCTGAAACGGTGTCCTCCTCAATCCCCGAGCTGTATAATACACTGAACTTTATGCCCGTACCTTGGTGGACGGGGACTGTGGGGGCGACGACAGCGATTAGTGGGAATGGATTCAATTCGTTGAACTTAGGTAGTCGTTGGCAGGTCGTTCCCGCCTTGGAGATCGGTTTAGGGTACTCCTACCTAAATGGATTCAACTACTTGGACGCATTAAATAACACGGACGTAACAACCACGGGTGCGGCTCAAACCAGCTTGATCAACGGATCTGCTAGTTACCGATTAAATGAAAGCTGGTTTGCGAACGCAGGGGTGACTTACTCGGTAAGTCCTTCTCTTTTGCAGCAGGTCAATGTGGGGGTTTACCGAGACATTGGGGCATGGATTCTAGGGGGGCAGTTGGGGAATCGGCAGAATAATGGGGCTCCCTCTGAATTTGTGGCTCTAGCGACGCTCACTTTGAAGGCTTTTCCTGATCTGCCATTAGGATTCAACCAGAACCCGACGAGTTCGGGGGTAGGTCTTGGGGGTGTGCAGCAAACGGCGGGAACGAGTTCGCCCTAGCGGGGACAGGCACTGTTCCTTTAGAGTCCCTCGGATGAAATTATCGATTATAGGATCTGGCTATGTCGGTTTGGTTACTGGGACGTGTTTGGCAGAGGCAGGGCATACGGTGATCTGTGTGGATAACAACGAAGCGAAGGTTCAGGAGTTGAAGGCGGGAAAGATTCCGATTTACGAGCCGGGATTAGAGGAGCTGATTCACAAAAACGTTAAGCTGAAACGGCTTTCCTTCACGGCGTCGACCCAAGAGGCAGTTGCAAATTCGGAGGTTATATTTATCGCGGTTCCTACTCCACCGCAGGAGGACGGCTCGGTGGATCTGAGTTATGTGGAGGGGGTGGCTCGGGAAATCGCTGAAGCGCTACCTGCATATCGAATTATTGTGGATAAGAGTACGGTTCCGGTGAAGACGGGTGAAAAAGTGGCAGAAACGATTCGCCGATATGGGCCGAAGGGGGTGGACTTTGATGTGGTGAGCAATCCAGAGTTTTTGCGGGAGGGCAGTGCAGTTGCAGATCTCCAAAAACCGGACCGAATCGTGGTGGGGGTGGCTTCCGAGAGACCTGTCGCGGCGATGAGGGCGGTTTATGAGCCGTTTCATGCGCCGATCCTCATTACCGACTTGAACAGTGCAGAATTGATCAAGCATGCGGCCAATAGCTTTCTGGCTTTAAAGATTACTTATATCAATTTAGTGGCCGCAGTTTGTGAGGCGAGTCATGCCGATGTTACGCAAGTGGCGGAGGGAATGGGTTCGGATGCGCGAATTGGTCGGGCGTTCCTTCAAGCGGGTTTAGGGTACGGGGGTTCTTGTTTTCCAAAGGACGTGAGCGCATTTATTCGTATTGCAGAGGAGTTGGGGGTGGGATTTGGGTTGATGAGGGAAGTGGAGAAAATCAATGCAGCGATTCCTGAAAAGTTTTTAAAAAAGATCCGAACTTCGCTTTGGACCATGAAGGATAAAAAGGTCGGGCAGCTGGGCCTCACCTTTAAGGCGAACACGGATGATGTGCGATGCAGTGTGGCGATTGAAATAGCACGGCGGATGGCGGAGGAGGGGGCCAAGCTACGTTGCCATGATCCCAAGGGAGGGGAGAAGGCTCGGGAGTTGTTGCCGGCCAGTATTGAGATTGTTGGGCGTGCAGAGGAGGTGGCGGTGGGGGCGGATGTTCTTATTGTGGCGACAGAGTGGCCTGAATATCGTTTACTCGACTGGAACAAAATTAAGAGCCTCATGAGAACCCCTAGAATCTTTGATGGTCGAAACCTGTTGAATCCTGCCGAGATGAAATCGCTGGGATTCGAATATACGAGCGTCGGACGTTGAAATCGCGAGTCACAATCGTTCTCGGACTCCAGTGGGGGGACGAAGGCAAGGGGAAGATCCTAGATGTGATGGCGGCGGAAGCCGATTGGGTCTTGCGGGCGCAAGGGGGAAACAACGCGGGACATACGGTGGAAATTGGGACTGAAAAATATGTGCTTCACCTCGTGCCCTCGGGAATCCTGCGATCCAAGGTATCTTGTTTAATTGCGGGGGGTGCAGTGGTGGATCCGGCTGGGTTAGTGAAGGAGATTGAGGGCCTGACACTCCGCAAGATTCGGACTCGCGGTCGTTTGCACTTGGCCGCTCAAGCACATCTGGTTCTTCCCCATCATCGGGCGGTGGATCAGGGTTCGGAGAAGAAGCGTGGTCATGGAAAAATTGGGACAACAGGTCGGGGGATTGGTCCTGCTTATTCGGATAAAGCGACGCGGGTCGGGTTGCGGGCTGGAGAGTTGGCTCTTCCCTCAGCGGAGTTGGGAAAGCGGTTGCGGGAGAGAGTGGCGGCCCATAATCGCGTAGCGGGAAGTCAGGGATGGGAAAAGATTTCGGCGACTCAAACGGTGAGGGAGATGGAAAAGGCGGCACGGTTTCTCCGCCCTTATTTGGCGGATGGGGTGACATTGGCGCATCGCGCGGTTGCGGCGGGGAAGCGAATCTTGATTGAGGGAGCTCAGGGAACATTTTTGGATGTGGACCACGGAACCTATCCGTTTGTGACCAGTTCGCACTGCACAGCGGGGGGGGCTTGTACGGGAACGGGGGTTCCGCCAACTGCGATTCAGCGGGTGGTCGGCGTTCTCAAGGCGTATACCACGCGTGTCGGGGGTGGACCTTTTGTGACGGAGGATGGATCTCTGGGTCATCTTTTGCATGGAATGGGGCGAGAGTTTGGATCGACCACAGGTCGGGCGCGTCGATGTGGCTGGTTTGATGCAGTGCTGGTTCGCCGGGCGGTGCAGTTGAACGGTGTTACGGAGATGGCGATCACCAATCTGGATGGCCTAGATGGGTTAGAAAAAATACCTGTATGCGTTGGGTATCGCTTGAAAGGGAGAGTTTTGCATGAGCCGCCTGTAGAGGCTTCGGACTGGGCACGGTGCCGTCCTGTCTACCGTGTTTTTGAGGGATGGTGTGAACCCACGACGGAAGCGAGGCACTGGAAAGATTTGCCTAGGAAGGCTCGGACTTATCTTTCGGCCATCTCTGAGCTGGTAGGGGCTCCGCTAGGAATTATTTCTGTGGGTGCGGGTCGGGAGCAAACCTTTCGGCATGGCTAAAGAAAAGCCAGCCTCGGCTATTCCCCAGCACGTGGCCATCATCATGGATGGCAATGGGCGTTGGGCTCAGAAGCATCATTTGCCAAGGCTCAGTGGGCATGAGGCGGGTCGGAAATCGGTAAAGCGAGTGGTTCAGGCCGCGATGGATCATGGGGTTCGCTTCTTAACACTTTATGCTTTTTCGGTCGAAAATTGGCAGCGGCCGAGAGAAGAGGTTCAGGGTTTAATGGGGTTGCTCCGCGGGGTGATTCGGGAGGAGCTGAGTGAGATGGGGAAAGAGGGAATTCGTTTGCGAACAATCGGGCGTCGGCAAGATTTGCCTGAAGCGGTTCGGGAGGAGTTGGAGCGAGCGATTGAGGAGACGAAGGCAAATACTCGGCTCGATCTTATCCTAGCTTTGAGTTACGGCTCACGTGTCGAAATCACAGAAGCTGTGCAAGCCGTGGGGCGTGAGGTGAAGGCAGGAAGGTTGGATCCGGATAAGATTCAAGAGGAGACGATTGCATCGCATCTCTATACCCATGGGATTCCGGATCCTGATTTTTTAATTCGGACAAGTGGGGAGATGCGGGTGAGCAATTTTATGTTATGGCAGATTTCGTATGCAGAGATTTACGTGACTCCTGTTCTTTGGCCTGATTTTGGGAAAGAGGATTTCTCTGCGGCGTTGGCGGATTATGCGGGGCGCGACCGCCGATTTGGAGGGATTTAGCATGCTCGGAGCCCGACTTTTTTCATCACTTCTGCTCTGGGGCATCATTTTGGCCTTGGTAACCCTTCGTTACACCAATGGGGTA
>Ga0209088_10000462_pt1 | contig 28914 bp, 27 predicted proteins | sample S_140625_EF_Meta_FD_187324 | JGI IMG/M metagenome (GOLD analysis project Ga0209088, IMG submission 187324) | Freshwater microbial communities from Lake Simoncouche, Canada to study carbon cycling - S_140625_EF_MetaG (SPAdes) (version 2) | ecosystem: Environmental > Aquatic > Freshwater > Lake ... | reverse complement strand
CAATTCACTATCCCCCCGGCACAGCCAAAGTCTCAGGGGCAATCGTTACCTTGGCTCCAGGCACCGAGACCGGATGGCATACTCACCCAGTACCCTGCCTCGCCCTAATTCTTGAGGGAGAGCTTCTAGTGGAACTTAAAGATGGCCGAACCAAAAAGCTGAAAGCCGGAGACACCCTCGCTGAAGTCATTAATACCCCTCACAACGGTAAGAATATCGGTAAAGTTCCCCTGAAAATAGCCGTCTTCTATGCTGGCAACACGGAACTGAAAACCACCGTCCTCTGCCCGTAACTTCGGTCTTACCGGGCATGCCTGATCTATCCGCTCATGCCTGGTGGCTTGGTTTGGCCGCTGCGCTTTGTGCGGGTCTTTCCAAATCCGGTTTCGGACCCTTTGGACTGCTCACCGTTATTTTGATGGCCGAGATCCTGCCCGCTCGTGAGTCGACCGGAGTCGTCCTTCCTCTCCTCATCTTTGCCGACTTGATGGCCGTGCGCTCCTATCATGAACACACCTCTTGGAAGACTCTTCGGGCTCTCCTCCCCGCCACGCTATTGGGAATCATAACCGGCTGGTGGCTGATGCCTCATATTCCCACTGAGCTCTTTGGCCACACCCTGGGTTGGATCATCCTGATTCTCATCGGAGTCATTATCCTCCAGCGCTCTCGCCCGCAACTTCTGACCGTAATCACCTCTCACCCTCTTCTGGGTCTCGCCTGTGGGTGGATCGCCGGCATCACCACCATGATTGCAAACGCTGCTGGCCCCATCACGGCCTTCTACTTTCTTTCCCAGCGCCACACGAAAATGGTCATGGTCGGGACCGGAGCCTGGTTCTACCTCAGCATCAACAGCGCTAAACTACCCTTCAGCTACCAACTGGGTCTCCTCACTCCGAAATCGCTCCTTTTCGATCTACTTCTTCTTCCAGCAGTGGGTGTCGGTTTCTGGATCGGTAGCGCCTTCTTAAAGAAAATTTCTCAGAACCTCTTTGAATGGATCCTCATCGTCATGGCATTCGGAGCCTCTCTACGAATGATTTTAAAATCCTAGTCCCCTCCCCCTGGAAAAAGCATCATCTCGATCGTCTGCCGTCCGAACTTACTTAATTTCATTCCACCCTTTCCATCCGCCTGAACTAATCCTCGACAGTAGTACTTTCCCTCACTCGGCCCACCCGGATTCGCTACCAACACCGGCTCGACTACCCCCTCCTCCACTCCCTTCATCCTCAACGGCAATCCCCAAGGGGTCATCTCAATCTCGTAAGCCAGCGAAGGCCCCTTACCCTCGTGCACCTCCACTAGATCGGTCCAAGATGGTTTTTCATGCAGCTCTGGGACCCGCACGATAAATCCCCCCGGTTGCTTTCCTCTCGCTTCCGGCCAACTCAGCGGATTTCCTGCCGCCGATGCCAGCAAAAGAGGCACCGGGTCGATCCCCATCAGATTCAACCCATTCCACTCCCCGTGCCGATTCGGTTGCCAAAGTCGGCCCGGCTTATGGCTCTCCACCCAGTCCGCAAATCTTCGATTGATCTGAAATGCGACCTCAAAGTGTAAATGAGCCCGATTCCGGGCCAGGCCAGGTCCCGTCCAGCCCATCACCCCCAACGGATCTCCGGCCTTCACAATTTGCCCTACCTCTACTCCCACGGATGCCAAATGCCCATAAATCGTATACACAGGATAAATTCCCCACAGATGTCTTACAATCACCTGCCTCCCATAGTCGGAAATCTTTTCATCCCGATTCACCCTTACCACCTCCCCATCCGCTGCAGCTTCCACCACGTCCGTCGGCTCTCCGCTCACATCCCGATGCAGAGGCCGAATATCAATTCCCTTATGAAAATGCTCAAAGATTCTTGCCGGCTCAGGCTCAGAGGTCCGAACAAAACCAAACATACCCGAGATCAATCGCCGGCTAATCGTTGGTTGGTAAAATCTCTCAGGATGCTTGTCCAAAAGAGCCCGATTCTCAGTTGGAAAGTGCCAGTCGATTCTCTCGCCCCCTTGTACCGGGCTGATGAGAAGAATCCCCATACCCACCCATCCGATTCCGCGACTCAAGAGAAAGGTCATTCGCGCGTACTACCGCGCCTTTAGCACCACCGCCCCACTCCGTAGCGCAACAAAGTTTCCCTGCTGGGTTGCCCCGAGTATCGTCACCTTGACGTCCTCCCCCCCCTTCAACTGCCGAACCGATCTTGGTAACTCCTCTAAACTTCGGCACGGCACCGAGCCTAAACCCACCACGAGCATCCCCTTTCGGATCCCTGCTACCTCAGCAGGGCTACCTTTCTCTACACTCAAAACCAAAAGACCCAGACGACCCGCATATCCCGCCCGCACCGACTCCTCTGGCGAAATATCCTTTAATTCTAATCCAAACTTCTCTTTCAGAGCCACTCCGGCCGATCGCTCGGGCGGAGCCGCTTTTTTACCCTCCACAATCGCAATCGCTTCATCGAAGAATCTCTTTACCCGATCCGCTGGGATCGCAAAACCAATACTTTCCACAGGCAGATTCTGGGCCACCGACATCTTGGCTGAACTTAACCCCACCAGATGACCCTCTAGATCGACCAACGGCCCTCCGCTATTGCCTGGGTTGATCGCTGCATCCGTCTGCAAAAGTCCCTCCATCGTAAGATCCCCAATCGTTAAAGTGCGATCCTTTGCACTTAAGATCCCCGCACTTACACTGCTCTCGTATCCAACAGGATTTCCCAAAACAAGCACCGTCTGCCCCAAAAGATTAGGAGAAATCCCCTCCAAATCCAAAAATGGCAGCGGCTCAGGACTCTCAATCTTGATCAGGGCCAAATCTTGTAAATCGTCGTCCCGCAGAAGTTTTGCCTCATAATCCTTTCCATTGGCGAGAGAGACCCGGATCTTCAGCTTATCCGCTCGGCTTGCTACATGCTGGTTAGTTAAAATGTACCCATCGGGACGAACAATCACCCCCGACCCCAAATTTCGCACCGGCGTCTGAAGAATCCTGTTTCCACGCGCCATACCACCCCCAAAGAACTGATTCATATAAGCGTCGAATGGATCCGCCACCAACTGCTCCACAATCCGCTCCGTGTAAATATTAACAACCGCAGGCCTCACCTTCTCGACCACTTTGACAATCGGCTCCTCCTGTGGGGATAAAGCCCACACGGGGAGCACGAGAAGCCCAAACCCTAGTACACAAGAAAATCTCATCCCTCAAAAGTTAATCCCTGCCCGCAGACAGACAAGCCACGAGGAGATCCCTAAAAAACGCAAAAAAAGCGAACCCTTTCCTCAAACTCCCAGTTTAATCCTTATGGCATTAAGCTATCGACGCTGGGTTTGCCAGAATGTCCTACGGGAAGAACCTGGCCCTATCTTATCCGAATCCATCCTCCAACGAATCTGGTTCGAATCCCTGTTCCAGAATCCCCTTACCACACTGCAGGGCGAAGTCGTCACCCTCCATCACCCCGGTTTTTGGAACCACCGGCCTGGCCCCGATTTTCTTCGCGCTTCTTTCTCGACTCCGGATGGCCGTACTCACGCTGGAGATGTCGAAATCCATCGCCACTCCTCCGATTGGGATGCCCACGGCCACGGAAATGACCCCGCCTACCGGCAGGTCATTCTTCATGTCTTCTGGCAGGCCGACCCCTCCCTCTCCGACATCCCTCCCACCTCAATCCGCCAAATCGCACTAGCCCACCAACTCGCCGCTCCCCTAACTGAACTCATCTCTCTCTTCCGCGCTACCCCTGCAGAGATCGCCGGCGGCGAAAAAGCCGGTCTCTGCCACACCACCCTGCTCTCACTTCAACCTGAAAAACTTTGCGAAATCTTTGAGGAAGCTGGCTCACATCGCCTTCGCCAACGCCGCGCCCTTGCTGCCGCCCGCACCGCTGCCCACGGATTCGATCAGGCAGTCTGGATCGCTTTAGCCGAGGGTCTCGGCTTTTCCGAGAATCGGGAACCCTTCACCTCTCTTGCCCGTGCCGTCCCTATCCAACTGCTATCTCGCATGCCCGATCCAGCCCTCCGCGCCTCTATTCTATATGGGGTCGCGGGTCTTCTTCCCGATCCAACAACCCGCTCTGTCTCCCATCGGGCCCAACCAATTCTCAAAGAGCTGTGGAACCACTGGTGGAAAATACGGCACTCTTGGACTGATCGGATCCTTCCGCCAACTCTTTGGAAAATGGGATCCACTCGCCCCAACAACTCCCCCCTGCGCCGAATCGCGGCCCTAGCAACTCTTTCCGATCCTCATACTTGGCCCGAACTGGTCGAATCGGTCCGCGGCGCTCAATCCCCCCGGTTTCTGGAACTTTTGAAATCTGCTTTCGACCCTTTTTGGGATCACCACGCCGGATGGGATGGCCGCCTTCTACCATCCCGCTCCCGCCTCATCGGCTTGGATCGCGCCCACGCTCTTCTTTTTCAAGTCCTCGCCCCCTTCGCTGAATGCGACGAACCGACCTTGCACAACACGATCTCTACCTGGCCGATCGGTGGGGATGCAGGGCTGATTCGCTCTGCCTGTATCCGCCTTTTCGGCATCCCTTTTCCACCTGCCGAACTCCGCTCCCACTTAGCTCGGGAAGGGCTTCTCCAAATCTATAAAGACTTCTGTCGATCAAAGGCGAATGCATGCCAGAGCTGCTCTATGCCCGATTTCTTGAAGCAGCGCACCGATCCCAAAAGATCAAAATCCCCTAATCCCGTAACTCCCTCACCTCAATCGGTTCATAACTTGCCCAATCTCGCAAATCATAGTGCCACCACTCATCAGGCACTCCAGAAAACCCCGCCCGAAACATCGCCTTTCTTAAAAGTCGCGCCCGTTCGGCCACCTCCTTAGACACATCCGAGAAATCCTCATCCGCCCGCTCGGTAAACTCATCGTGATCACTCGGCATCTCCAAAATATTTCCGTTACGATCTGCCAACGAAATATCCACGCTGGTTCCCCGTGTATGCCGACTAATCCTGTTGGGAGGGGTCAGAAACCGACCATCCGGTTTTGTCGCCCACAATGCTTTCTGTGCAGAGGCCGGCCTCCATCCATCCCACAAAACAAGCCGATATCCCTTTTCCTCTAATTCCCGTGCTACTTGTGCCAACTTTCGGATCGTCTCCTCACGCAACCAAGCACGCCCATCCGCATAGATTTTCTTCCCTGTGATATTTCGCTCCGTCGCATAACGAATCTCCAGCACCAACCCTGGCACATTTTCACTTGTTACATCGATCAGCTTTTTCTCAGAACCATCGACTCGCTCACCCCATCCAACAAAAAGGAGTAACACCCCCACACCCAATCTGGGCCATCGCAGGATCAACGCTGTTTGATGGGGACCACTTTTCGTCCCAAAGCAGGCCCAACATATTCACTATCAGGCCGGAAAAGACGATTATCCGCCCACTGCTCTAAAACATGACCTGTCCAACCCGCCATTCTTGCTACCGCAAAGATAGGAGTAAAAAGATCCGTGGGTAAACCCATGCTGTAGTAAACAGTCGCCGAGTAAAAATCCACATTCGCCTCTAATTTCTTCTCCTCCCGCATGATTTTGGCAATCCGTTCGCTCATCTGAATCCACTTCGGTTCCCCCAGCTCAGCCGTAAGCTTCTCCGCCATCCGCTTTAAATGTGGCGCTCGTGGATCCAGCACTTTGTATACCCGGTGCCCGATCCCCATAATTTTTCTCTTCTGCGCCATCTGCTCCTTTACCCAGCCATCCACCTTTTCCAGCGATCCAATCTGCTGAAGCATGTGGATGACCCCCTCGTTCGCCCCCCCGTGCAACGGCCCCTTCAAGGTTCCAATCGCACTGCTGATCGCAGAGTAAATATCAGTTAACGTTGAGGCACACACCCTAGCCGCGAAGGTTGAGGCGTTCATCCCATGATCCGCATGCAATACAAACGCCATATCAAGGGTCGCCACCGCCTCCGGTCCCGCCTCCTGCCCATTCAAAAGATAAAGAAAATGGGCCGCCTCACCTAAATCCCGACGAATCGGGGGCAAAGATTGCCCTCGCCTGGCCCGATGAAAGTAAGCCGCAATCACCCCAATCTTCGCCGTCAGTGAGATTTGCCTCTGCCGATTCAGAAGCACCTGCTCGGCTCCCACCGCCCCATAATCGTATAAGCCCAACATCGATACGCAGGTGCGCAAAATATCCATCGGACCCGCATCCTTGGGAGCTCCTAAAATATAATCCACCACCTCTTTCGGCAGATCTCTCTGCGCAGCCAAAGAGGTCTTTAACTCTGCTAACTGCTTCGCTTTGGGCAACTCCCCCTCCCATAAAAGGTAAGCCGCCTCCTCGAAAGTTACCTTTCCCGCTAACTCATCGATGTCATACCCGCGATAAATCAGCTTCCCCTCCAAACCCAGCACATCAGAAAGTGCAGTTCCAGTGGCAACAACTCCCTCCAACCCTTTGGCCACAATCTTGGCAGGTGAAGGCACTTTACTCATCTTACTTCCCAAGGGCCTGGGCAACTTCTTTCCCAATTTCACCCAGATTTTTCGCCATTCGCACCCCTGCCTTGGTTAGAGCCTCGATCTTTGCCTGAGCCGTTCCTTGCCCCCCCGAAATAATGGCACCTGCGTGACCCATCCTTCTTCCCGGAGGTGCAGTCGCACCCGCAATAAAGGAGACTACAGGTTTCTTCACCCTGGCTTGAATATAATCTGCCGCTTCCTCCTCCTCAGACCCTCCAATCTCGCCAATCATCACAATCGCCTTCGTGTCGGGATCCGCATGCAAATACTCGACCGCCTTCTGCAAGGTCAACCCATGGATCGGATCTCCTCCCACTCCAATGCAAGTGCTCTGCCCTAACCCCTGGCTCGTAATCTGCCAAACTGCCTCATAGGTTAACGTTCCACTGCGCGATACCACTCCCACATTCCCCGGTCGGTGAATGTACCCCGGCATAATTCCGATCTTGCAGGCACCGGGTGTGATAATTCCAGGGCAATTCGGCCCGATCAGCACACAAGAGTACTCCTCCAACGCATGCCGCACCCTCATCATATCCATCACTGGGATCCCCTCCGTAATCGCCACGATCAGCTGAATGCCCGCATCCGCCGCCTCCAAAATCGCATCCCCTGCAAATTCGGGGGGAACAAAAATCATCGATGCATTCGCCCGGGTTGCCGCCACCGCCTCCGAAACCGTATCAAAGATCGGAACGGTGTTTTCAAACATCTCCCCCCCACGCGCAGGGGTTACCCCCGCGACCACCTGAGTCCCATACTCCTTACATGCTGAAGCATGGAACGAACCCGATTTTCCGGTAATTCCTTGCACCAAGAGTCGTGTATTCGCGTCGACGAGAACCGACATCTTATTTGCCCTTCTTTCCCGCCGCTGCAGCGACCGCTTTCTCCGCCCCTTCCATTAACCCCTCCGCAGGAATCAAGGGAAGGCCCGACTCCTGCAAAAGCTTACGCCCCTGCTCTACATTCGTCCCCTGCAGCCTGACGATAATCGGAACACGGGGCGGATTACTCTTGCAAGCTGCAATCATGCCCTGCGCCAAGAGATCGCACTTTAAAATTCCACCGAAAATATTGACAAAGACCGCCTTTACCGAAGCATCCGCTTGCAACAGCCGAAAAGCAGCCGTGATCATCGCCTCGGACGCTCCTCCCCCCACATCCAAGAAATTCGCAGGCTTTCCACCCGCCGCCTGAATCAAATCCAGCGTGGCCATGGCCAACCCCGCCCCGTTCACCATACATCCGATATTTCCCTCTAGACCAATGTAGTTGAGATGATGCTCTGCTGCCGCCAGATCTCTCGGATCTTCTTGGGACGGATCCTGCAACTCCTGAATCTCCTTGTGGCGAAAGAGAGCATTGTCATCAAAGTTCAGCTTCGCATCTAGCGCCAACACATCTCCACCCTTCGTCACAGCCAGGGGATTGATTTCTACCTGCGAGCAATCTTTTTCAATGAAAAGCTTGTAAGTAGCGTGCAGTAAACGGCAGGGGGCTCGCAATCCCGTCGACGGAAACCCCAAAAAAATACTCACTTTTCGCGCCTGATAAGGCTGAAGACCTAATCCAGGATGAATGACCTCACGAAGAATTGCGTCAGGGCTCTTTTCAGCGACAGCTTCGATCTCCATTCCGCCCTGCTGACTAGCCACAATGACAGGACACCCTGAATTTCGATCCAAAACGATCGCAAGATACAACTCCCGCGCAATTTCAGTGGATTCCCCTACGAGCACTGCGTGAACGGGTTTCCCCTCTGGACCCGTTTGATGCGTCACGAGAGTGTTGCCGATCATATGCTTGGCCACATCCCTCACCTGATGTGGAGTTTTGACCAAATGAACCCCGCTTTTGTATCCATCCGTAAAGTGCCCCTTACCCCTGCCTCCTGCGTGGACTTGAGCCTTTACCACAAAGCTGTTGCAGGGAAGAGATCGCGCGATCGACTCCGCCTCCTCAGGCGTCCTGGCCACTGCTCCACGAGGAATCGCCACCCCAGAGGCGGCAAGAAGATCTCGGGCTTGGTACTCGTGAATATTCATAAAGAAGAAAAACTAATAGAAGGGAGAGTCGTGGAAAGAGCCGTTTGAGTCAACCCACCAATCCCTGTCCCTTACTCCTGTTTAGGCTCTTCCGCAGGCACCGAATCTGTCCCTGTCGGTCGCAACCCGTCGCCCCGAGTTTTATTACCGCCTCGCATCGTAAGGGGTTGCAGTTCCTTGGCAGAAAACCCCGTCAGATCGCGCTCCGTTTTACTTGCTTCACCTAACTCCAAATTGCTCTGCACAACGGTAGGTTGAATCATCACAACAAGCTCTTGCCGGTTTGTAGTGTCTGAAGTTGATTTAAAAAGGTTTCCCATCAGAGGAATTGTCGAAAGGAAGGGTACCCCCGCGACATTTTTAGTATCTTGCTGGGTTACCAATCCCCCCAAAAGAATAGTCGCACGGTCTGGAACTATCACCGTGGTGTTGAGCTCTTGAGTGTTAATATCAGGCACATTCACGCCACCACCGACGGCCTGAGCTTGACCTGGAGCAAGAGTATCGTTCGTTTGCACAATTTGCAGACTAATCTCCTTTGCACTATTAATCAGAGGCACGACTTCAATTTTGAGTACCACATCTTGATACTGAATGTTTGATTGCTGGGAACCTGAAGTAGCCGTGGCACTTCCTCCACCCCCCAGCGTTGTCACAGTGCTTGTCGGAACGGCAATTTTCTTTCCATTATAGATCGTCGCTTTTTTATTATTTGCGGTAAAAACAGCGGGGCGTGATGCGATTCGAAAACGCGTTGTTGCCGTCAGGGCGTTGATATACAAATCAATCGAGCCGAGAATAAATGTGGCAATCTGCATCCCAGGCAAAACCCCAGTTGCCATTTGCGCAATTTGGCCAATCTGTTGAGCTTGCTGACTTGTAAGAGGTGTTTTGCCTACTTGAAATTGCGCAGTAGGAACGCCATTTGTGGTGGTTCCATAAACTGTTGTCCCAGGATCAATTACCCGGTTTCCACCCATCACCGACGCCGATCCTGTCCGATTCGACCCAATGTACTTTTGTAAAATATTCACGGAAAACTCGTCATCATTCGACACCGTAAGTTGGCCGATCACAGTGGCTAAATACACCTGCATCGGCTTCTTATCTAATTTAGTGAGGATCGCCTTCACCTTATCTTTTGCCTCAGGTTGCCCGATCACGAGGATCGAGTTCGCACGGTTATCCGCGATCAACTTTGTTTTTCCGACGATCAACGATTCCGCTGCTTGCTCCTCACCAGGCTCCTTCAAAACATCCACCTTTTTCCCGCTCGAGCTTGAGGATCCCGCTGCTCCCCCTGTCACACCCCCTCCCGCCCCAATCCCACCAGACACTTTCCCTGTTGATTGACTCCCCCCCGCAGCCCCATCTCCCCCTTCATCCCCCTCCTCCTTGAGCATATCTCCCAAGATTTGCAACATATCGGTCGCTGCCACGTAGTTTAGGGCATGCTCATAAGGATCTGTTAACTCAACCGCAATATCGAACTGCTGAATCAAAGCTCTGATCGCGGCAAAATCAAATGGGCTGGCAATGACCAAAATCCGATTCGTCCGAGTATCTGCAATCAGCTGAATGTCCCCGGCAAAACCACTTTTACCTCCACTGATCGTGACTCCAGTCGCCCCACCCGGCGCCCCAGGTAAACCAGGAACTCCCTGTTGAGCTGGTTGCCCCGTAGCCGCTTTCCCACCTCCAGCACTTCCCCCCTCCTGTCGCTTTTCCAAAATGGTTGTAATCAACTCAACCACTCGATCCGCATTCGCTTGGGCTAGGGTAATAAATTCCGACTTCTTTTCCGGTGCCGGGATATCGATCAGATTTTTTACATCGATCAATCGCCGGATCAGGGTCGAGTTTTCTGTGATCACGACTTGGTTGGCTACCGGCACTGCCACCATGCTTCCGTACGGGTGAAGAACAATAAACTGATTAAAGATCTCCACCGCGTCACTGGCCGCCAAGTGAGTCAGCGGCAAGACGTAGGACGCAACCACCTCTCCATCCGGTAACTCGCTCTCATTCGTGAAAAGAAAAACTCCCTCACTTCGCGGATTTTTTCCCCCAGCCGTGTTAATGACTTTGACCGAGTTTTTATCCACCGCAATAAAAGCGTACCCATTCAACAGCAACGTCGACTCCAAAAGGCGAATCGCCTCCGCTTTGCTTACTGGCTGATTCAATGTCAGACTTAAATTCGCTCCCCCCGCCAATAGGCTGGCATCCTTGATCAAAGTGACCCCTTTCAACTTCTCGTAAACCAGCAGAAAATCGGAAACAGGATTGTTGGGAAACTGAATCGTGTCAGGTGAAATCATTTCCGATGAATCAGTCTCAGCGCTCTTTGGTAAGGCCATTCGTTCGGGGTTAAAGACTTTCTGCCCATCTTGGGCCTGAAGGGTGCTGACCAGAAAAAGCCCCACCACCAAAGTCTGCCGACTGAAGATCACTCTCACTTTTTTCCGCCTTGCGGTATCGGTATAACCCGTCGCCGTATAATCGGAGCCGGACTACTCCCCTTCCCCGAAGCATTCATCTGTCCTTGGCCAGGTTGACCCGGCATTCCCGGGATCGGGGGCTGCCCTTGAGTCGCAACAGGAATTGGAGCGGGAGGCGCACCTCCTCCCATTGACTCATACTTTAAAGTAGCCATCTCTGTACCCTTCTTAATTTTTGCCTGCATTTTAGATGGGTCACCCGATGGGTCCTTTTTCAACTCTAGTAAAATCATCCCCTGCGCAGCTGGTGACGGCTTCATTCCTACTAAAATGCGATCCGGCTTCGTTTTATTCGCCACCATCACATAATCTTCCCCGTCCATTCGCACATACCCCCCCAAAACCAACTCTTTGGCAAAATCCGCTTCCGCAGTAGCGGAAGCCAACGTGAAAGGTGACTTCTTTCCCAAAGCCTCAAAACGCGATAAATCCAGCGCCTTGGGCAGACCACTGCTCGTCCCAGTCCGACTCAGCGCAGTTCGATTTTCAGTAGGCAAGACACTTGTCATCTCTCCCCAGACTATCCCCTTCCCCCCTAAAACGAGGAATACTCCCAACCACCATGTGAAGAACTTGTTCACTCCTTGGTTGTCCTAAAAAACTGCCCGACCTCAGCCTCCCCCACCATCTTAGGGGGCTCAGGACTCAGTTTTAGATTCAATGAAGTTAACGCCACACCCCCCTCCGGTTGATACAACTGCCCCGCCCAATGAACAAATTGTCCCAAGCTCCCCGTCAGCCTCATCCGATTACTCACCACAGTGCAGGCAACCCCTGGCCGAGGGGCTTGCAGGTTCTGCTCCTCAATCTTCAGCCCAGCCGATGTAGCCGCACTTTGCGATTTTTTCTGCAGAGCAGGAGCAGGATTGTCCGTAGGTACCGTCTTTAAATTCTTCTCTAACCATGCCGCTTTCTCCTCCCACTCAGCCTTCTGCTCCATCCACCCCCGCGCCTCCTCCAATTCCAACGATTTCTCCGATAAAGACCTTCGATTCGACTGATCCAAGCCCAGAACAAGCTTGATCCCCAAAAGATGGACTCCTGCCACAACTGCTGCACCCAGCAGTAAAATTAACTTTTTCTCATGGCGCGTCAGCGTTCGCATTGGTCTCTCCTTCCTCACTTGGTTGGCTTCCTATCGGAATTCCCTCCGCCTGAAATCGGGCATTCCCATTGGGTAAAAGGGAGGGCTGCGGATGCTTCCACTGGTAAGCCGCCAACATCGGCTCCTTCTTCAGCCATTCAAAATACTTTTCCGTCTGCTCTAAATCTTTTCCCTCCCCCTGCAATAAAAGCCTCTTGGTGTTGTAGTCAAATGATGTTAAACGCACCCCTTCAATCTCCCCTGGATCTTTTTCAATCAAGGGTCGCGAAGCCTGCCACAGTAACTCCAATGCGTTCATTTTTGGATTCACCAAAGCCCCAGCCTCTCTCCAGCTAAGAGCCGCTTGCCGTATTTTTTCAGCCTCTCCCCCAATGCCTGCCAACTCTCTCTCGACTCGATACCGCTTGACGATCGGGACAGACACATAGAGCAACCCCAAAGCAAAGAGCACCGCGTAAGCCACCAACCCGAGCCGAATCATCTTTTTCTTCTCTCCCTGCTGGGCTTTGACCAATCTTCGGTCCGTTAAAACCACAGGTTGCAAATCCCAAGGACCAGCGGGCAACCGCGGGGCTGCTCGGCTCTCAATCCTGACGGGGCAAGGAAACTGTTTGAGAAACTCCTGTGCCCCAGCACTGTTCTCCCCCTCACTTCGCAACACGAACAAACTTAAAGAACCCAAAGTTCCTTCTGCGTCCATCTGTGCCAGCAGAGAGGCAACCTCAGTCACCACCCCTGCCTGCAGATCCTTAGCCAATAAAGGTTGGGTATGAAGCCACTTTCCGCTCGAGTAGAAATCAACGACCCACCGCCCCAGCTCCAATCGCAAAACAGCAGACGCCCCGCCCCCAGGCGCGGGTAAAACCCTCCCAGCAATTTCGTACCGACCCGCACTCTCCAACAACCAATCCTCCTCCAAAGTCCCTGCCAAAACGGCGACCGCTTCCAACTGCCTTGACCCAGGCTCCCCATCGCCAACTGCAGGAACAGGCTCCGTCCGAATCGGCTCCATCGCCCAAACCGCCGTATCGGGATTTTGACCCAGCAGATTCTTCGACTCTAAGGCAATCTTTGCCAACTCCCTTGCCCCAATTCCCTCCTCCACTGGAATCCAAAGCGGTATCGAAAAAAAGGAGCGCGAAGGAAGGCATACGACGGCTCCAGATCCTACCTCCAATTTTTGAGGACTCTCCACAGGTCCCACACACTGAACCCCATCCTCGGTCGTGCTCCACGCCTCCCACCCCTCAGGACCAGGAAAAAGAAACACAGGTCCAGTAGAAACCTTTCCATTCCCTTTTTTTACTTTGGATACCTTGCCCTTCACGGAGACTCCTCCTCACTCCAGCGCGCCCTTACCTGCGGGGGGTTGGATTTACGGGAGATTAAAGCCACAACTTTTCTTGTAGCTCCCCCTACCTTACCCGTCGAGGTCACCCGCCAAAGATCCTCCTCATCGGACGTTACTCTTTCCTCCCAACCCGCATACGTGGGGATCATAAGACTCGGGTTGATAAGGTCGTCGGGAGTTCCTAGCACCCCATCTTGTCCAGGCCGTGCTGATACAAAAGCCTGAGCGCCACCCTGCCCCAAACCTAGAACAGCCTCGATCACATCTTGCTCCGCCGAACGAAGGGAAAGTTTGCCCACACCAAAAACCGTGAATCTTGTTAAGGCATCCACCCCTTTACCACCCTCCCTCGCCTCCTTTTCCATTTCCGCCCAACCCACAACCTTTTTCAACTCATCCACTTTCTCAAAAGGTCCGTTTCTCACATTTTTTTCAGTTGCACTATTGGAACCCGTACTTAACTCATCCACATCCACCCAATCGATCAAAGCATCGATGAGAAAAGAAGCGGTCGTTAAGTTTACCTCCCAGCCTGAAAACAAGTTCTGAAGAACCGCCCTTGCAAATCCCTTATCTCCCAAAAGAAGTGCGTTCATGTTTAATTTTCCAGCCTCCCCCTGCATATCTTGCGTATTGATCGTAAACTCAACCGGCACCCTGCTCTTCCCCGTTTTCCATCCTTCGCTAAGGCGACTACTCAACTGTTCAGACGCAATCTTCATATCAGCCGGCAAAAGCCCAGGATGCAGCGCCATTTGAATTCCTGACTCTGCCACTAATGTTGCCCTCGCATTCTGTAATGCCGCCAATTCCTGATCCAGCTGCCTTTGCATAATTGCAGTTAACCCCAACATCGCCGTGGCAATGAGACTCACCGCCCAAAGTACGATAATGAGTGCGACCCCCGAAGAAGATTGAACTCGATTCGGCCTTTTCATTGCGTTGAATTCGTTACGGCGTTCGTATTTGTTCCCGAAGGCGCCAAGCTTCTTGTCACGGGGTCGAGAGGCGGTTGACCCGTGGGGCTAATCCCGGTCGGTATCCAAAAGGTTCCAATATTCGTAACCATCGCTTTCCCTGCCCGCCTAGCCAAAACCAACTTAAGAAACGCAGGCTTCACAGGCTCATTCCAATCCGGACGATTCATCTGCTGCTGATTCCTCGGATCGCCTGCCTGCCAAACCAGACTCTGAATATCCCCCATCAGTCGGAACTCATTCACCGCAGGCTTCTCTGGCTTGGGTGCATTGGTTTTAGTCAAGGACTCCACCATCCATAACTCCATGCCATCCCCTGTCTTCGCTTTTCTTAGCTCAAACCCCAAAACTCGCACCCCATCGTACTGCTCTGGAAAGATCGCTACAGGTGCATTGGTAATCACTAATTCGTAGCCTTTTTTTCCGCCCCGGTTTTCTAAGCTAAGTTGCGAATTCACTGGTAAGTCCAAACACAATTGACGAACCAGAGCAAAAAGACCACTCACCTCGCGACTTCTCAGACTCGCATCCGCCGACGCATTCGCTCCCATCACAGAAAATTGCACCAGCTGAAAGATCACCCCGAAGATCAAAATCAGAATCGTCAGCCCGAGTGTTACCTCGATTAAAGTGAAGCTAGCAGTACCACGGGATTCACGTTTCATCGCTGAGGCCAAATCAGGAAAGAGATTCTTTCCAAAGGAACTTCTTTTTTTGTCTCTGCTTGAATTTCCACCATCCACCACCCCCCCATGAGCCGAGGTGCCACACTATTATTAGTCCCAGGCAGTTCAATGGGTGGCTCGATCGGATTCACCGCCGCTTTCAGAAAAAGCACCCCATCATCTTCCACTGGCCGAAACTCTTTTCCAGTCGGCTGCAGATTATTGGTCGTGGATAGAATCCTGGCTGCGCACGATTCCACCGCCTGCCTCCTCATCCCGGTCCGAAGCAGCTCTACATTGATTCCAATCACCTCATTCAACGCGACAGCAAAGCCTACTGCGGCAAAAGCGAATACTGCTACCGATAACATTACCTCAATGAGGGTAAAGGATGCTGCCCCTCTCCTCACTTCTTCACCCTCGGCTCGGTGACACTTTCTCCCGTCAACGCACTAAAGGAGAACTGCTCTTCATTGTCATTATGTTTGAGAAGAACTCGAATCGGCTCAACCACACCGCCCCCAGTAAATAACCACTCATAATCCTCAGGGATTTTCCATCCGCTCCTGCCCTTCGAACGGTCAAGGGGTGTAACGATCAGCATCTCCACTCCATTAGAAAATGCACTCCCACCCACGCCACCGCCGCCTAGCACCACTCTCTGCGCCTTGCCCGTGCTTAAGGCCTTCTCGCGTGCCTGCCCCGCTTTCTCCTCCAAAAGTTTTCTAGCCGACTCCAAATCCGGATCTCCACCCGTCGAAGAAAGAAAAACCGCCGCTCCCCCCATGAACACCACCCCAATTCCCACCGCTAACATAATTTCAAGCAGGGTAAATCCTTTCCCTCCTCGCCAAATCGGCCGCCGCATCATCCGGCCTACCTCCTCAACTTACTTCGAACTAATATCGTCGCCCTTGCCCCCATCGTCCTTGCGATCGGGTCCCATCGAATAAACACGAAAGCCCTTGGCCGACGCCGAATCGATCTTGTACTTGTAATCTTGCCCCCATGGATCTTTCGGCAACTCCTCAAAACCCTTTCCCGTCCCCACTAGCGCCTGTAGCCCCGCCGATTGCGATAGCGGAACGCCACCATTCTTCATCTCATACATTCTTACTTGTGTGATAATCGCTTGCAGATCCCCTCGGGCCCTCTGCTCCTTTGCGAATTCTAGATTACCCGTCAGCATGAAGATGGCTGACCCCATCAACACGGTGATGATTCCCACCACCAACATAATTTCGATTAAGGTAAATCCAGCGCTTTGAGCTAGATGACGAACTTTGAATAATTTCGGTTTCATTCTGTCCTTAATCCTACGACTCCGCTGGAAGAAGACAATCCTGTCCGCAACTGCACTTGTGCCCTTTTTTCTATCATCGGCTCAAACTTGGGCATCGCTACCTGCGTCACCACCGGTTGCGTCGATGGTGCTGCAGGACGTGACGCCAGCTCCTGACTCACCTCTCCAAAAACCACCTGCAAACGCACATTCCGTACTGTCATGCGACTCTCCCCGACCACTTTCCAATCCACCTGATTCTCCCCTTTATGCAAAAGACCCACCGGCACATACGCCACCACTTTTCGCCAACCTCCATAATGCAAACTTTGACCCAACGCCCCTTGCCGAAATCCCGGATCGTCCAGCCCCGGTACCTCCACCGCCACACCCATCAGAGCCTGCCCGTTCACCCCCAACCAAGGCTCCTCCCCAGGTTCTAAACCCGCAACTTGTGCCTCGATCCTGCCATAGGCCGGCGCTCCAGCAATCGGTGCCACAAACTGCACCGGACTCTGCACGTCGATTTTGATCGGCCCCTCATCCAAAACAGCATCCATTACCCGCCCTTTTTCCTCATCCAAAGGCCGATGCCTCCCCCCACCATAAGTCTCATCCCCAGGTAAAACCTTGCCCGAGGGCGTTAAGTATAAACCCGACGGCCCAGCCCAACCCGCCGCTAAAACCAGTGGCTCCACCCAAGCTAACTCAACTCTTTCAACGACCGACTCCTCCCCCGTCGACTCCACAGTCAATTGACCCGCCCCACCCAAACTGCTCCGCTCAATCAGCAAAGTTCGTTGATGTAACGGCGCTGCCTTCTCAAATAAATTACCACACAAGGTCACCGCCCTACCTGGGGCCTGCCAAATCACCCTAGCAAACCCATCCTTAGGCTCCCGGAACACCACCGTCACAGCCAATTTAGAATCCCCAACAGGTGGCCGAACCAGCACACGCCACACCGAAATCTGTAGGCCGCGTTGGGTTGTCACTGGGCCAGCCCAAGTCGGCAATGGATCCCCGGCTTTTTTCACATCCCAAATAGCCGGTGGAATCGCATGTCCCGGCGGTGCCTCGGCCGTGCCCAAGGAGCAACCCCAGAGCAAAACAAAAAGCCACCCCATCCGAGAGAGTCGATTACTCCACCTTTTCACTCTCAATACTCTGACACGAATCCCCCCCTTTTCTCCGCCCACCCGCCCGCTTGCTCACCCCATCCGTCAACAACCCTCGAAACAGCCCGAATAACTTATTAGAGGCTTTTTCGCATTCCTGACATCGCACCAAAAATACTCGTGATGATCGAATACACAACCACACCGACCACCAAAGCGATCACCACAATTATCACTGGCTGGATCAGCGCGGTAATTCTCTGAATCTTGCGATCCATATCCTTTTCAAAACGTGCCCCCGCCTTGTCCAAAGCCTTGGCCAAATCCCCCGTCTGCTCCCCTACCGCAACCAAATCCAAAAACATATCGGAAAAGCCACCCACCTGACGCAATGCCCGACTCAAAGAGTATCCCTCCGAAATCTGAACCGATGCTTTCTCTAATCGTAGACGATAGTACGAGTTGGGAGTCGCTTGGGTCACCAACTGCATCGCTTGCAAAAGAGTCACCCCATTGGTCAGAAGATTCGCCAAAGTCTGACTAAATTGCGCATAGAAAGCCGCCTCCAGCACCGCCCCCGCCACAGGAATTTTCATTCGCGCCTGATCCCACCAGATCCTCCCCAAAGGTTTCTGAATCCACTGCCAAAAACCCAACCCTCCCAGCGCCATGCTCGCCGCCACCAACCACCCATAATGAACTAGAAAATAACTCGTTCCCAATAAGAGTCTCGTCACCAACGGCGTCGTTTCGGGGGATTTGCTAAACAGACTTTCCAACTGCGGAACTAAAACAACGACAAAAAGAACCATCAGCAAAATTCCCGCCCCACTGACAAACATTGGATAAATCAATGCCTGGATTACCCGCCCCTTCAAATCACTCAACTTTTTGAGATACAAAACCTGCCTCTTCAAAATCGACCCCAACGCCCCACTCACCTCTCCCGCCGCCACTAAATTACAGTATAAATCAGAAAAACTCGCAGAGGCCGCTTTCAAAGCGCGCGAAAGACTCGTCCCCTCTCGCACCTGATTCCGTAAACTCTGCGCCACCGCTTTCAAGGCAGAAGCCTCCGACCTCTGCTCCATCATCTTTAATGCTCCCTCCAACTGTAGCCCCGCATCCAGCAGATCCCCCAACTCCTCTGTAAATGAAATAATTTGCGCCTCATTCATCGGCTGCTCTACCGCGTAACCCCCCACGCCCCCGCTCCCCGCCGCCAGCACCGCCCCCTCCTCATATAATTTTAACGGCCGTAACCGTAGCTTGTTTAATTGGGCTAGCGCTTCTTGCCGACTTTTTGCCTCCAATTTCCCCGCAGTTCGCCCCCCACCTGCCACCAACGCCTCATACGCAAAGCTCGCCACTTAACTCTCCTTGCTCTTGGACGCATCCACCACCGTCACACGCAGCACCTCCTCAATGGTCGTGGTACCCTCTGCCACTTTTTCCCAACCATCATCCCGCAAATTTCGCATCCCCTGTGATTTTGCCATCTCTTTCAAGGCCGCATTCGACTCCTTGCGGGTAATCATCTCCTGCAGTTGTGGAGTCACCAAGCAGATCTCAAATATCGCCCGCCGCCCTTGATAACCCGTCTGCCTACACCGATCACAACCCACCGCACGATGTGCGGTTGCCGCCTTATCCAAGGGAATTCCGATATCTTTCAAATATTGCTCCGAATATTGAGCCGGCTCACAACACCATGGACAAAGGACTCGAACTAACCTTTGCGCGATAAACGCTCGAACCGAAGAACCGACCAAAAATGGCTCAATCCCCATATCCACCAACCGGGTGATTCCCCCGATCGCATCATTCGTGTGCAACGTGGAAAACACCAAGTGCCCCGTCAACGCAGCCCGAATCGCAATCTCCGTTGTTTCCACATCCCGCATCTCTCCCACCATCACGACGTTCGGATCTCCCCGCAAAATGCTTCTTAAGCCCGCCGCAAAGGTCAGATTGATCTCTGGCTTCACCGCAATCTGCACTACCCCAGGAATCTTGTTTTCCACAGGATCTTCAATCGTCACAATTCGTCGATCCTTCGTATTGAGTGACGCCAAGAAAGTATACAGCGTCGTCGATTTTCCCGACCCTGTCGGTCCTGTGATCAAAACAATTCCGTTCGGCAAAGCCAAAAGGTTCCTCACGCTCGCCTCATGAATCGGACTCAATCCCATTTGCGCAAAATCAAAACGCTGTTGGCCCAATAATCGCAGGCTAATCGACTCCCCTGTCACGGAGGGGATTGTCGCAATACGAACATCGATAGGACGCCCTTCAAACTCCAAATTGATTCGCCCGTCTTGAGGAAGACGTCTCTCCGCAATATCCAGGTGAGCCATAATTTTGATTCGGGAAATTAAGGAGGCCTGAAACAGCTTTATTCGTGGCGGGACGGGAATATTTCGTAACACACCATCGATCCGGTACCGCACCTGCAAATCATCCTCCAAAGGTTCAATATGAATATCTGTTGCTCTCTCTTGCAATGCCTCCCGAATAATTTGATTCACAAATTTGATGACCGATGCCTCTGAGTCATTCTCGTCCAAAATTGTCGTTTCCTGCTCTAGATCGTTTGCCGCCGCAAACTCGCCCCCCGCTTCTAAGATTTCGTCGAAGGTTTCCGCCCCCACCCCATACCCACCCCGCAGCCCATCCAGCACTGCTCGCCTAGGCGCCAACACCCACTGGGTATCCCCTCCCCAAAAACCAGCCAGCGCCTGCCGTGCCACATGGTCGAACGGATCAAAACAGAGCACGGGCAAAGGAGCCCCCTCGGCAGGAGTCACAGGCAAAAGGCGATGCCGCAATGCGATCCTCGCAGGAAACTTTTCTCTCAAGGGTGCGGGAATCGGAGGAATCTCGCCCTCCCAAACCGGCAATCCAAGCGACTCCCCTAACTTATGGGCAAAAACTTTTTCATCCACCTGACCCGTCTCCAAAAGCGCATTCACCATCGACCTCTGCTCGGTAGAGGCATCCACAACCGCCTTCTCACACACGGGCAAATCCTTTGCACCCGACTGCTGAGCCAGCTCCACCAAGGATTGGACTAGACTCATGGGGTCAACACCTTCGCTAACCGATCCGGATTCAATCCCGCCAACTCCTTCGTCACAAAGTGACCATCTTCCCGAATCAGCTTCCCATCAAAAAAGATTCTCCCTCCCCCATGGGCTCGATCTTGCAGGTTGACTAAATCCCAATGAATTTGCGATCGATTCCCGTTGTCCGCCTCTTCATATGCCTGCCCAGGGGTAAAGTGAAATGACCCAGCGATCTTTTCATCAAAAAGAATATCCCGAATCGGATTTCGAATGTAGGGATTGAGTCCAAGAGAGAATTCACCCACGTACCTTGCCCCCTCATCGCTTGAGAAAATCTTTTCTAACTCAGTGCTCTTTTCCGTAGCCGTGGCCCGAATGATCTTTCCCTTCGCAAAACGTAAACAGACCCGATCAAAGGGAATCCCGCGATATACCGCAGGGGCATTAAAGGTCACCTCCCCCTCCACACTGGTTTTCACAGGTGCAGTAAACACCTCTCCGTCCGGAATATTGCGCTCCCCCACACAAGGGATCACTCCGATCTTTCGTATCGAAAAACGCAGATCAGTTCCCGGTCCCAAGATCTGAACCCGGTCTGTCCTCTTCATAAGTGATACCAAGGGCTTTACCGCATGGGACATCTTTCGGTAATCCAGATTACAAACCTTAAAAAAAAGATCCGTGAACGCCTCTGTACTCATGCCTGCCGCCTGCGCCATGGCTGGGGTTGGCCATCGCAAAACCACCCAGCGTGTTTTGTTGATTCGATAGTCCGAGATCGGCCTCAAGATCTTTCCCGCCATTTTTTGTTTCTCGGCAGGCACATCGCTCGACTCAAATCCGTTCTGGGCACCCCTTAGGGCAATAAATGCCTGCATCGTCTTCATCCATGCCAGCTCATGCTTCAGCGAAAGTTTTAACCCCCCCTCCGTAACCCCGCGGCTCATCTCTCGAGAGATCCTGCCACTTGAAACCCGGACATACGGCTCCGCCCCTTTTGCCCGAACCGCCCGAATCAGCTCCACCACGAAATCCTCGGGAATTTCAGCCGCCTCGATCCATACCCGGTCCCCTCGACGCAGTGCGGTCGAATACCCGGTTAAAATTTCTGTGAGCCGATGATATCTAGGATCACTCATCAGGCTCTTCCCCCCGAACAGTTAGACGCATAGGATAATGGCATATGAAATGTCATAGGGTTAAGTTTCAACCAGTTACCCTTTTTGGCAAGCTGGTCGGAGCGTCTCTTTTTCTAACATGTCCTTTAACTTGGGCCGAACCCAGCACCACCTCTCTCTCCGGTACTGCCACCATTCAGCTGAAAAATAGCGACTCTCCTCAAAATCTATCAGGGATGGACCTCGCAATAGCTCCCCCCTCTCTGATCCCAGAAATTCGGCGCCTGCGTATGGAGACATGGCGAACCGACGGTCTTGCCATCCAAAGAAAACCGGACGGCGAGGAGCAACCTGTGGGGATCAAGATCGACTTCTCCGACGGCTACAAAAATCTGGATCTAAAAGCCTTGAGCCAAGCCGCCGCTAACACTGCCACCGCCCGGACTCGGACCGAAACGAACGGAACATTCGCCTTCACTAATCTGCCTCCAGGTTGTCACGCTCTCTATGCCCAGTACAAAAGCCGCTATGCCGTGGCTTACTGGCTCCTCGAGGTTAATCTGGTCCCCGGAAAAACGAACCAGCTCGATCTCTCTCAAACCAACGCCGCAGAAATCTTTAACCGCTTCGACAAGAAACCTTCCTCCCCCCCCTCCCGCTAGACTACCCCTTCTTTGTATATACCTGTTACAATTGTAACAGGTATACGAACTTATCCATTGGCTGCCTGCCAAAGGCGCCAGTATGCACCTTTCCGGGTCAGTAACTCCTCACCCTTGCCCTGCTCGACCAATCTCCCCTTTTCCAAAACTAAAATTCGGTCCGCCCGATGCGCCGCGTGCAACCGATGCGTCACCAGTAGCGTCGTAGGGCGACTCATCAATTTGCCCAACACATCCAACAACTCTCTTTCTGTCGTCGCATCCAGTGCACTCGTAGGTTCATCCAGCAGCAGGATTGGAGCATCCCTTAAAAAAGCCCGTGCAATTCCAATTCGCTGCCTCTGCCCACCACTCAACATCACTCCCCTCTCTCCTACCGAAGTCTGATATCCCTTCGGCAATCCGAGTATAAACTGATCCGCCTGCGCTTCCTGCGCCGCCTTTTCGATTTCACGAAACGATGCCCCCGACCGACCATAGGCGATATTTTCCTGCACTGTCCCATTCATCAAAACGGTCTCCTGTAAAACAAGCCCTTGCCGCCCTCGCAACTCTTTTTTCGACAGGTTTCGTAAATCAACCCCGTGAATCAAAATCTTTCCTTCCGTGGGGTCATAAAACCTAGGCAAAAGCGATAATAAGGTCGTCTTTCCTGCCCCGGTTCCACCCACCACAGCAACCGACTCCCCCGGCTGAATCCGAAAACTTAAATTATGTAATACCTCGTCTCCCCTTGCATAACGGAAACCCACCCCCTGAAACTCGATCGCTCCTGCTCCAGCCGGCAATCGTACAGCCGCCTTTGGATCCGGCACATCATCCGGTGTATCGAGTACCTCAAAGACTCTCTGTGCTGCTGCGGCCGCCCCCTCCATCGACCACGCGGTGTAACTCAACTGCTCCAGCGGAGAATACAACATTCCCAAGTAAGCTAAAAAAACAAGCAGATCACCCAGAGACATTCTTCCTGCCATCACCTCCCCTGCACCTGCCCAAAGTAACGCCGCCATACCCAGCGCTAAAAAAGTCCCCACCACAAAAGTGCTAGCCACATTGGTCATCGAAAGCCGCAGGTTAGCCTCCAATGCTTGACGACATTCCTGTCGGAAAAGGTCGATCTCGTGTGATTCCCTTCCAAACGCGTGCACGACCCGTATGCTCGAAAGACCCTCACTCGCCCTCGCCAGCACATCACTTTCTTGCGCCTGCAAAGCGGCCGTCTCCTTCCGGATTCGCCCCGCATATCGGACAATCGCCATCATCAAAAAAGGAACTACCCCTAACGATAAAAGAGCCAAAAGAGGGCTCATTCTCCACATCACAAAGAAGGTTCCCACCAAAGTCAAAACCGATCCCAGAATCGTGACAAACCCACGGTTGAAATAGGTCTGAACCGCTTGCGCATCGTAGGCTACACGAAAACTGGAATCTGAACTCCTGCGTCCATCGTGAAACCGAAGCGGCAGAGACTGCAAATACGCGTACAGCTCAGTTCGGACACGTAAAAGGGCCTGTAGCCCTACCCCAATCAACGTGTAGGTCTGTGCCAGATTCACCGCCCCCCACAGAAGATGAATACCTACTAAAGCTGCACAGGTAATCGTTAAAGCGGACGAAAAGGACCATGTCGTATCCCCCCAAGGAAAATGAATCCCACCCTGTGGAGATGGCAAAATCGTATCCACAACAAACTTGAGTGGCCACGGCTTCAGCAAATTTAAAACAGTCGCGACCAACAACAAAGCCAAGGCCAAAAGAATTCGACCTGCAAAGGGATAAAAGTACCTCAAAATTCGCCACGTCAGATTCATCGAGCCTCCACTTTTCCACTCAAAGGCAGCAGCTGCGCCCGACGTGCCGCCACTCGAACTAGATCACCCACCCTCCGCCGCAGCTGCCAGCCGGTCCAAAGCCACCCACAAACCGCTAAACCCAAAATCGACAAAAAGGCCGGCAAAGCTGAGCGATAGGACAGACCCACTAAAACGTCCGCCGTTACTGCCGTCAGCGCGAACAGGATACTAAATGTACTCGGGACGATTTGCTGATGAACTCGCGTCAAACGCCGCCCGTGGGGATAGATCTCTGTCAAAGTCCTAAGACGGACGTGCCACCAGCGATTCGCAAAGATCTGAATATCCCAAGAGTTCCATCCCGTGTCCTGCGCGTACCTCCAGCCCTCTTCTTCCAGAATTTTTTCTACCTCCTCAAGAAGTGAAATGCGCTCCCGACCCTGTTCGCTCCAAAACGCCAACTCCCGCGCTTTCCATAGTGGCAAGCTGGGGCCCGCATCTCTTTCCGGAGTTTGTACCACAGAATCGGGAGTCCGCTTTCCCCTCAACCAAGTAAAGTATCGGGCCCAATCGCGTACCAACGGCTGCAGTAAGGCCAAATAAAATACCGTCAATCGCGCCAAGACTGTGTCGTGCCGTGGCTCAATCCTCGCCAACACCATAAACGAAAGTGCGGGCACCAGCGTCGCCCCCAACATCAGTAAGGGCAGGATTCGTAAGGGCTCGATCTGAATTGAGACGAGAAATACAAAGAGAGTCAGCGCATTCCACTCTAATCCCCCCACCAACTGCGCCCAGGGCGACGCAGGTTTTGGATAAAGACACTGGAAAAATCCGGTCCCAAACACTCCGTGATAAATGATTGGGCGATGGAAAACTCGCTCGAATCGCGGAAGCCCATAAATCACACCTTTCCACCTCGCCGAACCTTGGGGATCAAAATACTGCATATGTTTAAATCGCAACATTGCCTCCGCCTCCCCGTATCCCTTCTGCTGGCGAAAGTAAGCCTGCATCGTAAAACGGCGGTGATGCCAGACCAGCGCACTTGGACTAAATCCGATTCGATGCCCCCGCTGCAACAGACGCCAACAAAGATCTACATCGTCCCCCGCCGTTCGAAACTCACCGTCAAACCCTCCCACCTCCTCCAGTGGCGACCTCCAGTACGCCATGTTGCAACCCGGAATATGTTCTGCCTCCGTATCGGTTAATAGCACATGGGTAGGAGCCCCAGGGCAAGCAGCCACCGCGGCAGCTACCGAGTTTTGTGCTGGTGGGTGCAAATTCGGTCCTCCCACTGCGGCAAACGAACCCTCCAAAAGCGTCGCAACCAGAAAATAAAGCCAATCCGAATCCGGCATACAGTCCGAATCGGTGTAGGCAATAATCTCACCCGAGGCCGCTTGCAAACCCACATTCCGTGCAACGGAAAGACCTCGATTCGGTTGAAGGATGTTTTTGACGAGCGGAAATTCGGCAGCGATCGACTGTGTGTTATCTTTCGATCCGTCATCCACAAGAATCACTTCAAAGTCCGGATAGTTCACTTTCTGCAACGCCGCCAAACAACCACGCAACGTCGCCCCACCATTATAACTACAAACCACCACAGAGACCTTAGGGGTCCGCGATAGAGGAAACTTTTCGACCAAGGCGTCCTGCGGACTGATCGTCTGCCTCGCTAGGGACTGATAAGCCTGCTTGGGCTGGCGATCTTTTCGCACTAACCCAAACGCCCAATCCTCTACATCAATCCCATCGGTAAACCATTCATCCGTCCAAGAAAAAAGAATCGTTCCTGCTAACCCACCTCGAAACACCTCATCCCAGTGGAGCGAGAGTAAGTTCGACTGCTCCTCCTCACTATGCCGAATCGTATCCATTCCAAATTCGCCCAAAACCAAGGGCCGATCCTCAGCCAGATTCTGCAAACGGGAAAGGTAGGCCCGCAAATCAGCTCCTCGATGCAGATACACATTATACGAAAGAAAATCTGTCTCTTTGGGAATCAAATATTCCGTCGGCGGAAAATTCGCATACGCCGCTAATGCCTCCGAATCCTCATCCTTCACAATTCGGACCAAGGAATCCAGGAAACCTTCCACTCGCTGCGGTCCATACCATCGCACCAAATCGGGAGGAATTTCATTGTCTACGAAGTAACCTAAAATCGCAGGGTGCCCTGCACCCCCCCGAGCCGCTCGCCGTACCGAAGCACGGATCTCCTTCCGCACCGCCCCGTCATCTAAAAAAAGCACCCGCCTCTGCCACGGCACGGTCACCATCACCCGCAAACCATGCTCTGCCGCAAGATCCAAGAACCACCTTCCAGGAGGATGATAGATTCGTAGCGTATTGAAACCTGCCGCTGCGATCAGGCGAAAATCCCTTTTTACCTTTTCAGGATGACCTAGATGGTCCTCCCCATCCCGAAACGGCCCATAGGTTACTCCTTGTAAAAAATACTTTTCCTCCCCCGCGAAAAGAAACTTACCCCGAACCTGAACCCGAGGTCCCCGTAACGAGCTCGGTCGATGCCGTGGCTCAGGCTCCGACGAAGTCGGCCACGACGGAAACAGCGGGACAGGGGCGGAATTCACTCCCGAATCTGGCCCTGACCCGCCACCACATACTTATAAGAAGTCAGCTCCTCTAAACCCATCGGACCACGTGCATGAATTTTATCGGTGCTAATTCCAATCTCTGCCCCAAATCCAAACTCTCCACCGTCGGTAAAGCGGGTCGATGCGTTCCAGTACACCACCGCAGAATCCGCCCCCCGCAGAAAACTCTCCGCCGCAATCCGATCCTCCGTCACGATCGTGTCCGAATGGTGACTTCCGTGCTCAGCCAAATGCTCCAGCGCACCCTCCACCCCATCCACTACACGGATCGCCATGGTCAGATCCAAATACTCGGTCTTCCAAGTTTTCGGCTCCTTCAGTGCATGCCCAGATGCCTTGGCAGCGGCCGCGTCCCCAAACAGCTTCACCCCTTTTTTCTGCAAAGCCTCCACTAACTTCGGTAAAACACCCTCTGCACCCTTGCGATCAATAAGCAGGGTCTCCGCCGCATTACAAGTCGCAGGCCTCTGACACTTTGCGTTCACAACAATCTCCTCTGCCATCTTAGGATCCGCTTCTCGATGAATAAAAATATGACACACCCCATCCGCATGCTTGATGACAGGAACACGGGCGTGCTGGACTACGGCCGCAATCAAACCAGGCCCACCCCTCGGAATCAAAAGATCGATCACACCTTCTAACCCACACATCTCGGCAACTCCCTCCCGCCCCTCATCCTCCACTAAGGCAACCACTTCTCTCGGAAGCCCCTTCTGATGCGCCACCTCGCCCAGCACATCCGCCAGTACCCGATTACTCCGTTTCGCTTCACGCCCACCCCTCAGTAGAGTCGCATTGCCCGCCATCAAACAGAGGACCGCACTATCCACCGTCACGTTCGGGCGCGACTCGTAAATGATTCCAATTAATCCGATCGGAACTCGAACCTTAAAAATCTCCAGCCCGTTCGGGCGCGTCCACCTCTTCATCACCTCTCCTACCGGATCGGGCAACTTGGCCACTTGGCGCACACCCTCGACCATCTCCTGAAACCGTTTCTGCGTCAGCTCCAGCCGATCCAAAAGTGCGCCCGACGTTCCCGCTGCCCTCGCGGCCGCCACATCTTCCTCATTGGCCTTACGAATTTTTTTCTCTTGGGCGGTCAATCCGTCCGCCATCGCCATTAGCAGCCCTTTCTTCTCCTCCGCCCCTAAACCAGCCAGTGCCCGGGCAGCTCTTTTGGCTCGGTCAGCAACCGCACGAATCTCACTCATTTTGCAACCCACGTCCCCGGCGGGATTCGATCGACGCTTTTAGCGACGACCCGGTCCATTCGTCCGTCCGCGATAACCAAACCGATCCCTCGACCCATAACTTGGCGAGCTGCCTCTAACTTCGAAACCATACCCCCGACAGATCCCGCACTTCCTGCACCACCCGCACACGCCAACACCTTGGCATCGATCTTTTTGACTCTCCGAATCAAAGTCCCTGAGCCATCCGGCCGGCTCATCAATCCCGGCGCATCGGTTAAAATCACCAACCGATCTGCCTTTGCCAAGATCGCCACATGAGCCGACAGCCTGTCGTTATCTCCAAAAGCATTGAGCAACGCGATCTCTTCAAACGAAAGGGCATCATTTTCGTTAAAGATCGGCAGACAATTCTTGAGCTTCATTAAAGTGTGCAACGTTGCCCGAGTATTTTCGTAAATCTTACGGCTATCCAAGTCCCAAGAGGTCAGAAGAATCTGCGCCGCTAAAATTCGGTAGGGAGCCAGCGCCGCTCCATAGGCTTTCATCAGCAGGGGTTGACCAATCGTTGCACACGCCTGCATCTGCGGACGTGAAGTCGGTCTTTTTTTCCAACCCAACGCCTGCATTCCTGCCCGGATCGCACCCGAACTGACCAAGATCACCTCGTGCCCAGCCCGACGCAGTCCAGCGATCTCCTTGGCCCACTGACGCATCCGAGACTCCGCCAACCCCCCAGCACGTGCGGCCAGAAGACTACTTCCTATTTTAATGACCAATCTCATTTGATCATCCTCCTTACCTTTTTCGCCCCTGCCAGACCGCTCTCACTTGCACAATCAGCCGCACCAGAGCAAATCCCCGCGCCACCCAACCCATCGGAGCC
>Ga0209088_10000461_pt1 | contig 28967 bp, 55 predicted proteins | sample S_140625_EF_Meta_FD_187324 | JGI IMG/M metagenome (GOLD analysis project Ga0209088, IMG submission 187324) | Freshwater microbial communities from Lake Simoncouche, Canada to study carbon cycling - S_140625_EF_MetaG (SPAdes) (version 2) | ecosystem: Environmental > Aquatic > Freshwater > Lake ... | reverse complement strand
AGAAGTAAACACAAACATAGATCATAAGTACGGAACAATAAGAGAGGGACTAAAGACAGGAAGTATAATCCCAAGTATAACGTGTGGAGAATATAAAATAGGCTTCTCTAGCGCATTTGCCAACGTAAAGATAGTTTCCAGTGTATGGAAAGCATTTAAGACGCTTAGAATGGTTCAAAACTTCCATCCAGCCCATTTTGTAGTAGTTGACTACGTAGACGTAATTTTAAGCCAAGACAGAGATGTATCCAACTTATAACATGTTCGCTTATAATATTATTTTAATACTGATATCCATAGGTATAGTGCTTTATGTGTGGGATGCTGTGTTTCCCCCGGAAGATCAAGATTAATAGGTTAGTTTAGTTAATTTAGCCCCAGCTGTTTCGTTTCGGTTGGGGTTTTTTTGTTTTAATGTTGATAATAATGTAGATAATATGTTGATTGTCATCAAAAATACCGGGTTTAGACCCAAAAATGTGAATAATTGGTGGGTATAATGTATATAAGTACAAAAATGGCTCCCCCTGTTTTAAAAATACCCCCCCCTGGTATAAAAAAAGTAAAATAAAGCCCCCCTGGGTTATGAATTAAGCAAATTGAGTTATCTCGCAAGTGTTGGAGTCTACCGCTAGCGGATCCCAGCCTCAGCCCCACAAAAAAAATATCCCCGTCCTCTTTTTTGGACACCGTGTATAGAATAGTAGACACGGCAACCCCAACTTTGTACATTATTTTGTACAATAAAACCGTCCATTATGCTGGACGCATGGTGTCTACTATAGTATACAAACATTTGTTGGTGTACAATGCATTGGACATAATAAAAAAATCCATAAATGCAAACTTCGAATGTCATTTTTGTGTCATCTTTTTATTTTTTATTACTATATATAGGACGCGCACACGCGCACACGCGCACGTATAACTATTTAATCTCACATTACTACTATAGTTTTGTCTGTTTTATGTCACATTTTTACGTTATTGCTTATAGTTATTTAGACTTATTCTAAATTACATTTTTTTTTATTTGTAACTTACTGATTATTAACAACTTAAAAAATACTTTAAAAATAATTCAAAAAATATTCAAAAAATACTTGCATTGTTAAAAGTTAGTTGTATCTTTGTATTGTATTAAAAATTAAATAGTATTCATAAAGATAGTGCAAGTAAAGTTTTGGGGGTATCCAAAATTTGAAAACAGTCGAGGAACTGAGGGGGAATGCTATGCGATATTAATAATCCAGGAATAAGGGCGACCTATCCCGACAGGGATACCTATGTCCATAAGTGATTAGGGGTGTGTATACTCACCTTACGGAAAAAGTATGCAAGTTTTTTAAGTATTGACTTGACGGCTGTTAAGATATCAGTGTATTGCCTATCGGATAGGAAACACGCCCATAAAAAGGTTAAACAGCAAAATAATACTGATATATCCGTTGAATTGCAAAACAGCAATTGTGTATAGACCGATGTCTAATTTATTGGACAACTCTATGCTATCGTTAGCCACTATGGGCAACCCCTTTTATTAAGGGAGCGTGTGTACTAAAGTATAAAGCACACCTATGAATGTATACGTACTCGGAATGAGTATGCCTATCCTATTCGTAAATACATAGAAGATTTTACATTATTCCTTCATAGGGACTTGGTATGTTCTGAGTCCCCATGAAATTACGTGCCAATAGTCGACGGCTTAATATGTGCAACGCTCACATACGGTATCTATTCTACCATCAGGGCAAGGACTATTCATGTAGTTATGTTTCGATACAGCCTTGCCCTCCACCTAAAACAAAAAAAAACATGGAAACCTCAAAAGTAATTGTGTCTAACAATGGCACTCAATGGACATTCGTATTAGAACATTCAAACAATCGTTCTATTGACAGACTAAGAAACAGATTCGCCTATGAATTTATGTCTTACTACGACCTATGCCGTAAAATCAAGGCAAAAGGATTCAAAGGATCCGAGCCTTTCGCCTTTAAAATTATCAGAAATCAGACTGTCGTACTCGATACTGAGTCGAGCCTATCCACTGAGGCACAACTTGCCCTCAAGTTAACTAATAATGAGATGGGACGTGTCCGATTCATTAACAAACTTAAGCACATCTCTGACTATGCTCACCGTCCTACCGATGAGAAACAACTCGAAGAGAAACTATTAGGAGAAGCAAAAAAACTAATCAGCAAGTAACATGGTAAAACTTATCAATCTATCCGAACTAAAAAACGTTGATCCTAAAAAAGCACAACGTATTGAGAACTTAAGAAAGGCTAATCGTCCCTCGAATGGAAAGCAAACACGTAAAGTTTCTATGGGATATAAAAACTATTCATTTATTTAAATTCTGAGACCACACCAATTCAGCCCTATCTTAACCGGTAGGGCTTTTTCTATTTTACACCTATGAAAAAATATACATTAGCCCACATTTTGCGAGTATACTATATGCTTGCTAGCGTTTCATTGTTTGCCGTAATGGTACAACAGTATCCTAATTCTGATTCAACACAAAAAGCATGTATGCTATGTGTCTGGTTATTCACTGTATTAACTGTAGTAATTACAACCTATATAATTAACGTAGATAAAAAATAAACCATGAACTATACTAAACTAATCGACTTAGATCCTACATCATTTGGGATCATTACTAATTCTAAAGGTCAACAGATAGAATTTGTTGAACATCCTTTACGTGGAGATGAGTATCCTATTATCTGTGTGTGTCATGAATTACAATTGGCTGAGGCCTCAGACTTTTGGGAAACTGATGACATGGTTGCTGACCATAAAGAATACGAGCCTTGGTTCGATGAAACTAACACATTAAGATTTGGAACATTATGATAAACGATAGACATATTTGGGAAGGCTGGACCGTTCAAGATTTCATTGACGAATTAGAGCCAACATTTCATCAAGTTAGAGACAACTCCAAAAGATTTGGCACAAAATCATTTGAGACAACTGAAGAACTTAAGCGTTGGTGTATGGATAATCAACCTTATTACAAAAAATATATTCCTGAAGTAGTAACCCATTTTAAAAACAAATTATGAAAGACACAATAGAAAACTTATCGGTCCATTATGACCACTTCGCTGACAATCCATTATTGTATGATGAGAACATTACACCCGTCATGTTTCATAAGAGATATGACCTTCCTAACCCATCAGGTGTAAGTTCAGACTTCACATCTTGGGACGCATTAGAAACCTATCTTAAGAAAGAATTTAAAAACGTACAAAAAGTATACATGTATGATCATTCCGGATTAGCATTTAGAACAGAACCTTTCCCTTGCCAATGGGACTCAGGTGTAGTTGGCTTTTTATGTTCAGATGTATATGAAGACATGTCTGAAGACTTGCAGATGTTTGAGCATTACATGAATGGAAATTGCTATTTTATAGAAGTTAATGAGGATTTCTATAGTATATACGGATATGGTGAGATGTTAACTGATCTTGAAGAAATACATGAATGTACTGATGAAGAAATAAAAGACCTAATAAACAAATTATGAAAACCACAAAAAATAAAACAAACCTGGATGTATTCAAACAACTAACCAAAGAGTTAAACATGTTTGAAATGGCTCTAATGAGAGAGCGTATCATGTGTATCATGGAAGCCACTGAAGTGTGGGCAAAGAAAGAACTTGAAGACCCTACTCACAAATCTCAGATAGTAGATCCACAACTATACATTAATCTATCAACCAAAGTAAAAAAGATATTAAGTTTTAACGAATAACATATGACAACAAAAGAATTAATCTTCTCTATGCTTGTAGAGAACACAGGTAAAGCATTATGCGACAGTGGTGATGCTTATGGTCGTAACTGGCAACGTAATCAAGGTAAAACAATTGAAGACTTTGAACGTGAACCCGAAGAACGTATTGTTTGGACTGGGAATTATTTAGAACGTAGTGTGTCTGTCTTTCATTACCTATCACAATTAGATAGTGATTGGGTATGTGATTACTTTAATGAATTACCTTGTCTCGATTGGGAATGTGAATGCGATGATATTTATGGAGTATCTGAGGCCCAATGGAATTGGCTCAATTCTAAATGCGAAGTCAAAGTTATTAATAGTTTTAACTCATACAATGGGGACTCAGACCTATCTCAAATCATACAAGGAACATGGCTCGAAATTAATGACGAACAATATCTACTTCTTCAAATACATGGTGGATGTGATGCACGTGGTGGATACACTGATGCAAAACTATTTAAGCCACAAGAAGAATATTATATCCACGAATATCTAAGAGACTACATGGATAGTTATGACCTTACACAGGACATCGAACAAGATTGTGCCGTTGTGTATGATCAAGAAGGTAATATTATGGACAACAAAGAACTATTAGAACTATTAAACAAATAAATAAAATATGGGACGTTATTATTCAGGAGACATCGAGGGCAAGTTTTGGTTCGCTCTCCAATCATCAGATTGTGCTGACCGTTTTGGTAGCACGGGTTATTCACCTTCTTACCTTGAATACTATTTTGATACCGATGGTTTGTCGGGAGTCAAAGAAGAGATTCAAAACATAGAAGAAAAGTTAGGAGACAAAAAACAAAAGTTAGATGACTTCTTTGCACAAGTAATTAGTTACTCAGACCAGTCGATTGCAGATTTAGGAGTTACACAACATGACTTAGAAGAGTATGCTGATCTACTGATGGGTTATAAAATTAGAGATTGTATTGAAGACACGGGAGCGTGTAGTTTTACTGCTGAATTATAAAGATATGAACATAACAATTAATATTGTTGAGGCAGCAAGTGAACTTGCGCACAAAAAACTAATCGACCTGTATGACTTTGATGACATTTATAACGGAGAAGTTTATTCGGATGAGGCACAAAAAACATTCGACAATTTTTATGACGAATACTATGAACTATTAATAGAACTACACACAATCTAAAACCATGAACAACTTAGAAAAATTAGACTACGATTACTTTTGGAAGGTACGTCCGTTAGTAGTCATCAAAGAATTAGAAAGATACTTTGATGATGTGTACAATGTCACTTATATAAATGATGGCGCACCAAGTTTAGAAATAAACGAAAGGCTTATGTTATACTTGCCTACTAGTATACGTACTAATCCTGATACAGAAGAATATAATTACTACATGATTGTAGATGAATATTCTGAGGCCACACGCACTGTACTCACAATCGAATGTCCTACACTCGACAAAGCAATAGATGAACTAACAGAACTATTAAACCTATGAAAATTATAAACGATCTCAAACATTCAAATGACTTTGCATTCTTAGTTGGTAAAAAAATATCATCAGTAAGATACATGAGCAAAGTAGAAGCCGACCATTTCGGATGGCACAAACGACCATTGATAATTCGATTCACTGATGGTACTTTCTTGTTACCTCAGAGTGATGATGAAGGTAATGATGGAGGTGCTATGTATTACAATGACGGAAATTTAGAACAACAAAAAACAATTTATACAATATGATAACTAAACTACAGTACTTCAAACAACAAATTCAGGAGGCTCTCAGAGAATATCCTGAATTGAGACAACAGATCCTTGACATTCATGACCTATGCATGTTAGATCTTAGCGATGATTATGTGGATGGACCATTCAAAAGTGTATGTTTGGATGACTCTATCGCTCACTTAGAACAACTAATAGAAAACAACACAGAACAACCTTGCTTTACCGATTGGCCAAACGAAGGAGAAACTAAATACGAAAGAGAACTATGACACACACATTAGAAGAATTAAGAAACATGGCTGGAGCAATTAACGAAGCCATCTATTCGTTAGAAACATCCTACAATAATGAAGACGAAGAAATGAAAGAGTCTTTTAAATGGAACATTGAACAGCTAGATAAAACATTAGAACTATTACAGGAATTAATAAACAAACAATAAAACCATGAATATCAAAACATTACTATCCGATGGCAAGACCAATGCCAAAACGAAAAAGAACTTACGCCCTACCGGGATATTGTATCTTCACCCCTCTGTTGTAGAAGGTAAAGATATGTGTCCCTTCGCTACAGAAAATTGTAGAGTTGCTTGTCTTAACACAGCAGGTAGAGGAGCATTCAGTAACGTACAAACATCACGTTACAACAAGACCAAGTACTATGTATCCGACAAAGATGCATTTATTCAACAGTTGGCTTTAGAGATTAATAAGAAAGCTAAGAAGTCTGAGACCTTGGCAATACGCCTCAATGGTACAAGTGATCAGCCATTAGTAGAACATCTTCTCAAAGATTACAACATAGCAGATAACGTAGTGTTCTATGACTACACCAAGAACTACAAGAAAGCAGGAGTACGTACATTCTTAAGTGGTCACAAATACCACGTTACTTATAGTCTACATGAGAATAACATAGAGTCTTTCAAGTATATGATTGACAATAAGTTATGTATTGGTGCAGCCGTATTCAATATCAAACCTGGCACTGCTATGATCACAGAGTGGAGAGGTTACCCTGTAGTTGATGGAGATGAACGCGACGATCTAATGTTAGATATACCAATGGGTACAATCTTAGGACTCAGAGCTAAAGGTAAAGCAAGACAAGACACATCAGGATTTGTAATACACATATAAATATGGAACAAGAAACATTAGAAAACGCAAAGCATTGGTTTGAATCAATGAGTTACAATGTAGACATTGATGACTACTCATCATTGTATCTTTATCTTAATGGCTTTAGTGTTCAACTCAGTAGTGCTGAAATTGAAGCAAGAGCAGAACAATGGCTTAATGAATTAAACAGACAGGATTAATATGGCAAACAATTGTTATAACCACGCAGTTCTTACTGGAAAGAAAGAAATGCTAGACCTATTCGTAATCAATACGATGTTGGCTTTGAAAGATGAAAAACATTTATGGTATGAAACCTTTTACACAGCGTTAGGACAAACACCACCGGAAAAAGAAAAAGATTGTTACGAGGAATTCGGATCTAGATGGTTTGATGTTTACCTTGATAGACAACACGATGAACTGTTGATGGTATCGGGTGATTCAGCATGGTCCCCGGTCTCAGAATTCTTTCTTAAGGTTAGTAAAGTATACAGCCTAAAGATAGAGAGCTGTTATGAAGAAGGAGGCAATGACATCGGAGGATGGTTTAATTGTGAGAACGGTGTAGTAACTAAAGAAGTAGATACCACAGCAGATGAGTTTAATTACAAAGAAGATCCAGATGCTTTCTTAAACAGTAAAGAAGATGCTATATCTTGTGGTGACTATGATGATGAGATCGATGATCCTACATCTATAGGTAGTATCTATGATGAGATGACATCTAAAGACAAACAATTTATTATTGAGTGCTTTCAAAAAAGAAGAAAAGAAATATCAGAAAACTAAAAACATATGACAAACTTAACAGAAAACCAACAGAACTTAATCGCAAAAATTACGGAAGAATTTATGCGTCAAAACAAAACCAAAACGCTATCTAAATCTTTATTAGATATAAAAGAAATTATTGATTCTATTGATAGAAAACAAAAAGAAACCGAAAGAATTAAAAGATACAATGAGATTGTAGCAGATCAACTATGGTTTGAATTTATGGATAATTTCGATTTACTGTTAACAGAACTGACACAGTTAGATTTAGATGCTGAATTATATTCTGAACATTGGACAAGATGTTATGATGGAAGATTACTAAACACAATAACAATACGAGGAAATAAAGTTTCGACGATTACTAAAGTTGATATAGAAGTTGTAGGAAATTATGCAAAATTCGAAAATGAATATTTGCCTAATAGTTTAAGACAATTAGATCCTATCGTTTATTATAATAAATTACCATTCGAAACTTTCTGTAAGTCTGAACAATTTAGAAGTTATGTAAAATCATTGTATGAAAAAAATAAATAATATGAAGACTGTAACAATTAAAACCCGTGCTGTATATCATAAGATAGCAGAAGTAACCATTGAGGTTCCTGATCATATTCAAGACGAAGATGTTAGAGATTGGATTTGGGATAATGAGAACATGTTTGTAGATGAGCTAGATGATAAACTCAGTGAGGCTGTATTAGATTACGGCTTTGGATTAAGTGATGAGTTTGAGGATAGAGATTGTGAAAGTGAAACAAGGTACGATGTATTTGAGAATGGACAAATAACTTTCGGAGGACATTGCTAATGGATAGAGTAACACAAATAAGAAATCGCATAGTGGATATTACCATTGCGGTTAGTGGTGTAGATAGAACTGAGTTCTTCTTACTACGCAATAAGAAAAGATATGCCAAGATAAGAAATGTATGTATTGCACTCCTTTACAATAAAGGGGTGCATCATGATGATATTGCATCTACGTTTAAGATGTCGTTTCAAAATGTATTCTATCAGCTGGCTCAAATTAAAAAATGGAGTGAGGCCCCAGAACGTCATGACTTTGAACTAACTCTTTACAAAGAACTTGAAGAAGAATTTTTAAATAAAGAATCTGAACTAACCTTATATTAATACTATGTTATTTATAGACAAGAACTTACAATTATTTTCCGGATCCGAGTTAAATAAAATCCCATCCGTAAAGAAATGGAAACGATTATTTTACATTTCTGTGACACTGAATATTATGTTGATATTATATTTGCCGTACAATTTCAAAACAAAAGTCACGACTATGTACCGCACTTTAATTTACCACGACACTTTGAATGACATAACTCTGAGTGATAGTGGGATCATGAGGGAGTTAGTTAGTAACGATTGTGTGTTACCGGGTGTAGCATTAGCACAATTCAAAATAGAAAGTTCTCACTTCAAATCTAAAGTAACAATAGAAAATAAAAACTTTGCAGGAATTAAAACAAGCAAAAGCAAATATGTAATAGGTATGAAGAATGATCACTGCGTTTATAAAACATACAGGGATTGTATCAAAGATTACATACTAATACAAAATAGATATTTAAAGAATATAGATGGCAAATATGCTACATCTGATTCATATGTTAAACTAATTAAAACTTTTAAATGATAATCACACTAATTAAGAACAAGATTGGTACTTGTTTTGATTTGTTTTATGGTATGATGGGGTCTGAGGAGGCCCCTTCAATTTCTTATCCGGAACCAGGCAAACCAAAAGCAATGAGTACTGTTGAACCAGATCAAACTCTGGAGTATAACGATGTATTTAAATACTTACACAAAGAAATTAGAAAACAATATAAACCAAAGAAACCATGACAAATAGCGAAATACAAACCCTGATGAGACACCTCAACAATCTCGAAGAGAATGGTAGAGCACTCGAAGCAAAAGCAAAAATGCTTGAAGAAAAATTAAAAGAAGCCAATTCTGATTTTAATTTAGACACCATTGAAAATATTTTAGTAGCTAATCATACTAAAACACCAATGATACAACTAAACAGGCTAAATATATTTGAGAAAGCTGAAAATGATTTTCAAAAGATTAGTATGGACATAGACAAAACAAACAAAATATTAACTATAAACTTATCATGACACTAAAAGAAGCAATCAGTTTAGGTTTCAAGAAGCACACCTTAACTACAGAAAAGACTGGAGACAGTTTGGTTTATCACTACTTTACTCTCGATTCAATGGAACTATTTCTTTGTATTGATGAAGATGAAAAGAACCGAGGCGTTTGGCAGTTCTCAATCGGACCAAGTGGTGAATTTACTACTACTAGTTACCCTAAAGCAAAAAGAATCATTCAAGCATTATTGAGCGATGAAGACAGTAGTAATTAAAATAGAAATAGAACACACAGATAGAACATTTAATTCGGAGCCAGTCCAAGAGTTTATTAATAACCTTGGCTCTCCGGATCTTAACTGGACAAAATCAATGAAAAAAGCATTTAAAGAAACAACGTTGGGACAGGGTGCTCACAACATTGACATCACTTATGCACTAAGACAAGATTAATCATGACAATACAATTTATAAATCGTTACGGAGATAAGATTCTCTTCATGAAAGATAGAGATTGGGAAATGAAAATGATTGGAGGTGAATACTTTCGATATGGTTGGGTAACAGATGAACAAAGAGATCAACAGAACTATACAATGGTTGATCCGAGTGGTGGTCCTTACATTTCTTCGGGTTCAGACATGGGAAGATTTGACAAAGCATGGAAAGGCTTGATTATCAGTCATATAAATGTTATACCTGAATCGGATGTAAAAACACTTCACTTATTTCAAGGCAGAATGATGAAGGGAACTACCAATGGAGAGGAAGAGTTGAGATGGTATAAAGCCGGGGACTCATCTGGAGATTACGAAACATACAATGACATGGAACAATTTTTAGTAGCACAAAATGAACGATAAACAACAAACCGCAGTAGAGACACTATGGAATTTAATTCCAAAAGATACTCAGAACTACATCGTTAAGCAATTCAACGGACTTGAGAAAGCCAAAGAAATGGAGAAGGAGCAGATAATAGATGCTTTATTATTTGGAGATGTACTTTCGCCAAATACTGCTGAAACTTACTACAACGAAACATACGGAGGTAATAAATGAAAGAGATAAAATTATTTTATTATAGAGCATTTAAGATTCTTACTGAAAAAGAAGCAATTGAACTTGATTTAAAATTTATTACAAATATTTATGGTGATTTAATAAATAAATACAATTGTCGGAGTATTTGGGAAGATAAGAAAGGTAGACATTATAGGGTTTATGAATTATTTAAAGAAGAATATTTAAAACAAAATATTGGTAACAAATGAATAACGTAACAGAAAAAGCAAATGAACTAATATCTACTTTTGGTAAGAATTTAGCAATAAAAGTAGTTAATGAAATAATCCATTCAATGCCAACATACCCACAATCAAGTAATTCAAAAATGAAAAGATTAGATACAATTACATTTTGGATGCTTGTTAAAGAAGAAATAAAAACATACGGAGGTAACAAATGATAAAAGTTTATAGATCAACAATAGAAGCTCCTGGTATTACTTGGAACATCAACTTAACTGATCAGTTAAATGTAGGTTATGTATATGGAATAGATGCTGAAAAAGAAGAACTCAAAGATATTATTTACGAACTAGAAGAAGAAATAGATCATGAAAAAAATAAGAAATTACCTTTTAAACTTCGGCAGTAACTATGCTGAATACAGAAAGGTTCCTGAAACAACCAAGTGCGGAATGGATATGTTTAAAGAAATGGTTGAGCTTGAGGAGGTTGCATACAGAGGAGTCAAGTATAAAAACAAGTGTCTCTTTTTTATTGAGTACTGGCTAGGTACAAGTCTTATGTTTTCCCCATTCTGGCTTGGTTATATCCTTAGAGATTATATTTATCCAGTCCTCATGTGGTCATTCAAAATGATTTTAACGGTTTTATTATGGAAATTCGTAAAGTAAAAAGAGCAGCCATCTATACGAGGGTATCTACCACAATGCAAGTTGAGGATGGATCATCGATAGATAATCAGATAGACAAGTTGGAATCATTCTGTAAGTACAACGGATATGATTTGGATTATCGATTTTCAGATCCTGGCGTATCAGGTAGGAAGTTTGAGAATAGACCTCAGTTTATGCAGATGATAAAGCTTGTAGAAAAAAAACAAATCGATGTTATAGTTGTTTACTCTTTGTCTAGGTTCGGTCGTAATCTAAAAGATACACTTAAGTGGATTGAATACTTAGAAAAGCATGGCGTATCTTTTTACACGCAAGACTTTCAGGCCGATACATCTACATCTCACGGTAAGTTAATGATGCAAATGATTGCTGCTTTCGCTGAGTTTGAATCCAATCAACGCAGTGAATTGATTACCAGTGTGATGCATCATCTCAAGGATCAGGAGAAAGTTTACTGTGGTCCTACACCATTAGGATTTAAAAAGATAAACGATCAGCTCATAATCATTCCAGAAGAAATGGAAATCGTAAGTACTGTATTCGACATGAAGTCGACTGGAGTATCTTACTTTAACATAGCTTCCACTTTAAATAACAAAGGACTTATTGGAAAGAAAGGTGGTAAGTTCACACAAAGCACAATTAAAAAAATAGTTGACAATTCAATTTATACAAAACATTTAAACTTATGACAAAAGAAGATCTACTAAGTAGAAAAAAAGAAATAGAAACCGAACTAGAAAGTATCAAGTTTCATTTGGGTAGAACATTAACAAACAAGCCGGCAGATTTAAATCTAATACTCCAGGTAGTATCTGAAGTCTCTGGGGTCTCAGTAGCTGACATAGTTAAAAAAGGAAGATCTCAAGTATCTGTAAGACCAAGACATTGCTTTATGTATATAGCCAAGAAAGTGTACGGATATACTCTAAAAGAAATTGGCAGAAGTTTAAGCGACAGAGATCACGCAACTGTAATAAACGGAGTAACGAAATACAATAATTACTTGGAGATGCCTAAGATGTCTCCATTACAAGCCCAAATGTATTATGATGCAATCAAGAAACTAGAAATTACAAATCAAGTATGAACGACTTACTAATTCATCTATCCAGAATTATCTATAAGCTTAAAGAAGTAAGCGAGGAAGATAAAGAAATGTTGATAACTTTAGTTAAACAGGCTCCTAAAAGTAGTAAATTTGTTCCCCCTTCTTTACAGGAAGTAGAGAGTCATTTGAAAGAGCAAGGTTATCTGAGACCCAAGGAATATGCAGACCAGTTCGTAAGTTTCTATGGATCAAAAGGTTGGATGGTTGGTAAGAACAAAATGAAGAACTGGAAACTTGCTACCAAGCAATGGAAAGAATGGGAAAAGAAAAATAATAAATTAATTGTATGAGTTACCAAAGCGAATTATCAAAATTAGGTATTGATACCAAAGGCCAATTTAGTGGTCTTATAAAAACTAAATGTCCTAAGTGCTCAAGCACTAGGAAAAAACAAAATGATCCTTGCTTATCGGTTAACATCGATACAGGATTATACAAATGCCACAATTGCCAGTGGAGCGGTTCAGCATCAGCACGCCAATACAATGTGCCTGAACCAAGAAAAGAGGGCCCTGATGGTAGAATACAGGCATACTTTAGTGGACGGGGGATCCTGCCTTTAACGGTAGAATCCTTCCGGATCACTATGGCTGTAGAAACCATGCCACAAGATGGAAAGAAACATCTAACAGTTTGTTTTAACTATTACGATGATATGTCCCTTGTGAATATAAAATTTAAGACTTCGACTAAACTATTTAAAATGGTTACCGGAGCAAAGAAGATTGCTTACAATCTTAATTCAATTAAAGAATCTGACTACGTTATTATCTGCGAGGGAGAAGAAGAAACAATGGTATGGCATCAGTCAGGTTATCCACACGTTGTATCTTGTCCCGGAGGAGCCAATGTAAATACAAACAACTTAGAGTGGCTGGATAATTCCTATCAGTACTTCGAGAATAAAAAGATCATCTTAGCTACAGATAGCGATGCTCCTGGAAGAAAGTTAAGAGATGACTTGGCTAGAAGGTTTGAACACTCTGATGTTTATGTTGTATCCTTCCCTGATGATTGCAAGGATGCCAACGATGTACTTAAGTTGTACGGATCAGAATACTTGGGTAACTTATTCAAAGAAGCTAAGTTATTACCAATCAAAGAATTATCTGAGGCCCTAGACTATAGGGATTTGATTTTTACTTATAGATCAGACGGATACCCTAAGGGAGCCACTGTTGCGATGAATGATACTGACAAGTTGTTGAGTTGGAACAGAGGTGAGTTGGTTGTATGTTCGGGCGTTCCAGGATGTTTTGATAAAGAACAATTAATTCACACAAGAAGAGGGGTTGTTCCAATATCAGAAATCACAACAAAAGATTATGTTCTTTCTTACAATCAAGACAAAGACATCAACGAGTGGCGCAGAGTATTGGCAACTCCAATACACAAAACAACGCCCGATAAGATGTATAAAATAACAATGAAGGATGGAACAATAATCAAGGTTACAGAGAATCATGAATTTTTTACTGGGGTGTCATATTTGCAAATCAAAGATTTATTGCTATCTTTGAAGAATGATAAAAATATGGAAGAAAATACCAGCATTTAGTTTGTACGAAATTTCAAACTATGGAGAAATTAAAACATTTAATTGGAAAAACATGGGTAAGGAAAGAATTATGAAACCTGCACTTGATGGTTGTGGTTATCTTAGAACAGTTTTAAAAAGAGATTCTGATGGTAAGTTGTGTACAGTTAAGGTACATCGATTAGTCGCACAAACCTTTTTAGAAAATCCTGAAAACAAACCAGTTGTTAATCACATCAATGGAATTAGAAATGACAATCGATTAATTAATTTGGAGTGGTGTACATTTAGGGAAAATAGTATCCACTCCTTTAAGATTGGTATATCTAGCAACAAAGGAGAAAGAAATCCAAGCGCAACAATAACAGAAGAACAAGCCAAAGAAATATTAGCAAACTATGAATTCGGTAAAAAAACAAGAAAAGGAATGACTAAACAACAATTAGCAGATAAATACAATACAACATTTGCAGTAATAAAACAACTCGTACAAAGAAGAACATGGAAGCATTTATCTTAAACTTAGAAGAAATTGTATCGTTTGAGGAAATACCTTGCGAAGAAGTATATGACTTGACCGTAGATACAAATCACAATTACTACCTAGCAACAAACAGTACCCCAATCCTTGTACACAACTCAGGGAAAAGTACTCTGATAGATTACTATTACATTCGACTGGCTGTTATTGAGAATTGGAAGTTTGGAATATTCTCTCCTGAGAATGCTGTACCACTAAAGATCACAAGGATGATCGAGCAGTTGATGGGAGATTCAATCAAAGAGTTAAACGAAGAACAAATTAAATACGCCTTGAGCTTTATCAATGATCACTTTTACTTTTATAATATCGAGGAGATGGAAAACTTTAAAATTGAACACATCTTAACTTTGGCTAAAGGAATGATTAGACGATACGGTATCACTTGTTTGTGCTTAGATCCATTCAACTATTTAGAATTAGAAGGCAGTAAAGAAAATACCCACGAGAACATTGGAGAGTTATTGAGAAACCTCAAGAAGTTTTGTTTGAAATATGACATTAATGTGACATTAGTAGCCCATCCTCGTAAGATGGATAAGTTAGGTGCTGAATATAAAGTACCTACGCTTTACGACATTGCTCAGTCAAGTCACTTCTTCAATAGTTCAGATGTTGGTATGGTAGTTCATAGAAGATTTCAAGGAGAACCCGGAGAACAAAACATAACACTTCATGTACAAAAAATGAAGTATCACTTTAGAGGTCAGCTTGGAAATGTAGATTACTACTTTGATAAAAAGACTGGTCGGTATTCTGAAAATGGAAACTACGATAATCTTTCTGATGTCTTATTAAATCAATTCTCTTTGTTATGAACGTATCAATGTTAACCTTTGGAAGGATCGTTCAGTTCGCTGAACTTATAGGAAAAGATATTGACTACGTTAATATGGATGATATGTCTTATCTATCCTTGAGAACTGGCTTGAAAGGTAAGAAGTTCTGCGATGTGCTTTCTGATGACGGAACCACAATGATAGTGCAATATGGACAAATAAAAATTCGAGTGGTCTCAGACAATTGGAAAACTCTTCCAGGAACCAGAATGACATTTCACTTGATGGAAGTAAACGATGATTATTATATAACAACAGGACCAATAGTAAAATTAATATGACAAACGAAACAAAACAAACGGCAGTGGAGTGGTTGATTAATTATTTTAATAGCTACGATAGAATAAAAGAGATGCTTGATTGTTTTGAATATGAAATCAAACAAGCCAAAGAGATGGAGGTTGCAGGTAAAGAGATGAGTTATGCCGATGGATATTCAGCAGGGTACTACAGAGCATTAGAATTAGTAGAATGGAAAATTAAACACGAACTTAAAATAGAAAACAAATGATAATAGTAATATGTGCACTTATGGTAGCTATGCCACTTTGGGTAATTGCTAGTGAATTAAGGGAAATAAGGAGAAAGAAATGAAAGTAGTATACGATATAGAAACACTCAGTAACTTTTTTTCCTACACTGACATAGACGAGAAGGATAATGTAAACGTCTTTGTTGTTTGTGGGTGGAGAAATGACATTGTTGAGTTATTTGGACACTTAAGTAACAAGCTAGTTCAGATTGGTTACAACAACTTGGCTTTTGACTCTATTGTATTAGCCTATATGATAGAAAACAAATCTCAGTTTATTAAAAAGACCGGAGATCAAGCAGCAAAAAGTATTTATAGTTTTGTTCAGAACCTCATTAGAGATAGAGAGACTGCTCAAAATCATAATCTGAGACCCAAGCATAAGCAGATTGATTTATTTAAGATTAATCACTTTGATAACAAGGCTCGTAGCACCTCATTGAAGGCCCTCCAGTGCCATATCTATTGGGAAAACGTACAAGACATGCCCTTTAGTCACGATGCTGTCATAGAAGAGTCCCAAACGGATGACATTCTTGGATACAACTTAAATGACGTACTTTCTACACGTGCATTTTATAATTTGTGTCACGAAAAAATTAAAATCCGTGACACTTTTAGTAAGATTTATGGTAAAGATTTCACCAATAAATCAGACGTAACCATTGGTGAGGAGATCTTTTTACATTATATAAAAAAGGAGAGCGGCCTCACTAAGAAAATGTTACAAGAACGTACTGTAAAACACGATGCAGTTAAACTTTGGGAATGTGTATTACCTTACATTAAATACAATGGTCCTCAGTTTTCCAATATGTTATTAGACGTAAAGAAAACTTTAGTAACTCCTTATAGAAAGTTTAAACAAAGTGTAAGATACAAAGACTTTATTTATGAGTTTGGAGTAGGTGGTATTCACGGATGTGTTCCAGCAGGAATATATGAAGCCGGAGATGGATTGATCATTGATTATGATGTGAAATCTTACTATCCTAACTTATCTATTCAAAATGAATTTCACCCAGGTCACATCGAGAAAGATGTATTTTGTAAAGTGTACAGCGATATCTTTGATGAACGTGTACAAAAACAAAAAGAAGGCAAGGATGCCGAACAGGCTGGACTTAAGTTATCCCTCAATGGAATATTCGGTAAGAGTGGCGAAGAAACAAGTGCATTCTTTGATAGGTATTTCTTCTACAGAATCACATTGAATGGACAACTTTCCTTAGCTATGTTGGCTGAAGCATTTGTAGATTTCGTACCTGAATTAAAGGTATTACAAATCAACACGGATGGTCTAACTGTTTGGATACCAAAGAATCAAGAAACAAAGTGTGAGCTAATTATAGAAAAATTCATGCAGAAAACAAAACTGATTATGGAAAAAGTCTACTATAATAAGATGGTCATAAGAGATGTTAACAATTACTTGGGTGAATATGTTGATAAAAAGTTAAAGAAAAAGGGTATCTTTGAAACCTCTAAAGAATTTCATAAAGACAACAGTTTTCTTGCAGTACCTAAAGCACTCGTTGAATACTTTCTTAATGGAACTCCGATAGAGCAGAGTTTAAAAGCTAATACAAACATTTATGATTTTTGTGGACGATATAAAGCGAATTCAGGATGGTATGCCGAATACCACACAACCCAAAAGAAAGGTGAAGATATTGTTTTGGCAACAACGAACTATGGAAAAATACTTCGATTCTACCCGACAACAGATAAGGGTGGGACCGCAATCAAAAAGAACAAAGAAGGCAAGATAATCAATCTATTATCGGGCTGGCCAACAAAACCATTTAATAAATATGAACAAAAGAATATTGAAGACTACAAGATTGATTACGATTACTTCATTGTTGAATGTAATAAGATCATTAACGAAATTGAACCAAAACAATTAACCTTATTTTAAAATGAATATACAAAGTTTAATCAGAGCGAGCCACGGAATGGCAGCAAGTAACGGCTTCTGGGATGAAGAGCGTAACGTATCAGAGATGTTAATGTTAGTAGTGAGTGAATTAGCGGAAGCCCAAGAAGCTTTGCGTAAGGATAATTTTGCTCACAAGGACTTGGCATCAGATTTAGCACATGACCTTCAATTGGATAGTCAAGATGAAGAGTTTACTTACAGTAAAGACGATTGGAAACAACACTTTGAAAAGCACATCAAGAGTTCATTTGAAGATGAGTTAGCAGATGTAGCCATTAGGTTATTTGATTTGTGTGGGGGTCTCAGAATCGATTTAGATAAACACATAGCATTGAAAATGCATTATAACTCTATGCGTCCATATAAACACGGAAAGGCATTTTAATGGAAGATAGTCACAAAATATTGTCAGACGTTGTGGTGTGGTCTAAGTATGCTAAATACTCAGAAGCATTACAACGCAGAGAGACCTGGCAAGAGATTATTACTCGTAATATGGAAATGCATATTCGTAAGTTTCCACAGTTAGAAAAGTTAATCAGAACAAGTTATGAATTAGTTTATGACCAGAAGGTACTTCCTTCTATGCGTTCGCTTCAGTTTGGTGGTAAACCAATCGAGGTAAATAATAGTAGACTTTTCAACTGCTCCTATTTGCACATTGATGACTATAGAGCATTCAATGAAACAATGTTCTTACTTCTTTCAGGTACTGGAGTTGGATATAGTGTTAGTAAAAATCACATAGCTAAACTTCCAAAAATCTCTAGAGCAACTAAAACAAGACGTTATCTTATTCCGGATAACATCGAGGGATGGGCCGATGCGATTAAAGTATTGATGAAATCTTACTTCGGTCTCAGCACATGGAAACCAAACTTTGATTACCGTGCTATCAGAGCCAAAGGAGAAAGATTAATCACTAGTGGTGGAGTAGCTCCAGGACCAGAACCTTTGAAGATTTGTGTTGCTCATATCGAAGCGATTTTAGAACGCAAAAAAGATGGCGAACAATTAACTTCTGTAGAGTGTCACGATATCTTATGCCACATTGCTAACGCAGTATTGAGCGGAGGTATTCGTAGATCAGCAATGATTGCTCTCTTCGATGAAGATGATGAAGAGATGTTGACTTGTAAGTCTGGAGAATGGTATGATTTTAATCCTCAAAGAGGAAGAGCCAACAACAGTGTTAAATTAAAGCGTGGTTCTGTAGATAAGCAATTGTTTTTGAATCTATGGAAAAAGGTTGAAGCTAGTAACGCAGGAGAACCGGGTTTCTTATTTACTAACGATCTAGAATTAGGAACAAATCCTTGCTTCACCGGTAACATGAAATTATTGACATCACAGGGTTACAGAAGATTTGAAGACCTTGTAAAAGAAGAGAGCGTTCAGCTTGTTAACAAGAATGGCGAAACTGTTGATGGTCTGGTTTGGTCCAATGGGTCAAAACAAATTTGTGCTGTGAAATTAAATGACGGAACTGAAATAGAATGTACACCTGACCATAGATTTATGTTGAGTAATGGTGAAGCGTGTGAAGCTAAAGATTTAAAAGGCAAAAGAGTAATGCCTCACTATGTTCCAAATAAAGAAATAAACGAATTTGTAAAACTTGGATTTATTCAAGGAGACGGTTGCACTGGAAGGTTAAAAAGCGAATCACATAAAGGTCTTGAAATTTACTTTGGAGAAAAAGATCAAGACGTTGCGGAAATTTTTGGATTCGAAGATACAGGTAAGAAATATGTAAACGGATTCAATACCGCATTAAAAGTATTAGGATTTAGTTCTGAACCATTACCAAAAAGAGAGATACCGACTGGATATTACCATTTAGACAATGACGCAAAGAAATCATTTTTAAAAGGAATGTACTCTGCAAATGGAAGCGTAATAACTACTTCAAGGATTGCATACAAAACCACTTGTCTAGAATTAGCCAATGAGCTTATGACGATTCTTCGGTGGTTTGAATTAAGTCCGTATATTACAACAAACAAAGCAAAAACTGTTGAGTTTACTAATGGTAATTACGAATGTAAAGAATCTTATGATGTAAATATTGGACAAATAAAAGATATTATTTGGTTTGCTGAAAATATTGGATTTGTACATACTTACAAAATGAATTCTTTGAATAATCTTATTTCAAAAAGGGCTCCGCTTGCAACAAGTATTATTAACTATAATAACAAAGAGGTTTTTGACTTTAGCTTGGAAGGTGATACCCATTGGGGTGTAGTTGAAGGAGTAGTTGTTCACAACTGTGGTGAGATTAGCTTAAATTCATTTCAGTTCTGTAACTTAGTAGAAATCAATGCGTCAGATATAACTGACCAATGGGATTTTGAAGCAAGAGCTGAGGCCGCTGCGTTTATTGGAACACTTCAAGCATCTTATACAGACTTTCATTACTTGAGACCTATTTGGAAAGAAGTAACAGAACGTGAAGCATTATTAGGTGTAGGTATGACTGGTATTGCTAGTGGTAAAATATTTAGTTTAGATATGGCTGAAGCTGCTGAAGCTACAATGAGAGTTAATTCATTTACTGCTGCTGCTATTGGAATCAATCCTGCTGCTCGTATCACAACGGTTAAACCTAGTGGAACTTCATCTTTGGTTCTAGGTACTTCATCTGGTATCCATGCTTGGCATGATGAGTATTATGTTCGCAGAATGAGAATTGGTAAGAACGAAGCTATTTATACTTATCTTTCAATTTATCATCCTGAGCTTCTTGAGGATTGTGTATACCAGCCTACTATTAATTCAGTAGTAAGTATTCCAGTGGCTGCACCTAAAGGATCCATCACCAGAAGTTCAGAAAGCGCAATTGAATTCCTTGAACGTGTTAAACTTATTCACGAGAAATGGATTAAACCAGGTCATGTGTACGGAGAAAATACGCACAATGTTTCAGCTACTGTTACTGTTAAGAAAAACGAGTGGGCAATGGTTGGAGAGTGGTTGTGGGAAAATCAAAACCATTACAATGGCTTATCTTTCTTACCTGAAGATTTAGGTTCTTATCCACAGACTCCATTCGAAACAATCACGAAGGAAGAATACGATAAGATGTCTAAAAAGATTCATCAGATTGATGTCACAAAAGTTATTGAAGTTAGTGATAATACCAATCTTATGGGCGAACAAGCGTGCTCTGGAAATAATTGTGAGGTAGTTTAAATATGACACTCAGATGACACAAATATAAAAAAGTAAATATAGATTTGTAAAGTAATTAGCCCCGTTGATCAGGGGATCGTAAAATACAGAAAGCCTCTTGACAATGCTCAACGCAGCTGTTCTCATCGTATAGGAGATAGGGTTAGCCTTCCCGACATCGTTCAAAAAGGCAAATACCGGAGAGTGGCGGAAGGTTAGGGGTAACCCTGACGTGTTAGACGCTGCTAGCTAAATATAGCAATTTGGGATTAGCCCTCTAACCATAGAGTGCCCAAAATACAGGTTAGAGTCCTGTCTCTCTGACAAATAACAAAGGGGCATCAATGTCCCTCTGTATACATAATATCAGCTCAAACCTGACAAAAAAACTATGAAAGCAATTATTGAATTCAATTTACCAGAGGATCACATCGATTTTGAAGATGCTGTCAATGGACAGAGATGGTCTTTAGCAATGTGGGAACTAGATCAACACCTTCGGTCTCAGACTAAACATCCTCCAGAAGGAATGTCAGAAGATACATGGAAGGCATTAGATGATACTAGAGAGAAACTATATGAGATACTAAATGAGAATGCTCTTAAACTTAGATGATGACACCAGCACAAGAGAAGGCAAAAGAGTTAATTAATAATATGCTCTTTTGTTATCAAGGACACATAGACGAGTATACGGCTAAACAATGTGCTCTAATCGCAGTTGATGAAATCTATAAGTTAAAACTCAAGACTGGATTTTATCTAATCACAGACGAAGACAAAGAAATGTATTACTCCTTCTGGGAGGATGTAAGAGATGTCATAGAGCAAACAAATGACAGTAAAGAACACTTACAGGCTTATGTTTGATTCTTGTGAGTTTGTCACAATAAAGTGCATTATAAGGCACAAATTAGCATATTAAAAACAAAATAAATGAAAAATATATACAAAAACTACATTTATGGTCTTAGAGACCCAAGGAACGACACATACAGATACATAGGAAAAACATCTATTGGAGATGATAGACCATTAGTTCACCTTAAAGAATCACACAATAGCAGCGTAAACGAATGGGTATCTGAATTAAATAAACAAGGACTTGAGCCATTTATAGACGTAATAGAGAAAGTTGATGACATAAATGATTTGTCAGACAGAGAAAGATTTCATATAACATATTATTCTAACACCCAAGGTATGCTATTAAATGGAAACAGAGATGAATATAATTCAATAAACTCTCCATCAACGACAACAAGAGAGCAAATAAATACAACGTATTTGTGCATGTTAAATATGGGAGAGGTGTATAAATCATTAAAAATAAGCACAAACTTTAAAGATGATTTACTTGGATATATGTTTGGTGTTGGTAGGAGGACTATATCTAATTTAAGAAATTCAAACACAGAAGTAATGTTTTTAACATATTTGAAATTAATTTTCTTTGCTAATATTGGAATTGATGGGTTTTATAATTTTTATTATTCAAAGTCAAATGAATTCAAAGGTGATTATCCAGATACTAAAAATGACTTTATAAATAGATGTTTAATCGATTATGATTTTTGCAAGTATTGGTTTAATAAATGCTTCAAGGAAAAAAGTTTATTAAACAAAACGGAATACAATAAAAGATCTTCAAGAAAAATAAATTAACTATTATTACGTAATGACGGATAAATCATACATTAATGACACATTATGGTGTTAATATATGAATAAGCCTACAGACTTATATTGAGTATTTATAAGGCGTTGACCTAATATCTATTATTGCAATATGCGATATTATATCTTCTAGGCTATAGATAAAAAGCCTTGAGGTAATAATATCTGGTATTGCGATATGCGATATTTATATGCGAACGGGTATAAATAACTTACCCCAGTGTATTTTTATTACCGATAGGGTATAATAAGTGTAATATATTAACCATATACTCGATTTATTACCGATAAGGAGTAATATATTAAACGTACGATGATTACGTACACTTCGTAACGAACTCTTCGTAACTAACTCTTTATAATGATAATAAAAAATTGTATCTTTGAAAATATGAAAAAACTAATTTTAATAGCTGTTATTTTTACGTCTTGCTTTACACCTAAGCAAAGGTATGATCGTTTAATTATGAAGTATCCAGATTTAATTGAAACTGATACCGTAACAATCAAGGACACCTTAGTTGAAATAGACACAATGATAACTAAAGAGTTTAGCGATTCTTTTATTATTGAACACGATACATTCTTTGAAACTAAAAAATTAATCATTAAGAAAAAAGGAAAGCATTTTGGAATAACAGTTAAGCCAGATACCTTAACTTTCAGAGATACAATATCTTATCAGGTTAAAGTGCCTGGAAAAATAGTAAAAATAAAAGAAACAAATTATACACTAACAATTCTTTTTTCTATCTTCTGTTTATCTTTAGGATTATTCATAGGAATTGAAATAGGTAAACTAATCTACAAGGATTAGGTTTTATCGGTTAATGCCGTTATATTTGTATAACCATTAAATATTTTTATGAGGTCACTAAAACAAGATGTGGTAAAAGACTACATCCTTAAGTATCCAAAACTCCCTAACAAAACACTTGCTCATTTAATTTTTTCTAAAGAAGAAGGACTATTCGCATCTGCTGAAGACGCTAGATCTTGTATTAGATATTACAAAGGAGCAACAGGGGAAAAGAATGGCAAGCACGCAATTAGTGCTGGTCACATCACAGAAGTTAATCATTCTTCCATTAAGGAAGGATTAGCAAAACTAGGAATCATTTCTAAGGCTGAGGCCCCAGAACATGTGATTTTAGGTAAAGGTAAGTATTTGATTTTGTCAGATATTCACTTACCGTTTCACAATGAGGAAGCTTTGGCTGCTGCATTGGAATGGGCAACAAATACCGAAATCACAGATATCATTTTAAATGGTGATATACTAGACTGTTACGATGTATCTCGTTTCTCTAAGGAAATTAAACGCCCTAAGATCAGTGAAGAACTTGAAATGGGAAGACAATTCTTTCAATACCTAAGAGAACTATTTCCTACCCAGGGAATATTCTACAAGCTAGGTAACCACGAAGAGAGAATGAGAGCCTATGTTTTAAGAAACGCAAAGGAGTTTGCTGACATAAATGAAATCACTCTTGAGTCTTTATTAAGACTTGATCAATACAAGATTTCTATTGTAAATAGAGAGATGATTAAATTAGGAAAACTTATTGTATTACACGGACACGAAATGGGAGAATCTGTATTCTCACCAGTAAATCCAGCAAGAGGAATGTTCTTAAAAGCTAAGGCTTCTATTTTGTTTGGACATAACCATCAAGTGTCTCATCACTCAGAAAACAATTTAAATGGAGATCAAGTAGGAGTATGGTCTACCGGTTGTCTTTGTGAATTAACTCCTGAATATAGGATGTATGCGTATACCAAATGGTCACACGGTTTTGCTTTTGTTGAAGTTTTGGAAGACGGTACATTCAGCGTTAACAATATGAAAATTTTAAACGGCAAAATTATTTAATATGAAAGATAATATTAATCCATCGCACTACAAACAAGGTAAGGTTGAGTGCATTGACGCAATCGAATCGGCTACGATTAACAAAAAAGGTTTAGATGCAGTTTGTACTGCTAATGTAATTAAATATATCTGGCGTTGTGAAGACAAAGGAGGAGTAGAAGATATGAAAAAAGCTTTGTGGTATTTAGAAAGAATGATTAAATCTCACGAAGAGGAAACGGTTTTATTCACAAGAACATCAGGACCATTAGAGCCTTTTATTCATCCTTCTGCTGTAAAGCCAATCACACATACAACAGAAATTAATTATTGGGGAGGTAAATTATGAGAGAGAATGTAATCAAACTAGAAAAGTTATTTTGTTGGTATGAATTCTATCAGCAAAACAATAACGAGATAGAGGCAAATAAATGCCAAAAACAAATCGAAGCTCTTAAACGAGAGTTTAAAAATAAAAAAAGGTAATTATGGAAATACTTTCTAAGTACATGAGGGATAATAACTTATCCGAAGAAGATGTATTGAATAGACTCCAGGTGGTTGAGTTAGATCCTGCTAAAGATTTGTACGTCACAATGATTGACGCATCTAAGGATCTAACCAAAGCAGTAAAACTTAAAACATTAGATTTAACAGATGACATTTATCAAAAAAGTTTATTTCAGCTTTTGCAGGCTGGCGATAAAGTATCGAAGTCTTTACGCTTGGCTAAACTAGAAGCATTTCCTGAAGAGGAAGATGATAGTGCCGAAATCTCATTCTTAGATAGAACAGCCCGTAAGAAATGATAATACTACCTAACGCTGCCAACTCCCATTCTAAGTTCGAATACGACTTATGGAATAAAAAATTTGGATTAGATCCGAACGCTACCAAAAAAGAAAAAGACTTATGGTGGGGTAAGGAAATGGAATACTGGCACGAAGGTAGATTTGGATTAACTCCGGCTCACTATTTCTCTTTAACCCAAGCAACCATCAAGGATGCAACTGGTTACAGAATGAAACCTGTATGGAGGGATTTGGATGATCTTATCTATGGGGCCTACGAACAAGCCAAGAAAACATCTTGGGATCTTATGGTTACTAAGAGACGTGAGGCCGGTCTATCTCTTACCTTTGGTGGAGTTATTCCAATGTGGATAGCACTTACTCATCCAGGTTCTACTTCTTTGATGACTTCTGCCGATAAAACTCGTTTGGAAGAAATGTACAAAGATAAGTTGCGCGTAGTATATGATGGACTGGATGATTGGATTCGTCCTGGTGTTGTTGCTACACGTCAAGCAGGTTATTTACATTTAGGAAAGCTAGATGTAAAAACAGGTACTGTTACGGGATTAGATTCTAAAATCATTACCCGTGAAACTGTAGATGCTCCAACTTCTTTAGAAGCGTTTCGTGCCATGCATATCTTCTTGGATGAGTTTTTCTTACATCCTAAAGCAGACATTGTTCACCGTTCAGCACAGGCTTCTGTAAAGAAAGGTTTTATGAAAGTAGCTCCTATTGTTATGGGGGGAAGTGCCGGGGAATCTTCGGTAATTGGTCAGAAGAAAGGAGCCGAACTTTGGAAGAATGCTGAGTCTATTAGAATGCTTACTGTATTTCTTCCTGGTTGGATGGGAATTAGTCAGGCTCCAGAATTAGATAGTAAAGGAAAAGAAACTGGAAAGATTCTTAACTTCTGTCCTAATGGTATGTCTGATGAGAAAGCAGCCAGAGAGTGGATTATGCAAACCAGGGATCTGTACGATAAGATGGATGACAAGTCTTACTTGGATAACTTTATCAAACAGTATCCACTAGATATTCAAGAAGTATTTAGTGCCAACGCAAAAGGTTCTTTACCTCAAGATGTAATTCAAAAGTTAAACGAACAGGAGAGAATACTACTTTCTAGTCCTCCTCCTATAGAAAAAGCCGATATTCAGAAGGATATGGATCGAAAATTCAACATCTTACCCAACACAAGAGGCAAATTTTCAATTCTAGAGCGTTTCAATTCGGACCATAAGTACATTGCCGGGATGGATCCGATACCTTTTATCAGTGCAAAGCTTAATGATGGTTCAGAAAACTGTATAGCCATTAAAGATATTGATACAAATAGATATGTGGCTTATTATATGGAGAGAGCAATTGATCCTGATATTATTGTGACAAACTGTATTAATCTACAAGATTATTATGGAGCAGCTAAAATGCTTATTGAGGCCAATAGAGGAGGAGTAATTATCGACCAGTATAAGAATAGAGGAAGATTAGATTTGATTGCTCGGAGACCCAGCTCATTAGGTAAGACTTTCTTAGCCACGAAAGAAGATTTAAAATCTTACGGATGGTATAAGAATGATCACACAGCTGAAAGAGCAAATGCTTATCTGATTGATTACTTAAGACATAACTGGGATAATATATATTTTCCAGAATTAATCCATGAAGCTAAAAATTACTTGGTAGATAATACTGACTTTTTAGATGCTGTAGTTTCTTGTGAAATTCTTCATAAGCATGTAGTTGAAAAAAGTAAAACAACGATTGCCGAAATACCCACTAAAAAATTAATTCCGTTTATTGATTATGTGAATGGAAGAGCTGTGAGAACTTGGAAAGAGGTGATGTTATAATTTGCCTCTATTCCTTGCTCTATTCTTTGAAGCTTTTTCAATCGTCATGGTCCCATCCTTCTTGTGGCTCAAGTCGATTCCTTTTGTGGCTCGTTTTCCATAAATGCCACGCTTCTTAGCTTCACCGTTTAGTTCAGCTCTGTACTTCTTACGCTCAGGAGTTGCTTGATACGCTTTGTCGTAACTATAATCTCTGCCTGTTGCTTTATTAGAACCAGGTCTTTTATTTTTTCCTTTTATTGTGTTTTTTGGCATCTGTTATTTCGTCAATTAGTATGAATATTCCTATTATAAAAATGGTAAATAAAACCGAAACAATATATGCTGTGTTCATTTCTTCTTAGCGGTCTTAGTAGATTGTTTAAAAGCCTTTGCTGTTGGAGCACCCTTAGTACCCGGCTTTCTCATAGTCTCTCCACTTCCTGCTGCAATACGCTTTTTCTTAGCGTTTATGTTTGCATAAAGTCCTTGTTTCATCCTTGTCCTCTGTCTTTCTTTTTGTAGTTCTTACTGGTTTTAGTAGAACTAGTCTTAGTCTTGGCGTGAACGCCTGGTCTACTAACTTTTGATTTAGCAGACCAAGATTTCACAGACGATTTGTCTTTATTTTCTCATTATTTCTTTTTAGTTGCAGTCTTCCACATTTGCTTTGCTGCTACAGCTTTACCAATAGCAGTTGCTTTTTTAGCAGACATACCTTTCTTTTCGTAACTCTTCGCTACAGCATCAGCCATAGGACCAAAACCCTTACCTTTTTTACCAATGTCTTTACCTGCTCTTGCAGCCTTTGCAATGGTGCTTCTTTGTTTTGCAGTTCCGTATGCCATTACCTTTTCTTTTTCTTTGTTGGAATTTTGTATTTTACTTGCATTCTTTCCTCTAAGTCTCCGGCTTTTATTTCTGGCATATCCATCTTCCTTTGTTTTGCATCAGCAGCTTGATATCCAGCAGCTTGTCTTTCCCATGCCGCATTCATAACTGAATCTTGCTGAAATCCTCCTAACTTCGATCCTCTTTTGATTTGAGTTACAGGTAAAATCTCTCTTTCGTATTTAGTTCTAGAATCTCCCATAATTTTTTCAGGAGTTCTTCTTTCTAATTCGTTAGCTCTTTTTAAAGTTAAACTTTTAACTTCTTCTTTTTTAGGTCCTGGACCATTTTGCATGGCTGCCCTTGAGTACATGTGATCTATTAATTTGTTTGCCATAATTTTAAATTTTAATTACCCATAATAAAAGGCTTCTTTTTAGCAGCAGATTTAACTGCTCCTTTAGCCATAGTTTTCTTAGCGAACATAGCATCTTCTTTTTTTGCAACTTTTTTACTTTCGGTTTTTTCGTGCTTTACCATAGCTGCTTTAGAAGCGTACTTCTCCATGCCTCCGTGCTGAGAAATCTTCTTAGCAGGGGCTTTTTTCATTGGTTTTTTCATATACAAATATAATTATTTTTTCGGTTTATTCTGTGATACCTTTACCTTACCACTTGCTTTGGTAGGTTTTGAGTTGTTGTGTTCTAGCTTCTTAGCTACAAAATTACAATTAAACATATTAGCACTTCCATCTTCTACGGGCTTGTCTCAGTCTTGAATTAGGATCTGAGGCCGCACCCGGAAACATTTTCATTTG
>Ga0209088_10000459_pt1 | contig 29038 bp, 23 predicted proteins | sample S_140625_EF_Meta_FD_187324 | JGI IMG/M metagenome (GOLD analysis project Ga0209088, IMG submission 187324) | Freshwater microbial communities from Lake Simoncouche, Canada to study carbon cycling - S_140625_EF_MetaG (SPAdes) (version 2) | ecosystem: Environmental > Aquatic > Freshwater > Lake ... | reverse complement strand
AACGCGTGCCACGGCTTCACCGATGGCGACGGCGCGACTGCCGTAAGCCGCATCCGCTAATTGGAAACTTAAAGTTTCATAGGCGAAGGTGAAATCCAGAGTCGTTGATTTATCTTCCGTTAAAAAACTCCGAACAATTAAGCCATTTTGTAAACCATTCACGCGCAGTTCGACTTCAGCATAATGGCAGGGTGCCCAAATGAGTTTAATATAAGGAATAAGAAGAAGGCTGTTTTCAAAACGATCTTCCAGTAATAAGCCGATAGACAAATCAGTCTCCGCGTCAGGTCTCCAGCGAGCCGCACCACCCAAGCCCCAGCGAAATCCATCGGACATACTCAGCGAATCCTCTTTCGCTGATTCCAAAGCGTAAATTAATTGTACCGCATATTTTTCATTCCAGTTCCACTGCTTGAAACCCGTGATCATTAAATCGCTGGTCTTACCAAACTGACGATCGGAGGAGGCGAGAGCTCCGGAAAATTCGTTCGTATAATTATAATACTCTAAATCGATAGCACTGTCTTCGGTTTTATAAATCGCTTCGATGCCGGTGCGACTCCGACCATAGCTACCCGCGACGGTTGAATGGGAAACCTCTTGTTTCGACTGATTCTGCCAATCCAACATCACAATCCAGGGCTTAGGTGGGGCCACTTCGGCAGCAACTAAGGACGAACTTATTGTACAAATTATAGCAAGTTGTCGCATTTTAGTCAGCATTAGGATTAACATTTATGGATTTATCTTAAATTCATTCGAAAGCAAGTGGGTTAGTGGGTGTGCTTAAAATTTGGCACAATGTTTGCTTAATAAAAAGCATCATGCTTATTTTTGCTACCACCTCGACCGTAAACGCCGGAGACAACGCTTGGGTACTCGTCAGTGCCGCGCTTGTTTTAGTGATGTGCATTCCTGGACTCTTCCTGTTTTACGGCGGACTCGTTCGGAGCAAAAACGTTTTGTCGATTGCCGCACAATGTCTGGCACTCACCGCGATGGGAATACTGATGTGGTGGGGCTTCGGTTACAGCTTGGTCTTTGGTAAATCGCTCGCGGGATCAAGCCTTGGTCACATTTTCGGTGGCACTGAACATTTTGGTTTCGCGGGTATCGGTGCAGGTGCGAGTAATTACGACGGAAGAATATCGTCGGGCGCTTTTGCTATCTTTCAAGCGATGTTCGCAGCCATCACGCCTGCGTTAATCATCGGTGCCGTTGCTGAGCGTATGAAATTTTCTGCGGTCATATTATTTTCCGCACTTTGGACGTTGCTCGTTTATTATCCGATGGCCCACGCTGTGTGGGGTCAGTCGGGAGATTTTTCTGGAATCGCTAACGCGCAATCTACTTTCAAAGCCATCGACTTCGCAGGCGGAATTGTTGTGCACATGACTTCGGGTTGGTCGGCACTCATTCTCTGTCTCATCGTCGGTCCGCGCGAAGGCTTTGGTAAACGTGCAATGCCTCCACACAGCATGGTCTTATGTGTACTCGGAACCGGCTTACTTTGGGCAGGCTGGTATGGGTTTAATGCAGGTTCCGCCCTCGCCGCCGACGGCATCGCTGTACAATCATTTTTAACCACCACACTCGGCGCAGCGGCCGCGACACTCTCATGGGCCGTCGTAGAAATTTTTCATCGCGGTAAACCATCGGTCCTCGGATTATGCTCGGGCGCGATTGCCGGACTGGCCACAATCACCAACGCTGCTGGATTCGTCAGCACAGGTTCTGCCGTAGTTATCGGAATAATCGCGGGTGCACTTTCTTACGCGGCTTGCTCGTACCTAAAAAACAAATTGAAATATGATGACGCGTTAGACACCTTCGGCGTGCATGGAGTCGGAGGCACCATCGGCGCAATGGCTACGGCTCTACTCGTTTCCCCACAAATAAATCCAGCGACGGAAGAAATCGTATCATCCGTGATCCAAGGTCAGTTAGTCGCCATGGGCGCGTGTATTCTTCTTTCTGTAGTAGCCACGGCGCTCATTGCTAAACTCGTTCAAAAAACGATTGGCCTGAGACCAACCGAAGAAGAAGAAGCGCAAGGACTTGATATCGCAGACCACGGCGAAGAAGGCTATAATCACGGTTAAAGATTAAACGGTAAATGACGGCAGCCCAGTCTGGCGGGTTATAAACCCACGATTTGCTTGAAAAGTGACAGGCTTTTTTGAGTTTTAAGTTTAATTTTAGTCAAAATGAGCGGTTAGGCATCATCCCGGCCACTTGGCACAACCATTGCGATTAGGGTCATGCCATGAAAACATTATTAAGAACCCTAACCATCATTGCTCTCGCAGCGATGCCCTATTGGGCAGCCGCCGCTGAAGAAGCTAAACCTGCAACGCCGCCACCTGCGCCGTCTTTAGAACAGCGTGTTGCTGGTCTCGAAGCCTACCTCGGCAACGGCGATCCTTCTGCACCTTTAAAAGATGCCAAGGGAGCCGTCACGGTTGCATTAACTCCTGCCGCCAGCACCGCCGGTCCTGGTCACAACGGATTCATGATGATCTGTGCCGCGCTGGTTTTATTCATGACCTTGCCCGGTCTCTTCCTTTTCTACGGCGGTTTAGTTCGCAGTAAGAACGTTCTCTCCGTCATTGCACAATGCTTTGGCTTAGCTGGACTCGTCGCCATTCTCTGGTGGGCAGTCGGTTATTCTTTTGTCTTCGGCAAGAGCTTTGCCGGAACTCCCTTAGGTGTCATCTTCGGTGGGAGCGAATTCTTCTTCTTAAACGGAGTAAACGCTCTGCCTAATACAGACTACGCTTATTGGACCTCCCAAAACGTTTTCGCGATGTATCAATTGATGTTCGCGATCATCACCCCTGCCCTGATTGTCGGTGCGATTGCTGAACGGATGAAGTTCTCCGCTCTCATGCTCTTCATGACTGGTTGGATGTTCCTCGTCTACTTCCCTATGGCTCACGCTATCTGGGGTATCACTGGCGAAATGAACGGAGTTTGGAATGCTGCTGCATCGATTAAAGCCATCGACTTCGCTGGTGGAACAGTCGTTCACATGACTTCAGGTTGGTCCGCACTCCTCTTGTGTATTATTCTCGGACCTCGGATTGGTTTCGGCAAGAAAGCCTTAACTCCACACAGCATGGTTCTCTGTGCAATCGGTACCGGAATGCTCTGGGTAGGTTGGTACGGTTTCAATGCTGGTTCAGCGCTCGCTGCTGACGGTGTTGCTGCTCAAGCCTTCATGACCACCACACTCGCTGCTGCAGTCGCTGCTTTCACCTGGGCTGCTCTTGAATGGATTCTCCGCGGTCACGCTTCCGTACTCGGCTTCTGCTCGGGTGCTGTTGCAGGTCTCGTTGTAGTCACTCCTGCTGCTGGTTTCGTCACCGCTAACGGTGCGATGCTGATCGGTGTTCTCGCCGGTGTTGTTCCCTTCCTCGCCGTAGTTTACCTCAAATCTAAACTCGGTTACGATGACGCGCTCGATACCTTCGGTGTTCACGCAGTCGGTGGTACCTTAGGTGCTATCTTGACTGGCGTTCTCGCAACTGCCGACGTTAACGGTAACCTTAATCTCAACCTAAAAGATATCGTAGGTAACACTCTGCTCACCGAACAGTTCAAAGCTATCGGCATAACCCTAGTACTCTCCCTGGTTGCTACATTAATTCTCGCTTACGTGGTGAAGGCTCTCGTCGGCCTCCGTCCCACTGAAGAAGAAGAAGCCCGTGGCTTGGACATCACCGATCACGGTGAAGAAGGTTACAATTATAACTCCTAATTTACTCTTAGGATTATAACCCACAAAGGCCGCTCAGTAATGAGCGGCCTTTTTATTGGCCCACTCCCCCACTCCCCTCTCGCGCTTCTCAGAATCAGAAACCCCTCAATGTCATAATGATATTGCCATTTTGGAGATGCTGACAGTAGACTGTCTTTAATTAACTCAAGCCATGTTAAAGCCATCAGCCATTCTTAATGACGACGAGTTTATGGGCACAGCCGAAGAGCTGGCCGACTTCGTTTCCAATAAACTGGTCGAACTGGGCTTCGGCGCCCAACACAACACGAGCGAGCGCCTCGTCCGCTTCTACGTCTACCAAGGTATCATCAGCAAGGCAGACCGCGCCCTCGACGATCGACGCAAGGCCAACTTCGGCCCCACCCAAGTTCGCCAACTTCTTTTGGCCCGACTGCTCTCCGAACGCGGTTGGGACCTGGACCGGATTAAATCCCTCCTCATCGACAATAGTTCTGCCCATAAATTAAATAGCCTCATCGATAGTTTAGCCACGCCCACCGAGGCAGAAAAGCTCCTCTTCAAAACTAAAAGTAGTTCGTTTGATAAGTTCAAGGATTTCAAACAGGCACCAAGCAGATCACTGAGACCAAGTCGGAATAGTATGGTTGGAGAAATTGTGGACTATTCAATTGGATCTGATTCCAGTATTGAATCTGATTACAGCCCCCGAAAATTCAGCCCCTCGCGCGAAGCACAAAAAATACGCGATGTCTCGGAGGCCAGAAGCCCAGCCGATGCCCTGAAAATTTTCGTGAAAAAGGAACTCATGCGCGACGACTTGAGCCCCGAAGCTAAAGAACTTTTCTTACAGTTATTGGCCTTTAATCCCACCGTCCGAGGCGATGAACCGAAGCGCGAACGCTGGAGCCGCCTACGCCTCAACCATTGGTGTGAAATCCACCTAAATATCGATGGTAAGCCCTCATTAAAAGAATCTGAAATAAATCAATTAGTCGAAAAATTCCGTAACTCCCTGATTTAAAGTGCCTTATAAAATACTGACAGTTACAAATTAGTGTTAATTATAAAATAGTTACTCTGCGGGTGTTGACATTTAAAAGGTTGCGTGTTATGTTTCGGGTCCTTCCCAAACTCCATGATACAACCTACTATCGAAATACTGCCCTTGAAAAAGGGTTTTCTCCGTGCCGCTGCTGACGCGACTTATGCGCTCGTTCGCATTGTCGCTCCTGAAGCTCCCGCTGCTACTGAATCCGTCGTCCGCACTCCGCTCGACATCGCCCTCGTGATTGATCGCTCCGGTTCCATGAGCGGCCAACCTCTCGGGACTGCCAAAGAGTGCGCCGTACGCATTGTGAAAGGTCTACGTCGCGATGACCGCATCTCCATCGTTACGTTCGATGATGAGATCAATATCGTACAAGCGCTCACCGCCGTGGGAGATGCCAAAGACATCGAAGCACGCGTTCGTTCCATTCAATCTGGAGGCTCGACGAATTTATTCGGAGGCTGGGAAGAAGGCGCGAAACAGTTAGCACCCTTCATAAAGAAGGATCGTATTGCACGTGTCATTCTTCTGAGTGATGGACAAGCAAACCAGGGCCTGATCAATGAAGGCGAAATTTTTACGCACGTCTCAAAATTAGCCGGTACGGGTATTACCACCTCGACGATTGGCCTCGGACACGGTTTTAATGAGTCGCTTCTCGCTGGTATGGCGAAGAGTGGAGAAGGTGTCGCTAATTTCGGTCAAACACCGGAAGATCTCGATGAAGCCTTCGAACAACAATTCGCGATTCTCTCGAACACCTTCCTGCGCCAAGTCGAAATCAAGATTCAAGGCGGCAGCGATGTAAAAGTACGCCTGGTTGGTGAAATCTTAGAAGATACCATCAGCAGCACACGTAAGCTCGGCACCTTATCCTGGAATACTGCACTGGTCGCCGTGGTTGAAATTAAAATCGGACAGAATGCCAAAGCCGATGAGTTATTTGCGGTGAACTTCACCGCACAAACGAAAGAAGGCGAAACGGTAAAGTTTGGTCCTCAGGTCTTCAGTTTACCCGAAGTGGATCTCACCACCTACGCGTCGCTGATTGCGGATATCAACGTGTCCGCAGGCGTAAGCGAGGCGAGTGTTTCCGAGAAACTTGAGAAGGTCGAAGACCTCCTCCGTCGTCACAAACTCAAAGAAGCTAAAGAGTTGTTTGCCGAAATCGAAAACCTCTCAGATCTCACCAGCTGGGCAAAACAGAAAATCGCATACCTCAAAGACATGCTTGATGAAGATGCAGTCATGGCGATGAAGGAAATACGCTATGGTCGATCTGACATGGTGCGCTCAGCACGTGCTAGAGCCGCTAGGGAAATGGCCGAGTCAGTGAATGAGTGCACGATGAATTTAGAGCCAGTGGTGATTCGCCGTAAGATTATCTCAGGACGCAGCGCTCAACGCCAAAATCCGACCACCCCTCCTCCTGCCACGCCCGACGCCAATAACGGACAGGCCTAAGCGGTTCTAAGTAGAATTCAGGATAAAGCCCGATGGATTCAAAATTCATCGGGCTTTTTGTTGCCCGAATTAAATCGACCCTCAATCTGGCGAAGAGCTCCTCATGTCCCGCGCCCTTCGTCTCAGTTTAATCGCCCTTGGAAGTATCGTTTTACTGCTCGGCTTAGTCGTACTTTATATTGATTCGGAATTAAAACCCGAACCTCTCGGCAAACGTGTGGCGGTTTTACTCGCTGAAGCAAAAATTAAAGGAGGCGTCACCAAAGTCCAAGCCGCCCTCGACGGAACCTTCAGCGCCGAAGGCGTCGATCTCACCCTGGAAAACGGCACCCAAATCAAAGTCGCCGCCCTCGATGGAAAAATAAATATTTTATCCACTGTCTTGGGCACACTGAGCTTAGATAAAATTGAGATAAAAAATATCGAGGTCGACCTCTCCCACCCCGTCCAAGTCGCCGGACCCAAAGTTCCGGAAAGTAGCTCAACCTCTAAACTACCAAAATTTACTATTGGGGCGTATGCTATCACTGGTCGTGCCACGCTCGCTGATGATTATTTAATCCGATTCAGTGTGCGTGGTGATTCGTTTGATTCCCATGGCCGTATTGATTTACGCGCGGGTATCGCCTGGCCCGGATTTACCATCGGAACAAATAAAACATCCCCCCGTGCGGAAATTACTTTAAAGGCCGACCTCCAAAGACCACTCGGCGGAGACGGTACCCGCATCGATAGTTTGCTGAAGGATTTTCGAAACATCGATTTACACTGCGTCGCTAAAGATGACAGCCCACTCAATGCAGGAAGCATGACGCTCGATTTAGCGGGTGCTCGGAATAGTGAAAGCAAACTCATTCTCAACGGCACACTGCGCGACAGCTATCAAAACGCAGCCACCCAATTTAATCTCACGGAGATTGATGGTAAAATCAATGGCACCGCCCAGTTCAGCCTAGATCCGAAAAAATTAGGCGTACTGAGCGACAGTTTACCGGCTTGTGCCATCACCGGAAAACTCGAGGCCGAAATGGACGCACTCACTGGCCAGTGGTATGTAAAAACCGATAGCAATTTAGCTTGGTCCAATCTTTCTCGTTATTCGAAAGCGATTAAAAATAATACAAAATCGGAGTGGAATATTAAAGCGGAAGCGAAAAAGAGCGAACAGGGTCTCACGATTCAGAATTTAGCCATCGAAGGAAATGGGATTAGCTTAAGTTTAGTTAAGCCATTATCATGGAAACCCGGCCAAGAAATTAAAGATACCCAATTAAACTGCGTCGCTCGACAGGCCCCATTGATTTCCTTGAATCCTCTCTTGGCATCAATGGATTTAGCGGTGATTGATGGACAGTGGTCGGGCGAAGCCGAGATCAGTTTAGTTAAAGGTGAGCCGCAGATTAAAACGATTCAACCTCACCGCTTCGAAAATCTAACCGTCGAGCGCAGCGGAAAAGTCCTAGTTCAAGGAATCACTGTCGACCTTCCCCTACGCGCCGAAGGTACCACCCTCTTTTTCTCACCACTCAAAGTAAGTTGTCCAAGCGGCGTCATCGCCTCAGGCGAAACCTCAATTAACTACAACTCCGACGGCAGTGGATCGGCGAACGGAAATCTAGATATTGGGATTGCTGAACTAGCCACCCAACCTGGCTGGGAAGATTTACCAGCCGATAAATTAAAAGGGATACGTGCGGTGACGCAGTTCCAAGTGGGCCTCGATGCTAAACAAAATATTACCGTTAAAAAACTTGAATCACGAATCATCCGTCAGAGCTTAGAATTACTGCAGGTTAAACTTCGTCAGCCCTACGCCTTGAATGGACCCAAGCCAACAGGTGTCCTTTTAGAACTTACCGCGACCAAACTACCACTCGAATCGTTAGGCGCTCTCGTCCCTGGCTTAAGTATTTCGGGCAGCCTCGATAAAGCTGAACTCGTTGCGGGCTTCAAAGCCGATGGGTTATTTATCCGCACCGAGGGATCGCCTGTTTCGTTTGCTGATACCACCGTCGGCTGGAAAAACAAAATCTGGGTGAAGCGCTGCGATTTAGCAGCGTCGGTTGATTTATTCTTCGGAGAGAAAAGTAGCACCATGAATTTCACCCGCGCTACTTTGAAAAATCGGACGAGGACTTTAGCGGAAGGCGATTGTACGATTGGATTCGGCCAAGGCAGCACGTCGTTAAATCTTACCGGTAACTTGGGAGCCATCGCCGAACAGCCTTTTGGTGAAGCCATCTCAAATGTCGCCACCGGCAATTACCAAGTAAAAGCAAACCTCGTTAACGGCGGAGAAATATCAACCACCGCCAGAGTGACTGATTTAAGTTTCAAAGATCGCCCAGCAAAAATTAAAAATGTCGCGTTCGTGGGCCAGTGTACGCCGAGCTCGGATGGCTTAACTGCTGAGGGCATGATAAAAATGCAGGTCGATAAAATTTCTGAGGGTAAAATCTCGATTACTCAAAAAGTAAAAGGAGCGAAGTCCGACTGGAAAGTGAATGCTAATTTCGAATCCGTTCAGGGTGATGACCTGCTACAACTCTTAGCGAAGAGCACGGACGAAAATACGAAGCCCGCCAAAAAGAATCCTCAAGCGGACCGCGTACCATTGTGGTTTAATCATACTGGGAACGCCCAGTTATCAGTCAAACAGGCGTCGCTACAGGGCATTCAAATCGAAAATCTCGCTCTGAAACTAGACGCTACTGACAATCAGATTACTCTTTCGAAGATAGGTGGAAAATTTGCGGGCGGAACGTTAGCGGGTGGCGGCAAACTTGTCTTCCAGCCTTCCACGGTCGGCGGACCTTATATTTTAAATAGCAAAGTCAGTTTAAACCAATTCGACTTCGGCATTATCGCTACTGCCTTCCCCGCACTCAGTGACTTTATTCAAGGTAAGGGCGATGCCACGGTGACCGCTGAAGGCGTTGCACCGAATTGCGATCTACTCGTCGATCAATTAAATCTTAATGCGAGTCTGCTCTCTAAGGACGGACGTATTCAGGCTTTTGGTAAACAAAACAGCCTGATGTCGCTCTCCGCGAATAAAGCCGGTGAAACCGCTAATTTATTGGGTGGAATTGCGATCTTGGCCGGAGCACTTACCAAAAATCAAGCGCAAGGTGAAAAAATTGCGAAAGTGGGATTAGCGGTAGCCACCGTGGGTAAACTTCAAAAATCACTCACCCAATTTAATTACAAAACTGCCGAAGTACAAATTCAGCGCTTATCGGATGGAACTTTAAAAATTAATAAGACGCTGATCAAAAATGATGTTTTAAGTTTCTCCGCAGCCGGAAAAATTTCGGCCAATCGTGCGTTATCGATGATGGATTGGCCCTTAAACATTAAGGCAGATTTACGCGGAGCCGGTGAATATAAAGAATACTTTACGACTTTAGGTTTCGCTAACAGCCAACCTTCACCGGACGGACTCACCCAAGGTCCCGGGGTTGAATTTACTGGCTCGATTAACAATCTGAAGAACGATTTGGAGCAGCGACTTCAAGCGGCGATTAATAATATTCAGTCGGGATTGAACTCGGGAAATCAGAGCCCAACACAAGGAGCTCCCACCGCACCCAACCCAACTAACATGGCGCCCAGAAGGGTTAACCCTCTTGATTCCATTTTGGGTCGCTAATAAAATTGAAAAATAAATTTGGCATTATCGGTGGGGGGTTTTTGATAATCGTTTTCGTAGCGCTCATGGCCCTCGCCCTAGGTTCTGCCGGCTTTGGTTGGGGAAAAGATTACGAACTTCTCGCCCTGCGATTACCCCGAGTGCTCGCTGCGGTGATTGCAGGATTCGCCTTAGGCGTCGGCGGCGGCACGCAACAAGGGCTCTTTCGCAATCCACTCGCTGACCCAGGATTAACCGGTGTCTTCGGCGGAGCACTTCTTGGGATTGCCATCATGATGACCGGTGGCGGCTCCTGGATTTGGGAAAACACCTGGGCGATTTCTGCGGCCGCCTTTGCCGGAGCTAGTTTCATTTCAATTTTACTCGTGATGGTCGGCGGTCGCGGTTCCACTTCAAAACTTCTTCTGACCGGCCTTGGACTCAATGCCTTTGCCGCTGCTGGCACCTTAATCATCGCCAATTTATTTAGTTCTTCGCGCGATGTTTTACTAAGCGGAATTACCGGCGACTGGCTTGGACTAGCAACATTTTCAAGTATCGCTTGGCCTGTGGGACTTTGTCTTACCGCATCCATTCTCTTGTTAGTCCAAGGGCTCGCCCTCGATCAATTATCACTCGGTGAAGAAGTCGCGCAAACGCGTGGGCTCGACGTGAATGCGGTTCGTCGACAAGGAATCTTGTTTACTGCCTTAGCCGCCGCCGCCGCGACTTGCTTGGTCGGACAGGTCGCCTTCGTTGGATTAATCGCACCGCACTGCGCCCGTTTGTTAATCGGGCCCCGACACAAGTTTATGCTCCCACTGGCAGGCCTCATCGGAGCAATATTACTTCTGTTAGCCGATACCCTGGGCCGCTCGCTCTGGCCACAAACTCCACTCTCCGCCGCGGCTATGACCGCTCTTTTAGGTGCTCCGGTATTTATCTGGATCGCCTCGCGCCACCATGAATAACATACTCATCTATTGTTCTAAATTATCGGTCGAGCAACAGGGCTCTCCGATTTTAAAGGAAATCAATTTGGAGGTCTTGAGCGGACACAGTCTTGGGATTGTTGGTCCCAATGGCGCTGGAAAAACCACCCTCCTCCGATCCCTAGCGGGCTTAATTCCTCACGCCCGTGGCACAATCAGTATCGAAGGAAAAAATATTTTTGATATTTCACCCAACCTAATTTCCAAATTTTTATCTTACTTACCACAAAATCCTAACTGTGCGTGGGATTTTATCGTTCGTGATTTTGGTGAACTCTCGACCCATCCTGATTTGTTTAAACACTGGATAAATCGGTTCAAGCTTAACGAAAAACTCGGTTCACCGTTATCACAGCTTTCCGGCGGAGAAAAAAAATCGGTTCATCTGAGCTTAGCCTTCAGTCTGCTTGGTAGTCCTTTTAAAAAAGTATTATTATTAGATGAGCCCACCGCCGCCCTGGATCATGACCGCGCTCACGTGGTTGCCTTGGCCATCCAGGAATTTATCGAGGCGGGTGCTGCGGTTTTATGTGCAACGCACGACCTATCCTTGGCTCAATCCTGCAAAGAAATTTTAGTTTTAGAGGCTGGGCGAGTCATCCAAAAAAATGCGCCGGCCGACATTTCCCCAAGCGAGCTCATTAAGCTGATTGGAAATAAATAATCAGGCACTTGGCAGCAACTGACCTGCGCGCGCTGACGCAAATAAGTATTGTTGAGCCAACCCAGCGGCTGATCCGAAGTGAATGCGTCCAAAAGTTTCGAAGTCTGCCGGGCGTTTATAATTCAAGCCGTAAGCGGAGGACAAAGCTTGCACAATCCATGTATCCACTGGAAAAGACTCTAGTCTCTGAAAGCCAAACAAAGCCACGCAGGCGGCAACTTTAGGCCCCACTCCAGGTAGAGTTTGTAATTTTTCTATCAAGTCAGGCGTCAAAAGTTTTTGAAATTCTTCGACCCACTGGGGTTGTGATTCTAACACCCGGGCTGTGTTGCGGATAAAGTTTGCCCGATAGCCCAGTGCGCAGGCTTTTAATTCGGCATCCGTGGCTCGAGCTAAAACTGACCAACTGGGGAGCTGATTAAAGGACCCCGCGATTGGTTCACCCAGTTGATTGGCTAAACTGGCGACCATTTTCCTGATCTGTAGAATACGTTTGTTCGAACTACATAAAAACCCGATTAAAGTTTCATGAGGATCGTGTTTTGAAATTCTTAAGCCGGGGAAATTTTTGAGGGCGCGATCGAGTACGGGGTCTGAACGCCAAGGCAGATGGTCGACGAGCATTGCCTGGTGACCTTGGGCATCGAAATAACTTAAGAGAAAATCCTCGGAGCACGGTGCTGAAGTACAAGATTTCCACTCTAAACTATTTTTATGATGTCGGATACTCACTACCGATTTTCCTAATGGACCGACCCATTCCTCGGTATTATTTTTTTCCCAGCGAAAAGATTGTCCGCCGTCCAGCTGTTCGGCTAAGGTTGTTTTAGCGATGAGTTGAGTGAGGGGAAGAGTCCGCCACTCTGTCCACGCCAGGGGAATCATAAAAATTACTTAGTTTCTAAATCGATACGAGTTCCCCAAAGGAAACTATGTTCCGAGGCCAGCACTTTGCCTTGGCCATCCAACACGCTTAAACGCCACGCAATCGGTTGCCAGCGACCCAAGCCGGCGTCTTTACCCGTGAGACCAATCACTAACTCACCCAAAGGAAACTTCGGGAGTAATTTGAGAGAAAAATCGTGGCGTTCGGGGGCGGTTTCTTCGGTGCGAACAATTTCTAAAACAAGGCGACCGTCGCGGGGCGGATCTACATCGAGTTTAATATAAAAATAATATCCAGCGCGGACATTTTCTACAGTGCGGAAAACAATATCCTGTCCGTGGTCTTCTTTCGTTGAAAAAAGTTCAGACGCGCGAGCCACGTCATCTTCAGAGCGACGGCGGGTGTGTACGTAGGAAATGCCTGGTACCTCTACGCAATTGGGCGGGGGTGAGTCACAAGCCACGAGTGCTAGTGCGCAAAGCACAGCCCTGATAGAAGTTGTGATACCCCGACAGTTCACTTCTTGGACTTCTTCTTGCTCGCAGAGGCACGGGCCTGCTTGATGCGGTCTTTTTGGCGCTCAAGGTAGGCGAGGCGACGACGACGTTTGATAACTTTGTTGGATTGCTGACCCATAGTGAATGCATCCTCACTCAACCTTTGATGGGGTCAAGGACAAGGTGCACTAAACCCCTTTTTTGAGGGTTTAGATTTTTTAAAAAACCCTTCGCTGGCTGCCTGGGTAGGGATCGAACCTACGACCAAGTGATTAACAGTCACCTGCTCTACCGCTGAGCTACCAGGCAATGCGAAGGACCTGAATGAAGGCAATAAGGGGGGCTTACTGTCAAACATATCTCATTCACTTCATCACCTTGTTTTGTCTGATTTATTTAAAACCCTCTATTCTTTGCGTGTAGACCCTAATCTCTGGACAGTTCATGGGCTTACCCTTTGCCTTGTCGCATGCAGTGGTCCCCTTTACCCGAAACCCCCAATACGCCAGGCGTCGGTGGGGCTTATTTAGGAACGGCCGGAAAATCACTTCTCTTGGCAGGCGGTGCAAACTTTCCACAAAAGCCAGCCTGGGAAGGCGGTATCAAAATGTGGCACGACACGGTTTATGCACTCGGCCCACGCAGTCGTAAATGGGAAGCCATCGGCAAATTGCCTCGCGCTGTCGGCTATGGCACCAGCATCGCAATCCGAGAAGGTCTACTCGTCATCGGTGGAGCAAATTCGGAAAGACATTTTCCCGACTGCTATCTGCTTACTCTTGTAGACGGAGAATTAATTACGAAGCCTTATCCCTTTCTGCCTCGTCCTCTTGCCTACTCTGCGGGCGCACTCTGCGGAAGCAAAGTAATCATCGCAGGCGGCACCGAAAAACCCGATGCCACCGCTGCCTCATCGGCGGCCTACGCACTCGATCTCGCCAATCTCACCGGCGGATGGAAAGAACTTCCACTCTGGGGCGGTTCGGGTCGCATGCTCGCCCAAGCTGCCGGCATTAAAGATACTTTCTTTTTATTCGGTGGCTTCACTTTAAACAACGGACCGAAAGGCCTAGTCCGTGAATATTTATCCGACTGCTACGCCTTCACCCTCGGTAAAACTTGGAGAAAATGTGAATCTATGCCCAGTGCTTTAGCCGCAGCTCCCACACCCTGCCCCGTGATTGGTGATGAAATTTATTTACTCGGTGGGGATGACGGAAAACTTTCAGGAAAAATTGAAGCGGCGAAACATCCCGGATTCTCCAAAGAAATTCATATCTATAATAAATCATTAGATACGTGGACCCAAAGTGGTGAACTGCCGACCGCGGTCATCGCCACCGGCTGCACCCCCTGGAAAACAGGCTTCGCCATCGTGAATGGTGAGACCCATCCCTCGCGTCGATCCGCTGAAGGCTGGCTGGGTACTGCGGAATAAAAAACGGCTGCTTCCTTTCGAAAACAGCCGTCTGATTTTAACTTAGTAAATAATTACCAAGAACAAGTGGTGCCTGCGTATTGTGCGTGCTGACCGAGTTCTTCTTCGATGCGGAGGAGTTGGTTGTATTTAGCAACACGATCCGAACGACAGAGTGAACCCGTCTTGATTTGACCCGCATTCAAGCCGACGGCGATGTCAGCAATCGTCGCATCTTCGGTTTCGCCCGAACGGTGCGAGATGATTGCGGAATAACCAGCGCGTTGTGCCATCGCTACGGCGTCGAAGGTCTCAGTGAGTGAACCGATTTGGTTCACCTTCACGAGAATCGAGTTAGCAGTCTTGGTCTTGATACCGCGTGAAAGGAATTCGGTATTAGTTACGAATAAATCATCACCGACTAATTGTGTATTCGCACCCATCGCGTCGGTCGCTTTCTTCCAACCAGTCCAATCCGCTTCCGAGAAGCCGTCTTCAATCGAAACAATCGGATAACGCTTTTGGAGATCTTGATAGAACTTAATCATCTGCTCCGAGTTACGCTGAGATTTGTCAGACTTATGGAAGGTGTATTTACCGGTTTTTTCGTCGAAGAATTCAGAAGCAGCGACGTCGAGCGCGAGGAAAACTTCAGAACCTAATTTATAACCAGCAGCTTTTACCGCGGCAGCAATCGCCTCGAGGGCGGCTTCGTTAGAAGCTACCTTTGGAGCGAAACCACCTTCATCACCGACAGAAGTGGAGAGGCCTTGAGCCTTTAAAACTTTCTTCAGGGCGTGGAAGATTTCAGTACCCATGCGGAGTGCTTCGCTGAAAGATTTAGCACCTTTGGGCACGATCATGAATTCTTGGATGTCGACCGGCGCGTCAGAGTGAGCACCACCATTCATGATGTTCATGAGTGGGATGGGTAAAACTTTAGCGTTAGGTCCACCGATGTAACGGTAAAGAGGCTGACCGAGGGCTTTCGCTGAAGCGTGAGCAATGGCCATCGATACACCGAGGATCGCGTTCGCACCTAGTTTCTTTTTGTTCTTCGTGCCATCGAGATCAATCATCGCGCGATCGATACCAACCTGGTCTTGGGAATCTTGTCCGACAATCATCGGAGCAATTTCTTCGTTCACATTAGCAACGGCTTTTAAAACGCCTTTACCATTATAGCGCTTTTTAGGATCAACCCCTTTAGGGAATTGTTTAGCGCTTACATCGGCATCACGGAGTTCGTGAGCTTCGTAAGTACCCGTCGATGCACCCGAAGGTACCGCGGCGCGACCGACCGCACCACAAGCGAGGTGCACATCGACTTCGATGGTAGGATTACCCCGAGAGTCTAAAATCTCGCGGGCTTTAACATGGGTGATGGAGGTGCTGTTCATAGAAGGAAATTAATCACCTATAGGGGTAGGGATAACAGGGGTATTAGTGCGAGAAAAAAGAAGAGATTTTACTGAAAATCCCCTTATCCATGCATCTCCCCGTGTCACCATGCCCACTTGCCAACTTGTCCCCTCGCGAGCTTCACTCGCGTCCCTTGTCACCGTGTCACCTTGCCCACGTGTCCCCTAAATTCCAAGTGGTGGGAGTAGGCGGACTTGAACCGCCGACCTCCTGAATGTCAATCAGGCGCTCTAACCAACTGAGCTATACCCCCAAAACTTAGAAAAGGTAACAAAGATAGGCAATCGCTCGCTGGCAAGCCTTCAATGAACATCCCCCAAATATCGTGCCGACCCACCCGCTGTTTTCTGTGTGATAATTTTACTCAAACCGGGGGGAGAAATGGGGTGCTGGTCTATTTTACTCAAAGGTATCCAAAGAAAACCGACCTGCCGACGGTCCTGTTCTTTACCCGCGCCAATCGAAGCAAAGTCTTCGCACTTACAATAAAACACTGCCTCCACTTGGTGGAAGTGCCCGTGGATGCGGTGCATGGAATGATTTTTGCCAACGTACTCTCTCACATAGGCAAGTTCTTCGACGACCACGTTCAATCCAAGTTCTTCATTCACTTCGCGCACGACCGTAGACCGTAAAGTTTCTCCGTGATTTTGTCCGCCCCCTGGTAAAACTAAAAATTCACCTTCGTCGCTTTTTATCCGAACGACTAATAGCTCATCATTACGCACAATGATCGCTCGAGCGGCTGTTCGTACCCCGGATGAATCTCGATGCGAAGAAGAAGCCACGGAATCACCTTAGGTAATTCGCCATCGGAGAAAAGCCCAAAACTTTTTAACCTAAAAACTTGGGGTCGATTTCGTGATTCCCATGCACCGCTTTCACGTCATCTAACGCTTCTAAAGCCTCAATGAGCTCCAAAACTTGCTTAGCGATTTCTGCATCACTTACGGGCACTGGAATATTAGTAATATAAGCGATTTCACTCGATTCAGGCTTGAGCGCCTTTTCCTGCAAAGTCTTCGCCACGCTATCATAGGCGGAGATCGGACAAAGAATTTCGAAGTGATCGCCGTGATTAATAATATCATCCGCCCCCGCCTCTAAAGCGATTTCCATCAATTGGTCTTCGAGGGTTTGATTTGCCCCAATTAAAAATTGTCCCTTGCGCTGGAAGCTGTGCGAAACCGCACCCGTTTGGGCCATATTGCCGTTATTATCATTGAAGGCCTGGCGGACCTCTGCGGCGGCCCGATTTTTATTATCGGTCGTCACTTCCACAATCAGACCGACGCCACCCGGCGCATAACCTTCGTAAGTGATTTCATCGTAAACGACGCCCGGAATTTCCCCAGTACCCTTTTGAATCGCCCGCTTAATATTATCGGTCGGCATATTCGATGCCCGGGCCTTATCCATTAAAGTACGCAGTCGCACATTGGTTTCCGCATTACCTCCGCCCGAGCGGGCTGCTAAAGTAATTTCTTTCGCCAACACGGAAAAGACTTTTCCGCGTTTCGCATCAATCACGGCCTTGTGCCGTTTCGTTGTATGCCACTTACTATGACCAGACATAAAAAATTAATTTTTAACTTTCTTTTTCTTGGGAGGGACAACTTCCACGATGGCTTCCGGGGTTTTACTCATTCCCATCTGCAACATAACCAATAAATTTTGTAAAGTCATGTAGAGTGATAAGGCCGCAGGCAGGGAATAACAGATGACGGGGAATAAAAGGGCCATCGTGTACATGATGGTTTTTTGGGTATTATCGGCCGAAGGAGTCGGGGTCATCCGCATCGATAACCACATAGTCAGACCCATCAGAATAGGCAGTAAATTAAAGCCGAAACTGCCGATGTGGAAAAGTGTATCTGGGGCGGAAAGATCGTGAATCCAAAGGAAAGATTCTAAGCGTAACTCTACAGTGGTTTGGAATGCCGTATAGAGTCCGAAGAAAACAGGAATCTGAATGAAAATCGGTAAGCATCCAGCGAAAGGATTAATTTTGTGCTCGGTGTACAGCTTCATCATTTCTTTGTTCAACTTCTCGGAATCATTTTTATATTTTTCGCGAATCTCTTCCATCGGACCCTTGAACTGCGTCATCTTTTGCGCGGTGCGCTGTTGAGCGGCAGTGAGCGGCCAAGTAACCAGTTTAATAATCAGCGTGAGTATAACAATGGCCCAACCCCACGACCATCCCCCGGTCCACGTCAGCATAGAGTGAATACCACCCAAGCAAGCGAGGAGCAGTTTACAAATCGCACCAAAAGAAATGAATCCAAGAATTTTGGAGAACTGTAAAACAGAAGCTTGTTCATCAGGCAATGCGGCTAAGCGTGCATATTCTTTAGGACCGACAAAGAAGTCACCTTCCGTGGTCACACTTAAATCAGCGGCGGGGACGCCTTCCCAATAAGCGAAAGCTTGAATGCCTACTTCTTGACCATCAAATTTTACCGGACGAGCGACTAACTCGGATCGATTACCACGGAAATTAGGCTCTACTCTGATAATCGAAGCGAAAAACTGGTTGCCCGAAGAAACCCAATTAAAGGGTTTAACCGCAGCAACCGCAGGGTGTTCGAGTTCTGCGCGGTGTGCACCGAGACCCAAAAAACCACTGGAGTCACGGAATACATCAGTGCCCACGTGGGTTAAGTCTTCACCATTATCAGCCAAGACCGATACAAACTGGTGGGCGACGTCACCTTGGGTGTGATGCCAAGTTCCAGTCGAATGCCAAACGCGCGTAGGCACTACACCTGTCGAGGCCGCTTCAACTTTAGTTTCGAAACGAATCGAATAAGGCTCTGCCCCTGAGTTATCAGCTACCGGTAAAGTATAAGTGCGGGTAACCTTAGTACCATCCTCTAACTTTCCTTGATAAACTACGGAAGTGGCACTGCTCGAAACTAATTTAAATTCCGAATAAACAGGCTCAACCTTATTGGTCGCACGATTCGTCACGCCTAGCGTCATCGCCGAATCTTCGTTACCCGCATTAAATATAATATTTTCTTTTTTAGAAAGATCCGCGGATTGCTTGAGAAGTTCCGCTTTTTCAATCGCACCACCCCGTGAGGTAAAGGTGACCTTCAGATATCCGTTATCGATGACCGTCTTCTGGGCATCCGCAACGGATATCGCAGAAGCGCTCACAATCGAAGGAGTGGAGACAGCTGCGGCAGCTGTCGGTGCAACTTGCTTAGCTGGTGTTGAAGCGGGAGCGGGGGTATTGGGTTTTGAAACAGCGAAAATAAACATCGCGGCAGCAATACATCCGACACCTAGAAATAAGTTTTTACGGTCCATAGAAATATACCCCTTTGGCTAGGGAACGGAGCCCACGGGTGCAAGGCACAAGGCGGAAAAGTCTAAATTTTCTACTATTTACCCCCTTTCTAGGGAGATTTTTACGAGCCAGGCTTTGTCGCAGGAATCTTAGCCAATTCGGGCGGCAATTGGTCGGCCGGATAGGTCGGGAAAGTTAATTCCAACAGGGAGATAAACGGAGCGACAAATTTAGTCTGTCCACCCGATCGATCCACCAAACAGGTCACTGCCACTGGTACAGCTTCATGTTGTTGGATAATTTCCAAACATTCTTGAACCCGACCACCCCGCGTGACCACATCCTCAGCGATTAATACCCTCTCCCCTTTTTTGAAGGAAAAATTCCGACGCAGCACTAACTTGTCGTTTTCTTTTTCTACAAAAATAAAGCGCACACCCAATTGGCGGGCGAGTTCTTGCCCAACGACGAGTCCTCCCATCGCAGGAGCCAAGACCACATCACAAGGATAGTCTTTTAGTTTAGGCCGTAAAAGTTCAATCAGACGAGTTACCTTATCCATGTACTGACAAACCTGTGCGCATTGAAAAAAATGCCCGCTGTGCAATCCTGAACGAAGTACGAAGTGGCCATTGAGTAACGCACGCGAATCTCTGAAAATTTGTAAGACTTCCTCTTGGGTCGAACTCATCTCCTTAAATTAGCACCAATAAACCTCACGGGGCGAGACGATATCAGAAAATTCATATTAAAAAAGAAACTCTCGCCCCTTTTCGGTGATTAACTTAATAACAAACTATGGAAAAAACTGAGTCCACTAATCTAAAGCAACTTCGCGCCCGTGCGGATGTTGCTCTGTTTTTAGTACTCTGCGTGGTTGGTTGGTTTTGGGTTAATCAAAGACAACCGTCTTCCATGGGCGAGATGGTTTGGATACCTGGCGGTGAATTTGCCATGGGTGAATTAAGCCCGGATAAAGATCATCAGGAAGAAGGGCCCGCCCACGCTGTAGTCGTCAAAGGTTTCTGGATGGATACGACCGAGGTCACCAACGCACAGTTTTCTCAATTCGCCGAAGCCACAGGCTATGTGACTGATGCAGAAAAAGATTTCAGTCCCCGAGATTTTCCGACAGCAAAACCCGAAGACCTAAAAGGCGGCTCACTTATTTTTCAGTTAACTCCAGGCGTAAATCCTTTTCAGTGCGGAGCCCAAGGACCTACGCCGTGGTGGAAATTTACGGCGGGAGCTACGTGGCGCCACCCCCAAGGCCCGGAGTCTGATATTAAAAATAAAATGAATTATCCAGTAATCTGCGTTACTTGGAAAGACGCACAGGCTTACGCAGTTTGGGCAGGGAAAAGATTGCCGACTGAGGCCGAATGGGAATTCGCCGCCCGCGGTGGATTACAGAATAAAAAATTTGTGTGGGGAGACGAAGAAAAACCTGACGGAAAGTTTATGGCTAATTACTGGCAGGGAAGTTTTCCCGGCAAGGATAACGGCGAGGATGGATTTACCGCGGTGGCTCCGGTAAAATCATTCCCGCCTAATGGATACGGCTTATATGATATGTCGGGCAACGTCTGGGAAATGTGTGAAGACTGGTACAGTCCCCAATTTTACAATATTTCACCCAAAGATAATCCACTAGGGCCAGCCGCCGGAACCTATGATCCCAAATCCACAGGATTCACCGAACACGTGATGCGTGGCGGATCTTGGCTCTGTGACGAAGGCTGGTGCTTCCGCTTTCGTCCCTCAGCACGCTCAGGAATTGATTCTATCAGTTCAACCAATCACGCAGGCTTTAGATGCGTGAAAGACAAACCAGAAGTTGTTAAATAGTTTTTAGTCGAGTTCCTGATAATCTAAATCTTTTCCGTAAGTCTCTTCCATTCCATTCACTGCTAAGAACGCGAGGCCGAAGCAGAATAAGCCTAAGAGTGCAGCGGCTAATTGACTGGAAACTTGATACGAGGTGAGCGTGCCGAAAGTGAATGACATGATCACTAACGAACCGCGAACGAAATTCGGAACTGTGGTTGCCACGGTCGCACGTAAATTGGTGCCAAACTGTTCCGCCGCAATCGTGATAAAAATTGCCCAGTAGCCCATGCTTAAACCCATAATAAAGACCAGGGTATAAAACTGCGTAGCCGTCCAACCTTTTGAAAAGTAAAGGAAGGTAACGACACAGCCGGCACTGAAGATTAAGAAGCTAGTGACGATTTTCTTACGTGAACCCAACCACTGACTGGCCAGACCACTGGCTAAATCGCCAAACGTTAAACCCAAATAAAATAAAGCGATCGCCCGATTAGTGAGCACATCTTTAATTTCAAATTGTGGAGCAAATACCCTTTCCGATTTCTGAACTAGAATTCCAATCATATACCAAGTCGGTAATCCAATCGCAATACAGCGAATGTAACGCATGAAGCGTATCTTACTGGTAAACAGTGCAAAGAAATTGCCGCGTGCCACGACCCCTGGACCATCAGCACTCTTCGACCGGTGAAACATGCCCGATTCCGCGACCGACATTCGCGTAAATAAAAGACAGAGTCCCAATCCACCACCAATAAAATAATTGGTCTGCCATGGAACTAATTCAGCAACGACTCCCGCCACCACGGCTCCCGAAACACCGACGGCGGCAATGAGTGCCGTACCATAACCACGCCGTTCTTTCGAAAGTACCTCGGAAACTAAAGCGATACAGCCGCCCAGTTCGCCCGCTAAGCCAATGCCCGCGAAAAAACGACACGCCGAATAAATTTCAATGTTCGGAGCAAAGCCGTTGGCAATATTCGCGAGTGAATAAAGTAAGATTGAGCCGAACAACGTCGCCAGGCGACCCATGCGGTCAGCGAGAATTCCGAAAAATAATCCGCCGATCAACATTCCCAACATCTGCCAATTCATTGGGTCGGCATACCAAACAATATCACCTTTAATATGAAAAGTATCCAAGCTGGCATTCTTCACCGCCATGCAAAGCGTGAGATCGTAAATATCGACAAAGTAACCAAGCGCACCGACTACGACAACCGGTTGTAAGAGGTCCTGCCAAAGAGTACGGGGCGTTGCAGGGCTAGGGGTTTGCATAAATTATTCTTTGAGGCCGTGTAAGTTGGCCATAGAAATACCTGAAAGCATGGCTCCCGTCACGCCAAGAAAACCTTGGTCCGTTCCAATGATAAAAAGGTTTTCTAAATCCGTCCGCCCATCGCGACGTTTAACTGGCGACCCATAAATAGCGCCGTTGAGGTGACCGGTAAACTTCCGGACGGTACGCGGCGTGAACACATCGCTCGAAGTCAGCGACGCATCATGCACGGCATCTGATATCGACGGAAGATGATTACGGGCGACCCGATTGAGCTGATTCAACCATTCGGTTTTTTGGGCTAAATATTCCTCTTCGGGTAAACGACACCATCCATCGTGATTCGCCAAAGCCGTGACCCGTAGCCACCCTTCATCCAGCTTTCGCTCGCTACCGTAATTATAATTATTGGGAATACAGATAACGCCCGACTTCGGATCGACCAAGCCCTTGGGCGATTGATAATTAAAACGTTCTTCGTCACAGAAAAAGATAATCGTCTCTTTCCAATTAAATTTAGAAAACTCTTCTGGGAGATAGGTGGAAATAGTTTCGAGGTAGCCCAACAGACCAATCTCACTTTGCGCCACTTGCGGAGAACAATCGGATCTCAAGCGTTGCGTCTCCACCGCGCCAGCGGATGAATAAATTTTGTTCGCAGTAACTTCAGTTCCGTCGTCAAGAATCAAAGCCGTGGCGCGTGAGCCACGAACCACAATCTGTTTCACTCCGCACTTCATGCGACGGTCCACTTGGTGTTCCCGACAGCGATCCAGGAGCAGGCGGATGACCTGTCTAACACCAATAAAGGGTCGGGCAAAGCCTTCTTTAAAAAGCGAACGCCACATGATAGCGAACTGAGAGACTTCGATATCGTTTTCCAAAGCGCTCCCATAAAAACAAGTCGGCAAAAGAAGCATGTCGCATAATAGCGGATCGGAAATCTTTTCGTTCAACAACGCGCGGGCCGAGCCGCCGTTGGCCTCTAAAGCAGCCTCATCGATATTTGAAATAAAATTATCTAATTCGCGAAATTGGTCGATAGCTTGAGGAAAGGCCTGGGCCACGTCGTCCATTAAATCCGGAAAATGATTATTCACCCGTAATTGCTTACCGCCCATTTTGATGAGTGACCCCAGCTGTGGACAAAGATCTAGTTCTTCGCGTTTAATTCTGAGTTGCCGCATTAACTTCGTGAGTGGCGTACCCTTGGTCCCTTCGGGCACCCAATTGGTAAGGGCGTGCAAGCCGACATCATATTTACGATTACCTCGTGCGTAAAAGGAGTTCAGTCCGCCTGCGGAATTATGTTTTTCGAGCAGTAAAACTTTTTGGCCGAACATGCTTAAGCGCACGGCTGTGGCGAGGCCCGACATTCCTGCACCAATAATAACAGCGTCGTAATGAACGGGGGCGGAATCCACGCTTTTACATTTGAAAAGCCCAGCCAAGGGTCAAGCGACACCTTTGCTTAGGCCTTACTAATTCTTAATAAATCCTCGGCTGCCCGAAAAATTTGCTGAGCAGTGATCCGCCCCATCGCACGATTCATACGTGCATTATAATCATTTAAGTCTTCGCCCTCGAACATGGTAGTATCAATTCGCACTGAACGACTTAAGGTGCCCCAGGGTCGCGAACGATTATAGTTAGAGGGGCCGTAAACTCCTAAAACAGGGACTTTCACCGCCGAGGCTAATTGTAAAATCGCTGAATCCGTACCCATGAATAATCGAGCGTCTTTGAGCAATAGAGCGAGTTGGGCTAAGGTGAGTTGGCCGCGGGTAGAAAAAGCAGCAGGACCGATTAATCCACACAGCGCATCAGCCATGATGCGTTCTTCTGAGGCGGGGCCGGCGGACACGACCACACGTTCGATTAAACCTGCCGCTAATAATTCACGCGTGGCTTGCGCCCATTTATCGATTTCTAAAATTTGCGACGGCTGGGAAGCGCCGGGATGAATCACTAAATATTTTTGCGGTTCAACCAGTAAGCCATGTGATTCCATCCGCGAGGAAGCATACCACATCGGCGGCACTTCGGCGGAGATATTAAAAATCTCGGAAAAGATAGCGTGATCGCGGGCGGCTTCATGGGGGTCGACTAATAATCCTCGGACTTGTTGATGAAAGAAAGGTGCTAAATAAAACGGCGCTTTGCCGGCACAAATTCTCCGCGTAGCTCCACTGAATGCCACTAAAGTCCGGGCCGTACGATGAGCAGATAATGCAATGGCGTAGTCAAAATCCTGCCGGCGAAGATGCGAGACGAGAGCGGCAAACTGCGAGACTGTACTATTTAAATTATAAGTAACGGTTTCGGTAATCACTGGGCAACCCCGGGTCGTCATTTCAACCCCAGGCAAGGTGATATAGGTAAAATTGGCCCCCGGATGAACTTCTTTGATGGCGCGGAGAGATGCGGAAACAGCGAGGGCGCCCCGTAAGCCGGCAAACTTACAAATCAGAATGCGCATAATTAAGTTAAACCTTGCGACTGATTATCCCAGAGCCGGCGGAAAAGTTCACTGGTTTTATAAACTTCTTCGCGCGTGCCATCCGCAACGATACGTCCGCCGTCAAAAACTAAAATTCGGTCCACATCGCGAATAGTACTAAAGCGGTGAGCAACAATGAGCGTGGTGCGACCAGTCATTAAGCGAGAAAGTGAATTCTGGATGCTGCGTTCCGTTTCGGTATCGAGCGCCGAGGTGGCTTCATCTAAAATTAAAATGGGGGCGTCTTTCAAAAAAGCACGGGCAATCGCAATGCGTTGGCGCTGGCCGCCCGATAGCTTACCTCCACGCTCCCCTACCATCGTGTTAAAGCCCTGCGGTTGGGCATTAATGAAATCGAGCGCGCCCGCAAGGTGGGCCGCTTCGCGAATCTCGGCATCGGTGGAGCCCGCTTTTCCGATTCGAATATTTTCCGCAATCGTCTCGTTAAACAAAATCGGTTCTTGTGAAACCAGTGCGATATTGGCCCTTAAATCGACCTGTTTTACTTGGCGAACATCGACTCCGTCGACCAATAAGCAGCCCTCACGTGGATCAAAAAACCGTGGAACTAGATTCACAAACGTACTTTTTCCAGCGCCACTCGGTCCGACCAAGGCCACCGACTGTCCGGCGGGAATAGTGAGGGTTACATTGCTGAGAACCATTTCCTCGCCGTAAGCAAAAGATAAATTCTGCATGGCGATTTCACCACGCACTCGACCCAGTGACTGCGCTTGCGGTGAATCGGCAACCTCGATGGGAGCATAAATAATTTCTTCGAGGCGCACTAAACCAGGTTCAGCCATGTGCAGACGATTACTGACAAATCCGATTTTTTTGATCGGACCATAGGCCATATAAAAGGCCGTGATCAGTGAAAGAAGTTCTTCAAATTTAAAGCCGACCGATGCACCCACGCCAATTGCGATCGCGATTCCGCAGGCAGCGGAGATTTCGATTAAAGGTGAGAGGGCTTTTTCATAGCGCACTAATTTACCCTGGATTCGCAAACCTTCCTGACTGGATTTAGCAAAACGAGAAGCCTCCCGTTCCTGCAGACCGTAGGCTCGAACGTCACGAGCGGCTTGAAGATTTTCTACGGCGATAGAATTCAGATCTGATGCCGAAGTAAGTCCACTTCGCGCCCGATTCTGAATCGCCCGGCCGATTGCTCGAACCGCAAAGACGGCAAACGGCACCACCACCAAGCAGGCTAAAAACATTACCCCATGGGGCTTCGATAAACAAAGCCAGACCACATAGGCCAAGGCGAATAGCATCGTCAGCGGTTGAATTAAAATATCGTTAGAAACATCGACCAACACCAACCGCACCGAGTTGGCATCATTGATCACTCTTTGGAGTAAATCGCCAACGGGGATTTTTCCGAAAAACCCGAGATGCATTTTTTGCAATTTCTCAAAAACCGCGCGACGCACTGATTCGACGACGCGCAATCCAGCTAGGTTTAGAAAAAAACTTGAGCAGAATTCAGCGGTACCGCGAATAATGAAAATCCCCGGAAGAAAGGCGACGGCGAAGGTCACCGCATAATCTTTGGGCAAATAATAGGACGCACCACCTAACCACGCGGGCAGCGACAAGAGTGGAGCCGCCCGTTGAACTTCATCGCCAAAAACCGTGGGGAGAACTTTCCCGACCAGAAAAGGCAATCCAATGGCATTAGCTGAAGCGTAAACGGCACCAAACAATAAAGCTAAAACTAATAGGGTACGGCTTCCCTTGAGATGTGGAAAATAAGTTTTGTAGCGGGCACTAAACACCAGAATAGACTGAGCCAGTGGCCCGCCGGAGGAAATACCAAACTCACTTATTTACGTTTGGGGAAAATGATTGAGGCCACCACGCCCAATATGAGGGCGATACTAATAATCATCAGCGAAACTTGGGTCGGGATATGCACCTTGCCGTCGTTGATAAAGGAAGCAGGCATCCAGCTGGTGACCATTCCCTCCGTCATACTTAAAGTGGCGGCCCAAGGAAGTATCATTTTTACCCCAATAAAGACTAAAATAAAGGCGAGGGCTGGTTTGAGAAAACGGAAATACTCCATGAAGCCCGAGATCGCAAAATACAGGGATCGCAGACCCATGATAGCGAAAATATTGGACGTGAAGGCAATAAAACGACGTTCCTCCACGGACATATCAGGAGGCAGGATACCCAGCACCGCAGGAATCGAATCTATGGCAAAAATTAAATCCGTACACTCCACGATGATCAGAGCAACAAACAATGGCGTGAAGTAGCGCCGTCCGTTTTGGGTAATATAAAAAGCCTTACCATGAAGCTCCGGAGTCAGGGGGACGAATTTTTTTATCATCCGCACCACGAATCCCTCGGCCACCCCCTTGCCTTCCTCTTGGTCCTTGGTGAAAATCAATTTAAAACCAGTGAATACTAAAAATAAACCGAACAAGGGTAAGAGTATCGTGAAACGATCCACCGCCGCTACGCCGACAATAATAAAAAGGGCGCGCATGATGACGGCCCCTAAAATTCCCCAAAAGAGAACGCGGTGCTGATATTGAGCGGGGATTTTAAAGTGGGCAAAAACCAGTACGAAGATAAATAAATTATCCACGGAGAGGGCCAACTCCAAGATGTATCCGCCGATAAATAACTCAGCGGTCTCGGATCCATGCCAGAAGGAAAGTAAAAAAGAAAAGGCAGCCGCTAAAGAAATCCAAACGACAGACCAGGCGATTGCTTTCTTAAATGTTGGGGCTTCATCTTTTTTACGGCTGAAGACACCCAAGTCCAAGGCCAGCATGGCACAGATAAATAGGATGAACCCCACCCAGGCCCAACCGGGGATTAGCATCGGGGTGCTGGCTACAGATAAATATAAGGGCATAGAGATAGAACTAGAAAATTCTCGGTAAATGTCAAATGATGAGGGCTTGCCCGAAGGGTATAAACCTCCTAAAAACCTAGTCCGCGTTCCCGTAGTTCAACGGATAGAACATTGGTTTCCTAAACCGAGGATACAGGTTCGATTCCTGTCGGGGACAGCGGATTTACTTTAAGCGATAACCCTGAATTTGGGTGGTCGGACTGCGCTTATAAATCTTAGTAACATCCTCTAAGGTCAGTAAGACCCAAGGGGCTAAAATATTTTCACCGTTTTTAGTGAGGACGATATTGTCGGCAATATAAACGCAGGTATGTAGTCCTTCGCCGTTATCAGTGTAGCACAAGACATCACCAAACTGATACGGAGCAGACACTTGATTGTAAGCTTGGGTTAGCTGAATGGCCGCCATTGAGGTGTTCCGATAATAATCACGCGGGGAAAGATTAAAAAAGTTGAGTGATGTCCAATGGCAATCGGGCAAACGACCTTTAGTCCCATCCTTAATCGAAGGGAATGTATAAAGCCTCTCTCGCATGATTGCCGGAAGAAAATGCATAATATCGATGCTGGCATTGAGGTCTTTTTCTTTGCTCACCGACTTAACGAAAGTCATCCGTGGTGATTCTGCCTGATTCCCAATCCAGTAATTCAAAAAGACCTCGCGTTGCTCCGGCTTGAGTGGAAATTTTTTGGTAACTACTAAGGACATACATCGGGTAATGGCCCGCAGTGTATTTTTAATTTCTTCGTTATTTTGAGCATGGCTGAGTAAAATCCCCACATTACTAAATACCAAAGCGTCGCCACGACGCCAAACAAGCTGTCTCACTAAATCTTTCTGGTTAGCATTAAGAGTAGTTTCCAGCAGCCATTCCTCGACATCGCCCGATAAAATAAAGACTGGGTCAGTATAGTATTCATTCTGCGGATATTTAGAAATTTCGGTATAAAGTTTATCACGGACAATACCCTTGATCTGCAACAAGTCTTCCAGCTTTGGATAAATAACAATCTCAGTGCCACTGATTTTTAAGTAGTCGGAAGAAGTCAGACGCTCCACTAAAGCAGAATCGACCCCTGATTTTATTAAAACATCTTTAACCAGAGTCGCTGAAGAATTAGGGAAAGTCCAACGCGGTACTGGGTCAGGCTTACCGGCCACATCAATAACCGAGTCCGGCGCTTCCAAATAAATATTAGATACCGTGAGCTCACCCCATGGGCCAGGATTTGCCTTTCGGGTGTACCCAAACAAGGACGCTACCCATAAAAAATTGATAAGAATCAAACAAACCAGTGAATTCATATAGCAAATAAACCCCAACCCTCCGCTTTGGTTTCAGAATTGTAAAGATTTTTAAAAAATTATTTCCCGATGGTGCGTTCTAGAAACTCAATCACCACAGCCTGCACATCGGGATCACTGCTCTTACGAGACTCGGGTTGACCTTTAAAAGTTCCTGAGAGTTTCCAACCCTTCCCCTTAG
>Ga0209088_10000458_pt1 | contig 29118 bp, 55 predicted proteins | sample S_140625_EF_Meta_FD_187324 | JGI IMG/M metagenome (GOLD analysis project Ga0209088, IMG submission 187324) | Freshwater microbial communities from Lake Simoncouche, Canada to study carbon cycling - S_140625_EF_MetaG (SPAdes) (version 2) | ecosystem: Environmental > Aquatic > Freshwater > Lake ... | reverse complement strand
TAGACTCATAATTAAAGACGAAGTGAATATCAAGTTCGAAGGACTTGCAGTAGAAACACGTCGAAAGATTGCCAACAAATTAAAGTTTGATTTGCCTTACGCACGTCATATGCCTTCTTACAAACTAGGAAGATGGGACGGAACTAAAACCTATTTTGGTATTGGCGGCACTGGATATCTTGCACATCTAGATGTAATACTTCCTATAATAGAAGATGCAGGATATGAAATTGATATAGAAGATTTAAGACAACACAGTCAAATAGAATTTGAACCTATCACAGAAAACTACTGGGCAGATCAGGGCAAGACTTGGCCTATAGGACATCCAGAGGCTGGCACACCTATTGTGCTACGTGATTATCAGTATGACGTAGTCAATAAATTTCTAGCTAACACACAAGCCTTGCAAGAAGTAGCTACCGGGGCAGGTAAGACCATTACCACTGCCACACTGAGCCGCTTGTGTGAGCCTTATGGTCGCACAATGATCATTGTTCCCAACAAGAGTCTTGTGGTGCAGACTGAGGAAGATTATCGGAACCTAGGACTCGATGTAGGTGTATACTTTGGCGATAGAAAAGAATTAGGCAAGACACATACCATTTGTACGTGGCAAAGTCTCAATGTACTTGATAAGAAAAGTTATGACGATGCCACACTAAGTTTGGCAGAATTTATCGAGGGCGTGGCAGCTATTATCATCGACGAAGTACATCAGGCCAAGGCAGAGGTGTTAACAAAATTGTTGACACAGAATTTTAGTAACTGTGCCATACGTTGGGGGCTCACAGGTACTGTGCCCAAAGAAGCCTGGGAATTTCAAGGCATACTGGCCAGTATAGGTCCAGTGATCAATCAAGTATCTGCACACGACCTACAAGAAAAAGGCGTGTTGGCTAATTTACAAATCAACATTCTTCAAACCAATGACGTACAGGTATTCCGTAATTATCAAGAAGAATATAGTTTTCTAGTCACTGACGATCATCGTATCAGCTGGATGGGAAATAAAATTAAAGAAATTTCTCAGACCGGTAATACTCTTGTGCTGGTGAATAGAATTGACACAGGAAACAAATTAATTGAACTGATTCCTGATGCAGTGTTTGTCAGTGGTGCAGTTAAATTGACTGATAGAAAAGAAGAATATGATGAAATTAAAACTAGTTCTGATAAGATTATTGTGGCGACTTACGGTGTGGCCGCTGTGGGTATTAATATCCCCCGTATTTTTAATCTGGTTCTTATTGAGCCCGGAAAGAGCTTTGTTCGAGTTATACAAAGCATTGGACGGGGTATTCGGAGAGCCGAAGACAAAGACCACGTTGAGATCTGGGATATCACCAGCGCCTGCAAATATGCCAAAAGACATCTTACGGAGCGTAAGAAATTTTATAAGGAAGCGAAGTACCCCTTCGTGATAACAAAAGTCAATATATGAAAATACTAACACTAAACAATAGATCTTTTGATCTAAATGAATTACCAGATGAGGTAGATGAGGATACAAGATTTTCAGTACTAGATAATTCAAATCCCAGCGAGCCAGATTTTTTCTTTATGCCGTTGATTTTTCTTGAATCATTTAATTCACCTGCAATATTATTAAACATTGGCGGATATGAAATACAGATGCCCTTAGACTGGTGTATGATAGTAGGAGATCGTGACTGCGGTATGGATCCGGAAGTATTACCGTTGACCAGTATCAATGAACGTGGATTTGATGCATTTATTTTTAATCCTGTTAAGGGATTTAAATGCGAATATTTGCCCATAGAAATAGTTAACATTTATCAAGACGTGCGTTGGTATTTTCCTAAAATGAAAAACGGACAGTTGTTAACTGTTCCGTTACATGACGATGTAAATCCGCCCTGTGCATATTTTGTCAAAGAAGTAAGTCGTCAGAGTGAAATACTACAACTAGACAAAGTTTTGTGATAAGTAAAAAAAATAAGGATATTATATGAAAGCAGGAAAAGTATGGGGTCAGACAGAATTACTAGAAGCTAATGGCGTATTAGAATTTCACCGTATCGAAGCCAAGGCTGGTGGGGTATGTTCAAAGCATACTCATAAATTTAAATGGAACGGTTTCTTTGTTGAATCTGGCGAAATGATTATTCGCGTATGGAAAAACAATTATGATCTAGTTGACGAAACTGTATTGAAAGCTGGTCAGTACACTAAAGTTGCACCTGGAGAATACCATCAGTTTGAAGCTGTTACAGATTGTATTGCATTTGAATTATATTGGGCAGAATTTGATCACAATGATATTCAGAGAGAAACCATCGGCTTTGCTAAATGAAAGTGTTAATCACAGGAAATTCTGGATACATTGGTTCGCACCTAACTAAATTGTTAAGCAGGCGACCGGATTTAGAATTATATGGCCTAGATAGAAATAAGCCACAGTTGCCTGTTAAAGAGCAGTCTTGTAATAATATTACAATGCCTGGACATTTTCTACGGTTAAGAGATTTTGAATTTGATTGTATAATTCATTTGGCAGCAGAGGTGGCAGTTGGGCGTAGCGTAACAAATCCCATAGTGTATTATCAAACAAATACCACAGGCACATTACGAGTCCTTCAAGAGTTAAAATGTAAAAGATTTATACACGCAAGTACAGGTTCTGCAGGACCAATGAATAATCCCTACGGCATTAGCAAACGAGCCTCCGAACAAATTGTAGATCAATATTGTAAAGAACACCATATTCCGTTTACTACTTTTAGATTTTACAATGTAACAGGATCCGACGGTATAATGCCTACAAATCCGGATGGTCTTATGTGGAATTTAATAAATGCACAGAAGACTGGGGTGTTTAATTTGTTTGGAGACGATTACAATACTCTAGACGGATCTGCTGTACGCGACTATACCCATGTCAATGAAATTTGTTGTGCTCTAGAACAAGCAATTGATCGGTCAACTGACCAAATAGAGAATCTGGGACACGGAGTTGGAACCACAGTCAAACAAATGATTGAGATGTACAAACAAGTTAATCACTGTGAGTTTGAAACTGTGATTTGTCCAAGAAGAGCGGGCGATCTTGAATCTAGTGTACTTGACACACCTTCTCCCTTTATGCAACAATTGTATACTATGGAAGAATTGCTATGGGTACCTTAACTCCGGAAGCCACATACATCTATGAAAGAGTAGGCGGCACAGTTTATTCTAGAGAATTTGGAAAACTTGAAAGAACAGTAATTAGGCAACACCTTGATCCTTTTTCTGAAAATCTAACACTGGACTACGAGTTAGAAACTGTTTGGAAAGATATTATCAAAGAATCTCGGACAAATCCCACTTTACAAGAAGCCATCAATCGTGTTAAAATATTATATCACTTGAGCAAAGACCATGGCAAAGAATAAACACGTAGACCTTTTTAAAGATATAATTCCCGCTGTAGATCTAGGGGTCAAAGAACTTTGGGATGCTACCACAGACGAAGGTCGGAAAGAAATCAAAGGTGATTTTTGGAATTTGAATCGCTACATCAGCAGTGTCAAAAGTTCTAACAGAGAAATTCAAGAACACTTTGTAGAAATCACAAATGAAATCTATAATAAAAATTGGGCAGTGATACAACAACATCCCAAGTTGGTTTGGATGTTGCTATGCCTGTGCAGTTATGGTGATGGTAAAACACATTTTCACGAATACATACCCCTTAAAAAGTCTAAAAACAAAAAGGAAGAACTGATTAGTCAATTTTTCCCTAATATGAAACACAATGATATTGAAACTCTTGCCACAATTACCACAGACAAAGAAATCAAAGAATATTGTCAAGACCTCGGTTGGGATAAAAAACAAATTGCAGAACTTAAATTATAAATGCGAATTCTGTGAAAAACTCTTCGCCAAGGAAAAAACATTGTTTGTTCATGTCTGCGAACAAAAACGTCGCCATATGTCAAAGACAGAAAAGCACGTTCAGGCGGGCCTCCTAACCTATCAGAGATTTTATGAAATTACCCAAGCGGTCAAATCTACTAAAAGTTTTGATGATTTTGCTAGTAGCCCATACTATACTGCTTTTGTTAAATTCGGAAGTTTTCTAGTTAACACATCGCCAATATATCCAGAAAGATTTATCGACTATGTGATCAAAAGTGGTATCAAACTAGATCATTGGTGTCGTGATGAACTTTATGATACCTATGTTTCTGAATTGATAAAAATAGAACCGGCTGACGGTGCTATTCAACGTTCAATTAAAACCATGATGGATTGGGCCAATGTGAACAATGCACAATGGGAACACTACTTTGCCTATGTTAATCTCAATCGAGCTACCCACGATATTAAAGAAGGTACAATCAGTCCTTGGCTTGTGTTAAATACAAAAGCAGGCAAAGAGATGTTGACAAAAATGAATGATGAACAACTGGCCATTGTCGAGCCATACATTGATCCACAATTTTGGATGAGAAGATTTAAAGCACTGCCTGCTGATGTTGAATTAGTAAAAGATGTCATCAAGGAGGCAAAAATATTATGATTTTTAAGAAACGACGAGAAGAACTGGAACCAGAAATTGTTGAAGAAGAACTCAAAGACAATGAAGAACATATATCCAGAGACGACATTGACATCGAAGTAGTAGTGGCCGACGACTCCAGTGACGTTTATGTAAAATTTTCCGGGTTTGAGGACTCTGAGGATGCTGAAGAATATGCACAGTTTTTAGCAGAAACACTGCCGTTGTTGTTATTTGAAACTACAAGACTTAACTGATGAGAAAATTATTAGACGGCACAGAATCTCAAGAACTAGCCAAGCCAGTGACTCTAAAGATCAAAACAAAATGTCCTGGAAAATGGATGTTGGCTGATAAAGAAACTGGCGAAGTTTATGTGCCATATGAAACTTTAGGTAAAGTACAGTGGAAAAAAATTGCAACGTGGGATGGTAAAGATGCCTGATATAGATATAGATTTTACAGACAGAGATTCTGCACTAAAACTATTCAAACACGTAGGAGCCAGTCGTGTTGAAAACAATCGATTGGTCAAACATAATACTGGTATCTATATGCACGAAGTACCAGTTAACGCATTAACGGGCCTGTGTGCAGTTCCTTATGATATTGCTGAACAAAGAGAGTATTTTAAAATAGATTTCCTCAATGTTGGATTATACAAAGGTATCAAAGATGAAGATCATTTGATACATCTAATGAATCAGGAGCCTTTATGGGATTTACTATTACAAGACGATTTCACCAGCTTGCTCTTTCACGTCAACGGACATGGTTCTATACTGAAAGAAATGCAGCCAAAAAGCATAGAACAACTGGCAGCAGTGTTGGGGATGATACGTCCGGCCAAACGTTATCTGATAGGGAAAAATTGGACCACGGTAATGATGGAAGTGTGGACCAAACCAGAGACAGATGACTACTACTTTAAGAAAAGTCATGCCACAGCCTATGCTGTTGCCATTGTTGTTCAAATGAATCTGATCTGCGAACAACTCAGTTACGGATACTCTTAGGGTGCTTTTCTTACCAGTGTAATAGATTTTCTTTTTACACGTTTGATTATGATGTCATTAAGACTGGTAATTGGACCTAGTATAACTTTGATATCTTTGGTTGCAAAATTTCGTATAGCATATCTATAAGTAAAAATTTCTCTAGCAAGAAAGATACTGATAGGTATTTGCCGATTGGATTCCCACCACCAAGCTTCTCCAAGTTCTATAAACCTACTTTTTTCTGGTTCTGATTTTATCAACGAATAGTCGTACATACTGGTGATTTGATTATCTTGGTTAATTATAATACCAACATATTCTTGATCTACGTGATTTAGAACGGATATAAATGGAAAGTTCTGCTGTAGGTTTTCTGTGATTCTCATAGATAAATATGCTAAAGGTCCGTTAATGTATGCAACAAATTTCAGTTTATTTATACCCAAATAACATCGATGTGTTTACAAATGCCGGCGCCTGGACAACAGAGAGGTATCGAAAAGTGTATCAACGAAACATAAAAGTCTACGGCGGAATAGATAATCGGATCAAAGTGCAAGTCAAAAATGCCGATCAAAAATCTTTGAATATAACTGGATCTACAGTGGTTTTTACTCTAGTTGGTAGAGACACTCAAGAATTGATTTTAGAAAAAGACTGCACAGTCACTGATTTAATCACAGGCAAAATTAACGTTACCCTTACTGCTGCTGATCTACTGGATATTGAAACAGGCAGTTATCAATACAGTCTGCATAGAGAAACTAGAACTACTATAAATGCAGACGAATACCTAGTAACCGAAAAAACGCCGCTGTATTCTGACAGTCAGTACGGCACACTAGGAACAATAGAAGTAGCACATTCTATCTATGGTTCTGCCACAGACAGCAATTCAATTAAAGTTTTTAGTCTGCACAAGAGCTTTGGGGAAAGTTTTACCGATTATTATGTCAGCGGTATAATAGATGCCAAACCAGAAGTTTCAGCTCCAAATTCCTTGCATACATTTCAATTTTACTTTTCAAACTACAGTGGATCATTGATCATCCAAGGCAGTCTTAGTGATGGTGGCAATCCAGAAGTTTGGGCTGATGTGGCCACATTGAATTTTGAAAACGCTGCCAATGACTATCACAACTTGACCGGCAAATACAATTGGTTTAGAATAAAACACACTCCGACCTCCGGAACCGTTGACAAAGTGCTGTATAGATAGTATACTAAGTCTATGACACTTGTCTTAGACCGATTCCGTTTGTTATTGCCCAGAATCAAAGCCAGCCCTAGTGGGTGGATCAGTTTCAATGCGCCCTGTTGTCAACATAGAGGTCACGCAAGAGACACTAGAAAACGTGCTGGTATAATGTTCAGTGAAGGAGTGGTCTACAACTGTTTCAACTGCAAATACACAGCCAGTTGGCAACCAGGAAGAACACTAACTGAAAAATTTAAAACACTGTGTCGATGGCTGGGAGCCAATGATGATGAAATCAAACATTTGGTCTTTGAAGCACTCAAAACTGAAAGTCTAGATTATGAACCCGAACACTTTGTTGAAAAGGTTAAATTCACCAAGAAAGAATTGCCTGAAGCAACACTGACCATTGCAGAGTGGGTTAACAGTGCATACTTGCCAGACATTGCCGAAGACATTGGCAAGATCATTGATTATCTAATAGACAGAGGATACGATCCTATGGATGATAACTTCTGCTGGAGTCTTGCTCCCGGATTTATCGATCGTGTAATTATTCCTTTTAAGTATGATGGAGTTGTGGTTGGTAATACTGCTCGCAAAGTCAAAGACGGAAAGCCCAAGTATCTATCGGATCAGCATCCCTTCTTTGTGTTTAATGTCGATGCTCAAGATGCCTTGAACAAATATGTATTTGTGTGTGAAGGACCGTTTGATGCGTTGGCAGTTGACGGAGTTGCATTATTAACCAATGAAATATCACAACAACAGGCACACATCATTAATCAATTAGGCAAAGAAGTCATTGTTATTCCTGATCAAGATCAGGCCGGGCTAATGTTAATCAAACAGGCTATAGACTACGATTGGTCAGTGGCATTTCCTAATTGGTCGGAAGATGTTAAAGATTGTGCAGATGCTGTGAAAAAATATGGTAAATTATTTGTGACAGTTGATGCTATCAAGACAGCACAACAAGGTGAAATTAAAATTAAGGTGGCAAGAAACAATCTCGAAACACGTCTTGCATTTCAGGAAAAAAGGTAATATAATAATACTATGATTAAAGATTACGGGTACGAAGTACAAAAACTATATCTTGAATTGATGCTGGCAGATGCAGAAGTGTTTGTTCGTTGTCAAGGTATTTTTGATCACACACTGTTTGATCGAAAGCTACAGGATGCGGCAGAGTTCATGAATGAATATGCCAAGGGATATAATGTATTGCCTGACTTTGACATGGTCAATGCCAGTTGCAGAACAGATCTCAAACGGCCAGAAGATATGAAAGAGGGCCATATGGACTGGTTGCTGGACGAGTTTGAAAACTTTACTCGTCACAAAGCACTAGAACGTGCCATTATCAGCAGTGCTGAATTGTTGGAAAATAAAAACTACGGTGAAGTCGAGGCCTTGATTAAAGAAGCAGTTCAGATTGGTCTTGCTCGAGATATGGGTACAGATTACTTTCTAGATCCCAGAGCACGCCTAATGGGATTAAAGGACAAGAACGGACAGGTGTCAACAGGATGGCCCTGTATGGATCGCAAGTTGTTTGGAGGATTCAATCGAGGAGAGCTCAACATATTTGCAGGTGGCAGTGGTGCGGGCAAGAGTTTGTTCTTGGCAAATCTAGGCGTTAACTTTGCACTTGCCGGACTCAATGTGGTGTACCTGACACTGGAACTTTCAGAAGCATTGGTAAGTATGCGCATTGACAGCATGATCACTGGAGTCAGTACTAGAGAAATATTTAAGAATCTAGATGACATCGAAATGAAAGTCAAGATGATTGGTAAGAAGTCGGGTATGCTACAGGTCAAATATATGCCGTCGGGCAAAACTGTAAACGATATCCGTGCGTATCTAAAAGAATACGAAATCAAATGCGGCAAGAAAGTTGATGTTCTACTGGTAGACTATATGGATCTGTTGATGCCCATTGGCAAGAAGATCTCTGCAGAAAATCTGTTTGTCAAAGACAAGTATGTGTCAGAAGAACTTCGAAATCTAGCAATGGAAAAACAATGTGTGTTTGTGACCGCGGCGCAGTTGAATCGTGGAGCAGTAGAAGAAGTTGAATTTGATCACAGTCACATTTCAGGTGGTCTAAGCAAGATTCAAACAGCAGATAATGTGATTGGTATCTTTACAAGTCGTGCAATGCGTGAACGTGGCCGATATCAATTGCAGTTAATGAAGACACGTTCATCAAGTGGGGTAGGGATGAAAATTGATCTAGAGTTCAATATTGAAACTCTTAAAATCAGTGATCTACCCGAAGACGAACAAGAATCTAACGGTGCTACTAGTCGTGGGTCTAGTTCATTGATTGAAAGTATTAAAAATAGATCAACCATAAAATCAGATCCAGAAACTGGTGAAATTATAGACCCCACACAGGGTGCTAGTCTAGGTCGAGTTCGTGGCAGTGTGCAAAGTACCAAACTGCGTGAGATTTTGAACTCAATGAACGATGAAGAATAATCGAGTAGAATTATTGAAGTGGCAGCCCGAAAACAACGAATACATTGAAATCAGTTGGCCCGAGGTACATAAAACTCTGGGGCTGGATCAGACCAAATGGCTGTTGAATCAACCGCACGATGTATGCCAACTGATCTTAGAGCAAAACACAATGTTCTGTCGTTTAGTGGCAGAATTTTACGATGAACAAACATTAACCATTTATCATTTAATGTGGGCTAAATAATGAATGCGAGCCAAAGAATTTATTACAGAACGTAGTTTTTCAAAAAGAAAAAGTGGACCTATAGTTACCACTTTTCAGTTTCCCACTATGCCTAGCAGTGATGGTTATCAGGCCTATAGATTTGGGCTTGCCATGGCTAATCACGAAGAACCTCCCCATGGTCCTTCTTCTCAAAATGCTGTGATCAGTGCTTATACCCCCGAAGAAGAAGAAATCATACACGCGGCTGAGCGAGCTACCGGAAACAAGGGACAACTAGTAGCAGATCGGGGCAGTCGAGAGCCAAAAGACACGCAGAGTAAAAGTCCAGTGGCCGCGACAAAAAGAAACAGGTACGGAGTTTAAAGTGAAGCTGAGAGAGTTTACAGAATCATCGGTGGTCACAGTGAATCGTAGATTGAATCCCAAGATATGGCGTGATGGAGAACTGTCACCTGAAGTTGTAGAAAAGCTAACGATGATTGCTCGAGCCTTTGAAGAGTTCATCGGCGTTGACCTAAAGATTATCGATTATACCATCACTGGCTCAAATGCCAACTATACCTGGACCGCCTATTCAGATATAGATCTGCATCTAATTGTGCCCGGAACACCCAGTGACGAAGAACGTGAACTGTTTTCAGCCAAAAAGGCACTGTGGGCAGAACAACACACAATCACCATTAAAGGATTGCCTGTAGAATGTTATGTACAGGGCGAAGATGAGCCACACCACAGCACAGGCGTGTATAGCATAGTTCAAAGTCAATGGCTGGTTGAACCCAAGAAAATCAAACCAGAAGTAGATGATAGTGCTGTGGAAGCCAAAAAAGACGGTGTCATGCGAAATATCGAACAGGCACTGCTGAGCAAAGATCTTGAGAAACTGCGAGTGGTCAAGGACAAGATCACCAAGATGCGTCAGGCAGGTCTAGAACGTGCGGGTGAATGGAGTGTGGAAAACCTAGTGTTCAAGATCATTCGTAACCTAGGTCTTATCGATGAAATCACTGATCTAATACGCGAACTAGAAGATCAAGAGCTGAGCCTAGAACAGACCCAGCCTTTGAATTAATCTATACGACAGCAGTCGTGTACGTTCCAGGTGCAGATTTTATACACCATAAAATGTGTAGCTTCAGTTAGACTGGGAAAGGTCTTGGCTGTGAGTGTTCCGCCAACTAGATAATAACGAACTTGCCACATCAGTCTTTCTTGATGCCAAACAACTGTAGTAGATTCACAAACAGATTGATAAAGTCCATGTACAGAGTAAGAGCTCCCAGCACTTCTTCACGTCCTGTATCGCCTGGCACTGACACAGCTTCACGTATCTTTTGCGTGTCATAGGCAGTGAGTCCTAGAAAGATTATGATAGCCAATGCTGAGATCACCATTTGCATGACAGTTGAGCCAATAAAGATGTTCACAATTGAAGCAATCACAATGGCAATCAGGCCCACAATCATGAACTTGCCCATGCTGTCTAGACTTCGTTTAGTAAAGTAGCCATAGCCACTCATGGTGCCAAACAGCACGGCCGCACCCATAAAGGCACTCACAATTGACCCCATGGTGAACACAGCAAATATGGTAGCCGTGCTGAGTCCCATCAAGGCAGCAAATGAGTATAGGAATAGCTTGAGTTGACCAGTATTAAAACGTTCACTGGCAAATGTCAAGGCCAAAATAGCTGCCAACGGTGCAAAGATCACAATCCATTTTAGTATGCCAGTAAAAAAGAACTGCAACAATTCAGGCGTGGTACCCACAAACCAGCTCACCAGCATGGATATGGCCACTGCCACGGTCATATGACCATAGACCCTGCCCATAGCACTATTGATTTCTTCTGCAGAGCGGTAGTCGTTGATGCCGCCCGTATAGGTTGTTCCAAACATGTTTATCTCCTTATAGATACTATATTATACATAATTCTAATACCACAGTCAACCAGCTCGAACAGAAGGTTGATATTCTACCAAAAAACCCTGCCACAGATCGCCCGTTCTAGCTGATAGTTTGGCAGCTGTTTGATCAGCCATGTCCTGTGCCAATCTTCGTTGACTAGGCAAAAAGCGTGAGCCTGTGAGATCTTGTGTTTTGACTGTTTGCCCTGTGACAGTGTTGCGGGCTTGAGGTAATAGATAAGTGGTCATTGAATGCTCCGTGATAGTGTATTTAAGCAATCTAGGGGAGGAAAGCCCAATTCCTAGAGCGCGAAGCGCACCGCGCAAAAAGCAAATTTAGAGTGAGTTAACACAGCAGTTAATTGTGCTATATACTGTATGCTGACCCTAATCTCAACCACTGGTGAATACAACTCAACTGTTGTGATCAAGGGCCCCGTGGGTGTGATTCGTATATGTGATTTGGTATGGTGTCCTGCAGATAGACAAGACTTGTTGGAGGTCTACTATTGGGAAAGCTGGGCAGTGCTCAACGGTGCGTACCACTGTTGCTTTTCAATCCCGGGTAAGGTGTCTTTGTTGAAACCATAGCAGCCAAGGTAGAGTGTGTGCTAACATCATTATGAGCCACATAGCAGGCATAGTCCAATCGTCACCGCAGTGTGGATTGGGAACAAGTAGACTGTATATGAACCCTAGAAAGAACAAGGGCGCTGGTGCAAGACTGAGTAGAGTGTATAGGATTCGCATTGTGTATTTATAGTGGGCCCAAATGGGTCTACAGGGATAAAAAAATACAGCGCAAATTTTTTAGATCTGAGATTTAAACCGCGCCGCGGAGTATGCTCATTGTGATCTCAACTTCCGCTATACGATACACATTGTAGCACTCTCTGCGGATCTGCTTTTGGCTGGGTCGTGATCTACGGCCACCTGCAGATGAGTTTAATGGCTGTAGTTGTACACCATTTGAGGCAGGGTAGCATTTGATCACACGGGCCAGTATGAGTCTATTGTGTTCAGTGACTAGACAGTGGTCTCCAGGTAAGAGGTGAGCGCCGGCAATGTCCTTGTGGGTAAGTGAATGGTTCATAATTGCGTAGTATAGAAAAAGGGTCCTGCGGGATAAAAAATTGGCTGCGTAAAAAATTAGGGTGGAGTACTTTTCGTTTCAGGGTGGTGATTTGCTACCTACTGTTGTATAATAGCAACACTGTAGCGTACATACCTCCAACCCCTCACCACCGGCGTGACCTCCACCACCGGCGCCGCATCAGCCACCTCCACCGACCACCCCTCACCATCATCCTCTGATGACATCGAAGACAGAGTTCTGAAGGCGGTGAACCTCGTCGGCAGGCACATAGAAGTCAGTGCGGGGATCCCAGTACTCACCTGCGACTGCATCATAGTAAAGGACCTGTCCGTTAGGGTAGTGGAAAGGGCCTTCTAGTCCCTTACGTGCAGTATACTCTTGGTTGTGTTTAAACACTGCGTAACTCATACCAGCTCCTTTGCTTGGTTCTGTTGCTGTTTAACAGCGTCTTGCATGGCACGGATAAAGCCCTGCTGTTCACGCTTGCTCATTACAGCTAACATCTGTACAGCCATACTCTCTAGGTAGCCTGCGGCATAAGCGTGGTTACCATAGTTGTTATAGGCTACATCTGTGAACTTGCGCAGTGTCTGCTTGAACTCTACTTGTTGATCTGTGTGAAACATATGTGCTCCTGTGTTTGTATGTGTCTATTATAGCAAAGGATAGCCAAACTGTCAACCAATTTCAGTGTTGCAAAACTGCCACATCTTGAGTGCTTCACCTTTGAGACCCAGTAGGATGCCTTCATAGTCTCTGTATGAGCAACAGGCCCACGTACGACTTGGGCGATAGGTCCAGCTGTCGTAGTGGCGTTCAGTATTGTGTTGGGTCACAATGCGTTTCGCAGTGGCAGCCTTCTTGTAGTACTTCTCCATATGCCCTGTGCGCTCATCATAGACTACCCAACCCATTAGTCCACCCAGCTTTCTACCATTAGCACGGGCTTCTTCAAGACTCGTTTGACAAAGCTCTCTGGGTCATCGTCAGTGCGTACTAACATATAGCCCATACTCTCTACCAAGTCCGCACTACAGATCTGTAAGTCCAAACCTGCGGCCTCAAAGGCAATGTTCATCTTAGTAAGGGCATAACGGACGCCTGCGTCAAAGGCCTCGTACTCGCCGCTACCTACATCTTCAAAGTCAAACTCTGTTTCCATAAGGTGGGCGTACTCTTGTCCATCTGCTACGATGAACTTGCCGATCTTCTTCCAGTTGCTCTGCTTCTCACTGTCAAAGTGGTCACAGCATTCGTTAATGTCAAAACTGGCGAACTTGTCATAATTTACTTTAGTCATTTAGGTCGCTCCCTAGTGTGTGTAAGTGTTAATTATACAACTACTTTGGCAAGTTGTCAACCTGGGTTAGCTTAGGCAGAGTCTCTAAACTCTCTACGTATCCTTTAGTTACAACCCTTTTTGCATTTCTGCTGGGTTCTTACATTTGAGGATCGCCTTGCTTCTGTCTATGTATCTATTATAGCGTCATTAGTCCACGCCGTCAACCACTAGGATTGCAATACCCATAATGATTACAGGGATAAACACTATAACTAGATTGATGTATGCTTGATCGATTACCATGCCAACTCCTTTGCGGGGTAACGGATTGCGCCTTCGTACTCCAGTTGGCTCTTCTCAAACTCAGTGAGGTCCTTGTCGCCTACGATCTCCCAACCAATGATAGTCTCGCGGAAGGCTTGGTTGTCCTGCTCAATCTGACCACGCAGAGCCATCACAGTGTCTGTGACCTTGTTGACATTGATCTTCTTGACCACGTAGTCTGAACCGCCCTTGGCTTTCCAGTACTGTGGGCACTCACCAACGCCGTCCCAATCATGGGCACCGTAGTTCTCGTAAACCTGGGTGGTGATCAGTAGTTTAGCCATCTGTGTCGCTCCTTGTTGCTGTGTGTATGTGTCTATTATAGCAGGGTTCTTAGATCTTGTCAACCAAAGTGTGTCAGTGTTTGGCCGAATTCAACCCCATCATCCTGCTCGTCGGGCCACTCATCGCCACCAGTGTCCCGCCTCCACTGCTCGTACTCTGCGGCATCTTCCTGCTCGCGCTTACGAACCATAGCATAGGCCTCTGTGTAAGCAACACCCTTGGCCATCAAGTCCACCATCTGTCCTTCGAATTCTTCGTTGCTGTAGAACATAGTGTGCTCCTTGTTGCTGTCCATGTGTGTATTATAGCAAAGATTGGCTAGACTGTCAACCGTTTCATGATGATCGCTTTCAGCTCAGCGATTTCTTTCTCCAACTGTGCCAACTTGCTCTTGCCGTCCATCGCGGAGTTCTTGAACATCCGCACAACCTGAGCCTGCCCAGCCTTGAGCACCAGGGCATCCAAGAGTTGATCTGTAGTCATCTTGCTGCCTTTTGCGTTGTCCATGTGTGTATTATACTGCCTTTTGGGCAGAGTGTCAACCGTTCATCTTGGCACGTAGCAGGTCGTTTAGAGTGGGCTGATGTTCTCCTGGAACCGCCACACCCTCTACGAACAGGTCCACGCTCTCGCTGTAGTAGCCGTTGCTCTCGCCCAACCAACGCACATCCACATAGCCCTTGCGGGTAGCGAACTTGTAGAAGGTCCAAGTCACGCTCTCGTGATACTCTTCTTCAAAGTCCACAGGAGTCTCGCCTTGCACTTGTTCTGCCAGGAGCAAAGGCTCACCAACCAAGTCCTGGAGGTCACCCACGATGTCGTTGATGTCCACTGACTCGCAACAATCTTGCTGGTGAGCAAACATGAAACGTTCACCCTGTGCGGTTTCGAAAGTCATCTCACCGCCGCCAACGGAGCCTGTAACCTGCACAAAAGTCTTGCCCACCATCTGTGCCATGCCTCGTTGTGTGTCTACCATGTTGTTGTAATCCATTTTTCGTCTCCTAGTGTGTTTGTGTCTATGTGTTAATTATACAATCATTTGGCTAATCAGTCAACCATTCCGTATTGACTACGACGATCAATACCTTCATGTGGGCAGTAGATCTCGCTGAGATTCCAGCATTGAGCAAACTCAGCCTCACGACCTGGGATATCGGCTGTGGTGTAGAATTCAGCTGACATGAGCCTGGTAAAGATCTGCATGGGTGCATCCAGTTCAAAGATGCAGTGGAAATCGTGCTTCTCTAACATCTCTTCAACCAGTTCGTATGTGATGTAAAAGGGCTGGAGTTTCATCACGGGCTCTTTAGATTTTTGTCAGGATCCAAACCTTGACCGCAAAGATGATTGCCACTACTAGAACTGTTACTATAATTTGTGTGTCTGTCATTTTGGGTTCCTTTTGTGTCTGTATGTATCTATTATACGGTCATTAGCCCAAACTGTCAACCAATTCTTCTACAAGAATATAGGCCAGCATTAACCAGCAGGGTGTCAGCATGATCGCCAGGTTGATGACTGCTTGGTCGATCATACCTGTGCCTCCAGCCACAGTACACGAGCCAATCGCTGGTCGATGTCTTTGAACACGTTGAAGAAAGCAGCCTTCACAATGTCTTCACGTTGAGTAGCCAGCTGGCTCTTGAGCAGTTGGATAATGGCCTGTTGTGCTTGATCTGTCTTCATCGTTCGCTCCTTGTTGCTGTCTATGTGTCTATTATAGCGCCAAGCCACCACGCTGTCAACCAAATGACCGTTGCGTTTTTACAACTCTATTGCTCTACGGAATATGATTTCCTGCCGGGCAAAGGCCTGGATTTCCCAGGGCTGATCAAGGTAAGGATGGTTGGTCTTGTAGAGCTTGCCCTTCCAGGTTCGACCTCGGGCTGTGGGCTTGAGAATGCCTTTGGCAAACTGCGCCACGTGAGTCAACTCGTGTGCCAGTGTGACTCCTAGGTCCACCCAATTGCGAGTGGGCTTGAGCACAACCAACACGGTGTCAATGCCCGGCAAAGGCACTGTCTGTCCTGTGTGTTCAATGTCTCTGTCCACTATGATGTGTAGGAACTGTCTACTGCGAGTCAAAGCCAACTGACTCAGCATGGAGGGCAATAGACCCTCGATGTACTGCTTGGTCTTGCCAGTGGCATCAATGTGATACTGCATCACAGACTGGCCACAGTACTAAGAGCCACCATGCCCCAGATGGCTGCCAGCTGAGCAATGCCAAAGTAGAACAAGGACCATATCACAGTGCAGAATCCAATCAGCTTTAGCATATCGCGCTCCTAGTGTGTCTAAGTGTTAATTATACAACCGATTTTCAATGTTGTCAACCAGTTTGGCTTCTAGTCGATCAGCGTTCTGTGTCAGGATCCAAGCCATGGTCTTGAGGATCTTGATGGTGTTGACTTCAGTGCTGTCACCTGACTCTAGGACCTCGACAGCTGTTTTGATGTAGTCCAGTTGAGTGATCATCTGGGTCAATCAGTAGCCGGGAACCATACGGCACACTGTGCGGTGACCGTGAAAGCGACCGTAGACATCACGCTCTTGAAAGGTATAGCACTGCTCTTTCATAGGCTGTGGTTGATAGATCACAGGAGGAGCCTGTACAATGATTTGGGGCTGTGGAATGTACACAGGATACTGTTGAGTAGGATACTGCTGAGGCTGTCCAGTAGGATACTGTTGAGGCTGACCTTGTTGAACAGGAGGATAGCCGTTCTGTTGAGGTTGGCTAAAGGCTCTCTGTGCTATGGCGCCAACAATCAGGCCTGCCAGGGCTCCTTGCTCGCGATCGCCCCAGGCCTGTGCTGAGCCGATAGAACTGACTGTGATCATGATTGCTAATACAAACTTCTTCATTGCGTTCTCCTTACTGTGTTTACAGTGTAACATTATCTCCCAAAGATGTCAACCAAAGCCCTTTGGGCTAGGTCAGTTTCTTGGTAGTCATCCAAACCAGCGGCTATCAACAGCTCTTTCACCAGCACCGCATCTTGACGATAGGATGGCGGCATATTCCTAACCAACCTATCAACATCTTCAAGACTGTTGCATTTCCACAACATTTCAGCGATCTGCATCTGTTGCTGACTTAAACCTTCTAGTGTAATCATATAACGCCTTTGGTGCTGGTTTGGTTTACAAATATCAACTGATGGCCTTGACAAGACCCAAAATACCTATGGCCAACGAAACCACGTTGACCATCAGCTGTGGCCGATTGCCCACTCGCAGAGCCCACAGCATGAACATCACAGTTCCTATGGCAAACACGATGATGTTCCACGGATACATTACTGGACCCATGGCGTTGAAGGCATGCCCCAGCACAATGGCCACGGCGCCTGTCCATTGCAAGAAGTTGTCTATTTGTGTTTGTGTCATGTGTTTATTATAGCACCATTCTGACACACCGTCAACCAAAGACCCTTTAGTTGGTAGGGTTGGGTTTTAGATATTGCGCACCGTGTTCTTCACTCACTATGATCTTGAAATCCTTGTGGAACCTTGTGGCCAAACAGTTGATGATGTCATCTCTGTTAGCACCTTGGCAAAGGAACTCCATGTTATCCAATCGATAGACATAGAGTTGGTTGTCCACACACTCAACCCGAACTTCTACACCAGGCAGAACCTCTTCGGAGCCAGGCAGATCAGACTGAAGTTTGGTTATGGCTTTTCTAAGATCAGATTCAGTAACTCCCACGGTCTTGAGTAGGTCTGTGGTCAATGTGGTATGAAATCGATCGTTGATTTTCCAACCCACAAAGACTCCTACCAGGCAGCCAATCAAAAAGGCCAGTGTATCAAATTCCATACTCTCGACCTAGTTTAGACTTGACATTGAATTCTCGTTCAATGTAGTATTGAATAAGACTGTTCTTGATCATAGAGATCAAGTCCCCGCCGCAGTCTTCTGGCACTATGAACCTCACTGGACATCGACCCCAACTACGAGTCTCCAGGAAGTTGGCATAGAAACGTCTATGATTTTTGTTAAAAGCGTCGAAAGCCACCAAGGGCCTTGAATAGTATTCTAGTCTGCTCATATGTTTATTTACGCAAATTCTTGTTCGTCAGCAACCACTGTAAGCATATTGGCCGGCACTCTCCACAAGCCTGATACTGTTTTAACAGTCACAAACTTGATGGCGATCTTGACCACAACACCTGTGACGTTGCGGCCTAGTTTGGTGCTGTTGAAGTTGACATTGTCCCCAATACGCAGAGTTCGTTTGGTCTGCTCTGTAAGTCTAGCACGAGCGAACTTGACAGCGTCGATCATGCTGGAGAGTTGATCATTGGTCCAGCCACCTTGCAGGATCGCTGTGTTGATTTGGGTGATGTTCATCTCGGCTCCTAAATGTGTTAGTGTAAATGTATTATAGCAGGATTTTGGTTGGCTGTCAACCGCCGTTGGGCAGCGGGGCCAGTGTGGTCATTCGCTTTCGCAGAGGCCGTCCCGCTCCATAAGGCACTCTAGGGCATCTGCAACCCTGTCACTCTCTGAGGAGTAGAATGTGAACTCGCCCAATGTGGTACGACCCTCACCTTCCTTAATATATTCGAAGCCACCGTAGTAGTCCAAGCGTGAGCCTGTGTATGCTACAATAGTATCTTCATCTACGAACAGCTTGCCGCAACGGTCATCCAAGCCCAAACGGCTTGCTGGCTCTTTGCGCATGCCTTGTACATAACGGCTAACCATATCGTTGACTTCGTCTAACAGGTCTGCTGCTGAGTTGAATTCTTGCATTGCTCGCTCCTTGTTGTTTAGTGTATGTGTACATTATAGCGCACTTTGTCCAAAATGTCAAGTACGCTATAAAAAGCCCCTACGGGCTGTAGGGTTAACGGCAAGCAAACATATTAGTATTAATTAACTTATTATCTTCAATATACTGTAATACAGTATAAAAATGCTCGCGCGGGCAAGTATCTTGTCGCATAATATTATCGTGTAGTACTTCCGCATCTAATGTCGTATTAAACACACATAATGCACTAACATTATGTGCAATATCGTCCGCATACATTTTATACGTATTAATATCATTTTCGTCATCAATATATGCTAATGTGCTAATTAGGGGCAGCATTAACTTATTAATTGCTAGAGCGTGTGTGTTGCTTAATTTACGCATTGTGTTTCCTTTGTTGTTAAGTGTTAATTATAGCGCACTTTGTCCAAAATGTCAACCAAAATAAAAAGACCCTACTAACACTAGGGTCTTTAGCTTAGTCTACGTAATATTCTACAGTTTGTGTTAGTGTGCTAAGTGCACCTTCTACTTCCGCAAAACAACTTAGCTGTGCAAGTTGCTCGCCGTCTAGTGTTGCCTCTAACAGCATTTCCTCTACTTCCGCTAGCTTTGCAAGTATTGCGTCTCTCATAGTTTGCTCCTTAAGCTGTTGCAGTTTGCATAATGTTGCGTATCTCGTCCGCTAAGTCGTAAGCGTCGTAGCTTGCACGTCCCTCGTCTTGCATGCCCCATTCGCTAGTAGTAATGTCGCTAGCACTAGCAAAGCCCGCATTTGTAATAATCTCTTGCAAACGTTCTGTAAAAGCGCCGTCCCAATAAAAGTGTCCCATTGCTACAGTAACTTCGTCGTCGCTGTGCAAGTTGCGCAACAGCAACGTTCCCATTGTCTGCGCTGTCTCATCGTTTTGCAAAGTGCTAATGTCGTAGCTAACAGCTAAGTCCCCACTGCCCTCGTCAGCGTCTTTTGCAATAAACATGTCAATGCTCTCTACAGTATAGTTGCCGCATTTTTCGTTTACGTTAATGCACAAGTTGTAACCGTCTTCGTCTTCTGTAATGTACTGTTTTGCGTTTTGCATAGTATTCGCTCCTAATGCTGTTTAAAAATGTATTATAGCACACCTTGTCCAAAATGTCAAGTGTGTGCGCATAACCCTATGCGCTGTAGTGTTATGCTGTAATTTCTTCGTCTAGCGCACAAGCTAACGCATTAAATGCGTTTTGTATTGTCTCGTGTTCGTCTAGCTCTGCTTCTTCTAGCACTGTTTGTAACTGTAACATTAAACTGTCTAATTTGCTTTTAGTATTTTGCATTGTGTTTCCTTTGTTGCTATGTTGTTATTATAGCGCACTTTGTCCAAAATGTCAAGTGCGCTATGTATAACCCTACAGTTTAGTCAACAAATACAATTTGTGTAGTACGCAAGTTTTGTTGTGCAAAAGCCACAGTGCGTTGCACCTCGTTTTGCAAATCTTCTGCAAGTAAGTCCCCACTAACATAGTTGCATTTAGCTTGCACAGGAAACTTATATTTGTAGTTAGTGCCTACTAACTCTTTGTGTACGTTAAAAGCAATTTGCACTTTGTATGCGTTAATTTTTTTGTTGTAAACTAGCTTTGCGTATGCTATGCAATTTGTAAACATTGTGTGTCCTTGTGTGTGTAAGTTGTTATTATAACGCACAAAGCCCAAAATGTCAACCAAAAAAAGAGACCCTAGTGTTAGTAGGGTCTCTGTCAAGGTTCTTAGCCGGGAGCGAATCGGTTCAGAACGGTGCGTCTTCTGATTCAGAAGTCGCTGTGGCCGTGACCTTAGTAGGGGCCTTGACCTTGACCGTCTTAGTACTTGACGGATTCTTTTTCTCTGCATAGGCAATAGCAGCTTCAACAGCGGCATTGCCTTGACCGAAGCCAGTGCTCTTCAAGAACTGAACGATCTCAGCCTTGGTCATCTCTGTGGGCAGTTCAACCAGGTCAATGTCAGTGTGACCATTCTTCTGGAGGATCTTGGTGCGCATCATATCGTTAGCGAATCGGATCTTGGTGTCGCCACCAAACGTTGAAGCACCTGCGACTGCGAATTTTTTATCTGTAGCCATTTTAAATATCTCTTTCTGTGTGTGTTAAAAATTAGCTGTGTTAGCAGCGTGTTACTAGTATAACGCCAATTTGGTTTGGCGTCAACCATTCATTTTACCAAATTAACTTGAATTGTCACGCTCTCCTTTTCATCTAGGGCCGCAATGAACTCGTCATCATAAACCAGCTCTTGCATGTTGAGGTGTATCATTTCTTCCGCCCTACTCAGATCCGGCTCGCCGGTTGATGCACATTCAACAGTGAACACGAAAGTGTATAGTCTACTCATTGCCATCTATCCTTTGCCAAAGTGAAATTAACCAAAGCCGAATCACGGAAGAACACATTGCCGTCCGCATCCCAGGCCCAATCAGGCACTGCCTGTCCATGCTTCTTTATGGCCCAGGCTTCGTGGATAAAACAGCCCGGACCATTCATCTGCGTCATATAGCATCGCATCTCATAGAAGGACATAAGCCCTTTGGCACGAGCTTCTTCACCCTGCCAATAACCACCATTGGTTCTGTGCGTCCAAGTGCCGTGGCCACTGTAGCGTCGATCCAGTTTGATTACTTTCATAAGGCAATCAAAGCCTTCTTCTCGGCTCCGTCCTTGATCCATTCTGTGAGTTCTTCTTCCTCGTTCTCTGCTTCGTATTCAGCCATTGACTCAGAGATGCCAAACATATCGTCCAACTCATCACCGACAGCGGCTCGCACAGTCTGACTGTTCTCACCACTGAATTCGTAGTAGTCATCACAACCATCTTCCCACTTGCCTACAAAGCCCATGCCGGGTTCGTAGTAGTAAAGGGTGACGTCGAAGCCCTGTTCAGCCAAAGCCTCGCAGATTTGAGTAGGTGGGCTCCAGGCTGATTCAAAGGATGCAGAGAAGCTCAAGCCATCATCTTCGATCTCTGCAACATCACCGTTGCCGCCGATCTCCCACTTGGTGCCCCAATTGGCCACATTGAAGTCATACCAGTTGGCATAACCATACTTCTCTAGGTTGGCCTTGCTCTTGGCTTCTAGTTCGGCCTGCTCTACAGGATCGCCTAAGAAGCCTGATGTGATGTTGAGTTCTTCTGGCATAGGCACTACCGTGCCGCAGAACTCACCTGCGTCGAATGCATCGGCCAATCGCTTGATTGCCACAGGGTCGGTGCCACGCACCGTGATATGATTTGAACACCAATTAGGCATTTGACATCTCCTTGAAAGTTGAAATTACTCGATGAACGGCAAGATTGTTCCGGCCACCAATATGCCAGCGATACAAGCCCATTGGGGTTTCGTATTCTTTCCAATCGTAGATTGTGGCCACTGTGCCGTCTTCGAATGACAAGCACCACTCAACTGTGGTCTTGTCGCCGCCACCTTCTGGCTCGCCAAATACTTCAACCAATTGATGGTAGTATGCTTCGACATAGCCCTGTAGGCTAGTGCCGTTTGCCTCTGTCCAATCTGTCTGTGTAAACTTCATTTCATGCTCCTTTGTTGTCTAAGTGTCTCTAGTATAGCACCGGTCGTCCAAACTGTCAACCAATTTGGCATAGAGGCTCCTTAGATCTCCGTTTCGTATTCGTAGAATGTAACTGTAGGGTCAAACTTCTTGAGCTGACGAGCCGCAGTCATCAACTCTTTGTATCGACGGTTAACCTCTGTGCGGCTCAGTTCGCCATCGCAAGTCAAGTTCTCTGGACTCAAGGCTGAGTCAATCATGTCTGCCACAGCCTGACGGTCCTTGGCACTGTTGAGACTATACTGGGGACCCTTGAAGAATGAGTTCCAGTGATTCTTGTCTTTCAAGAATTTTTCTAATGCTTTCATCTCGCGCTCCTTGTTTGTGTGTCTAAGTGTTAATTATACTGCCAAACGCCCAAAGTGTCAACCAACCCTGTTGTCAGTAGGGTCTTTGCTTTTAAGGAAGTCCACCAGCTCGTCGCTGACTGACTCAAACTCATAGCCGCGATCGTGCCAGTCTACCCACTCGCCTTGCTCAACTTCACAGTTGCCTTCTTGAACCATCTCCAAGGCACTCTCTTCTGAAAGGGCTTTGACAGTAAAGATTTCTTCAACTATACTGCGTCTAGTGAATACATAGGTACGCATCACAGGCCCTTTACCAGGCGCTCACACATATTCAGCCACGTGTTTGCAGGTACCCCGGAAAGTGTAGCCGGGACAGGTACAGGTTTTTGCGTCTGGATCGACGGTGTATTCTTTGCCATTGGAGCCTTTTACTTTAATTAGATTACTTTGTGTCTTGACCTTAAACGGATTAGGAGTTACAGTTGCAAACTTCCTGCCTCGCTTGTCAAACCCTTTGATAGGATTCTTAAAATAGAATGGTTCTGATTCTCCACTCTTTATATATGATACTAGGTTGTTACCGTCTAGTAGGTATATGTGCGGGGGGAACTGCCCCCCGGTTGTTTCACGGAGGGCTTCCATCAATCCAACCTGCTGCCTGCGTAGACCCGGTCCAAGCCCAACTTGTCTTTCAACACTTGGGCGTAGGCTTCTGCACCTGCTTCCAGAATGCTGATCGATTGCGTAGGAAAGCCACTGGGGTTCCACAGTTGGAGACTGCCTGTGTAGGATTTGCGGAAGCCAGCGGCAGCCAACCACTTGCCCAACTTGCTGTTAGAACGGACACCGTAGACGTCGACCCAGGCAAAGCCACAGGCATCACGATCGCCATGCTTGGCGTGGAATGCCTTAGCGGCTGTGCGAGCCTGGATGCCTGCTTCGTTGGTAGCGTCTTGTACCAACTGCTCTGTGATCACTGTTGCGACTGCTTGCATATCTAGCTCCTTGTGTGTTTGTGTAAGTCTTAATTATACGGCCTTTTGGCTATTCCGTCAACCAAAGTCAAAAGAAACCCTAGAAGTTCTAGGGTCTTTGTACACGTATAGCAGCGGGGCCTGTGGCTAAAAAGCCACATCGCCCGGCACTCCAATCAGGCCGCTTCTTTCTCGTAGATCACAGTCTGACCAAAGGGTGCTTCTGCTTCTGTATTGCCTTTGACAATAAAGATAGTGTCGCAATAGTCCTCATCACCCCAACTGCCGAATGGGTAGCCGTCTGTAAACATGATTAACTTCTTGGGCTGGATACCATTGTCTTTCATAAACTCCCAGTTGACAGCGAAGTCAGTACCACCGCCACCCTGGGGTTCGTAGTCCAGCAAGTCTTCGCTATTGTCGTGGCTGATCTCTTTGTGATTATAGATCTCAGTATCAAAACACCAAAGGTTGACTTTGAAGTCTTCGTATTGATCCATAATGCCTTTGACTTCTGAAAGGAATACAGTTGCATCCTCTTCACCAATTGAACCCGACATATCAATACAAATGACCACGTCAATGGTAGTAGCCTCTTTCATTCCTGGGAGGATAGCACCACTATGCCAGCTCTTACGGTTAGGACGGCTAAAGGAGTAGTCGTTGCGGATAATGCTTTGAATCTCTTGACGCACAAGGTCACGCCAGTTAATCTTGGGCTCAGTTATATCTTTGATCAAGCGTTGGATACCTGCAGGAGTCTTGCCTGCACCAGCGGCCGCGGCACTTTGGATCATGGCTTCTTTGATCTCGTCACGGATCTTTTGAGCTTCTTCTTTGCTCATTGTAGGCTTACCCTTGCCCTTGCCTTCGCCGTCTTGTTCACCACCCTCGCCTGGGCCGTCTTCGTTAATGTGCTCGTCAAGCAGGTCACCCAATTGCTTCAACAACTGGTCCATAGGAATCTTTTCTGCTTTTTCGTAGAGCTCGTCGTAGATCTCTTCCCAGGCCATACCACGGTATTTGGCATCGTAGCAGATCTTAACTTCAGTGATCTTCTCGCCAATACGCTCGTCAACAAGGATTTGATTGACAGCGAAGTCTTGTGCAATGTTAGACAGCATGCGATCACGGCTGCCAACACGACCAAAGTGATCAAAGACGCAATGGCAAATCTCGTGTCCGAACAGGAACTCTAGTTTCTTGACGCTGAGCTTCTCAATGAACTTCTTATTGTAATAGAAGTTTCGACCGTTAGTTGCCGCAGTCGGACACCACTCAGATGCATCGATCAATTGCATACGAGTTGCCATATTGCCGAAGAAAGGTGCTTTGAGCAACAGTCCTACTCGGGCTGTGGTTAGTTTATCGATAATTGGGTCCATGTGTCGCTCTCCTTAGTATGTGTATATTATAGCATCTATTTATACACCTGTCAACCAAAAAAGGTGGGCGGGCAAGCCCTGAGAAGCCTCCCGCCCTTGCAATGGTCGAGGTCTTAATTCTCCATTGCACTCAAAACATACTTACCGAACCGCTTGTGGAACTCGTCAAAGCTCTTCATCTTTGTTGCATCCAATGGCAGATTGTAGTTTGTCAATCCTGTCTTGGCGCCCATCACTACCAACTCTGTTGGGAAATTATCCATCATATAGCGGAAGAAGTTGTCTGCCTGCGAGTCAAAAGTCTTAGACTTCTTCTCTGCTTGATCCTTTAACTCATAGCACAGGCTCACAGTCAACGAATACATGGCACTCACTTCCTTAATCTGCAGGTCCTTGACCTTACCGCTGAGGATGTCTTCTGCCTTAGGCAAGCGTCCTGCAATCTTGCGGTGAGCCATAAACTTCACAGCCAAGCCATCACCAACGGCACCCGCAACCAAATTGTGCAAGGTGTCAATGTCGCAGTCGTCGTCTTTGAGCAGGTCGCTTACAAACACCCACGAGCGTGGAGTAGCAAAGGCCTTGCTGGGCGACTTGGGATCAAAGTCGTACAGGTCTTGCTTGGCAAAGCCCACATAACCAACGACCTCAGGATGCACGGCATTCATCACAGCCCACTCTTGAAAGTCATCAAAGTCGATCTTCATTTCCAAGTGAATGAAACGGTTAGCCAGTGGAGCAGGCATACGATATGTCACGCCACGGTCACCTTCACGGTTGCCAGCTGCCACAATGTCAACGCCCTTAGGCAAAGTGTAGGTACCAACCTTACGGTTAAGAATAAGTTGGTAGGCTGCGGCCTGTACTGCCGGAGGAGCGGAGTTCAGCTCGTCCAAGAAGATAACGGCAGTGGACTCTGGGTCCGTAGGTAACTCCGCAGGGGGAGCCCAAACCATCGCGCCTTTTTCAGCATTGTAATAAGGGATACCTTTGATGTCCGTAGGTTCCCACAGGGCCAGTCGAACGTCAATGACCTCACGATCTGCGTCCTCGCCAATCTGCTTGACGATGTCGCTTTTACCAATTCCTGGGGGACCCCACAGGAACACAGGGCGGCGAGTTTGAATCGCCTTACGAATGGAACGCTTTGCGGCCTTAGGACCAACTTGGCGAACGCTAATATCTGTGGACTTTGCCATTTTAAGACCTCTTTAAGTTGTTTCTCAGTTTTAATAGTATAACACCAACTCAGCTCAGTGTCAACCAATTCTCTTTACAAAGTTTAATTGTGTTGTATTGTCGCCACGCACACTTTTAATCTTTGCTTTAATAGACACTCTACTTCCTGTGTCCATGTTAGTATTATACCAGAAATCAACAAAGCTGTCAACCAGTTTAGCTGTGATTCTAAATTTATTGTATTCTTGTGAGTAGTAGCTCTTAACGATCTCGATCTCGCCCTGGATCTTGTCACCTACAGCACCAGTCAGTTGAGTGCTCGCACGGACTTCACGGGCCAGCTCGTTGCGGCTTTGATCACGGATCATCACAGAGGGCAAGCAGGATATGATGGCAAACTCCAAGAGGTTACGACCGGTGAACTCATCCATCTGTGCGATCTTCAAGGCTTGACGCTCGAAGTCGTTGATCTTGCCTGAGATCTGCTTGAGCAAGAAGCCGTTGAAGTAGTGACGGATCTCACGACCCTTCTCGATATCGGCCTCAGTGGCCACTGTGAAGTTATTGGTCCGAAGCCATTGTTTGACCATCAGCTTGTTGGCATCTTTGACCAGCACCATAGGACCTGTTAGGTCGTTGTCGGGTTGAGTCCATACAGGCTCTTTGAAGTAGCCCCCGTTGATACGATCTGCTGCTACCGCTAATCCCCAAACTTGATCTGCTGTAAACATTGTGTTCTCCGTTTAGTTGCTGTATGTGTCTATTATATAGCCTTTTAGCCAAACAGTCAACCAGGCTGAAGTGCCGGTCAAGAGAAAGGAGTGTTGTTTTTACACAACACTCCCAAAGACGCCCCGGGAGCGAATCGGCTTGTCTTTGAAACTGCTTTAGAGCGTGATGCCCATTGCTTGAGCCTTGTAGCCTAGAGCAACGATCTCACGTGATGGCTTGCCCATTGCGTACTCGGTAACAGTCACGCCGTTACCTGCCTTGCGGGTGTTGCTGTATACAGCATAACCGTTCTGCTTGATGCGGCTAACTTCTGCGCTCAAGTTGCCGACGCCCAAGTCGTGCTTGGCTTTGCTTGCTGTCAACGATTGACCGTTGTACAATGCTGTGAAGACCTTGAAAGTCTTGGTTTCTGGATTGAATCTTTTCATTTTTAAGTTTCCTTTGTTAGAGCTGTTTCTTAACAGCGTGTTACTAGTATAGTGTCTTGATTGGTTAAGAGCAATGATCAATGTTACCGTTTTACGGTTACGTTAGCTCGAAGGAAGGCTCCTAACAGAACCACGGCGGCCCAGGTCTCCAACGTGTACGCAATCATCAAGGCAGAACCAAACAACACATTCCAACTCCAAATGACTAGGAACGGCCCAATAGCCAACAGGAAGATGACTAGGGCAATGATTACAATAATTTTAAGCATTTATGATCTCCTCAACTTCCTCAATACGTTTAATCTCAGCCAACTCTTTCTCGATCTCACTGATCTTGCGTTTGTTGCCCTTGTTGGTGTTCTTCTTGTAGACCAGCCACACGTGATCTTCACAGTAGCTCTTGCCCGGGAACACCTTCTTACCACAGGAGTGGAACGGAGCCTCTGTCTGCTCCGAACCAATCCACTGGCACTCTGTAATAATTGCACTCATATTATGAACGCTTCATCACAGTAACTTCAGCCATTGCTTCCCAGTTGTCGGCAAATGCCTTGCGCAATTGTGCAACCTTCAGCACCGTACGCAGGCTCAGCTCGCGCAGTTTAGCCCTGTTGTTGGCAACAAAGTCCACAACATCAATCTTGGCCACATCGCTGAGCTCGTACTCGTCCAACATACCGTCTGCAACGATCTGCTTAATTCGCAACACCTTCTCACGGTCTGTGTCCATCTGCAGATCAATGTAGTGGCAACGGCTCTCAAGAGCGGCAAGGTGATCCTGTAGCTTCTTGCTTCGTACATTCTCAAACTTAATATTAGTGATAAAGATAGCACCAGCCTTGAACTCAAAGCGATCTGGGATACCTTCTGAACGCAAGATGCGGCTGTCAGTGTTCCAGCTGATGGTACGCTTCTTGGATGAATCCAAAGCTGCCTTCAAGATGTTCAAGCTCAAGTCGTCCAACAATACACTGTCGCAGTCATCAAACACGATGACATTCTTCTCGCTTGAGAACTCGTAGAGCTTGCTGTACAGGCCAATGGCACTCATAGCACCTTTCACAATCTCATAGCGTGGCTTGCGCTCGCCTAGCGTATTGAACAAGTCGTCCTTAGTCAGCACTTCTTCTACACCAAACGATTTGCCAACACCCGGAGGGCCTGTCACAATCATAGCACGTACATCGCCAGCCTTAACAGCCTTGGTCATATCTGTAAGTACTTGGAAGCGAGCACGAGTCTTCTCGATGAGCTCGTCATCTGTAATGTGCGCTACAGCACTATCTGCTATCTTTAACTGTACCAGGCTCTTGTCACCTACAGGAGCCTCGTCAATGTGCGACACCACACGATAGGAATTAATACCTGCCACCTTAACACGGATCTTCTTGTAGGGGTTGCGACCACCTTCAATTTCATCGCCTGCAAGGCAGGTAATGCATTCGCCGTCAAAGTCT
>Ga0209088_10000455_pt1 | contig 29156 bp, 43 predicted proteins | sample S_140625_EF_Meta_FD_187324 | JGI IMG/M metagenome (GOLD analysis project Ga0209088, IMG submission 187324) | Freshwater microbial communities from Lake Simoncouche, Canada to study carbon cycling - S_140625_EF_MetaG (SPAdes) (version 2) | ecosystem: Environmental > Aquatic > Freshwater > Lake ... | reverse complement strand
CTAGAATTCCCGAATAAGGATAGAAAATGACTCAGCCGATTGACATTATCACCAGAGCCATGAAGGACATTGGCGCTGTTGCCGCAGGTGAAGTGCCTACGGCTGATGAGGCGCAAGATGCGCTTGATATGCTGAATGATATGTGCGCTCAGTGGTCGAATGAAAACATGATGGTTTTCTATCGGTCAGAGATCATATTTCAAACCACTCAGAACCAAGTTCAATACACCATTGGCCCAAGCGGTCAAATGGGTGCAACTTTTACAGGTTCAATTTCGGGAACGACTTTGACTGTGCCTGCTGATGGAGTAACAGCTGGTGGCATCAATATTGGTATGACTTTGAGTGGCGCAGGCATCACTGCTGGGACGCGCATAGTAGCCTTTAAAACGGGCGCTGGCGGCAATGTTAACGAGGGTGGCACATACACTGTCAGTCCAAGCCAAACGGCCTCAAGCACAACAATTACAGCCTACTATGAGCGTCCTTTGACGATTGAGTCAGGCTTTGTTCGTGTGGCAACCATGCAAGGCGGCTCAAACATTGCGGGTGGTTACTTAGACTATCCTTTGACAATTTTTAGCCTCGAAGAATACGAATCTATCGGCATCAAGCAATTGAATGGCCCTTGGGCTAAAGGCATTTACTATCAGCCTTCAGAGTTGTTGGGGACGATCTATGTTTACCCAAACCCTTCTCAGGGTGAGTTGCATCTGTTCACTCAGACAATCTTTAGAGAATTCCAAAGCCTGAATGACACCATCCAACTGCCCCAAGGCTATAACATGGCTTTGCGGTGGTGCTTGGCTGAAAGACTTTTGCCGATGTTTGGTAAGGTAAATCCAGTTCAGATCGGAATGATTAATGCCTATGCAGCTCAAGGCAAAGCAACAATCAAGCGCACCAATATGAAGCCAGTGCAAGTCGCACGATACCCTGACAGCCTGATGACGGGTCGGGCCAGAGATGCTGGGTTCATTATGGACGGAGGCTTCCGATAATGGCAGACTTTGGCTTTGTCGGCACTTCATACACTACCCCATCGATCTATCAAAACGATCAGGAGTGCATTAATTTCTTTGCTGAAATTGATCCTACCAAACAAGCTGGCGAACGTGGGATTGTGGCGCTGTACCCGACTCCAGGCTTACTGTTAAAAACTCAACTTGCTGCGGCTGAAGTTCGTGGACTTCACACTTTGTCGGGCGGACAGATTCTGATTGCTGTTTCAGGATCAAATGTGTACTCAGTCGATACAAGCATGGTGGCAACCTTAATCGGCACGTTGTTGAGCACTGCTGGACAAGTTTCAATTAGCGACAACATTACGACAAACAACGGTTTAACTGCTTACATTGTTGATGGTGCAAATCGTTACACATGGGTTGTGGCAACAAATACTTTTGCAGCATTACCCAGCACTGATGGCCCCTGGCAAGGGGCAAGCGTCACAGAACAAGTAGATAATTATTTTCTGTACAACGAGCCAGGAACGCAAAATTGGGCTTGTAGCGACCTTGGTACTGCGTCATCATCTTTGGCTCTTTATGGTTCGGCTGATGGCTACAGTGACCTTTTGGTCAGCTTAATTGTTAACAATAGGCAAGTTTATCTGTTGGGTGAAACAACCACCGAAGTCTGGACAGATGTTGGTAATGTTATTCAGGGAATTACAACCTTTCCATTTCAAAGAGTTCCTGGGACATCTTCCCAGAAAGGTCTTGGCGCACAATTTTCGGTGGCGCGGCTCGATGGAAGTTTTGTTTGCGTAACAAGAGACAATCGCGGTGATGGCACTATTGAAATGATGCAAGGCTACTCATGGGTACGTATTTCTACTCATGCGGTTGAGCAATCTTTGATTGACCAATATACAGGCGATGCAGTAGCTTACAGCTACCAGATTGAAGGCCATGAAATGTATGTCTGCACTTTCCCATCGGTGGGTGAGTATGGCCTGACATGGGTTTATGACCTGTCCACTAAGTCATGGCATAAATGGCTTTATTGGGATGCAGACAACGCTGTTTATAAACGCCATCGTTCAAACTGCGGTGCTTTTTTCAACAATATGTACATCGTGGGTGACTACGAAAACGGCAGGCTTTACAGCCTAGAGAACGAAGTTTATACAGACAATGGTGCAACCATCAGGCGTTTGCGTAGAGCGCCGCATTTGACCACTGACTTACAGCGACAGTATTTTGAGGAATTTCAAATCCAATTCCAACCTGGTGTTGGTTTGAATACTGGTCAAGGCGATGATCCGCAGGCGATGCTGAGATGGTCAAATGATGGCGGTTCTACATTTTCTAATGAACATTGGGTAAGCATTGGCAAGATTGGTCGATATTTGAACCGCGCTATTTGGAGACGGTTAGGATGGTCAAGGGATCGAATTTTTGAGGTAGTGCTTACCGACCCTATTAAAGCGGTCATTGTGTCTGCAAATCTAAAAGCAAGCGCAGGGGATAATTAATGGCTACGGCTCCAAATGCCAACATTATTATTCCGTATTCACCTTTTTTGGATGAGAACACGGGACGTCCTTCTCAGCCGTGGCTGCAATGGTTATTAAATCCATCGGTTATTTCTATAAATCTTGGCAGTGCGTTAGGTGTTACATCTGGAGGTACTGGCCTTACAACCATACCAACCAATGGTCAATTGCTAATTGGTAATGGTACTGGATACACGTTAAACACTTTAGGTTTTGGTGCTGGTATATCGGTTACAAATGGTTCAGGAACAATTAGCATTGCCAATACGGGTGTTTTAAGTTTTTCCGCTGGCACCACAGGGTTAACCCCAAGCGCCGCGACAACTGGTGTAGTTTCTTTGGCGGGGACTTTGATAGCCGTAAATGGCGGGACAGGGTTTTCTTCTTACGCTGTGGGCGACTTGCTTTATGCCGACACCACAACTACTTTAGCCAAATTGCCTGACGTTGCTACGGGTAACGCTTTAATTTCAGGCGGTGTCAGCACGGCCCCAACGTGGGGAAAGATTGGCTTAACGACTCATGTAAGCGGCATTTTGCCTATTGCCAACGGCGGCACTGGCGCAACAACTAAGGCGGCAGCGTTTAATGCCTTGTCGCCCATGTCCGCAGCGGGTGATGTAATCTATGGCGGCGTTAGTGGCGCAGGCACTGCATTGGCAATTGGTGCTGCTGGTCAAGTATTGACGGTCAACAGCGGTGCTACAGCACCACAATGGTCAACACCAACTACGGGAACTGTAACTAGCGTTTCGGCTTTAACACTTGGAACAAGCGGAACTGATCTTAGTTCAACGGTTGCAAATAGTACAACAACACCCGTAATTACTTTAAATGTACCAACAGCATCTGCCACTAATCGTGGTGTTTTAAGCTCTGCGGATTGGACCACATTTAACGGCAAACAGCCTGCGGGTTCTTATATAACCGCATCTAGCACAGATACACTAACAAACAAGCGCATTACGCCAAGAGTTGCTACAGTCACTTCTAGTGCAACTCCAACGATTAACACAGATAATGTGGATGTTTATGGTTTGACGGCACAAGCAGTAGACATCACATCGTTTACGACCAACCTTTCAGGCACTCCAACAAACGGGCAATTGTTGCGTATATATATTGTAGGTACGGCAGCCCGTGCAATCGCTTGGGGGTCTTCTTTTGAGGCATCAACTACTGCATTGCCAACTACTACCGTATTAACAAATAGGTTAGACGTTGGGTTTGTCTGGAATGCTGCAACTAGCAAATGGCGCTGTTTGGCGTATGCTTAAATATGACAACAATTACTTTAACAAATTCAAAAAAAGATGTAATTATGAATATTGCTAAACTTACATTTAGTTATAAATATAACAACACAAATAATGCAATATATAAAGCAAATGTAGGCGAGGGACTTTTAAGGCATGAGCATACATTTGCCCACACCACCGTGTGCGTTCAAGGTAAAATTATTGTTCGTAAAGAAAACAAAGAAATAATAATCAGCGAGGGTGAAAACCCGTTACTTCTTACTGAAAATGAATGGCATGAAATAGAAGCGCTTGAAGATAATACTATTTTTATAAACCAATTTCCATTTGGAATGAAGGAATAATTATGGCTATTCTTGCAGTTATTAACTCAACTACAAATGAATTAGTGTCCACAATCGTGGCAGAGTTAACTGATTATTGCCCTGACGGATGTTACTTTGTAGAACTTCCTCCAGACCATACATGGGTTAAAGGTGAAATTGTTTCTTACGCTAGTTTAAAACCTGAATCAACACCATTGCAGGTATTTTAATGCCAGTAATTGTTCTTACATCGGGTACGCAATGGCTTGTCCCGCCAGATTGCAGAACAGCAACAATTGAAGCTGTTGGCGCTGGCAGCTATAATGGCGGATCATATGCAAAATCTACCAATGTATCTTTTACTCCGGGATCATTTGTTAATATAAGTATTGCAGCAGGCGCAAGCGGTGGTAAAACTTGGTTGAATACTAGTTCAACTCCAAGGTATATGCCAAAATATATAACTTGGTCTGGCACTCAATTTGTTGCACTTGACAACACAAATAATATTATTACAAGTCCCGATGGTGTTACATGGACACAGAAGCCAGGGCTTACAAGCATTTTTAACACAGAGTATTTGTCTATTGCCGCCAATGGATCAAACATTGTTGTCTGTCCAGAAAGTAGCGCTTTTACCCAAGTTGCAATATCAAGCGGCACTAGCTGGTCCGCAGTTACATTACCAACTGGCGCTTATATTAAATATCCAGTGTGGTTTGTAAACGGTACTTTTATTGTTAGTAGCATTAACAATTCCGCTTTTCCGCCAACTATTTATCAATTTGCAAGCACCGACAACGGCGCATCTTGGACAACCACAAGTACAAGAGTTACTAGTTCTGCACCAAATCGTATTGAATACAATGCAAGCCCAGTAATTTACGAAAATTCTTTATACACAACTGTAGGCTCTTATATTCCAACTAGTGGACCAACACCATTTGGCGTAGGTTATTCTTCATCAGCAAGTGGAGCGCAAACTATTATTACACAGGCCACTTTAGGATTTACTGGTTATGTAGTAAGTGCTATTGCTTATGGCGCAGGTCTGTATGTTGTAGTCGGTGAAAATGGGCTTATATCCACAGCCCCAACTTTGACCTCCGCATGGACTCCAAGAACATCTGGTGTTACTGATGGTTTATCAAGTGTAATTTTTGATGGAACTAAATTTATTGTTGCTATTTCTGGTGGATTAACAGGTTCTAACTATTATCGAGTTTTAGTAAGCAGTGATGGCATTACTTGGACACTTTCCACAACAACATCACCAGTATCTGGACTTGTTCCCGCCAATTCACTATTTAATACTGGGTCTGGTATATATGCAATAGCGGGTATTTCAATTTCAAAAACCATTAATAGTGGGACCAGTTGGAGTCAAATATTTATTGGAGACGGTAGTCCTCTTTCTGTGAGCACCGGAGTTTCTGCTGCTGGCGGTGGTATTTCTCCATTAGTTCAATCCATAAATAGTATATATACATCTGGAGCCGGAAATTTTTACCAAGGCGGCACAGTAGGAGTTACCAGTATTGGTTGTTGTTTTGATGTTCAAGGTGGATTTGGCGGCGGCGCTGGACCCAATGGGCAAGGCGGCAATGGTGGAGATTACGGCGCTTACGGTGCTGGCGGTGGTGGAGCGGCTAACTATGGTGGGAATGGAGCTGTTGGCGGCGGCTACGTTGGCGGCTTCGGTGGCACAAGTCGAACAGGTTCTTTGGGCGGTGCAGGAGGTACTATTTCCACTCCCGGTGGTAGTGGAACAAATGGTTCTGGGGGCGGTGGCGGTGTAGCCACTTATTCTGCTGGTGGAGCAGGTAGCCTTGAAACTATTACTGCATGGACAGATTTTGCGGGGGCAACTTATGGAGTTGGCTCGGGTGGTGGAGGGCAAAATGGACCGGCAGGCGGCCCCGGAGGCGGGGGCACTGGCACTTTAGGCCAAGGCATAATTGTTATTACATATACGTCACAGCCATTATCAGGCACGTATACGCAAGTAGTTACATCAACCCAAAACATTTATGTCCCATCTGGTGTGACAAGTTTAGTTGCTAGAGCTATTGGCCCCGGATCACAAGGTGGTAGATACACGGGAGTTTTAGAAAACGGCGGTGGTGGCGGTGCATATGCAGAGTCAACTATAACAAGCCCAGCATCAGGTGCTGGATACGCCAATGTGCCAAGTGCAAGCGTTTGGGGTGCAACAGCGGACACTTGGTTTCGGGCATCGGGCAATACTGCCCCAACAACATCTGCAGAAGGAGCGCTTGCAAAAGGCGCATCTAACGGCACAGGTGGCGCTGCGTCACCGTCAAGCATTGGTAGCACAACATATGCTGGCGGCAACGGCGGCGCTTCAATCTTGCAAACCTCAACCACAAACAAGCAGCGTGGTGGCGGTGGTGGCGGTGCGGCTGGTCCTTCCGGTGTAGGCAGGAACGGCGGATCGGCTTCAACTGCTGCGGCAACTTCAGCAAACGGTGGTGGCGGTGGTGGTGGCGGCACAAATGCAGGAAGCTCAACCGTTGGCGGCACGCCTGTTATTACAACCACAACCGGAGGCGTGGGCGGCACTGGCCCAACAGGTACAGCAGGCGGGTCAGGCGGAACAACAACTGTTGTTGCTGGCGCTGGTTCAAACGGTTCTGGTGGTGGTGGTGGTTCTGCATCTACCTCCACAACAAACATTGCATTGCGACATGGCGCGGCGGGTAGCCAATTTAATGTTTCTACACCCATCGCATGGGTGTCTAATGGTATAAATTACGGCCCTGGTTCTGGCGGTGGTGGCGGTGGTATTGGTGTATCCACCACTTTGTTTGGTAATGGCGGTGCTGCGGGAGGTTATGGCGGGGGAGGCGGTGCTGCTTCTGGAACTACTGCTGCGGCTGGCGTTCGCGGATCAGGCACTGGAGGACTTGTTGTTCTTACTTACACTGTTGTTGGTGTTACAAACACCTCCAATTTTTTCTTAATGTTTTAAGGATATAAACATGGCACTCATCAAATCAATTGATACTGACTACGGCATTCCAGCTCAATACTGGATTTGACGGTGCACAGGACGCATAACGTGAACGATTTAAATTTGCCAACATTTGTATCCCGTGAGCAAGTTGAGCGATTGCAGGGTGAAATGGTAAAAATGCCACAGGTTGAATTGGCAACTGAGCATTGTTTTAGCCCGGGTATGTATATGAGAAAAGTCTTTCGTCCAGCTGGCACATTGATTGTGGGAAAAGTTCATAAAGAACCCCACTTTTTTTTATGTGCTAAAGGAGAGATAATTGCTTGGACAGAAAGCGGCATGAAACGGCTTCAGGCTGGAGACGTTGTGGAAAGCAGGCCAGGAACTAAGCGGGTGACGTTGGCTATGACGGATGCAATTGGCATCACCATACACAGAACTGACAAGATCGATCTTGATGAAATTGAAGCTGAGTTGATTGAGCCAAATACAACCGCACTTTTTGATGCCAATAATGACATTAAAAAATTAAGAATTGAAGGGGAATAATATGACTTGGATTGCATCTGCAATATCATTTTTAGGGCCAGTTGGAACTGCCGTTGCTGGTTCTGCTTTATTAGGCGCCTATGGCTCTAGTCAACAAGCAAGTGCCGCAAACCGTGGCGCACAAATGCAGGCTGATGCAGCTGCACGGGCTGCCGCACTCCAGGAAAAGCAATATGCTGATTTGCAACCTTACCGCGAATCAGGCCAGCTTGGATTAAATAAAATCCAAGATATGCTCCCTTACTTCACAAAAGAAGTAACGGCACAAGATTTGCGAAATATGCCAGGTTTTGAGTTTGGCTTAAACCAAGGCACAGGTGCAGCTGGTCAATCCATGAATGTTGGTGGCGGTGGGTCTAATGTAGATTTAGCAAGAACTAAATTTGCAACGGATTACGCCACTAACGTAGGTTTGCCTCAATACCTATCACAGCGAACTGGCATCTTTAACACGCTGGCAAGCATTGCGGGTATTGGTCAAAAAAGCCAAGAACAATCAGGCAACATTGCTTCTAACATTGGTCAGCTTGGCGTTGGTGGTGCTTCTGCTTTGGGCGCAGGTCAGATCGGTGCTGCTAATGCGATGGCGGGTGGATACGGACAAATTGGCAATGCTGCCACACTTGCCAGTTTACTAAGACCACAAACACAACCAGGTGCAGTAGGAAATTTTGTTGCGCCAACAGGCAATATGCCACCCGTTGATTATTCCCTTGGTGGCCTAAATCTAAAGACATAGGAATATCATGGCAGATTTTAATTTCAAACCAATTGGCACAGAAGTTCGGCCCGTTCAGGGTGCATCCCTTGGTGACATGATAAATGTTGCCCGTGGCGCACAGCAGTACCAGCAAGCGGCACAAGCCAACCCATTAGAACTTCAACGTCTTCAAGCGGAAACTAATGTTGCAACTGGAACTGAACGTCCAAGAATTACAAGTTCAGAACAAGCGGCTCAAACGGCTCAAGTTGGAACCCAATCTGCACAATTGGATTTTGCCAACAAGCAAGTCAATGCTGTTGCTGGTCGTTTAACAAGTCTGATTAACAATCCTTTGATCATCACAGCGGAGCAGAATCCTCAAGCCGTTGACTCTGCTAGATTGATGGATATTGTAAAAAAATATGGTGAAGAACAGGCGTCTTCTTTGGGAATTCCCAAAGATAAAGCCGAACAGTTGTTGCAACCGTATTTGGAGCAAACTAAAAACCCTGCGGCAATTCGTCAGTTCTTGAAAGACAAATTGTTAAGCACTTTAGATCAAGGATCACGCCTCACCGCAATGCAACCCACTGGTATTGGTATCAATACAGGTGCGGGTGGCTACACAGTTCAAACAGGTCAGTTTGGGCCATATGCGCCTGGTCAAGTCTTGCCTGGTACTACATTTGAGCAACAAATCCCACCAACACAACAAGTTGTTACCCCAACTGGCCAGACGCAACTTATTGGGCCAATGTCTCAGCGTGGCAACCAGCCTATGGTTACAGGTCTTGGCCCCGCTCAAACATCACTTTTGGGTGCTGGTGCTACAACCATGGCGACAGACTTGTCTGCAACTATTAAAGATGCAGCAGAAGCCCCAAGTCGTGTGGCTATCTTCCAGAATATCAAAAAGTTCGCTCCTGATTCTTTCACAGGTGTTGGTGGTCAGCGCAAAGAATTGGCTGCTGGTATTCTTAACGCAATTGGCATCCCTGCTTATGAGGCCGAAAAAGTTAGCACTGAAGAATTAGCAAAGAACTCTGCTTTGTTGGCTTTAGCGGGTGGAAATACAGATGCGGCAAGGGCATTGGCTGAAGTTGCAACCCCTAACAAGAAGTTAAACGAAAAAGCCATTCTTGCTATTGCTGATCAAATGATCGGCATTGAGAACATGAAGGTTGCCAAGGCTAATTATTTAACCCCTGCACAAAATGATGCAACGCAATATGGGCAGAGAAAGTTGCAGTTTGATCAGATTGCAGACCCTCGCATCTTCCAAGAAATGACTGCACAAGATGTAGCCAAATTAAAAACTTCTATGTCTGCGGCAGAACAGGCAGAATTGACCCGTAAGATTCGTTTGGCACGACAAATGGGGATCATTCGATAATGGCAACACTCGCTGAACTGTGGGAATCGGAAGCCCCTGCGCCAGTTAAAAGCGCCAAAGTTCCATCTCAAGATCAGGCCATGCGCGATCAAGGCCGAATGGATATTCTCCAAAAGGAAATGGCATCGGCACAAGAGAGACTTTTAAAAGGTGATGTAAGGGCGCAGGGCGACATCAATGCGCTTACCCGTGAGATGGGTGGCAAGGTTGCCCGTACAGCGCCTGCTGCCCCATCTGTTGCTCCATCTGTGGCCCCTACAAGTGGAACATTGGCTGACTTGTGGGAATCAACCCCTGCGGCTACAACCAAAGAACAAATTACAGAAGCAAAGCCAAAAGAAGAATCAAAAGTAAGAAGTCTAGTTGGTAGCATTTTGGGCCAAGGCTTAGAAATGCGTAAACAAGTTCCAGGCTTATTGGCATCTGCGGCTGATGTAGTTGCAAGCGCCCCTTCTGCTATTGCAAGCACTATTGGTTACGGAGCAGGTAGATTGTTTGGCCTATCCCCTGAAGAAGCCACAAAAGCCTCACAAAAGGTAGGCGGTGCACTTGCGGAGCCTGTTGGTCGTATGACAGGCTTATCGCAGACTGAGGGTTATCGTCAAGCCTTGCCAACTCAAATCATGGAATACATTGGCAAGAACATTGGTGAGGGCGCACAATCAATTTCGCAAAAATTTGGTGTTCCCGTTGCCGATGTTGAAAACGCAATAAATGCGGCTTTGATGGCGGGTGGTGCGGCTGTTCCTAAAGTTGTTAAAGGAATAAAATCTGCGGCTGCTGAACTTACGTCCACGCCAGCTGCTGCGCCTTCTGCTGCCCCATCTTCAACTATTGCCAAGCCTGGAATGGTCAGTGCTGGAGCAGCGGTCGTTCCTGATGCCACCACAATTAAGCAAGCCTTGTCTGTGGCAACTCCAGAATTGCAACAAGCAATTTCCTCAATCCCTGTTGAAAAAGTTAATTTGCCAACTTTGCAACGGCACATTGAAGCCGACACTTTGCCTGTTCCTATTCGCTTAACAGAAGGCCAAGCTACTGGTGATGTGATCAAGTTGTCTAATGAGCAAAATAGGCGCGGCAGAGATTCTGAATTGGCTCAACGATTTAATGAGCAAAATGGTCAGTTAGTTGAAAATCTTGGTTTGATTCGTGACAAAGCTGCCCCTGATGTTTATGGCACTAAAAAGATTGAAAACAGCCAAGGCATTATTGATGCGTACAAAGAAATCGATACCAATCTAAACAAAGGAATCAACTTAGATTACCAAGCCTTGCGTGACGCAGCTGGTGGTCAGTTTCCTGTTGATGCTCCTCAGTTGCTTAAGAACATAGAAACAAAACTTAAAAAAGAATTGTTGTCTAACGAAGCGCCAGCTGGTCAGTTTAAAGAACTCCAGCGTTTGGCTGACAGCAACGTTATGACCTTTGAGGATTACTTGTCTTTGAGGCGAAATCTTGGTGATGTGGCAAGGACAAATGCTGATGGCAGTATTCGCAAAGCCGCTGGTTACATGATTGAAGAATTGGAAAAGTTGCCACTTCAAAAAGAAGCCGCTGCGCTAAAGCCTTTGGCTGATAAAGCTAGAGCATCTGCCAAAGCAAGATTTCAAATGCTTGAAAAAGACCCCGCTATGAAAGCAGCGGTGGATGACTCTGTTCCCGCAGACAAGTTTATTGACAAGTTTGTGGTCAATGGCGTAAACAAAAACATCAATACGATGGTTGAAAATTTAGGCAAAGACTCTGCCGCACATCAGCACATGGCTGCTGGAACTGTTAACTGGCTTACAGACAAAGCGGGTATTGTTGATGGCAATGGCAACTTTAGCCAAGCTGGTTACAACAAAGCTTTAAAGAAATTGGATGACGTTCAAAACCTAAACGCCATCTTTAACCAAGAAGCTGCATCCCAACTTAAGACTTTGGGAAATGTTGCCCGTTATACGCAAGCACAGCCCCGTGGCGCGTTTGTAAATAACTCCAATACATTGGTAGGTTCATTAGCTGAAAAAGCGGCTAGAGGCGTTTCTATGGGCGTTGAAAAGGGTTTGAACGTGGCTGTTCCAGGTTTGCAACTCGGAACATCTGTGATTGAAATGAGAGCAAGACGAGCCGCAGAAGCTGAAACTCGTAAAGCTCTTGAAACTGGTGCTGGAACTCAGCAAACTGGCAAAAACAAAATTCAGGATTTAGGCAAATAATGGAAACCCAACAAATCATTAACGTTGCACTTGGTTTCGTTGCTTTCCTTGGCGGCTGGGTGCTTAACAATATTACCAAAGCCATTGAACGCTTAGATACGGATGTAAGGGCTATGCCTACCAGTTACGTTTCTAAAGACGATTACCGCCATGACATTTACGAAGTTAAAGAAATGCTTGGCAAGATTTTTGACAAACTTGACGCTAAAGTAGATAAGTAATGTTGGACCCCATAACAATCAGTGCTGCGTTTGCCCTTGCGAAAAGCACTATTGCCGGGGTCCAAGAAGCCATCCAGATGGGCAAAGACTTGCAGGAATGCTCTGGCGACCTGATAAAGTTCTTTGAGATGCGCGATACCGTGGCGCGAGCCGCTACGGAGGACAAGGGCAAGAAACGCTCAGACATGGGCCAAGCCCTTGACACTGTCATGCAGGCCAAGGCGCTCAGAGATGCCGAGAAGAAGCTTAAAGAGCAACTGATCTACTCTGGGCAGGGCGACGTGTGGGAGGCCATCCAAGCCGAATACAACATGATTGTGGCTACCCGCAAACGTGAAGAGCGAGAAGCTGAAGCCGCCGCCAAGAACAGACGTGAAAAAATGGCTGAGATGGTGGAAACGATATTTTATGGCTTGGCTGGTTGCATTGTTGGTGGCCTGATTTGCTGGGGCACTTTTGAATTTATTGTGTACAAAATGAAAGGTTGATATGAATGAATTACTTTCTCTCCTCAAGGGCGCTGCACCTACTCTGGCTACCATTGTTGCTGGTCCTTTGGGTGGTGCTGCTGTGTCTGCTATTGCTGGCAAATTTGGTGTTGCCGACAGCGTGGAAGCCGTAGCCAAAGCCATCGCTGGCGACCCACAGGCAGCGCAGAAACTGGCTGACTTAGAGCTGGAATACGCCAAGTTGGACGCCGCCGACCGTGACAGCGCACGCAAGCGCGAATCCGAAATTGCTATTAGTGCAACAGCGCCTTGGTACAGCAAAATGGTTACACCAACCCTTGCAATTGGCATGTTTGTGCTCTGGGGTGTGGTCAACATCATGCTGCTCAACAGCGCAATCCCTGACCCCATGCGCGAGATCGTTATCCGTATGCTCGGCTCACTTGATGCAGCAAACATGTTGATCTTGAGCTATTACTTTGGAAACTCACATAAGCACTAATTATGAACCTCTCTGAACATTTCACTTTCGAAGAACTTACTCATACGGACCACCGTGAACTTGATAACACGCCCAATGAATCAGAAACTGCAAACCTTAAACGCCTTGCTGCTTTCCTTGAGGAAGTTAAAACCGTCTTGGGCGGCAAACCGATTATGGTCAATTCGGCTTTCCGATCAAAAGCTGTCAATGATGCTGTGGGCAGCAAAGACACTTCTCAGCATCGCGTCGGCTGCGCTGCTGACATTCGGATTCCGGGCATGACACCAGATGAAGTCGTCAAGACCATCATTGCCAGCAACTTGGGTTATGACCAGATCATCCGTGAGTTTGACCGTTGGACCCATATCAGCGTGCCCAACGTGGCTGGCGCTATTCCACGCAAAAGCAAACTGATCATTGACAAATTGGGCACACGCCCCTACGCATAAGTGTGCAGCCACAACGCCAACAACGAAAAAATTACAATACCGACAACGCCAGTAAACAGCCACCATAAAAAATTATTCATACGGCCTCCACAATAGGTCGGTAATTACTTTTCTTCCGCATTTAACGCCTCCCATTCTTCTGCCGTGATTAACGGAATCAGGCTTGGCTCTTTAGCCTGCTGCATTGCATTGTGCACAGCCATCTGGCGCAAACGGGATTCCATCTCTATCCGATTAAACTCATCGTCTTCGTCAGTCATGCTTGCTCCTTTTTATATTCAGCGCCGCACTTAGCACAGTGCCATTGCGGTTTTGTGGTGGTAGCGTCAATCCATTCGTGAGTGCAGGGGGTTTGGCTTCTTGCTCGAATAGCTTTGGCTACAACAGTCCCGTAAATTTTTATGCCAGTTGGTATATGCGTATCACAAATAGTAGCTGCCGCCAATTTTGCACACGCTTCACGCTCAACTTGTACAGCTTCAGCCACACACATAGGCCTATCGCAAAACGGGCTGCACGAATGGATTTCATCAGCAATCTGGCGTTTGCGCCAACCTGAATCAGTCATGGTTTTGGTCCAATGCTGTAGTGGTAATGTGGTCAACAAGGCTTTGCATCAACAAATGTCCAATGTCTATATCAGTGCCTGAAATGTAAGCATTGACTAAATCCATGCACTCGTCTTGATCTGGTTCATAAGCCAAGCCCATTGAATCCTTAGACCCGAATTCAGCGGGGAAGTATTCCAAGAAGCAAACAAGGTCAACACCTTCAACCTCGCAAGCAAATTCAAAAAGCCCATTAGGGCATTCGGGGGTCATACCGACCACCATGCGACCAACAGACAGGCCATGCCTGCGCCAATAACAAAAGCCAGCACATACCCCGCAACTTGCTCCCAAAGCGGTTCTGGTTGACCGTGGCCTTGCACATAAATGCACTCAGCGGATGTTCTAGGTGTTTGCAGATTTTTCATTTTGATTTCCTTAAAAAGACCCCAAGAGGTTTGGGGCATGGCTGAATAATATCACAATTGTGAAGTCTGTAAAGCTTTTTCCAATTTATAAAACCATTTGTCGGCTCGGCGCTGGCAGTCAATGTCAAAACCGTTCTGCCTCAACTCAGAAATGATGCTGTTTACGGCGCAGACGTTTGCTTCTTTGATGATGTCCAGGGTAGTAAATTCACCACCCTGAGACAGCAGTTCAAGCACACGGTTTAATCGGTCGCTGTTTTCAATGCTGGCTGCGTTCATTTCAACTCCTAGAAAGGTAAATGTTTCCATATTAATGATTCAAAATTTTGGCTTGTTTTGCCTGTGCCATTTCTTGTGGCAAACCTCGCAAAGCCATCTAACATCAAATGGTTTTGAGTAATCATCGTGGTGGCCTTCTATTTTTTTAGTTGATCCACAATCAGAACAAAATTCTTGTCTCTTGATCTTTCCATCTCGAACTGCATTACCAAACAAGTAACGAGTGGCTTTTTTAAGCGGATATCGCACGTTGTATATCTGCATGGCTTTTTTATGAGACAACTTCCCCGCTTCGGTTTTTGCATACTCTTTTTGAGCCGCAATTCGATCAGAATTTTTTGCTCTATTTGCGTCATACTTTTTAATGCGGTCAATGTTTTCATCTCGGTGTTTTTTGACTCTGGACTTAACACATTCAATGCACTTATTAAGATGTCCATCGACCATCTCGCTGTGCTTGTAATATTTATCCAGAGGCTTTTCAACTCCACAATCTCGGCAGATTTTCATGGTCACTCCTAAAATGGAGTGTTCATTATATACCGTTTTAGAATGGAATATCGTCTAAGTTTGAATCTTCAAACGATGCTGACTTGCGCTCTTGGCGCTCTTCTTGCGGCCTTGGGTCATTGATGTATGCCCAACCATCCCAACCGCCCTCACGCAGTGGAATGACATCGAGCTTGAGCATCGGGCCATTCTTTGTCTCTATGATTGATCCGATACGCTGATAACGCTTTTTGCGTTCACCAACTGCGTTTGTGTACTCACCTGTAATGCACGAGATTTCTTTGCTAACTTTTGACATTTTTATTCTCCAATAATGGTTTTGAGGAATTTCACTTTGGCATCAACTTCTGCCAAAAACTTTAAGACTTCATCTTCAGCGATTTTGAGCCAATCGTCATTGCGCTCAACACGAAAAATAAACAACTGCGCTTTGCTTGGCATACGAGGATCAAAAACAACGTAATCGCACCAGGCCCGATCAGCGCAGCGCATTTGCCACTGCATCTGTGCGTAATACTTGGCATCAACTGGATTGTTGCCTTGAGAATGAGTAAGCCAAACCTCGAGGGCAGTGCTAGATGATGGGCATTTAATCTCTACCATTCCATCACCTACCAAGCCATCGGGAGAGGCTCCAGCGGCCTCAATCGTTGGGTGAGGCATGAACCCTACTTCCTCAACCATTTGCCCCGTGTGTGCCTCATATGCTGCTCTGGCAAAGGGTTCTTGTTCAGTACCCCAGGCCATTGCTGCATTAGAAAAAGACTCAGCTCGGGTCTGGGTGATCCGTTCCAGTACCAACTGCGTCATGTAATTGGCACGGCTTGCGCTATAACCTGTTTTAGTTTTGGCAAGCACATCAGCCAATCGGCTGGCGGTAACCTTGCCTAAACGGTTTGCAAACCAGCTGTCGGTTCCTTGTTCTTCATTCATGATGTTTCCTTTTTTGCTCGTTCAATTCGTGCTTTCTTTGCTTGAATAACTTTGGCCTGTAATGCTTGGTTGCCTTGACAGGCTTCCAGTGCATCTTTGTAAACCTTTGCAAGTTCATCACTGTTACCGCTGGCCTCGATTGCAGCCAAGTGATCGGTAATATCTGGGGTCGGTACAGATTTGCGTGTAGCTGCATTTCCGTCATCGTCTTCAGGAGCAATGCCGCAAGCTGCCATCAGGCTGTAGCGCCTTGCGTATGTCAGCGCAGACCCGTATCCCTGCGGGTCTTGCTTGGATGCTGGAACATGAAGTTTGCCGCACTCCAGCATTTCTCCAGATTCATGGATAAATACAGTTTCCACCGTAACCCCAGTGGTGTCCTCGCTGGTGCGCTGTACAAGGGCAATGCCTGCCCCGTTTAGACCCTCAATTACTGCCTCAACGCAAGCAGAAAGGTCTGCATAGCGTGATTTGAAGTGAGGGTTAGTGCTGCTTTTAAGAGCAGGGCCAAAAGCCTTTTGTGCCTGGACTAAGGCAGTTGCTATCAGTTTCATTCCGTGTACTCCAGTGCTTGCAGTTTGCTGATTTGATCGTTGATTGCTTCTATTGACTTTTGAAAGTCAACCATCACCTTTTGCCTTTTTTCTTTTAGTGCAACGATCTGCTGTGCACGTGGATCGTAGTTGTCAGGCACTTCCATCTCAATGTCTTGCTCACAGACAAAGGTGTAATGATCTGAATCATGCTGGTAAGCAAAAGGAACAAACTTGCCTTCAGTTTCCCAAACGTATTTGCAAAAATATATGTAGAGTTTGGTTTGGATTTTCATGATGTTCTTTAATGAGGGTTGCAATTGTTGAGAGCTGTGGTGCATTCAGCTTCCGTGCCAATGAACAAAGGCTTGACGTTGCCCATCTGAGGGACGGGGCGAACAATGTATTTGTCGTAAAAAACTGACCAAATAATTTCGTACATGATGTTTCCTTTAAAAACCCTTGCGGGATTGATGGGGCCGAAGCCCCGTTGATTAGTTTTGAGAAAAGTCGTATTCAAGAGCTTCAGAAAAAGAACCGTAGGCAGGGCCAAGTTCTTCGTCTTCATCTTCATGGAAATACATTTCAATGTCTTTATAGCCCTCATTGATGGCTTCTTCTGCAACTTGTTCAGCCTGTGAATAAGTTTTGCAATTGTTTGAAATAGTGCTGCGAGATACACGATTTCCAAAGTGACGATTGCCACTAACTATCCAAAATCCGTTGTTCATGATTTGCTTTCTTAAAAGACCCTGAGAAGTTCAAGGCATGGCTAGATCATATCACGTTTGTGAAGTCTGCAAGCTTTTTTTAACTTATTTTTATAGGTGATTTCCCTAATCTTTACGATCACAACTGTGATATAGTCAGCGGATGGACATCTTAGAAATTGCAATCAAGGAAGCAGGCGGCACAGGTCGCTTGGCCTATCTTTTAGACTTAAAGCAGAACGTGGTGAGCAACTGGCGGCAACGTGGTGTACCAAAAGGATGGGAACAAGTGCTGCGAATTAAATTTAAAAAGCAGATTGCATCTGCTGGGAAAGTGGTATAGTGTTTTGAAACCCGGCTAGGGTGGGCCTGATCTCCCAACCGAAAAGCGTACTCCCCGCCTGCCGAAGTTTCTTTTTGGGAGAGTTGCGGAGTTGCTTTAATGCACTATTATCAATTTAACATAGGTGACTATGTTAGTCACACACGGCATTTGTCTCCAATCGAGGACATTGCTTATCGCCGACTTCTTGATGCTTACTATCTTTCTGAACGACCGTTGAACAGCGGTTTAACGTCCGTTGCGCGTCAGATTGGTATGCGAGAACATGAAGAAGAAGTTGGCTTAGTACTTCAAGAGTTTTTTGTTCTTGGCGAAGATGGCTGGACAAGCAATCGTGCTGACAAAGAAATTGCTCATTACAAATCAAAAATTGAACAAGCGTCAAAGGCTGGTAAAGCATCCGCAGAACGCAGGTCTAGCGCCCGTTCAACGGACGTTCAACCAACCAATAACCAAGAACCAATAACCAATAACCATAAACCAATAGTAGAGAAGAAGCAGCGCGGTTCCCGCTTGCCAACAGATTTTGAACTTCCAAACGATTGGATTGTTTTTTGCAACCAAGAACGACCAGACCTTCAGCCTTACAAAGTTTTTGACAACTTTAAAGATTACTGGATGTCGGCTCCTAAAGGAACAAAGCTGGATTGGTCAGCAACTTGGCGCAATTGGGTTCGCAGTCAGAAAGCTGATAAGCAAAACGAGCTTTCCAAAACTGGAAAAATCAATCAAACGGTTCAGTCAGGTTTAACCCGTGGTCTTATTGGAGGACTTCACAATGTCAAATTACTCGGAAACTGATTTTTGCACTAAAGACGATGGCTTGGATTACATCTTTGCCGTTATGGGGGCAACTTACGGCGCAGCATTTAGCCGACATTTTGAAGGCATGGATTTAGATTTAGTTCGAAATGTCTGGGCTAACCAGCTTGGAAACTTTCTGACTTACAAGCCATCGCTGTATCACGCCATTAGATTGTTGCCGCCTGACTTTCCACCAAGCGCAGTTAAGTTTAGAGACTTTTGCAATTCAGGGCCGCACATTCCTGTTAAGCCTGTTTTAAAAATTGAACGACAGCCAACATTGCATGAACAAATGGCGACACAGAAAGCCAAGCACGAAGCCTTGCAAAAACTTGCCCAATTACGGAAAGAATACGGTTACAAATGAATTATGACCAAGCAAACCAAATCCTTGACCGAGCCAAAGAAGGCCAGCAATTTAGCTCTTTTGTCATCGACCGAGCTTTGTGCCTTACGGGAGACATTGACCCAGACCGAAGCCCAGGAATGGGTGAGGCGCTACAAGACGAAATTAAAGGAGGCTGGGAAAAAAGAAGCGTTTTATTGGTGGCAAACCACATTGGAAGACATAACCAAGCGGCGGGGTGAAGCTGCTGCCACTAATCTCAGAAACAGAATGAACCTAGAAAGATCAAAATGAAAATTGATGTACAAAAAATGCACAGTGTTGGCTTTGGGGTCTTGTTTTTTCCAAATTACGGCATTGGAATTCAAATCGGCAGACGTTGGTTTGGTATCAAAAAATGAGATACGCTGCCCGAGTGGATAAAAATCAAAGTGAAATTGTTGCAGCACTGCGAGCCGCTGGCGCTTACGTTTGGATTATTGGTCTTCCTGTTGACCTTTTGGTTGGATTCAGGAACCACACCTTTCTTGTAGAGATCAAAGATGGCTCTAAAAAGCGTTTAACGCCCCTACAAGAGGACTTTTTTAAGTTTTGGTCTGGTAGTACGTTGGCAAGGGTTGATGGCCCTGAAGCGGCTTTACGAATGATTGGGGTCATCAAGTGAGCAGCCTTGACAAAGCCGTTGATTATTTGCGCGACCATGCGGGTGACTATGCTGTAGCCGAAGCGCAGTTGGTCTACATGACGGAAATGCGGAAAACAGTTAAAGCGCAATTAATGCGAGATTTTGAGATACAAGGCCACAAAACCACTGCTGCCCAAGAACGCGAAGCCTACGCCGACCCAAAATATATCCAGCATCTGGTAGCATTGCAGGGAGCTGTGGAGCAAAGAGAGCGCACCCGCTGGCTGATGATTGCAGCCCAGGCGAGAATTGAAGCAGAAAAAGCCAATATTTACGCTGGTAATAGAACTGACAGGGCAATGCGGTGAGTTACGAAAAACACAAGTACATCAGAAGCAAGAAACTTTTAAAGCTGGTGGCAAGCCTTGATTGCCAATTGTGTGGATCTGGAGTATGCGTCCAGGCGGCACACACAAACTGGGGCGGCGGCAAAGGCCGTGGCATAAAGGCTGATGACAATCTTACAGCTGCACTGTGCATGAGTTGCCACCACAACATTGACCAAGGCACAAAATGGTCAAAAACCGAAAGACAGCAGGCTTGGAACGTGGCGCACTACAAAACCGTCCAGACCCTTACCGACAATGGGCAATGGCCTGTTGACATTCCCGTTCCCAAATTGGTATAGTGCATAAATGGATAAAAATGCCGAAGTTGCCGAGTTCGTAGCCACTCTGTTTCACAGTGGCACGATTACTCATTTTCAGCATTTGCAGACACGGGAATACGCTACCCACAAAGCATTGGGCAAGTTTTACCCTAAGATTGTTGACTTAGCAGACTCATTGGCTGAGAGCTATCAGGGCCGATACAACTCCAGGATGAATAAGTTTCCTGACGAGCTGCATCAGCCAAAAGAAACGCCAACCGAATACCTGACACAATTAAAAGCGTTTGTTCAGGAAGCTCGAATAGAAATCCCTCAAGATACAGAACTGCAAAACATCGTGGATGAAATTGCCGATCTGATCAATTCAACCTTGTATTTACTCACCCTTAAATAGGAATCATCATGCAAAAATTGTCTAAAGACATGGCTGGCTACGGCAACACCGCAAAAATGGCAGGCAACCCAACCCCTGACATGAAATCCAAGGGTAGCGTTAAAAACAACATCCCTAATGCAATGAGCAACAAAATGGGCGCAGACAACAAATGCGAAGGCGGCAAATCAATGGGTGTTTGCTACACTCACGACCGCAAATCTAGCCAGTAAAGCGAAACGCCCTTAGACGGAGAATCTAGGGGCGCTTCTAACCAAACAATAGAAAGGTATTGAATGGCTGAATCAGATTCTAATTGTGGAAACTGCAAATTCTTCAAGAATATGCAGATCATGGGCCTTTGTCGCCACAGTCCACAGCAGCAGAACAAGCACCATAGTGATTGGTGCGGTCAACACCAGGCGCAAGAGGCAGGCATCATTAAACTGCCCGTTTACGACATCATGACGGACAAAACCACTGAAGTTTCTGTTCGCAAAAAGCCTGGAAGACCAAAAAAATGTTAAGCCCATTGCATGATCGTGTTGTGGTAAAGCCACAAGTTCGAAATCTATCCGACATTATTTATGTCAACAACAAAGAAGCCTTCAACGAGGGGACTATTGTCGCCATCGGCCCAAAGGTTTACGATGTGAAGGTGGGAGACTTTATCAAATATGGGAATGGGGATTACCTTAATTGGCCCACCCATAAAATTGAAGGTCAAGATTATCAAATCATTCAACTAGCCGACATTTGCGCGGTTGTGGAACCAACATGAGCAAATTTTGTTGCCCTAAATGCAAGAAATTTGAATTGAAATTTGCTGATTCAGATGAAATGTATGTTTGCGATAATTGCTATTATTGGTGGTATTTAGATGAATTGGAGCCAAAATGAAAACTGGACTTTACGCTAACATTCATGCGAAGCAAGAACGCATCAAGAGTGAAAAGGCAACTGGTAAACCTGTAGAGCGCATGAGGTCGCCAGGTGCAAAGGGCGCACCGACTGCTCAAGCCTTTAAGCAATCTGCTAAGACTGCGAAGAAGAAATGACAAAGCACGACAAGCCTATTCCCCACAAGACCACAGGCAAGGGGAAAACATACAACCCGACTGAAAAAGGTGCGGGGATGACAGCCAAAGGTCGTGCAGAATACAATGCCAAGAACGGCTCAAATTTAAAGCCCCCTGCCCCAAATCCTAAGACAAAAGCAGATGCAGGCCGTAAAGCATCATTTTGCGCTAGGATGGAGGGTGTAGTAAAAAACGCCAAAGGCCCAGCAGAACGAGCCAAGGCATCCCTTAAAAACTGGAACTGTTAAAGGAACATCATGTCAAACTCAGTAGCAACAGGCGTAGCCTACCAAGACCCCGAATTTACAACCTGCTATGCAAGCGCAGAGATTGGTTACTCAGCAGCTGGACAAGGCGCTGTGACCCAGTTGACAGATAAGTCTACAGGCGTGACTTTAAACAAATCTGCTGGTCGCATCACAATGAATAACGCTGCTTTGGCTGGAGCCACTGCTGTGTCGTTTATCCTGACCAACAGCTTGATTTCAATCAATGACACGATCATTGTGTGCGTGTCTAGCAACACCACTGGTAGTGCTGCTGGCGCTTATACGACCTATGTTTCTTACTTGGCTGCTGGTTCTGCTTTGATTACATTGCGTAACTTGACCGCATCGACTTCTTATTCTGAAGCCGTGATCATTAACTTTTCAATCATTCACGGTGCATCGTAATGCCTTTAATTGCATCAATGACGCCAAAGGCATTGAAGGCCAACATTAAGGCAGAGATAGAAGCAGGCAAGCCGCCTAAACAAGCGGTTGCCATTGCTTACTCTGTAAAGCGTGAAGCCGAGAAAAAAGCCAAACCAAAGCCCAAAAAGTGAAAATAACCCAAAAGAAAGTCACAGAGCTAATTCCTTATGTAAACAACAGCCGCACCCACTCAGATGAACAAGTGGCACAGATCGCGGCAAGCATCAAAGAATTTGGCTGGACTAACCCAATCCTGGTAGATGGATCAAACGGCATCATTGCTGGGCATGGTCGCCTCATGGCTGCGCGTAAGTTGGGCTTTAAAGAAGTACCTACCATCGAGCTGGCAGATCTGACCGACACGCAGCGTAAGGCATACATCATTGCTGACAACCGCCTTGCCCTGAACGCAGGGTGGGACAATGAAATGCTCACCATCGAGTTGAACGACTTGCTGGCAGACGGGTTTGCGTTAGAAATCTTGGGTTTTGACACCAAAGAACTAGACGCACTGCTAGAGCCTGAAGTTGTGGAAGGGTTGACAGACGAGGATGCCGTTCCTGATATGCCTGAAGAGCCAATTACTAAGCTGGGCGACATTTACCAATTGGGCAAGCACCGCCTAATGTGTGGTGATTCAACATTTATTGATGATGTTGAAAAATTGATGCAAGGAACATATCCAGATCTTGTTCATACAGATCCACCTTATGGCATGAACGCTGTAAGCAAATCGTCAGTATTAAAAAAGAATTACAAAATTGATATTCTTGGTGATGACACGCCTGATGCGGCAAAGGATGCCTTTAATCTGATTTATGGTCTGTATCCTGAGGCTAAACACATTTGGTGGGGAGCAAATTACTATTGTTCCGCATTACCAGATAGTGAATGTTGGCTTGTATGGGATAAGAACAATGGTCAATCTGACCAAACAGATTGTGAGCTTGCATGGGCAAATTTCCGCAGTGTTGTTCGCCAGTTTACACAAGCGTCAGAAAAGACCAACCGTGTTCACCCAACACAAAAGCCCGTGTCGCTTATGGAATGGATTATCAAGCGGTTTAAATTGTCATCTAAGACAATTGCTGATTTCTTTGGTGGATCTGGTAGCACATTAATTGCCGCAGAAAAGCATGGAATTCAAGCATTCATAATGGAATTCGACCCTAAATTCTGCGATGTTATTGTAAAGCGTTGGGAAGATTTCACAGGAAAGAAAGCCATTCTTTTGACACAAACTGTAGAAACTGCTTAAAATTTAAGCGAGTTCCCCCATATAAAAGATGCCAGTAATTCCACAAGAGGCTCATAAGCCAACCGATGAGAGTAAAAGGCTGGTTGAATCCAGCAGCGGGTTAGGCTTGCCGCACGAATCTATTGCCGTTTTGGTGGGTATTGATGACAAGACCCTCCGCAAGTATTACCGCCATGAATTAGACATGGGAAAGGCCAAAGCCAACGGGCAGATTGCTAAGACGTTATTTCAAAAGGCCACCGCAGGTGATACGACAAGCCTGATCTGGTGGACTAAAAGCCAAATGCGCTGGTCTGAAACGGTTAAGGCCGAAGTCACAGGCGCAGATGGTGAGCCACTTCAGGGCATCCAGGTCACCTTTGTAAAGCCAAATGAGTGAAGTTCAAAACGCTATTGCAAGGGCAGAATTCCCTGTAAAGCTGGAAGGTCTGTTTAAGAAAAGCCGCTACAAGGTGGCCTATGGCGGCAGGGGCGGCGCTAAGTCTTGGGGAATAGCCAGGGCGTTGCTAATACTTGGCGCAAAAAGCCCTTTGCGGATCTTGTGCGCGAGGGAGTTTATGACCTCTATGCGGGATTCGGTGCATAAGCTGCTTTGCGACCAGATAGAGGCACTTAGCTTGTTTGGCTTTTATGAGATAACGCAGGCCAGCATCAAGGGTAAGAACGGAACAGAGTTTTCATTTGTTGGCCTGAAAAACAACATTGCCAATGTCAAGTCTTATGAAGGCGTGGACATTTGTTGGGTGGAAGAAGCTCAAACGGTGAGCCGACTTAGTTGGAATGTGCTTATCCCGACCATTCGCAAAGAGGGCAGCGAGATATGGGTTTCGTTTAACCCTGAGTTGGAAACAGACGAGACTTACCAGCGTTTTGTCGCAATTCCCCCAGCAGACTGCATCACCATGAAAGTTAACTGGTCGGACAACCCTTGGTTTCCCGAAACGCTCAAACTTGAGAAAGATTCTCTCAAGGTAAGGGATGAAGAAGCCTACAACCAGGTCTGGGAAGGATTATGCCGCCAAACAGTGGACGGGGCTATCTTTGCCAAAGAGATGCAGCAGGCCGAGAAGGAAGGGCGCATCTGCCGAGTGGCGTATGACGCAACAAAGCCCGTACACGCTGTTTTTGATTTAGGATGGTCTGACAGTACAGCCATCTGGTTTTTGCAGTTTGTAGGCATGGAAACAAGGCTCATTCGGTACATTGAGGACAGCCAGAAGACGATTAGTTATTACCTGGCTACCATGCAGACATTTGGGTATGTGTACGACACCATTTGGCTTCCGCACGATGCAGAGAACAAGACATTGGCAGCAGCTGGTCGCACCATTGATGACATCGTAAGGGCGGCAGGCTACAAGACTAGGATCATGCCAAGAGTGCCAATTCTTGATTCGATAAATGCCGCTAGGACAATTTTCCCGACCTGTTACTTTGATAGGGAACAAACTGCGGATGGCTTGGCCTGCCTAAGACATTATCGATACGAGGTTGACCCTGACACAGGGCAGTTCAGCCGAAACCCCTTGCATGATCACTATTCACACGGGGCAGACGCATTTAGATACATTGCTCTTATGATAAAAGAACCTGTTAAACCCAAAAAGTCAGCACAGATTGCCACTGTTGGCAATTGGATGGGATAATGAAGCACGAAATAAAGGGCTGAACATGGCTTACCAAGACGAAACAGGCAATAAAGACAAGATCAACGATGCCATTAAATTTTGGCGTTTGGTCAACGATTCCGACTCCAATAATCGGGCAGAAGCCCTGAATGACATTAAGTTTGCCGCTGGTGATCAATGGCCTGTGGAGATTCAGAACAGCCGAAACCTTGAATCGCGTCCATGCCTGACGATCAACAAGATTGATGCCTACATTCGCCAGGTGACCAATCAGCAGCGGATGCAGCGCCCCCGCATCAAGGTTCACCCTGTTAATAACCTGGCTGATTACAAGATTGCCCAAGTTATCGAGGGCATTACCCGCCACATCGAGGTGAATTCAAACGCTGATACTGCCTACGACACCGCATTTGACTATGCCGTTCGCATGGGATGGGGCTATTGGCGCGTCAACACACGATATGTGAGCGAGGATTCCTTTGACCAAGAAATCTTCATCGACACCATCGACAACCCGTTTACGGTCTATTTTGATCCTAATTCCATCCTTCCTGATGGCTCAGACGCAGAACGCTGCCTGATAACCACAGTGATGGACAAGAAGGTTTTTAAAGAATACTACCCAGACGCTGATGATGGTGCTAACTTCCAACAACGGTCTACTGGTGATGACACAGCTGCATGGATCACCAAAGAGGACATTCGGATTGCAGAATTCTTTTATGTTGAGCGTGAACGAGCCAAACTGTATTTGCTGAGTGATGGCACTTCAGGCTTTGCGGACTCAGAAAACTTTTTTGCCCGTGTAGAGGCATCTGGTTTGACCGTGGTGGATGAGCGTGATAGCTTCCGCAAAGTAGTCAAATGGATGAAATGCACCTCATTAGAGATTCTTGAAGAAAAGACAATGGCGGGTAAATACATCCCCGTTGTGCCGTGTTATGGCGCTCAAGTGATCATTGACGATAAGCGCAAGAAATACGGCCTGGTGCGGTTTGCTAAAGACCCGCAACGGATGTACAACTTCTGGCGCACCAGCATGACCGAAAGCGTAGCCTTGGCTCCCAAAGCCAAATGGTTGCTTGCTGAAGGCCAGGACGAAGGTCACGAAAACGAATGGGCGCAAGCCAACATCAAGTCAAGCCCCGTACTGCGGTACAAGCAAAAAGACATCGAGGGCGTACCAGCACCCGCACCAGTTCGACTACAGCCAGAGCCGCCACCTATGGGCATCATGGAAGCCGCTGGCGCTATTTCGGCTGACTTGCAGATGGTTTTGGGTGTACTTGATCCAAACCAGCTGCCAAGCGGAAACATTTCAGGCAAGGCATTACAAGGCCAACAAAATCAGGTTGACCTGTCAAACTTCCATTACTACGATAACTTGACCCGTTCAATCCGGCATACGGGCAAAATTATTTTGGATTTAATTCCCAAGATTTACGACACGCAAAGAGTGATGCGGATTATTGGCTCTGATGGTCAGCCCGACATGACCACCATTAACGAGCAAAACGAGATTGGCGAAGTGCTGAATGATGTGACCGTTGGTGAATACGACGTGGTGATGGACACAGGCCCAGGCTTCCAAACCAAACGCCAGCAGGCGGTTGAAAGCATGATGCCGCTAATGACGGGCAACCCTGAGTTGTTTAACATTGCTGGTGATTTGGTCTTCAGAAACATGGACTTCCCTGGTGCTGATGTAATTGCAGATCGTCTGGCTGCGATGAATCCGATGGCTAATATTGACGAAAAATCAGAAATACCACCGCAAGTTCAAATGCAGTTGGCTCAGTCTAAACAGGCCATTGAGCAGCTGCAACAGCAATTGCAGGCGGCTGGTTTAGAGATTAATAACAGGGCGCAGGTGGCTCAGATTCGTGAAGAAGGCGCAACCAAACGCAAACTCTTAGAAGTTACTGCTAAGGCGCACAACACCGAGACAATGGCAGAGGTCAAGGTCAACGATCAAAACACCCGCAGCATTACTAGCCAGAACAAGACTGAAATTGATGCCTTGGTAAAAATGCTTATTGCAAGAATGTCGCCAAATCAATTATTGGCTGAGATTGACCGCCTAAATGCAGAACAGCAACAATATGCGATGGCGGCAGCAGCTGATATTAGCCAAGGTGCTAGTCCATTTACACAGCCAATGCAACAATAATTGACAAACTAGAAATTAGGGTAAATAATTACCAAAACCTTACCAGTGAGGCTCATTGGGAAAATTCTTTGAGGAAACTCAATGTCAGAAGTTCAGGAAGCATCACAAGTGCAACCAAAGGTAGCCGCTAACGTGGTTACAAGTGAAAATTTAGCTGAATTTAACGCTAAAAGAATGGGTTTAGCTGATTCAAAGCCTAGCGAGGCTGCACCAGTTGCAGAGCCGCCAGAGGTTGATAATGGGCAGAGTGAACCAGTTGAAGCGTCAGAGGAAGCGACAACAACAGAGGATCGAAAACGAAATCCCAAGTTGGAGATTCGGTTTGAGAAGATAACCAAGCAACGTGAAGAAGCTAGGGAAGAAGCCCGTAAAGAGCGCGAAGCAAGGGAATCTTTGGAAGCCAAGGTTAGGGAACTGGAAAGCAGATCGCAGCCCCCAAAGGCTCAATCTTCTGAGGAACCCCGACCAGAGCAGTTCACTGATATGTACGAATATGCGAAAGCATTAACGGACTATAAAGTGGATCAGCGATTAAGTGAAGAAAAGCAAAAAGTAGAACAGGCAAAGATTGAAGCGCAGCGCCAAGAAGTGATTAACACTTGGACTAAGCGGGTTCAGTCTGCGAAATCTGAGATACCAGACTTTGAGGAAATGGTTGGATCGGCTGACGTTACTGTCAGCAACGAAATTCGTGATGCAATCTTTGAATCAGATGTCGGGCCTCAACTGTTGTACCATCTTGCTGAGAATCCCGAAATTGCGGAAAAACTGCAAGGCATGACACTCACAACCGCATTGAGGACTATTGGGAAATTGGAGGCACAGTTTGAAAAGACCGAGCCTCAGACAAAGACTGTTGTTGGTAGAAGTAAAGCACCAGCGCCGATTAATCCTATCAGGTCGGCGGCAAACGGCAGAGATGTACCCCTTACCAGCGATGGTAAATTTGAAGGGTCATATCAAGCCTATAAAGCCGCACGAATGGCAGGGCGAATCCGCTAAACCCATTCTTTTTAAGGAAATAAAATGAGCAATAACCTGCTTACCATCTCCATGATCACCAACGAAGCGTTGATGGTTTTGGAAAACGAATTGACTTTTACATCTGAAGTCGAGCGCAACTATGATGATCAGTTTTCTGTCAGTGGCGCGAAAATTGGTAATACCTTAAATGTACGCCGTCCTGGTCGTTTCATCGGTACTACTGGCCCAGCTTTGAACGTTGAAGACTTCAACGAGACAAGCGTTCCAGTGACCTTGAGCACTCAGTTTCACGTTGACACTCAGTTCACCACCGCTGACCTTACCTTGTCTCTTGACCAATTCTCTAATCGTGTGTTGAAGCCTGCTGTCGCAGCTGTTGCCAACAAGATCGATTTTGACGGTCTGACAATGGCTAAGAACAGCACCGCCAACATCGTTGGTACTGCTGGTACACCTCCCACATCTTTGCTCACCTACTTGACCGCTGGTGCTTACTTGGATTCAGAGGGCGCACCCCGTGATGGTCGTAGGTCTTGCATCGTTGAGCCTTTCACAGGCGCAACCATTGTGGACAGCTTGAAAGGTTTGTTTGTTCCCTCCGATGTGATCGGCAAGCAATACCAAAAAGGCATGATGGGCCGTGACTCTGCTGGCATGAACTGGAAAATGGATCAGAACGTTGTGAACCAGACATTTGGTTCCTACTCCACTGCTACATTGGCTTGCGCTACCACCACTGCTACTGGC
>Ga0209088_10000454_pt1 | contig 29191 bp, 24 predicted proteins | sample S_140625_EF_Meta_FD_187324 | JGI IMG/M metagenome (GOLD analysis project Ga0209088, IMG submission 187324) | Freshwater microbial communities from Lake Simoncouche, Canada to study carbon cycling - S_140625_EF_MetaG (SPAdes) (version 2) | ecosystem: Environmental > Aquatic > Freshwater > Lake ... | reverse complement strand
GATAACTATCTCCCACCCTCCCAAAGATCTCTGTGGAAAAAGGCACGTCCTCTTTCGCATCCTCACTCGCCACCCACAACCTCACCACATCCGCACCATACTTCTCCACCAACTCCATCAAGGCCGGAGGTTTCCCTCTGGATTTCGACATCTTCTTTCCATCCACATCCACCACAAATCCATTCGTTAAAACCGCCTTGAAAGGCGCTTTCCCTGTTAACGCAACAGACAGAAGGAGGCTGGACTGAAACCAGCCCCGATGCTGATCGCTCCCTTCTAAGTATAAGTCTGCGGGAAACTTCACCCGCCCATCCTTAGCTACCGCAGCCCAGCTCGACCCTGAGTCCAACCACACATCCAAAGTCTCCCTTCCTCTTTTCCAATCCTTTTCCACCCCACAAGTCTTGCCCACCTCCTCGTCCGATCCCCCAAACCAGAACCCCGTCCCCTCTTTCTCCGCCCGGTCCGCCACTTTTTGGATCACCTTCGAATCTAAAACCGAACTTCCATCAGGCTTATAAAAAGCAGGAATGGGCAATCCCCAGGATCTTTGCCGAGAAATACACCAGTCGGGTCGCGTCCCCAGCGCTCCCCTGATCCTGCTCTCCCCCCAAGCAGGAACCCACTTCACCTGCCCCACTGCCTCCAGCGCTTTGTCCCTTAACTGATCCATCCGAATGAACCATTGCCGCACGGATCGGAACACGATCGGCGTCTTGGAACGGGGACAGTGAGGATAGCTATGCCGGATTTTTTCCCGAGCCCAGAGTCTCCCTTTCTTTTCCAATAAATCCGCCACCTCAGGATTCGCCGCAAACACATTCTTCCCTACCAACTCTGGCACCCCACACTCTTCGGTCAGTTTTCCCGCTTCATTCACAGGAGAAAACGGCTCCAACCCGCATTTCCGTCCCAAGACATAATCTTCATGACCATGCCCTGGGGCGATATGCACCAGTCCCGTTCCCGAATCGGCCGTGACAAACTCCGCACATCGGACCATCCCCTCCTTTTCGACCAGTGGATGACGATAAATTCTATTCTCCAAATCAGTTCCTTTACACTCCTTTAGAATTTTCAACTCCTTCCCCGCCGCCTTGCCCACCGCCTCGATTCGACTCTTTGCTAGCCACACCTTTCGCCCATCGCCCGATTCGGCCAGGACATAAACCAATCCGGGATGCACCGCCACCGCCAGATTGGCCGGCAGTGTCCATGGAGTCGTCGTCCAAACGAGCAGATCCTCATCCTTCGAATCCTTGAGCTCCAACCTCACATAGACCGACTCATCTTCCCTCTCGGCATACTCAACCTCGGCTTCGGCCAAAGCAGTCCTACATCCGGTGCTCCAGTGAACGGGTCGTAACCCCTCATACACCATTCCCTTTTCTACCAGTTGGGCCAACACCCTCAGTTCTGCAGCTTCGTAGGCGGGGCTCATTGTCAGGTAGGGATAATCCCAATCGCCAAAGACTCCGAGTCTTTGAAACTGCTCCTTTTGCCTTTGAATGAAGTGCCGAGCTACCTCCTCACACTTGGTTCTGATGACGGCAGGATCGGCACCCACCAGTTTCTGTTCGGTCACCACCTTGTGTTCGATGGGCAGGCCGTGACAGTCCCATCCTGGAACAAAAGGCGCATAAAAGCCCATCATTGCACGGCTTTTCAGGACAAGATCCTTGAGGATCATATTCAGCGCATGGCCCACGTGGGCGTCCCCGTTGGCAAAGGGAGGCCCATCGTGCAGGTAATAGGTGGGGGCCCCTCCTCGTGCCTTGAGGAGTGATTCATAGGCATTTAGGCGTGCCCACTGGTCGACAAAGGCAGGCTCCCGCTTAGGGAGGTCCGCCCGCATGGGGAAATCGGTCTTCGGCAAAAGAACCGTCGAACTATAATCCATCCAGTAGGTTTAGAAGAAAAAGCGAATCATCCAAGCTACAAGCAACGGCCTTAAAAACTAAGCATTAGCCCCAGTTGGCGTCGCATTTGGATTCGTTGGCGGAGTCACAACAGCAGGAACTTTCGCTGCTGCTTCATCTGCTGCTTTTTTAGCAGCTTCAGCTGCTGCTGTAGCTGCGGCCACTTTTGCAGCTTCAGCTTCTTCTAAAGCTTTAATTGCTGCAGCTGCTTCTGCTGCCTTCAGTTTACTGGCCGCCAAATCAGCTGCAGCAGTAATTGCTGCAGCAAGATCCGCTGCGGCTTTCTTTGTAATTTCTGCCGCCTCTCTCTCACCCTGCAACTTTGCATCAGCCAAGACCTTATCTTTTGCATCTTTTTCAGCTATTCCCCGTAATCTTTCTTGTTCCACCGTTGCACTATTCGCATTAGTGAGGGCGGTTTGTGCTGCTGTTTTTGCCGCTGCAAGGTTTGCGGCTGCTTTAATCGCTGCCTCTGTTTGTTGCGCCACAAGCAAGGCTGCTTCCTTCGCAGCCTGTTCCGCTAACGCAGCAAACTTTTCCTTCTGCTTATCAATAAATGCATCCCACTTTTCAACAAATGTCTTCAGACTCGGATCTGCAAGTTCGGCTTGGGTGAACATCGAACGAACAGATCTGGCAGCATTTGTCGTAGGATCTTCAGCGGCTGGTTTACTCAATTTATAGTCATTCGCTAATTTTATATTTTCGTCAGTCTTTAAGCCCCCAAATGCCGAGTCAGATGCAGTCTTGGCGCTGTTTGCTGCGTTTGTTGCTGCAGTCGCTGCGGCATCGGCAGCAGTTTTTGCATTTGCCGCAGCCACTCGGGCAGCCTCCGCAGCCGCGTCTGCTTGCGCCTTGTTTAGTGATGAATCGACAGCAGCTTTTAGCCCGGCTGCCGCTTGGGCTGCTTGAGTTGCAGCACTTGCACGGGCCGCCGCTTCAGCCTCTGCTTTTAGAGCTGCAGCAGCTTGCGTTGCCGCAGCTTCTTGATCTGCCTTAGCATCGTTAAGAGCCGTGCTGGCAGACGAAAGAAGTTCATCTGCGACAGTTTGCGCAGCCTCTTTGGTCGTAGCGGATTGGATTTGTGTGTTGGCAAGATCAGATGCTTTATTTGCTTCAGCTAGAGCCAATGCCTGAGCATTGGCCGCAGCTGCAGTCAGCTGAGCAGCTAGGAGATTTTCTTTTGCTAAATTCGCTGCAACTCTTGCTGCTTCACTTGCAGCAACAGCTCTTTGATATGCATCTAAAGCCTTCGCGTAATCTCTTTCATTCGCAGCAAAAAGTGCGGCTTTTGCAGCTGCTTCCGCATCCCTAGCGGCTTGGAGTGCATCTTGAGCTGATTTCAATGCGTCAGCTGAAGCTTTTGCATTCTGGTCAGCCTGCAACTGCTGAAGTTGTGTAGACGTCGCTCCCTGCCCTATTCCTCCACTGCCCGCACCAACCCCCCCCGCATTTCCACCTTCGGTTCCTGATGCCGTATCTACCGACGGAGCATCTGCTGCTCCTTGGGAAGAAGCTGTGGTAATCGCCGAGATCGATTTTGCATCCAATCCAGGTGTCGCAGCAATTACGGCTGCTGCTACTTTGGCCGCCGCCTCGGGGGCGACCCTGGAAATAGCTTGGGCAATGGCAATCGCCGCTTCGGGAGCTTTTGCCGCTACCGCCCCCGCAATCTGCTCTGCCGCAGCAGGAACAGCTTTAGCTGCAACTGCCGCAACCTCTGCCGCCGCACTAGGAATCGCAGCTGCAATACTCGCCGCAACGTTAGCCACTAAAGCATTCACAGAGGCCGCGACAGCGTTTCCTGCGGCTGCCACTGCGGGTGAGTTTGCAGGAGTTGCAATAGGAGTGGCACCCGGAGAGGCCTGCTGCCCCATCGAAATCGATACAGACTTACCCGAGGCATCCGTGCTTCCCACCGAGCCACGTGTCACAGTGGTCACCATCTTCCCTCCAGAAAAATTCACCGCGAAAACTGTTCCTTGGGCAACTGATTCTCCCTCTGTCGTCTTGACCCTCACATCAGTCTTCTCCTTGTTCCAAGGAGCAATGTTCATAACCACCAATCCGCTCTCCGAATTTACAATAGCTGCGCGATTTAGTAATTCACCATTCTTGATTTCAGCACTCATCTTCTCAAGGCTCACGACACTTTCGGGCTCAACGGAGAGAACCACTCCAGGAGCCAATCCCACCAAAATCCGACCGCTTTTACCCGTCGCAATCTTGTCGTTCAATGCAAGCACTTGCCCAAGTAAGATTTTCTCCTTCTTCCCCTCCAACTTGCAATCCCCCTCGACCAACAACACCTGCCCCAACTTCATTTCCAGATCAATTCCCTCGATCGCCAATCGTTCCAATCGTTGATCCAGAGATTCCAGCGCGTCCACCTTCGCCTGCTCTTCCTTGGAAAGTTTCAGCCCCTTGACCCCAGAGGCTTGGGCAATCACTTTCAAAGACTTCGGATTCGCCAAGAGGCACTGTTCGGCAATCGTCTGAGCCAAATCAGGATTCGCCTTCACTGCTGTTGAAACAATCTCCTCCACTGCCTCTGGACAGGCTTTGACGCCATCCCGTGCGATATCGATCAAAGCATTGTCACGTGCCAACTTCTGAAAAGCCACCAGGGATGATTTTTCAGGACTATTGGATGGTAGTGCTTTGGGCTCCCCTCCCTTGGTTCCGCTCCACATTTGCTCGCCCGTGAGAACAGCTAACTCTTTTCCTCCCGCCTCCTGCGCCAAAATTACCTTTCCAGAAATGGTCGTGGTGGTCGTGGCCCCCTCTGCCCCCGCGCTCTTTGCAATCTGATAAGACCCATCCAAGGTCCGCGCCACCTCTCCATTTCCCAAACTAATTAACGATGCCCGAGGCGCTACCAGCGGAACGGCGACAAATGTCTGCACGGTTCCCTGAATGAGCTCCACTTTCAGATCCGGACTTCCCGCTTCCAGTTTTCCTAACGAAAATACAGTTCCAGGAAGTGCCAAATGAAACACTCCTGCACCGCTTTGGAACATCATTGGCTCACTACGTCCAACGGTAATCTTCGCACCGCGCTGGAAGGCCTCACTCACTTGAATCTCCCGCTCGGGTTGATCCCCCTCCGTCACCATGTTTCCTCTGCTTGAGGCTATGATTTTCCCAGACTTATTACTCCAACCCCCTTTTCCAGAAATCCACTCTGCGAAACGCTCTCGGCAACGAATTAGATTCTTCGATGGAGGAGCGTTTCCCGCCACCTCTTTTCCAGCCGCGGTATCTAAATTTCCCAAATCAGCCATCAGGAAGCGAGCCCCACCCGTTCGATCCATCTCAAATTTTGGTTTGTTGTCCGCACCAAATCTCACCAGCACCGTTCCTTCAGGCTTCATCCCGACCGAAAGACCAAACGCCTCGATCTCCATTTCGGATAGCGGGGATTTCGCATCCCGGAAGGTTACCTCCGGCTGACCAGAGGAATTTTTGACAAAGGAAATGTTGAGGCTCGATTTGCCAGAGGTCACCGTCTCCCCCTTTGCGCCCTCCGTTACATCGGTAATTTTTACTGCGCTCGAATCCATCACTTCCAAACAGGGAAACTTCTGATTGTAACGGATTTTAAAGTCAGCGGCAGCCAGACCTAACGCCGTGCAGGCAAAAAAAGATACAAGACCAATGCCCATCGATCGCATAGTCGGCATATAGTTTAAATTAAGCCTGCATTTGCGTTTAATCAAGGGGTCAATAGCAGTTCTCGAACTATTTCTATCTGATTGACTCATAAACAGTTTAGACATGAGAAATATCCAATCGTTCAATCTTTAATAGTACTGTCTATGAATGACTTAAGTTGGTTACGAGCCCTTGAATCCAGCCAGCTGATCGATTTCAATCTTTTTACCGCTACACCCCCCTTGCCCCTTCCACTTATCAAGGCATGATCAGACGATGCCTAAACTCAAAGCACCTGATCTAACTCGCTCTGCACCCCGTAGCCCACGCGTTCGCCTCGGCGGATATGTACTTTTTCCCCGAGTTCTAGACAAATGCCGTGCGGCTCTTCGCAAAAAAAACGGCGAATACAACTATAACTGCCCACTTGACCAGTACTTTTTAAAATTCGCTGGAATAAATCCAATTTCCTTGAAGAAACAGGTCGCGAAGGGTTTGGGAGACGGCGAAATCTTACGCTGGATCGAAAAGAATCAAAAACATCCCCGTAGTGGTCAGGAGATCGAAGCCTGGTCCGAGTTCATGAACCGGCGTGCACCCGCATCGATCGATCAACGCCAGCGACTCAACGAGTACCAAAAAACAGCCAATGCGAAGCGGGAAGACATCACCACCTGGTTCGATGTCCTCGACTTGGACGACTTCGCCTCCTTCGGTGGACCAGCTTAACATCGTCCTCCCCATGATTGCTTCTGCTCGTCCCCCCGCAATCGTCATAGGCTCAGGCTTTGGAGGTCTCGCCTCCGCCGTTCGGCTCCAAGCCCGTGGCTACGACGTCACTCTCCTCGAGGCCCTCGAACAGCCCGGCGGGCGTGCCTCCGTTTTTCGTGACAAAGGATTCACGTACGATGCTGGCCCCACCATTCTCACTGCCCCTTTTCTTCTTGATGAGCTATTCGCCTTGGCAGGAAAGAAAACCTCCGACTACGTCCAAATCGTTCCCTGCAAACCCTTTTACCGGATCGCCTGGCACGACGGCCAATCCTTCGAATACACCGGTAACCAGGAGGAAATGGAGGCTCAGGTTCGCCAACATTTTCCCAATGACCTAGAGGGCTATCGCCGCTTTGTCGGCGAAACCCACGCCATTTTCCAAAAAGCTTTCGTAGAACTGGCCGATCACCCTTTCTCCTCCTTTACCGACATGCTACGGGTGGCACCCGATCTGATCCGACTCCGCTCCGACCGCTCTGTCTGGCAGATGGCCTCGCGCCATGTCCAATCGCAACGTCTACGTGAAGTCCTCTCCTTCCATCCTCTTCTCGTCGGCGGCAATCCGTTCCAATCCTCCTCGATCTACGCCATGATTCACTATCTGGAGCGCGAATGGGGCGTTCACTTTGCTATGGGCGGCACGGGCGCCCTCGTCCAAGCACTCGTCAAACTCTTAGAAGACCTAGGTGGAAAGATTCGACTCAACTCACCCGTAGACGAACTTCTCGTGGAAAACGGGGCGGCCGCAGGGGTTCGCCTGCGATCGGGAGAAACGCTGCGCGCCAAGGTTGTGGTGTCGAACGCCGACGTGGCCAACTTCTATCAGAAAAAAGTTCCAGCATCCGCACGACATAAATGGACCGATCGCAAACTAAACTCCATGCGCTATAGCATGTCCCTCTTCCTGATTTATTTTGGCACGAACCGCACTTACCCCGACCTCGCCCACCACACTATCTGGCTCGGACCCCGGTACAAAGGTCTACTCGACGATATCTTTAAAAATCGAATCTTGGCTGAGGATTTCTCCCTTTATCTTCATGCCCCGACTCGCACCGACCCTTCTTTAGCGCCTAAGGGCCACGAGTGCTTTTATGTTCTCTCTCCCGTTCCCCATCTCGGTTCCCCAAGAGATCAGATCGATTGGGAGAAAGAGAAAGAAGCCTACGCGGACCGGATTTTAGCCGCTTTAGAGAAAACCATCGTCCCCGACCTGCGAAAACACCTCGTGAGCAAGTTAATCTTTACCCCTCGCGACTTCGAATCTCGCCTCGATGCCCATGTGGGCTCCGCATTTCAGTTCGAACCCATCCTCACCCAAAGCGCCTGGTTCCGACCCCATAATGTCTCTGAGGACGTTCGCGGGCTTTATCTTTGCGGTGCAGGCACCCACCCCGGAGCCGGTGTTCCCGGCGTCCTATCCTCCGCCAAACTCCTCGATCGCGTCATTCCTAATCCATCCCACCAACTGTAAGTTTTTCTGATACTTCCTCCTCTCCTCTTGCATCCTCACCCCACAGTGGCAAATTACCGAATCTTGATATGATTTGTAGGACTTCTGAAGAAAATGCCTCGAGCCGGCTATTCCAATGCTGCTTAAAGCCGCATCTGAAGGTGAAAAAACACCGCACGATGAGAATATCGAAAAAGTGCCGGACTTCGAAATCATCCGAACCCAAGTCGATCCCCTCCTCCGACATCAACCACATCTTTAATCACGAAGCCATGCTCGCTGTCAGTCACGCCATCGAAGACCTAGCGCATGACACCTCCTCCGGCGAACTGATCTCCACTTTTCAACACTTCGATAATTTTCAACATCAGAAAAAAAGATACAATGCCCTCGCCCGCCGACTAGATGCTGTCCGTGTTTGGGGCGAAGGCGAACCACCCCAAGACTCCTCTCAGATCGATTTTGTTCCCATTTTCCATGCCGAACTAACTAGGTACTGGGTCGTTTTATTTGATAGTCCCGACGTTCACGCTCTCCTCTTTTGCAAGCAGGCCAACCAGACCGACCAATTTCATCGCAAGGTCTTTGCCGGCTTCTACAGCTTTAACCCGTTTCTCGTCCGCTGTATCCGCCGCCGATTCGGGCTTCTCTCCTGCGGAATTTCAGGGGTCGTAGACCACTTTGAGCGCTACTTCTCGCCGCAAATGCCAAACTCGCTCAATGATTTCGATGCTCTTCTCGCGACCGCCTGATCCGATTCCTAGACCCAGCCCATCTTCATTTTCCCTACCTCACTAATCATCGACTGCGTCCACGCCGGCTCCCAAACCAACTCCACCTCCGCCTCTTTCACCCCTGCGACTGACAATACTTTATTGCGTGCATCCGCCTGAATTGTTGGCCCCATCCCACACCCTGGCGCCGTCAGCGTCATCTTGACCTCCGCTCGAGAACCCCCCGCAGCCAAAGGCTTCAACTCCACACTGTAGACCAGCCCCAAATCCACCACATTGACAGGAATCTCTGGGTCAAAAACTTCTTTCAACTTCTCCCAAACCTTTTTCTCATCCGCAGGCTCGCTCGAGTCTGCCTCCGTAGCCACCACCACCACCTTCAATAGACCCAACGCATCCTGATCCTTCTCTTCAATCCTCGCTAATCCAAACGCCCCCGCCACCGTATGACTCCCCCCTAACGACTGAGTCAACGTCACCTCCGTGTCCTTCGGCAAAATCAACGGCGACCCCGCAGGAATCGCCGTCGCGGGTACCTCCCGTAACAGCTTTGTCTGCTCTCCAGGTCTCATCGCAACTTCAATGGGACAGCCCCTGCAAGGCTCGGACGTCGAGAGCCTCACTTTCCTTCTCACGCTTCGCTTCAGGCCGGCTCCCCCTCTTCCCTTGCTGGGAAGGAATGGAACGCATCGCCGCAAACTTTGCCGCCACCGCCGACCGTACCGCTTCCCCGATTTTTTTGTTAGGAAGACGCTCGATCACCTCTTCAAAAAAACCGTGGGCCAAAAGTTGAGCCCCCGTCCGCGGATCGATCCCCCGTGCCATTAGGTAAAAAAGCTGCTCTTGATCGATCTGACCCGTCGTCGCACCGTGCGTACAGCGCACATCATCATTTAAAATCTCCAGCCCAGGCATCGAATCCGCCTCCGCCTCGGGATTTAGTAAAAGATTCCTATTATTTTGATACGCATCCGTCTTCGCTGCCCCAGGCGCTACCCGGATCAGCCCTTTAAAAATCGATTTGGAACGATCATCCAACGCATTCTTATAAAGCAGATCACTCCACGTATTCGGCACGTCATGACACTGCAAAGTCCGCTGATCGAACTCCTGCCGATCACTTCCCACCGACAAACCCAACATTTCACTTCTCGCTCCGCTTCCTGCCATCGTGCTCCGACTCTCCTGCCGCGCATAAGCCGCCCCCAGGTTTACAAAGAGACTTCGCGCCTCCCCATCCCTTTCCACTCGGGTTGAATTCAGCTGAAAACTGGTCACCTGAGTACCCCACTGCTGAAGACAAACGTAATCCACTTTCGCCCCTGGCCCGACCAACAGATCGTTCAATCCACAAGCCAACCCCACACCCCCCTCATTCGTTGAAGCCAAGAAATCCACCACCGTCACTTTCGCGTTTTCCCCTGTAACGATCAGGGTGTGAGGAAAAACAGCCGACTCGTTCCCATCCAACCAATGAAACGATATCAGCGGCAACTTCACCTCCACGTTTTTCGGCACAACAATCAACACCCCCGCTGATGCGTTCGCTGCATGCAGGGCGGCAAACTTTTGTGCCCCCAAATCCACCGGGTGCGCCATAAAGTGCTTCTCGAGCAAAGCGGGATGCTTCTGTAAGGCCCCCGCAAGAGATTCGAAAACCACCCCCTGTTTCGCCATCTCTTCTCCTCCTTCGATGTGGAGAAGCCGGTCGTTCGAGAAAACCGCTTTCGCCGCATGGGGAAAAGAAGCCGTACTCTGTTTGAGCAGGGTCTCGGGCGACGTACTCCCTTTTTGACCTGACTGAAAGTCCCCCAACTGAATCGCATCGATCGTAGCAAAACGCCAATCCTCTTCACTCCGCCGAGGCATCGGCATCGCTTGAAATTTTTTCCAAGCCTTCGCCTTCCTCTCTTGCCACCAAGCCACAGGCGTCGACCCACTCTGGCCCACAGGGCTTTGCCCGTTTTTTCCCGCCATAAAAATATCAGGCGCCGTTACTGCCGATCGCCTCCACCGGGCAACCCTCCATCGCCTCTTTCGCTAACTTCTGCTCCTCGACGCTTTCCGGTTGCTTGTAAACAAAAGAGTAGCCCCCATCGTCATTCCGCTTAAAGCTGTTCGGCGCAGTTTCGCGACAAAGATCGCAATCAATGCACTGGTTATCTACGTAGTAGGCTCCCGCGATGTTTTCGGGGTAGCGATTAGCGGTATCGGCCATGGTCGTTATTCTCCTCTTCGATGGATTCTTTTTTTAACCGACCGACCCCTCCATCTCGAGGTCGATCAGCCGTTTCAGCTCCACACTATATTCCATCGGGAATTGGCGGACGAGTTCATTGACAAACCCGTTTACACTTAGGCTCATCGCTTGGCCTTCCGACAATCCCCTCTGCTGCATGTAAAAAATCTGCTCCGCACTCACCTTCGAAACACTCGCCTCGTGCTGGACCGAATTGCCTTCTCCCCGTGTCACAATCGCAGGATACGTATCCGTCCTGGACTCCGTGTTAATCAAAAGCGCATCACACTCCGTGTTGTTTTTACACCCCTTGAGATGCCGAGGGATATGCACCAAACCTCGGTAGGTAGCCCGACCCGAACCGATCGAAATCGATTTGGAAATAATGTTCGAGGTCGTCTCATCCGCCGCGTGGATCATCTTTGCCCCCGTATCCTGATGCTGCCCATTATTCGCCAAAGCGATCGAGAGCACCTCCCCCCGCGCCTTCCGCCCTTTTAAAATCACTCCGGGATACTTCATCGTCAAACGGGAGCCGATGTTGCAGTCGATCCACTTGATCTCCGACTCCTCATGCGCCAATCCCCGCTTCGTCACCAAATTAAAAACGTTCGGACTCCAATTCTGCACTGTGATGTATTGCAGTTTTGCCCCCTTCATCGCCACTAACTCCACCACGGCACTGTGCAACGTGACCGAATCAAATTTTGGTGCCGTGCAACCCTCCATGTAAGTCAGCTCCGCTCCCTCATCTACAATGATCAATGTCCGCTCGAATTGACCGAAGTTCTCCGCATTGATCCGAAAGTATGCCTGTAGAGGATGCTTCACCTTCACCCCCTTGGGCACATAGATGAACGAGCCACCTGAAAATACCGCACTATTTAAGGCAGAGAATTTGTTGTCCGCCGTCGGAATCACTTTTCCAAACCACTTCTTAAAAATCTCTGGGTGATCCTTCAGCCCTTCTCGACTTCCCACAAAGATGACCCCCTGCTCCGCCACCGCCTTCTTAATGTTCGAATAGGCCGCTTCACTATCAAACTGCGCCTCAACACCCGCCAAGAAAGCCCTCTCCTTCTCCGGAATCCCCAACCTCTCAAAGGTCCGCTTTACATCATCAGGCACCTCATCCCAGGTCCGCTTCGGCTTTGCCCCTTTTGATAGATAGTAGCGGAAATCGTCAAAATGAATGCTTTCCAGATCCTTACTCGCCCAATGAGTCGGGAGGGGCTTGTCCTGAAAAACTTTTAACGCTTTTTTGCGAAACACCCGAACCCAATCAGGATCTTCCTTCGCATCACAAATGTAATCGATCGTTTTTTCCGTCAATCCCGTCCCAGCATTAAAAGCGTAATCCTCGGGATAGGAAAAATTTCCTTCATCCTGATCAATCTTCAGATCCGGTTTATCAATTGTAGTTGCTTCGCTCATAGGTTATGCAGCGACAAGGTTTTCCACCCAGTCGTACCCTTTCTTTTCCATTTCTAAGGCCAACTCTTTCGGCCCGCTCTTTACAATTCTTCCGTCCACCATCACATGCACCACATCGGGCACAATATAATCCAATAAACGCTGATAATGGGTGATCACCAGAATCCCCATTTTTGGACCCCGCAAACTATTCACCCCATGGGAAACAATCTTCAGAGCATCGATATCTAACCCCGAGTCGGTTTCATCGAGCACCGCGTATTTCGGTTCCAACATCGCCATTTGGAGAATCTCATTCTTCTTTTTTTCTCCTCCCGAAAATCCATCGTTCACTGCCCGTGAGGTGAAAGAGCGGTCGATTTTCAATAGGTCCATTTTTTTATAGATCTCGTTGTAGTACTCCACCGCGTCGATCTCCTGTCCCTCAGGTCGGCGTGCATTCAGCGCCGCACGCATAAAGTTTGCAATCGTTACCCCAGGAATTTCACTAGGATACTGAAAGGCAAGAAAGAGCCCCTCCCGCGCCCGCACATCCGGATCCAGACCCAAAATCGTTTTGCCATCCAACAAAACATCTCCCCCTGTCACCTGATAATCCGGATGCCCCGCCATGACCTTGGCCAAAGTGCTCTTTCCCGAACCGTTCTTTCCCATAATCGCGTGTACCTCCCCCTTCGGCACCGTTAAATTTAAGCCGTGGAGAATTTCAGTTCCGTTAATCTCCGCCTTCAATCCTTTGATTTCCAGAGTGCTCTTCATTTTGTTTTTCCTTTTTCCAGATGTCCTCGAAAAACCAGCTCCACCGAATCAGCACTGTAGTTTTCGGGTAACACCTTCACCAAATCCTTCATCATCCCCTCCGGCACGGGCACATCGTACACTCGACCCGTCTCCCGACAGTGAAAGTGGGCATGCGGTGCAAGATTTGGGCAGTACCGCGTCGGCTCCCGCTCAATATTCACCTGTTTTACCAGCCCGCAGGTCACTAGTGCCTCTAAACAGTTGTAGACCGTGGCCATCGAAATCGTAGGCATCCTTGATTTTGTCCGAGTGTAAACCTCATCGGCCGTCGGATGGTTTCGTTCATCCAGCAAAACACTAAAGACCATCTCCCTCTGCGGAGTCGTTCTCTGACCGGCATGATCTAAAGCGTCACTCAGTGCGCCCCGATCCATTTGCTTAAGGGTCTTCATCAGCAAACCAATATAGTTTAGAATTATTCTAAATCAAATTATAAATCAAATTCGATGAATGCAACTGTTTTAGATGGCTCAATATCAATCACTTAAGTTAGAGGCAGCTCGTTTCCTGTCCGACCAAACCTTACAAATTCCCTTCATTCGGGAGAGAATATAGTACGTCGTCTGACTCCTCACCCGCACCAACTGCGCCCCAACAATCTTGGGCACGAAGTCACTCTCCAACTCCATCACCGCCTTCGGCGTAACCCCCTCGAGTCCTTTGCACAAAATCGCCGCCATCGCCTTGGTCAATGTCTGCACCTGCGGTCCCAACGTCATTCGAAAACGGCTCTTTTCCTCCCCATCCACCTGCAAAAAAACCCCCACCGTATCCGCACACTCCTCATCTTTCCGCACATCCTCCAAATCAAACTTCTCACCATCCTTCGGTTCGTAATTTTTTGTCGTCAAACTGTAAGAGACGAGACTCTCCCTCTTCTCCTCATCTGGCAGATGCTCAAAGAGAGAAACAATATCCTCCAGCTTCTTGGGATAACTCATCTCAAATCACCCTTAGCACGCTTTTTGGCATCCGCCTCAGTCCACCCCCACAACTCATTCAACTCCCCAGCTAACTCCTGCTTCGCATGCCCCAAATCCTCCGCCGCCCCCACCTTCCTCTTTCCAAAAAAGTAGCACTTCATCTTCGGCTCCGTTCCCGAAGCCCGCACCGCTACCCGAAACCCGTCCCCCAGATCGAAAATCAGCATTCGCTCTTTTGGAATCTCTTTTCCTTCCACGTCTTTATGGCATCCCTTCTCAAAGTCAGTTGCCCCCACCACCTTCCTCCCTCCCCACACCTTAGGCGGTTGACTCTGATAACTCTCCACCGCCCGGGCAATCTCCCTCGCCCCCTCCGCCCCAGGCATCTCCAACGTCCCCAACTTCTCTAAATACAATCCGTGCTTCCGATAAATCCCGTCCATCTCCTCCAATAAGTTCCGGCCCTGCGACTTCGCCCACGCCGCTGCCTCAACGAACATCAGCACCGCCCCATTCGCATCCTTGTCCCGCACAAAATCCCCGCCGCTGTACCCATAACTCTCCTCCCCCCCAAAAACAAAAAAGGTGCTTTTTTCGATCCTTCTCTTTCTCCACTCCTCTGCTCCCATCTTCCCTCGCCCACCTGCCTGTTTTTCGTAAATCCCCAGCTTCTCCCCAATATATTTAAACCCCGTCAACGTCTCGACACATCTGATTTCCGCTGAGCCCGCGATCTCCCTCTGTAGATCGGTCGTCACAAAGGTTTTAATCAAACAACACCTCTTCTCCTGCCCGGGCTGAATCCAACCCTTCGCTCGCATCCGATCAATCCGATAAGCCGCCAACAACGACCCAATCTGATTTCCCGTGATCAACTCGTACTCTCCCGAGGAATTCCGAATCGCCACCCCCATCCGATCCGCATCAGGATCTGTCGCAAGAACCAAATCCGCCTTCTCTTTCTTTGCTTGCTCAATTCCAAGCGCCAAGGCCTCTCCATTCTCCGGATTGGGTGACTTCACAGTTGGAAATCTTCCATCCCCCTTTTCCTGCTCTTTCACCAGCAAAACATCCACCCCTGCCCTCGCCAAAACCGTAGGCACAATCCGCACCCCCGTCCCATGCAACGGGGAAAATACCACCTTCAACGTTTTCCCCTCCCTCCTCAATATCTCCTCCTCCAAGATCAGCTCCCGTAACCCCAACAGATATTGCTCATCAACCTCCACTCCGATCGATTCAACTTTACCCTCCCCCCGAGGCTGTGGATTCAGATTTGGCTCCTTCACCGCCTCCACCTCCCGAATAATTGCTGACGCGTGCGGCTCCACAATCTGCGCCCCGTCCGAAAAATAGGCCTTATAACCATTGTCATGAGACGGATTGTGGCTCGCCGTCACCTCCACTCCCGCCTGCGCCCCCAAATACCGCACCGCAAAGGAAAGCTCAGGAGTTGAGCGATCCGCCTCGAATAAATAAGCCGTCCCCCCCGCCGCCGCGACCGTTCTCGCCGCCAACTCAGCAAACTCACGAGAAAAAAACCGCGTATCATGTGCAAAAACAACCTTCGGTGGCTGGCCAGGAAAGTTTTTCTTCAAATAGTTTACCAAACCCTGCGTCGCCCTCGCCACGTTTCCCTCATTCATACAGTTCGTTCCTACAGCAGGAAACTCCGGCCGCCCCAAAGCCGTCGGCTTACCCATCTCCGCCTTCGTCACCACCTTCCCAATCGTCCGCCCTCGCAACCCACCCGTCCCAAAGGCCAACCTGCGAAAAAACCGATCGCTCAACTCTCCCCACTCCCCCGCACCTACTAGCTCCCGAATGCTTTCAGCCACACGGGGTACATCGCTCGACTCCCTCATCAAACGCTCCATGTTCGAAGCAGAATCAGCAGAAAGTTTCCCCTCCTGAACCGCACTTTCAATCGCCTGCTTAGATTCCGTGCTCATCAGATCGTTTTACTGAACTCTTACCCCTGAGGCGAGTCCCCCCTCATCCTAGCCCCTCTTTTTCTATCCCCTGATCCCACCTGCGGCCTTAACCTTTCAGACAGATGAAACCCCCCAAATACCTTTGCGAACGCTGCACCAACTGCTGCCGTTGGCCAGGGGACGTAAAAGTTTCCGAAAAAGAGATCACCACCATCGCCTCTTTCCTAAAAATGGAGGAAGCCGAGTTCATCGGAACCCACACCCGCCTCCGCTCCGACCGCCGTGGCCTCTCCCTCATCGATCAACCCGACGGCGCCTGCATCTTTCTCAACGGCCAAGATTGCCAAATCCAACCCGTCAAACCCGACCAGTGCCGTGGCTTTCCCAACGCTTGGAACTTTCCTGGCTGGCGCGAAGTCTGCCAAGCCACCGAAATCAAATAACCCCTCGCTACACCCCGTTCACACCGACTAAGCGAAACACTGGCTCCTCACCCTTCTTCAAATCCAGCCAAGCAAACGACCTCGGAGCCCCCTTGTTAGCTAGTCCGGCCGATCCTGGATTCAAAAACCGAACACCCTCCACCACTTGATCCCTCGGGACATGGGTGTGACCATGCATAAGAAATCGCACCCCAGCAGGAGCTGACCTCGGCGGAATATGCAAAAGGTGAAATCGGCAACCCAACCTCTCTAAATCTAGACTCATTGGCCAGGATGACTCGTAATCCTGATTTCCCCTCACCAGCTGGGTCGGCCTTCCCAAGGCACAAACCTTTTCCCAAGTTTCCTTCTCACAAATATCTCCCAAGTGCCAGATCTCATCCGCCCCGACGATCGCTTCCATCACAAAATTAGGCAGTCGGTCATGCGTATCCGCAATCACCGCAATCCGCAAACTCACCGACACGTCAGCGTCCTGCAGGCACGAAACAAGCCGACCGGTTTTTCCCATCCGAACGCCGTACCGACCACTCCACACCCACAACAAAAAGACCCGTGAAAATAAGGTCGGAGATCAAAGAGCTTCTCAAAAAGGTCCACGTGGGCGGATATCCCGGAATTCCCGTGCTCAGAGCCTGCACCCAGCCCGACCAGCTCTTTTCATAAATCGGAATCGACCACCACGCCACTGTGTTCGTGACAACGAAAAAAATCAAAGTAGCCGCCAACGATCCCCCCAACCAAGCTCTCCAAGAAAGACTTTTTGCCAAGCGGGCTCCCAACACCGATATCAAAAAGTAGGAAAGGAGCGCCGCCCCGCTGCTTTCACTGATGGGTCCCAATCCATAGTGCAAATTCAGAAACAAATCTGAGACCAAAAGAGCCAACATCGGCCCCGCCCAACTCCATGGACGCGGAAAATAGAGAGATCCACACAAAGCCAAAGCCGCTAAAGGCGCAAAATTCTCAGGTCCGCCAACCCAAGGCCGCACACAGCGAAAAACCGCCACCCCGACCAAAAGGAAGATTGCCCAACGCATATCTATATCCTGCCCCCTTTCAGAAATCTTGGCAAACCTTCGGCTCCAACCTTGACCCCGACTCTCTGCCCCTCCACTATTTTCCCTTATGGGCAAACCGTATAACGCTATCATTAAAAAACGCCGTCGGCTGCGTTATCTCAAACGCAAGAAGATCAAAGCGAAAGCTGGTAGCAAAGCACCCAAACCCGCCGCGGGATGAGCCCCCCGGCGCGGACCCTCACGGACCCCGCCCCCCGATACCTTCTCGTCGACGGTCACAGCGTTCTCTACGCTTGGCCATCCCTTCGCTCTCTCCACACCAAAAAACCGTTTGCCGCCCGCCAAGAGCTAATTCGCCATCTTGCGAACTTGCACGACTCTGGACGGTGGCGTGTCACCCTTGTCTTCGATGGACAGGCGGGAGGAAAAGAGGAGACAGCGGAGAATTCCCTAGCCGTCCTTTATGCTAGCTCAGGCCAGACTGCCGACAGTCTCATCGAACGCATCGTCCAAGTTCATCAAGGAAAGGGTGAAATCGGGGTAGTAACGGCCGATCACGCTGAAACAACCACGATCGAATCGTTCGGTGCTTTTGGATACTCCCCAGAGTGGCTTGCCCAAGAGTTGAAGGCCGCCGGACTCGAACTCCAAGAGTCCCTCGACCAATATCGAAAAAAGAAGCTCACATGAATTCACACCCCTGCCAGTAACTCCCTAACAAACAAGGGATGTCGACTTGGGTTCAGGCGGGGCTGAGGCAATCCTCCTCCCAGCAACACCTATGACAATCGCAGGAAAAATCAGCTTGGGGGGCTCCGTCGGACTCTCTCTAGCGACAGCAGCCTTAGCCTTTATGGTGATGGGCACAAAAAACCGCTTTTCCCAGCAGCTTGTCGCCGTCGAATCCTCCCTAAGGGATAATAAATTCACCTCCCTCGGACTTCCCTACACAGGAAACTTTATCGAAAATGAGGCAGAACCTGCCGCCACCGTTACTCAGGCTGGACAAAAATGGGCTTTGGCAGGGGATGACTTAAAAGCAGCCAAAGTTGCCGAGGACACCGCAAAAAAGAATCTGGCCGAAGCGCAAGCGAAGGCCCAAGAGCTCAGCCTGAATGCCGAAAAGCTCACCAAAGACCTCACCTCCGCCAAAAGCGAGCTGGATTCAACCGACTCGAAACTCAAAATGACAGCAGAACAGTTGCAGACTTACACCGATGAGCTGAAGGGCAAAAAACCGGCCGAGCTCTTCACCGAACTCAACGACCTATCGGAAAAAGCCAAAGTCGCCGACTCTGAAAATAAGCTTCTAGCCAACGCCAAGCTGAAGGCCGAAGAAGAGCTGAAAAAGCTACGTGTTGAAATCGAGATGACGCGCCCAGGTAGCACCAAGTCGATCGCCCTGTCCGGAAAAATTGTTGCCGTCAACCCCACTTGGAACTTTGTCATCCTCGATCTGGGGAAAAACGATTCTGTTGTCGAAGGCCTTACGATGGTCATCTACCGAGGGAATAAGATGATCGGTAAGTTGAAAACCGTCACAGTAGATGCCCAGACATCCGTTGCGGATGTCCTCCCAGGCACACCCGCCTCCGCCATTGAAGTCGGAGATCAAGTCGTCTATTGATTCGATATGTCGAAGTTAGCTCCCGCACTCCTCTCAATCTTGTCCGCCATTTTTCTCTCCTCCTGTGCTTCAACGGGTGGAGGCAAAAATGCAGACGGCACCCCAAAAGACGAACAAAGTGTCACCAACACTCCTTGGAATAAACCCGCCTCTTGGGAGGGTGGTTCTGGCATTCCTGGCGCGGGTGGCGCGAAATAAATCCAATCTAAACTAAGCGGGTAGTCCCCCCCGCTTGGCTAACTCCTCTATAATTTGCACCGCATTCCAAGCTGCCCCTTTCAGAAGCTGATCCCCGCTCACAAAAAACGCGATCGATTGAGGATCGCCCTCCACCGCTCGTATTCTACCCACTAAAACTTCGAGCTCTCCAGAAGCTTGGCTTGGCATCGGAAAAAGATTCTTTTCTGGGTGATCCACAACACGAACTCCCGCCGCCTTGGCGAAAGCCTCTTGAGCTTGCTTCAAGGCAATCGGCCGAGCAAACCTGGCGACAACTGCCTCCGAGTGAGCCCGTGGCACAGGCACCCGAACACATGTCGGCACCATCCGCAAATGGGGTAAGCCGAATATCTTTCGCGTCTCCTCCACCATCTTCTCCTCCTCCTCATTATATCCATCCTTTCCCACAGGACTGTTGTGGGAAAATAAATTCAGCGCCAAGACATGTGGAAACACCTCCGCTTTGAGCTCTTTCCCGGCCGCATAATCCCGTACCTGCTGGTCCAGCTCCGCCATCGCCTTCGCCCCCGCCCCACTGGCCGACTGATATGTCGCCACCACCACGCTCTCTAGACCTGCCAATCGATGCAAAGGAGCCAAGGCCACCGCCAGAATAGCAGCTGAACAGTTGGGATTCGCGATCAGCCCGGGCTTGGCATTCAATAAATCCCCATTCACCTCGGGAACCACCAACGGAACTTGGGAATCCATCCGGTAGGCTGAAGAATTGTCCACCACCACCGCCCCCGCCTTTCTCGCGATCGGAATAAATTCCCGAGACCGCGTAGCCCCTGCACTAAAAAACGCCACCTCCACTCCCGCAAAAGCAGCTGCCTCCAACCTCCGTACCTTCACCTTCTTACCCGCAAACTCCACCTCCGTACCTGCCGATCTCTCACTCGCAAGGGGGACCAGTTCCGACACGGGAAATTTCCGCCTCTCCAAAACACGGAGAATCTCCTGCCCAACGGCACCCGTTACCCCCACCACCGCCACTCGATAAGCCTTTTTTGACATCAGCCGATTCTACCCTTCGCACCTCCCCCTCTTCAAACCTTGCCTCAACCACTCCATCGGAATTTTCAATGACACACTGCACCTTGACCTTACTGCATTTGCTTCTAGAGATAGGACCAGTTCTTTCCCTTGGTGGAATCAGGGAAGGCCGTGTGAACCGGCCACAGTTGCGCTGCGGTATCGGGTGACAAATCCCCATGCGAAAGCACGCCAATCTGGACATTCTGCTTCGGCAGAATGAAAGGGTGAAGGCGGGGAGGAGGATCGCAACCCGGAGTCCGAACATCTGCCCGCCAAGGCTCATCGCACCTCTTTCGTTAGAAAGAGGTCAACCCTCATCGCAAAAATGAAGGGCGAGAGTCCGGATGCCCGCATCCCGTGCGGACCCTTCTGGCCATCGCCAGAAGGGAGTCAATATGCGGCATCCTATTTCGGCTCAGACATTCCATTGGAGGACACCCCTCCTACTTATCTTTGGCGCTCTGATCTACACTCATGCCCATGCCACCCTCCATGTCACGGAATCCTCTGATTCAATCACCATTCATCTAGGGAGCGGTTCGAACGTTTCTTATCTCGCCTTTGCTGAATTCAGTCTGAACCCCAAATCCATTATCTATGCTTGGCATTACGATGGTTTAACGAACACCGATGGCACCCCCCGCACTGGTTACGACCTGTTCAACGCTGTCGCCACGGAAACCACTGGGTCCCCTTGGGCGCTGAGTTACTCGACGGGGGCTTACGGTCTAACCACCTTATTCACTATCGGCTCTGTGAATTCAAGGATGGTGGATCCACTTTCCAGTCCCGTCTGGACGTACTGGATTCAAGGCGGTAGCGAATTTGTGGAATTCGGAGATGACGGAAGTTTTAGCTTTGTAGTTGGCAACTCTCTGATTATTTCTCCCGCCAATTGGGACACCCGTTATCTCAGCAACGGATCCTATGATATTTGGACCATAACTCCCTTTTCTTATACTGAAGCCCTAAGCGATACCCATGCATACACCGATGTTTTAGGCCAAGGCCAAACGGTCACTTTTGGTACGTACGAAGGTTCTGCCCCTGTCCTAAAAACTCCCCCCACGGTTATCTCCTCCAGAATTCTCACGGACGGCAAACTCGAGATCATCTTTGCCACTGTCCAAGGCGGCATATACCAGCTTGAAGAACAGGAGGATCTTATGACGAATGGTTGGCATGAGTTCTCCTCCCCCTTCGCCGCCACGGAAACACATAAAACCTTCAACCTGCCGACCAATCATCCTTCCAAAAGAGGCTTCTTTCGCCTCATCCGAAAAGAATGAAATCCAGTCGCGCTTTCACCCTCATCGAGCTAATGGCAGTCATGATCATCCTGGGAGTCCTTCTGACTCTTCTTGCTCCGGCCGCTTTGGCCATCAAACGTCAAACCACCCTAGCTTCTTCATCCTCTGCCATCCGCCAGCTCTCAATAGCTGCCCAAACCTATCTTGCCGAAAACAACGGCCGTTTTTTCCGTGGCCTGGAGAAGCTACCCACTGGCGATCTCCAGTGGTGGTTTGGCTTTGAAAGCTCAAGTGGGCCAAAGACTGAAGGCCAACGCGTTTTGGACAAATCCAAAGGCCCCCTCGGTCCCTACATCGCCGATTCTGCCGGCACCGTACCCGACTTTGCCTTCACCTCCATGGGGGCCAGCTTCAAACCCAAGTTTAAAAACGGCTACTTTGGTTTTGGGGTGAACACCAGACTCACCGGAGGGGCTTATGGCGATTCCAACACTATCCCTCTCCTTTTCAACCAGATTCCCCGCCCTGGTCAGATCGCTCTCTTCGCGACCTGCGCCCAGATCAATACCTTCCAAGCTCCCGCCACTAGTAAAAATCCTATGCTTGAGGAGTTTTATTTTTTTAATACAACCGACTGCGCTAACACCATTCACTTTCGCCATGCAGGCAACGCCATCGTTGCCTTCGCTGATGGATCCCAACGGGAGGTTTCCGGCAGTCGGTCATCCTTCAATTCTCGACTTCCCTCCGCCTGTGTTGGAAAACTCCCCGCCTCAATGATTACTCCCTAATTCAAAAGCCAGAATTCATCGACGAGATCCACGATTCGTCATCCGACTCCATGCCGATTGCTGAACTTCTGTTCCGATTCCTGAACTTTGAAGAACCTTCTGTGCCTGAGATGCATCTTTTCGATACAGGTCAGTTAATGCCCCAATGACAGCTCTCTGTTGTAAATTTGGATCCGCTACCATCGCTGCCCACTTCAATGCAGCGGAAGGGTCCTCCTTTCCTAAGAATCGAGCTAAGGTTAATGACATCGTGTCCCGACTTTCCCCCGAAGGTTGGGACGAAACATAAGAAGCAGCCCCGCTCAGATCCTCTTTCATCCAGTTCGAAATCACAGTTTGCAGTGCGTTGCTCTTATCTTTTCCGGACTCCAGTGAGGCCACCCAGTTCGCCGCTGCCTTAGGATCCTGCTTTGACCACTGCTCCGCCACAGTCCCCACCCCTCCTCTCCAGCTGTCAGGATTTCGATTTGCCAATGCATAGCCAGTCGCACCCATCGGATTTTGATCCGCCCACTGCTCCAACAAATCCCTTCGAAAATCCCTCTGTAAACTATCGCTTAAACCTAATGCGGAAATCTGCTCGATTGCAGCCTGAGGATTTTTCGTTGTCCAGCCTTGCAGAGCTTCCCTCAGAAGGCTTGCACTTCCCGTTTCAGCATAAACCTGCGACGCATAAGTAACCGCTCCCGGACCATCCAACTGCCCCCAACGCTCCAAAATTTTCGCTAATGCCGCCCTCTTCATCGGCCCATCGGGCAACGACTCTGCCCAAGCTAACGCTTTTTTAATATCCGATAAGGTTGATTTGGAAAGCGACTCTTGGAGAGCCCGATCCCGATCCCTGGGATTACCAGCCGCTGCCGCTGCCGCCAATTCCCCGATTTCCCACCCGCCTCCACTTTCTCGCAATCTTCGATCGGTTTCTGCTTGATCCGAATCTGAAGCATCTTTGACCGCCTGTGCTTTAGCTTTCGTCCCACTCTCTTTAGAAGCCGTGATTCGACCCAACCCAAATCCCATCCCCATAGCCATGACCACCATAACCAGAATCCAAATACCACCTCCCCCCTCCTGCTTTTCCCCCAGCACTTTCATCAATCTAACTTAACCCCCCCGTCAAGGCTGTCGAACGAATCAAACCTAGCACCCTAGGGTCTGAGGTCGAAGTTACGACCTAAGCACTAACTTTTAAACAACTCTTGCTGCCCGTCGCCCCACAACAGTTTTTAAACTTCTTGGCTGAATCCAACGGGCAAGGATCATTCCTTCCCAACTTTGGCCCCTGCCTCTTCATCGGCGCTAACGCCTCCTCAACAACCGTACTTCCACCCTCCGCCTGCATGCTCATCGAACCCTCCGTGGGCTGCACCGCAGCTTCCATCGGCAACTCCCCACGACCTGCCTTCTGTGGCAACGCCGAAAGAAAACTCTCAAATGCCGATAAACTCGAAGCCGACCGAAACAGATTATGCACCACCTCCTCCTTAATCCTTGCCATCAGTTCCCCAAACATTCCATACGCCTCATTTTTATACTCAATCAACGGATCCTTCTGTCCATACGCCCTTAAATTAATCGAAGTTCGCAACCCATCCATCGCGTACAGATGCTCCTGCCATAACCGATCAATCGCCCCCAAAACCACAAACCTCTCCAACGCCTTCACCGCCTCCGGATTCTCAAACTTCACTTTCACCTCATACGCCTCCCTTACCTTCGCCTTCAAAAGCTTCGCCCACTCTTCCTTGCCACCCGCCCTCAGAAAATCCTCCTTTTGCAAACCCACGGGCATAGCCGAATTCGCCCAGTGCACTAATCCATCCAGATCCACAGGATCCGTCCCAGCCCTCGCTTCCACCTCCGATGTAATTCTCTCATCCACCGTCTCAAAAACCTCAGGCCGCGGATCGGTCGAATTCAACATATCGGAACGCCAAGCATAAATGACCGTCCTCTGCTGATTCATCACGTCGTCATACTGCAAGGTATGCTTTCGAACCTGATAGTTTCTTCCCTCCACCCGCTTTTGAGCCGTCTCCACCGACCGATTCAACCACGGATGCTGTAACCCCTCGTTCTCCTCCATCCCCAACTTCGTCATCAACCCTGCGATCTTCCTCGAATCCCCGAAGTTCCTCATCAAATCATCTTCAAAAGAAATAAAGAACTGGCTCGACCCTGGATCACCCTGCCGAGCGCAACGGCCCCGCAACTGCCGATCGATCCGCCTCGACTCATGCCTCTCTGTCCCCACCACATGCAACCCGCCCAACTCCGCCACACCCGGCGAAAGCTTAATGTCAGTCCCTCGACCCGCCATGTTCGTCGCAATCATCACCGCCCCCCGCTCCCCCGCCCTCGCCACAATTTCCGCCTCCAACTGATGCTGCTTCGCATTCAATACACTGTGGGGAATATTCTCCCGCCTCAGCATCCGACTAATGATCTCGGAGGACTCCACTGAAGCCGTTCCCACCAACATCGGCTGACCCGCTGCGTTTCGCTTTTTAATCTCCTCAATCAACGCATTCAGCTTTTCCCGCCGAGTTTTAAAGATCAGATCATCCGCATCCTTTCTCACGCAATCCCGATTAGTGGGAACCACGACCACTCCTAACCGATAAATATCCTTAAATTCATTTGCCTCCGTCTCGGCCGTTCCCGTCATCCCCGCCAATTTTTCATACAGACGGAAATAGTTCTGAATCGTAATCGTCGCCAATGTCTGCGTCTCCCGATCGATCTGCACCCCCTCTCTGGCCTCCACTGCCTGATGCAACCCATCGCTCCATCGCCGTCCCGGCATCAACCGCCCCGTGTACTCATCCACAATGACCACCTTATTTTCCTGAACCACATAGTGGACATCCTTCTCAAACACACAGTACGCACGCAATAGCTGGCTGATATTGTGAATCCTCTGGCTCGCCTCTTCGTAATCCGACTGCGCCTGAGCTTTGGCCTTAATCTTTTCCTCAACAGAAAGCCCCGCGTTCGAATCAATATCGTGGTTGGTCGTGATCAGATCCGGCACAGAGAAAAAGTTTGGATCGTTGGGGTTGAGAAACGTTCGCCCCATCTGCGATAAGTCCGCCTCACTGTTCCTCTCGTCAATCGAGAAGTACATCTCCTCCTTCGTCTTATATAACTCGGTCCGCCTTGTGTCCTGATACATCTCCAACTCCGCATCATCCACCGCTCGCCTCGTCCCTGGATCCTCCTGAAACTTTAAAAGCAGTTTATTTCGCGGCGACCCCAGCTTCACCTTGTACAACAACCGACCCGCTCCCTGCAGATCTCCCTTCTCCACCTTCTCCTTGGCCTGATTCGCCCAATCCGTGCACAAAGTATTTTGCTTTCGCACCAACCCCTCAATGATCGACTTGTACTTATCAAACTGATGGGTCGAAACCGTGACTGGGCCCGAAATAATTAGCGGCGTCCTCGCCTCGTCGATCAGGATGCTATCCACCTCATCGATGATTGAATAAAAGTGCCGCCGCTGAACCTGATCTTCTGGCGTGGTCGCCATCCCGTTGTCCCGCAAATAATCAAAACCAAACTCCGAGCTCGTTCCATACGTGATATCGCACGCATATTGCGCCCTTCGTTCCGATTGCGTCTGCCCGTGCTGAAGACACCCCACCGTTAACCCCAGCTCCCGATAAACCTCCCCCATCCAGTCCGCATCCCGAGCCGCCAGATAATCGTTCACGGTCACGATGTGCACTCCCTTGCCCGAAAGTGCATTCAGATACGTCGGTAACGTAGCCACCAACGTTTTACCTTCTCCCGTCGCCATTTCCGCAATCCGCCCTGAATGCAAAACCATTCCGCCGATCAGCTGAACATCGAAGGGGATCATCTCCCACAAAATTTCCTGTCCGCGCACCCGAATCCGTCTCTTTTCCTCGGTGAAGCGACGGCAGCAGTTCTTCACTACCGCGAACGCCTCAGGTAACAGCTGGTCCAAAGACTCTCCTTTTGCCAACCGCTCCCGGAAGGCCGCTGTTTTTCCCCGGAGCTGCTCCATGGAGAGTGTTCGCAGAGCTTCCTCATGCCGGTTGATCTCCCCGACCAAAGGAGTCAGACGCCGAACCTCCCGCTGGTTCTGCGTCCCCAAGATTTTCTTTAAAACCCAGCCGATCATGAACTATTCATCGTAGCGAAAGAGCTTTTTTCTTCCAGCCTCAATCCTGACTCAAGAAACCCCCACACCAACCGATCCCGCAACCAAAGTTTCTGTCAGACAAAAGGGAAATGTGACAAGTTGATGACAAAAAGCACCGCAATTGAACTCCTTATCCGTCCAGTTCATGATATCGATTACCTTTTTTCATGAATCAGGCCCTGAACGACACCTTCTTTCTCCTACGCAACTACAACCAACTGTTGCTGCGGTACCCTAAGAAATACCTGATCGTCCTCCTCGGAATCTTCTCCCAGGTAGCGTTCTTCACTCTCTACCCCATCTCGTTCAAATATATCTTTGATCACGTTATTCCCGCCAAGGATTACTCGCTCCTCGCTCAGGTTATCCTTCAGATCTTTCTCCTGATGGTCTTCTGCAGTCTAGGCGCCTACCTCCAGACAAAATATATGGCCAAGGTGGGCGGAATGATTCTGGCAGAACTCAGGGCCACGATGGTTCATAAGCTTAATACCGTACCCTCCCGGTTTTATTCGAACCTTGATTCGGTCGATCTGCTTTCCCGATTCGCCAGCGACATGGACCGTCTTGAAAACTCCCTCACTCGCGCCCTCCCCATGATGATCGAAACCATTCTCGTCACCCTGGGTTGCTTGCTGACAATTCTTTCGATCGACTGGCGCTTAGCCTTAGCCGCTTTTCTCCTGCTCCCAGTCGGTTTTTTCGGCAATGCCCTTCTGGGCCCCAGGGAGGACTCGCTCAACACCCAGAGTCGCGAACTAAAAAATCGGATGCTTGCCTCCGTGGAGGACTTCCTCGACTCGTGGCTTCTCATCCGCGTCTATAACGACAAAAAGCATCTCCGCGGGCGGTTCGATGATACTAATCAAAAGTACGCTCAAAGTGCCTCCGACTACTCCTACTATATTAACCTGACCCCGGTTTTTTCCGAATACGGGGTTAACCTCAGCCTAGCGGTGATTGTCGTCGCGGGAGCCATCCTTGCCATCCAGGGGAGCTTGACCATGGGCGCTTTTGTCGGGTGCTTTGCCCTCCTCCGAAAGGTGGCCGACGGATCAGCCAAGACTGCCCGTTCCTACTCCCTTTTCATTAATGCAATTCGACCTTTCCGCCGGATCCAAAAACTTCTGGGAGAAGAAAGTGACAGTGAAACTTCTTTTCAACCGATTCAGCTCACCCCCCTCACCCAGGGAATCCGATTCGAGAATGTCACGTTTGGTTACCACCTATCCAAACATGTTCTCAATTCACTCAATCTTTCGATTTCTGCCGGAAGCTCCGTTGCACTTGTGGGAGCAAGCGGCGCAGGCAAAAGCACCACCACCAAACTAGTAATGCGGATCCTCGAGCCACAGTCGGGAACGATCTCCTTTGATGGAGTTGATCTCAGGCAAGCCTCGCTCGACTCTCTTCGGCGTTTATGCGGAACCGTTCTCCAGGAACATCATCTTTTCCGGGGAACCATTGCCGAAAATATTCGCTTCATTAACCGAGATGCCACCATGGACGAAGTCGTTGCAGTGGCAAAAAAAGCGATGATCCACGACCTGATCATGCAACTCCCGCATGGTTACGAAACCGTAGTAGACGAACGGGGTAGCTCCCTTTCCGGCGGCCAGCGCCAGCGAATCGCCATCGCCCGCGCTTTTCTACAAAACCCCTCTCTCCTCATTCTCGACGAGCCCTCCTCCATGCTGGATCCCGCGACCGAAGCCTCCATCCATGCACTCTTGATGAAACTAGCCGTGGGCCGAACCGTGATCATGGTGACTCACCGCTTGGCCTGCGCGCAGAGCTTCGATAAAATTGTTATTCTCGATCAGGGAAAAGTGGCGGAAGAAGGAACTCATCAGCAGCTTTTCGATAAAAAAGGGCTGTATCGAAATCTCTGGGACAAACAGAACGGATTTGGAATCACTTCCCAAGGCTATCTCAAAGTCACTCCCGATCGCCTCCGCGCCATCCCTATCTTTTCCGATCTCGATTCTCCGATTCTTGAAAATATTGCCGGGGAATTTAATACCGAGATTTTCGAGCCTGAAACAACGGTCATTCAGGAAGGTGCAAAAGGGGATAAGTTCTACATTGCGGTTCGAGGAAGTCTCCAAGTCCTGAAAAAAGGTCCGGATGGAGTGGATAGGAAAATTGCCGTTCTCCGGGACGGTGACCACTTCGGCGAAATCGCCCTTCTCCAGTCGGTCCCTCGGACCGCCTCCCTGCGAACCCTCGCACACACCAGCTGCTTGTCGTTGAGCCATGAGAGGTTCAGTCGCCTGGTCGAATCCCAACCCCAATTGCTCTCCAAACTCCAAGATTCGATTCGTCGACGGGAGCAGTCGCTCACTAAAAACTAATTCCGTTTCTTTTTTCAAACTCCAGTCACCTCATCCTTCATAGTTAAACCTCAAAAGACCTCCTGCCCCCAAGAACTTCCCCCTTTTTAATTTTACATCTTCCCTGATCGTTTAAGTTAAACTTCTATATGAAAAAGTTCCCCGTTGACCTCTCCGAAAACGGCATCCGTGCCCTCCTCAATTCCCCGGATAGCTACGCACGCCGTTTCACCGAAACATCGCTGCGAGCCCTTCTCAACTACTCCGAAATCCAAGGCACCCTCTCGAACCAAAAAAACGAATTCCCTCCCGTCCCTTGGGAGATGGAAAAACTCCGGGCCAAAGTGAAAAGCGAGGTTTCAAAGCATATCTTTGGCTGGTACGGCGAAACCGAATCTGCCGCTGGCGACAGCACCCGGAGAAATGTCGAAG
>Ga0209088_10000452_pt1 | contig 29316 bp, 26 predicted proteins | sample S_140625_EF_Meta_FD_187324 | JGI IMG/M metagenome (GOLD analysis project Ga0209088, IMG submission 187324) | Freshwater microbial communities from Lake Simoncouche, Canada to study carbon cycling - S_140625_EF_MetaG (SPAdes) (version 2) | ecosystem: Environmental > Aquatic > Freshwater > Lake ... | reverse complement strand
CGGGCGCAAGACAAGTCATGACTTTTGGTTTTACCCAAGGCGATGTTCAGGCGCACCAAATTGCTTGGGTCAATGGTGCGTGGTCGTTTCAATTGACAACGGCCCATGCTGCTTGCGCTTGCCATCTGAACATTGCGGGTCGGCACAATATTTTGAATGCTTTGGCAGCTGCAGCCTGTGCTTTGGCCGCAGGCATGAGGCTGTCCGACATTGCCAAAGGATTAGAGAATTTCGAGCCTGTCAAAGGGCGCTCCAAATCGTCAGCATGGCAAATTCAAGGCCACGCGTTCACGCTGATTGACGACACCTACAACGCCAATCCCGATTCAGTTCGCGCAGCCATTGAGGTGCTGGCTGAACTGCCTGCGCCGCGCTTGTTGGTTTTGGGGGACATGGGCGAAGTAGGTCAACAAGGTCCTGAGTTTCATCGGGAGGTGGGCGCCTACGCCAAAGAGTTGGGCGTTCAAGCTTTGTTCACTTTGGGTGATTTGTGCGCACACAGCAGCCATGCCTTTGAGGGTGCGGTGCACTTTGCCAACATGGACAGCTTGCAGCAAGCGGTTCTTGATCAAATTTCGACATTCAACAGTGTGTTGGTCAAAGGATCGCGCTTTATGAAAATGGAACGCATCGTGGACAAGTTGAGCACCCAGCTTGATCACGTGCCTGCCTTAGAAAGAGAGTCAGCCCATGCTGCTTAATTTGGCGCAATGGTTGCAAAACTTGTCCCCTGAGTGGGGTTTCTTGCGTGTTTTTCAATACATCACATTCCGTGCGGTGATGGCTGCAATGACTTCATTGCTCATTGGTCTGCTTGCAGGTCCTGCCGTCATTCGCCATCTGGCTGCACTCAAAATTGGCCAGCCTGTGCGTGGCTATGGCATGGAGACACACTTGGCCAAAAGCGGCACGCCCACCATGGGCGGTGTGCTTATCTTGTTGTCAATTGCGATCAGCACTTTGCTGTGGTTTGACTTGTCCAATCGCTTTGTCTGGATTGTGCTCATTGTGACTTTGGGGTTTGGCGCCATTGGCTGGGTGGATGACTGGCGCAAGGTGGTGAACAAGGACCCAGAGGGCATGCCCTCTCGAGAAAAATATTTTTGGCAATCTGTCATTGGCTTGTTGGCAGCGCTTTATTTGGTGTTCAGTATTTCTGAAAGTTCCAATCTGCGTGTGTTTGATTTGTTTGTGAATTGGGTTGTCTCAGGTTTTGATGTGGACTTGCCGCCCAAGGCTGGATTGATGGTGCCTTTCTTTAAAGAGGTGAGTTACCCCTTGGGTGTGTTTGGTTTTATGGTCCTGACTTACTTGGTCATTGTGGGCTCCAGCAATGCTGTGAACTTGACCGATGGGCTCGACGGCTTAGCCATCATGCCGGTGGTCATGGTGGGCTCCGCATTGGGCGTGTTTGCTTATGTAACGGGTAGTTCGGTGTACGCCAAGTATTTGTTCTTGCCCTACATTCCTGGCGCGGGTGAACTGATGATCTTTTGCGCTGCCATGGCAGGCGCGGGCTTGGCATTTTTGTGGTTCAACACACACCCTGCACAGGTGTTCATGGGGGATGTGGGTGCGCTGGCTTTAGGGGGTGCACTCGGCACCATTGCTGTGATCGTGAGACAAGAAATTGTGCTGGCCATCATGGGCGGTATTTTTGTCGTAGAAGCTTTGTCAGTGATGGTTCAAGTTTCGTATTTCAAATACACCAAAAAGAAATATGGCGAAGGCCGTCGCATTTTGAAGATGGCCCCTTTGCACCATCATTTTGAAAAGAGTGGTTGGAAAGAAACCCAAGTGGTTGTGCGTTTTTGGATCATCACCATGCTGCTTTGCTTGGTGGGCCTGTCGACTTTGAAGCTGAGATAAGCATGAAATACCTTCAAGGCCAACACATCTTAATTCTGGGGCTTGGAAGCTCTGGCTTGGCCATGGCGCGTTGGTGTGCTGAAAGGGGCGCGCTTGTGACTGTGGCAGACACTCGCGAAGCGCCTGCTAATTTGACTGTTCTTCAAAGCGAATTTTCCGAGGTGAGGTTTAAATCGGGTTCATTTTCTGCCAGCTGGGTTGAAGGGACTGACATCCGTGCAGTCTTTGCCAGCCCCGGTCTGACGCCAACAGAAATTGCCCCTGTCTTTGATGCTGCGAAAGGCATGGGTCTTTGGGTTGGTGGTGAATTAAGTTTGTTTGCTCAGGCCTTGGACCATTTAAAAGCCACACGCGACTATGCGCCGCAGGTTTTGGCCATCACAGGGACCAACGGCAAAACGACAGTGACGGCACTCACGGGTCGCTTGCTCGAACGTGCTGGAAAAACCGTGAGGGTGGCCGGCAACATTGGCCCCACTTTGCTCGATACCTTGCGCGAGTCAATGTTGACAGAGCTGCCAGAAGTGTGGGTTTTGGAGTTGTCTAGTTTTCAACTCGACAGCGCTGGGCCCTTTGAGCCCAGTGCCGCAACAGTTTTGAACATCACCCAAGACCATTTGGATTGGCATGGAAGCATGCATGCTTACGCAGCCGCCAAAGAAAAAATATTTGGTGTTCACAGCCTCATGATTTTGAACCGCGATGACGCGCGTGTGATGGCCATGTTGCCAGAACCTGTGCGTGCCAAATTGCAAAAACCCGTTCAACGTGTCCATGTGACTTATGGCGCTGACATGCCACAGCGGCCAGGTGACTTTGGTTTGGAAACCGTCAATGGCATGACTTGGTTGGTACGGGCCCTAGAGTCAGATGAAACTCGTCGTTTGCGCAAAGGTGAAGTAGAAGAAATACACATTCAGCGACTGATGCCCGCTGATGCGCTGCGAATTCGCGGCCGACACAATGCTGTGAACGCCTTGGCCGCGTTGGCCTTGGCCAGCAGCACCGGTGCCAGCCTGGCGTCGATGTTGTTTGGATTGCGCGAATACGCTGGGGAGCCGCATCGCGTAGAGCCCGTAGCCATTGTGAATGACGTTGAATACTTTGATGACAGCAAGGGAACCAATGTAGGTGCAACTGTCGCTGCCTTGGTAGGCTTAGGTGCTGAACGCCGAGTCGTGGTGATCTTGGGGGGTGAAGGCAAGGACCAAGACTTTTCACCTTTGGTCGAACCGGTGTCTCGGTTCGCGCGCGCTGTGGTTTTGATGGGTCGTGATGCCCGTCTCATTCGTGAAGCCATTGAAATGTGCGGTGTCACTTTGATCGATGCCAGCTCCTTGCCCGAAGCGGTGAATGCTGCCAAAGAGATTGCCCAAGCGGGCGATGCCGTTTTGTTGTCGCCAGCATGTGCCAGCTTTGACATGTTCCGTGACTACTCGCACCGAGCTCAAGTTTTCTGCCAAGCAGTGGCTGACATTGCAGACGCAGCGGGTCAAGCTTTGGAGCTTGCACGATGACTGAAATGTGGTCTCGCATGATGGCTTGGGGTGGCGGCGTCTTCGGTCGCATGGGTGGCGCTGGTCGTCTCCAAGGTGCCGCAGAAGGCGTTCTCCCTGTGAATTTGGGCAGCTACGACTATGCCAAAAACGCATCAACCCAAGGCAAGATACAAAACATCGATCAGGCCATGGTGTGGGTGGTGGTGGCGCTTTTGATGTGGGGCATGGTGATGGTGTATTCGGCCAGCATTGCCATGCCTGACAACCCAAAATTTTCCAAATATTCTCAGACGCATTTCTTGGTGCGTCACGTCATTTCGATTGCCATTGGATTTGGCGTTGCCCTTCTTGCATTCCAGGTGCCCTTGGAAACTTGGGAGAAAAACGCAAGGCCCTTGTTCATCTTCTCTTTGGTGCTTTTGGCAGCAGTGCTTGTTCCCTTTATTGGCAAGGGCGTCAACGGTGCACGTCGTTGGATTTCTTTGGGTGTGATGAACTTTCAACCCTCAGAGTTTGCCAAGTTGGCCGTCATCATTTATGCATCCGACTACATGGTGCGCAAGATGGAAGTGAAAGAACGCTTCTTCCGTGCTGTGCTGCCGATGGGCGCTGCAGTGGGTCTAGCGGGTATCTTCTTGTTGGCCGAGCCTGACATGGGGGCCTTTTTGGTGATTGCCATCATTGCCATGGGTATTTTGTTTTTGGGCGGTGTCAATGCCCGCATGTTTTTCCTCATTTTGGCCATCTTGGTGTTTGCCTTTGCCATGATCATTGCGGCTTCGCCATGGCGCCGTGAACGCATTTTTGCTTACCTCGATCCTTGGGATCCCACCCACACTTTGGGCAAAGGCTACCAGTTGTCGCACTCTCTGATTGCCATTGGCCGTGGTGAAATTTTTGGGGTAGGTTTAGGTGGTAGTGTTGAGAAACTGCATTGGTTGCCAGAAGCGCACACCGATTTCTTGTTGGCGGTCATTGGCGAAGAGTTTGGCCTGGTCGGTGTGGTTGCCGTGATTGGCATGTTCTTGTGGCTGAGCCGGCGCATCATGGTGATTGGTCGTCAAGCCTTGGCCCTTGATCGAACCTTTGCAGGTTTGGTGGCTCAGGGTGTGGGCATTTGGATTGGATTTCAGTCCTTCATCAACATGGGTGTTAACTTGGGCGCATTGCCCACCAAAGGTTTGACCTTGCCGCTCATGAGTTATGGCGGGTCGGCTATTTTGATGAACTTGGTGGCCATTGCCATCGTGCTTCGAATTGATGCCGAGAACAAACAAATGATGCGAGGGGGCCGAACATGAGTCGCTGCGCACTGATCATGGCGGGCGGTACCGGTGGGCATATTTTCCCCGGTTTGGCTGTGGCCGAATCTTTGCGAGATGCAGGATGGCGCGTGCATTGGCTTGGCGTACCGGGCAACATGGAAAGTCAGTGGGTACCGCAACGTGGCTTCCCCTTTGAACCCGTGGAGTTTGGTGGCGTTCGCGGCAAAGGCGTGACCAGTTTGGTTTTCTTGCCGCTGCGTTTGCTCAAAGCGTTCTGGCAAAGCATTCAAGTGGTTCGACGCGTCAAGCCCGATGTGGTGGTGGGCTTGGGTGGCTACATCACATTTCCTGGCGGCATGATGTCAGTTCTGTTGGGCAAACCTTTGGTGTTGCACGAGCAAAACTCGGTGGCTGGCATGGCCAACAAAGTTTTGGCAGGCGTGGCAGACCGCATTTACAGCGCATTCCCCAATGTCTTGAAAAATGCCATTTGGGTCGGCAATCCTTTGCGTCAAGACTTTTTGAACAAGCCTGCCCCAGCAAAACGTTTTGCCGGTCGCACCGGGCCTTTGAAGTTGTGGGTCGTGGGCGGCAGTTTAGGCGCGCAAGCTTTGAATGAAGTGGTTCCGAAGGCCTTGGCTTTGTTGCCGGCTGACAAGCGTCCCCTGGTAGTCCATCAGAGCGGTGCCAAGCAAATTGACGCGCTCAAATCTCATTACGCCACTGCAGGTGTGCAAGCCGAGCTCACACCTTTCATTGAAGATACGGCACAAGCTTTTGCAGATGCCGACCTGATTATTTGCCGAGCTGGCGCCAGCACTGTGACTGAAATTGCGGCCATTGGTGCAGCCGCCATTTACGTGCCTTTTCCCTTTGCTGTGGATGATCATCAAACCACCAATGCCAATTTCTTGGTCAGTCAAGGCGCTGGTTGGCTGATGCCTCAAGCGCAGCTGACTGCACAAGCATTGGCTGATCGCCTTAGCCGCATCACTCGAGAAGAATTACTGGCATGTGCAGAAAAGGCATGGGCCCTCAAAAAGACGGAAGCGACCCGTGATGTGGTGGCTGCATGTGAGGCATTGGCTGCATGAAACACGCCATTCGTCACATTCATTTCATTGGCGTCGGTGGCGCCGGCATGAGCGGCATTGCCGAAGTACTCTTGAATTTGGGTTACACCATTTCAGGCTCTGACTTGTCAGACAGCAGCACCCTGCGTCGTTTGGCGGCTTTGGGTATTCAAACCCATGTGGGTCACAGTGCAGAAAATGTCCAGAGTGCCGATGCGGTCGTTACTTCAACCGCGGTGAAGGCAGACAACCCAGAAGTGTTGGTTGCCAAGTCCCGTCATATTCCTGTGGTGCCGCGCGCAGTCATGTTGGCTGAGTTAATGCGCATGAAGCAGGGCATTGCCATTGCGGGCACCCACGGCAAAACCACGACCACCAGCTTGGTCGCCAGCGTGTTGGCCGAAGCGGGCCTCGATCCAACCTTTGTCATTGGCGGGCGACTGAACAGTGCCGGTACCAATGCCAAATTGGGCACGGGCGACTACATCGTGGTGGAAGCCGATGAATCGGATGCATCTTTCTTGAATTTGTTGCCTGTGATGTCGGTGGTGACCAACATCGATGCCGATCACATGGAAACCTATGGCCATGATTTCGAAAAGCTGAAGTCGGCTTTTGTAGAGTTTCTGCACCGCATGCCGTTTTATGGCACAGCCATCGTGTGTTCAGACGATCCTGGCGTTCAAAGCATTGTTGATCAATTGGCTCGCCCCGTGACCACCTATGGACTTAAAGAGGGTGCACAAATAAGAGCCATGAATGTTCGGGCAGATCATGGGCAAATGCAATTCACCGTTCAGCGCCGCAATGGGGTGGTCTTGCCAGACCTTCCCATTGTTCTGAACCTGCCAGGTCTGCACAATGTTTTGAATGCATTGGCCGCCATTTCTGTGGCCGTAGAGCTAGGGGTTGAAGATGCAGCGGTTCAACGCGCCTTGGCCAACTTCAAGGGTGTTGGCCGGCGCTTCCAGCGTTATGGTGAAGTGAAGCTTTTAAATCAAGCGGGTAGCTTCACTTTGATTGATGATTATGGCCACCATCCTGTTGAGATGGCAGCCACCTTGGCCGCTGCCCGTGGGGCTTTTCCGGGCCGCCGCTTGGTGTTGGCCTTTCAGCCGCACCGCTACACCCGAACACGCGATTGTTTTGAAGATTTTGTCAGCGTGATCAGCCAAGGTGCAGACACTGTTTTATTGACTGAAGTTTATGCCGCGGGTGAGGCGTCTATCGTTGCGGCGGATGGCCGATCTTTATCTCGTGCGCTGCGTGTGGCGGGTAAAATTGAACCCGTTTTTATAGATAAAATCGAGGCCATGGCACAGGCGATTTTTGAGAACGCAAAAGACGGTGACATTGTCATTTGCATGGGTGCCGGCTCTATTGGGGCAGTGCCTGCCCAAGTTCAAAAAATGGGAGGTGCTGCGTGAGCACTTTTCCTCAGAATTTTGGCAAAGTGGCTGTCCTCATGGGCGGTCATTCTGCAGAGCGAGAAATTTCATTGATGTCAGGCCGAGGTGTGCTGGCTGCCCTCCAATCGCAAGGCATTGATGCACACGCTTTCGATCCCGCAGAGCGCAATTTGTCAGACCTTCAACAAGAAGGTTTTCAACGTTGCTTCATTGCGCTCCATGGGCGGTATGGCGAGGACGGCACCGTGCAAGGTGCACTCGAGTTGCTTGGCATTCCTTACACCGGGTCGGGCGTGATGGCCTCTGGCATCGCCATTGATAAAACCATGACCAAGCGTGTTTGGTTATCAGAGAGTGTGCCCACGCCGCGCTATGTGTTGCTCAAGCAAAATAAGTTTGGCCCTGATGCACAAGCACAAGTGATTCAAAGCTTGGGCTTGCCTCTCATTGTGAAGCCGGCAAGAGAGGGTTCTTCTATCGGTGTCACCAAAGTCTGCAAGGCCAGCGAGCTGCTCCAAGCACTTGAAGATGCCGCCCAATGCGATGCCGATATTTTGTGTGAGCAATTCATATCGGGCGATGAAGTCACCTGTCCTATTTTGGGCGAGGGCGATGATGCCAAAGCCTTGCCGGTCATTCGCATCGTTGCACCTGCTGGTAACTACGACTACCAAAACAAATACTTCACTGAGGATACTCAGTACCTGGTCCCTTCGGGACTGCCTGAGTCAGAGGAAAAAGCCATTCAAGCGCATGCGCTCAAGGCTTATCAGGTGTTGGGGTGTCAAGGCTGGGGCCGTGTTGACGCCATGATCGATGCGCAAACTCGTCAACCCTATCTTTTGGAAATCAACACATCGCCAGGCATGACCAGTCATTCCTTGGTGCCCATGTCGGCCAAAGCCGCCGGCATGTCTTACGAAGAACTGTGCGTACTGCTGTTGGCCTCAGCCAGCTTGTCGCATTCGAACTTTGGAAGGAAAGGCACATGAAAAAGCCTGTCGATTTGCCCATGGATGTACGACTCATGCAATGGACCACCGTCGCCATGTTGGCAATGGCTTTGATCATGTGTGTGGTCAGTGGTTTTGGTTGGCTGCTTCGGCACCCAGTTTTTTCAATTCAAAGCATCACAGTGCTAGGCAATGTGACACACAGCAATCCTGTCACGCTGCGTGCCAATGTGGTGCCTCAACTCACGGGCAATTTTTTCACCTTGAATTTGATGCAAGCACGCCAGGCTTTCGAGCAAATTCCCTGGATTCGCTCTGCGCTGGTTAGGCGTGAATTTCCAAATCGCTTGTCGGTCACCCTTGATGAATTTCAACCTGTGGCGCAATGGGGTGGTGAAGGCGATGGCAAATTTCTAAGCCCAGAAGGTACCGTTTTTGAAGTCAATGCAGATGAAGTTGACAGTGATGCGCTGCCCACATTGAAGGGGCCTGAATCGCAGGCCAAGATTGTTTTAGAGATGTACAAATTTCTCAAGCCCCGGATGGAAAAGATGGACATGTCTTTGGACAAGTTAGAACTCAGTCAGCGGGGCAGTTGGACAGCCCAGCTGGAATCAGGTGCAAATTTGGAGCTGGGGCATGGGACGCAGCAGGAAATTGGTGACAGGCTGCAATTGTTTTTCAAAACATTGACGCAAGTGACTTCTCGATACGGTCGTACAGCAAACTCTTTGTTGTCGGCAGATTTGCGTTACGAAAGTGCTTACGCGCTGAGGTTGAGGGGCGTCACAACTTTGGCTTCAGATGGTTTGAAAAAACCTTAATTGACAGATTGAAGATTTAGATCAGAACGGTTGGACATATGGCAAAAGAATACAAAGATTTGGTGGTCGGTCTCGACATTGGAACTTCCAAGGTCATGGTCGTCGTGGCCGAGGTCATGCCAGGTGGCGAATTGAAGCTGGCCGGTATGGGCGTTGCACCTGGCAATGGCTTGAAACGAGGTGTGGTGGTCAACATCGACGCTACAGTTCAAAGTATTCAGCAAGCTTTGAAAGAAGCCGAGTTGATGGCCGATTGCAAAATCACACGCGTCAATACAGGCATTTCGGGCAGTCACATTCGCGGTCTCAATTCAAGCGGTATGGTGGCGGTCAAGGACAAAGAGGTGACGCCCGCCGACGTGGCGCGTGTGGTTGAAACAGCTCGTGCAATCAACATCTCCACCGATCAACGTTTGTTGTTGGTCGCGCCTCAAGAGTTTGTGATCGACGGTCAAGATGTGAAAGAGCCGATTGGCATGAGCGGCATGCGCCTTGAAGCCAAGGTACACATCGTGACAGGCGCGCAAAGTGCCGCAGAAAACATCATTAAGTGTGTTCGCCGTTGTGGCCTCGAAGTAGATCAGCTCCTGCTCAATCCCTTGTCTTCCAGCTTGGCAGTTTTGACTGAGGACGAACGTGAATTGGGTGTCGCTTGCGTTGACATCGGTGCAGGGACCACTGACGTGGCCATCTTCACCAATGGCGCCATTCGCCATACCGCTGTCATACCCATCGCAGGTGATTTGATCACCAGCGACATTGCCATGGCACTGCGAACACCCACCAAGGATGCTGAAGACATCAAGGTTGAAAGTGGTTGTGCCAAACAGCTGTTGGCCGACCCAGAGGCACAAGTTGAAGTACCAGGCCTGGGTGACCGGGCACCCCGCATGTTGTCAAAGCAAGCCTTGGCCGGTGTGATTGAGCCACGCGTTGAAGAAATTTTCTCTCTCGTTCAACAAGTCATTCGCGAGTCGGGTTACGAAGAGGTTTTGTCTTCTGGCATTGTGCTCACTGGCGGCAGCGCCGTGATGCCTGGCATGGTGGAGCTGGGTGAAGATATTTTCTTAAAGCCCGTTCGCCGAGGCGTTCCCAAATACACAGGCGCATTGTCTGACATGGTGAGCCAGCCACGCGTGGCCACCGTCATGGGTCTCATGGAAGAAGCCCGTCTGGCGCGTTTAAGAGGTTTCAAAGTATCGCAGAAGAAGGGTTCCATGAACAACGCCTTCACACGCTTTAAAGATTTCATCGTGGGTAACTTCTGATGGATTGGCGCAAACTTTACTTGGCAAGGGGGAGTCCGCATCAGCGATGTTGAATCTCACTTTTTCCTCAAAAAATAAAATTTTCAAAAATCAATATTTAAGCAACTGCAACAGTTTTAGGAGAGCACCATGAGCATTGAAATGATCCAAGTCGAAGAGTTCAATCAAGGAACGCAAATCAAAGTGATCGGCGTGGGCGGTGGCGGCGGTAACGCCGTTGAGCACATGATCGAGCGCAATGTACAGGGCGTTGAATTCATTTGCGCGAACACCGATGCGCAAGCATTGGCGCGCAGTGCAGCGCACCGCTTTATTCAATTGGGTCACACCGGTTTAGGTGCGGGCAGCAAACCAGAAAAAGGTCGCGATGCGGCCGAGGAAGCCATTGAGGACATCCGCGCGGCCATTGAAGGCGCGCACATGTTGTTCATCACGGCCGGCATGGGTGGTGGAACCGGTACAGGTGCAGCACCTGTGATTGCACGCGTTGCCAAAGAAATGGGCATCCTCACTGTGGGTGTGGTCACCAAGCCGTTCGACTTTGAAGGCGGTCGCCGCATGCAAAGTGCTGAATCTGGTTTGGCAGAATTGGAAGCCAACGTGGATTCACTGATCGTGGTGCTCAATGAGAAGCTCATGGAGTTGCCAGGTGGTGAAGACATGACCCAAGATGAAGCCTTTGCGCACGCCAATGACGTGCTCAAAAATGCTGTCGGCGGTATTGCAGAAATCATCAATGTGCCTGGCCATGTGAACGTCGACTTTGAAGACGTGCGCACCGTGATGGGTGAGCCCGGCAAAGCCATGATGGGTACTGCTTCAGCCAGTGGTCCTGACCGTGCTCGCATTGCTTCTGAGCAAGCCGTAGCATGCCCACTGTTGGAAGGCATTGATTTGTCTGGTGCCAAAGGCGTGTTGGTGTTGATCAGCGCCGCCAAAGGGTCACTCAAATTGAGCGAGTCCAAGCAAGCCATGAACACCATCCGTGCCTATGCTTCAGAAAGCGCACACGTTATTTACGGTACAGCCTACGACGAGAGCTTGGGCGACGAAATTCGCGTCACTGTGGTGGCTACGGGCCTGTCAAGCCAAGGTGCACGCCGCACAGCACCTCCTTTGCAAGTGCTGCGCACCGGTACCTACGATGCACCGTTTACTGTTGAAACACAAGATGCTGTGTCACCCTCATTGGGTGCTCAAAGCCCAGCCTTGGGTGGCGACTACGGCCGTTTGAACACGCCTAGCGTGTGGCGTACCAACCGCACACAAGCGGCTGCCAAGGTAGATGGCATGGCGTCTGCTGGCATGGACGACATTGAAATTCCAGCTTTCTTGCGCAAGCAAGCAGACTGATTTTTTTCAAACAGTCGTTCTCAAAACCCTCTTTAAGCAAGCTTTGGTCTGAGAATTTAAAATCCGACCATGCTTGCTCAAAGAACCATTAAAACCCTCACCCAGGCCGTGGGTGTGGGTTTGCACAGCGGCCAACGTGTTGAACTGACGCTCAGGCCTGCACCGCCAGGTACGGGCATTGTCTTTAGACGAATTGATTTGGCAGAGCCTGTCGACATCCGTGTCTCTGCGCAAAGCGTCACCGACACACGTCTGGCCTCTACCATTTCCAGTGGCCAAGCCAAAGTGCATACCGTAGAGCACCTGATGTCGGCTTGTGCCGGATTGGGCATCGACAATTTGGTCGTCGACATCACTGCCGAAGAAGTGCCGATCTTGGATGGCTCTGCATCGTCTTTTGTATTCCTGCTGCAAAGTGCCGGCATTGAATTGCAAAAAGTGCCCAAGCAATTCATCCGTGTTCTCAAAACGGTGGAAGTGAAAGACGGGCAGGGCGAAAACGTCAAGTGGGCCAAGCTCGAGCCCTACGAGGGCTATCGCCTGAGTTTCGAAATTGATTTCCATCACCCAGCAGTTGATTCAACAGGTCAGCAAGTGGTGTTCGACATGGGCAGAGATTTGTATGCGCGCGACATTGCCCGTGCACGTACTTTTGGCTTTACCAAAGACGTTGAGATGCTTCGCTCCAATGGCTTGGCACTGGGTGGTGGGCTTGACAATGCCATCGTGATGGACGACTACAAGGTGTTGAACAGCGATGGCCTGCGCTACGGCGATGAATTTGTAAAGCACAAAATTCTCGACGCCATGGGCGATTTGTATTTGGTGGGCAAACCCCTGATTGCAAGCTACACCGCCTTTCGTTCTGGCCATGCCATGAACAATCAGTTGCTCAGAGCCTTGCTTGACCAACCTGATGCTTTTGAAATGGTGAGCTTTGACGACATTCACAAAGCCCCCGAAGGATTTGCTTTGCCAGTGCGTGCCTGGTAATTGAAATCCATGAGCACGGATACTCAAGCAACGCTGCAAGATTTGCTGGCGCAAAAACCATTTCTGCGCTTTTGGCTGGCGCGTGTCTCGGGTATCTTGGCCAATCAAATGCTTTCTGTGGCTTTGGCTTGGCACATGTACGAAATCACGGGCAGCGCCTGGGACTTAGGTTTGGTGGGTCTGTTTCAATTCGTACCCGCTTTGATTTTGACCTTGCCAGCGGGACACATTGTGGACAAGCTTAACAAGGTGCACATCTACGCTACCTGCATGTTGATACAAGCCGCAGTGGCTTGTTTATTGGTATGGGGCACACAGGCCGATGGCATTACCCGTGAGTTGGTGCTTTTTGTGTCCGCTATTTTGGGCATGGTTCGCGCTTTCCAAATGCCTACGCAACAAGCCCTCACGCCCCACTTGGTACCGGCCAATTTATTGCAGCGTGCTGTTGCCTTAAGTTCCACCGGTGTTCAAACTGCGGTCATCAGTGGGCCTGCATTGGGCGGTATTTTGTATGCCACCCACGTCAATGCCGTCTACGCCATTTGTGCCATATTTTTGTTGTTAGCTTTTTTGTTCACACTCACCGTTCGCTATGATCACAAACCTTCTCGAGCTGCAGCGGATCTCAATAGTGTGTTGGCAGGCGCGCATTTTGTCTGGCATCACAAAGTACTTTTAGGGGCTATCGCCCTTGACTTGTTTGCGGTGCTTTTAGGTGGAGCGACGGCATTGCTTCCTATTTTTGCCAAAGACATTTTGCATACAGGCCCAGAAGGTTTGGGTATTTTGAGATCTTCACCTGCAGTGGGTGCTTTGCTCATGGCTGTGATTTTGACCAAATGGCCCATTGAACGCAAAGTAGGCCGCTTTATGTTGGTGGCTGTCGCTGTGTTTGGCGTTGCCAACTTGGTCTTTGGCCTTTCAACCAACATGGCCTTGTCAATCGCCGCGCTCATGGTTACAGGTGCTGCAGACAATGTCAGCGTCGTCACCCGAATCACATTGCTTCAACTCGAAACGCCAGAAGATATGCGCGGGCGAGTCGCAGCAGTCAACTCCATTTTCATCGGTGCTTCCAATCAACTGGGCGAATTTGAATCGGGTGCAACAGCATCAATGTGGGGCCCAGTTGGCTCAGTCGTCTTTGGCGGTCTAGCCACTGTAGGCGTTGCCCTGGTCGCCATCAAAATTTTTCCAGACTTGGCCAATCGCGACAGAATGGTCTTGCCTAAATAAACGGTTCCCAACCAGACTAGTGACTCCGGCCACCTCGGTACATGCCATGGGTCTTGCGATTGAGCACATCTAAAGCTGCCAATTTGTTCATTGAGGGGCTTGCATGTGCGTGAGTGATGGCCAATCCCAAAGCATCGGCTGCGTCGGGTCCTGGAACTGAGGGTAGCTTCAACATTCGTTTGACCATCTCCTGAACTTGAGACTTTGCTGCACGACCTTGGCCCGTAATTGCTTTTTTCATTTGCAGCGCAGTGTATTCAGCGACATCCAAATTGCAAGATACCAAGGCCGTCAAGCAACAACCGCGCGCTTGACCCAAAAGCAAAGTGGCTTGAGGGTTCACGTTGACAAACACAATTTCGACAGAAGCCGATTCAGGTTGATAGCGCTGGTTGATTTCTAAAATGCCATCGTAAATCACACGCAGGCGATTGGGCAAATTGCCTTGTTTCACCTTGTCGGTGCGAATGACACCGCTGGCCACATAAGTAAGCTGAGAGCCGCTCACATCAATGACGCCAAAGCCAGTGGTTTGGAGGCCGGGGTCAATGCCAAGAATTCTCATAGGTCGATTGTGAAGCAATGATCAGGGCAGGGCAACATCGTTCATGCGCGCCATGATGGTTTCTGCGCGATCGCTTAAATATACCGACTGTGGCAATTTTTCAAAATAACGAGGCCGCGGCAGCATGACAGCCAAGCGTGCAGCCTCCCAAGCACTGAGCTTAGCCGCTGGCTTTTGAAAGTAATGCTGTGCGGCAGCTTCTGCACCAAAAATACCTTGACCCCACTCCACATGGTTAAGGTAAAGCGTGAGAATTTTCTTTTTGCTCAGAAAAGTTTCTAAGGCCATGGTGATGACCCACTCTTGGCCCTTTCGCAGCAGCGTACGCTCACCACTTAAGAGCAAATTCTTGGCCAATTGCTGGGTAATGGTAGAGCCGCCCACAATTTTAGGTGCTGCAGTTTTAGCGCCATTTTTCTTAGCGGCTTGCGCCTCTAATTTAGCTTGGGTTTTGGCATTTTTTTGCCATGCTTTTTCAATCGCATCCCACCAGATGCCCTTGTGCGTTGTGAAGGCACTGTCTTCGGATGCCAGGACCGCTCGTTTAAGTGTCTTTGCAATTTGATCGTCAGATTGCCATTGCTGCCGCCAATTGATTCGACCTTGGGTGCTGACGATTTGCCAAGCTTGCGATCTTTCAAAAGCCGTGGACGAAGGGTCGACCACAGCCATGAATGCAACGCGTCCAACAAAGAACAATTGCAAAACGACAAAGCCTGCTAAGACCAGCCAAAGCCATTGTTTTAAAGCATTCAAAATAGAAGTCAACATGTCAATGCGAATGAGAGACCAAGGCCCTTAATTCAGCCAGCACTTGTTGGGTCGGTGGTTGAACGCCGCGCCACAATTGGAATGAAGCCGCTGCTTGTTCGACCAGCATACCAAGACCATCGCGCGCTTCGGTGCCGTGCGCACGGGCCCATTCAAGAAAGCCTTGCGCTGCTGGGCCATACATCAAATCGCAGGCCAAGCCATTGGCTTGAAGCACTGTGGCGGGCACGGGCAATGCCGCTTGTTGAAGGCTGCTGCTGCTGGCGTTGATGACCAAGTCAAAGGACTGGCTCAGAATGGCTTCGTGGGTCAAGCCAAAGGCTTGGCAATCTACGCCTTCTGATGCAGCCAAGGTGGCATGCCTTGCGACAAGGTGAATTGCTTTGTCAACGCTTCGGTTAGCCACCCAAATACATTGCGGTTTTTGAGCCAACAAGGGCCCCAGCACACCCGCTGATGCGCCGCCTGCGCCAATTAATAAAATTCGGCGACCTTGCAATGAGAAACCAGCATTGCTGACCAAATCGGTCACCAAGCCGATGCCATCGGTGTTCTCGCCATAGATGTGTTCGCCATCAAATTTGAGGGCGTTGCAGGCCTGTGCCAATGCCACGCGAGGACTGCATTCAGTGGCCAGCGCGGCGGCCTCTGTTTTAAAAGGCAAGGTGACATTGCAGCCTTTGCCGCCAGCAGCCCTGAACGCATGAACGGTGGCGTTGAAGGCGTCGAGTGGCACCCAGGTTTTTTCGTACTGCAGTATTTGACCTGTGAGTTCGGCAAACCGCGCTTGAATCCAAGGCGACTTACTGTGTTCAATGGGATGGCCGAAAACGCAATAGGAGTCCATGAAAAGTACCCGTTAATTTTTGGACTGAGTTTGAACAGTACGCTTTGATGCTGCGCTCGAATCGGGAGCCAGCATTTGGGTTTCAAGCGTTTCGTCTCGGGCGAATTGGAAGCGTGTGACCACCACCAATTGGTCCGCCTCTTTTTTCATGTCTGCTGTGAAAGCACCAAAGGGTGATGCGCCGCGAACAATGGCTTGAGCGCGTTGGTCCAAAACGAATTGTCCAGAACCGCTGGCCACCTCGGTGTTCAAAACGTGGCCCTGCTTGTCCAAGGTGATGACCATGGTGAGCTGGCCGTAGAGTTTTTGACCTGCTGCTTGCGGAAAATTTTCAGTGCCTGTCACTTCGATGGTGCGGCGCATTTTGTCGTAATAGCGCGCAAATGAAACCTCTTTTGTGGCAGGACCGATGAAGCGTTTTTTAGGACCCCCTTGAAGAGCCTGAGATTGTTTTTCAATTTGAGCCAATTGGTTGGCGAGTTGTTTCTTGCGTTCAGCCAATGCATCTGCCGCCTTGGCTTCACTGACTTGAAGTTGATTTGGGCTGTTGAGTTGAAATAACGCTTGCTTCAGTTGTTGAATCAATCGCTGTTCTTCATTTTTGAGCGATTCGATTTGTTGTTGCAGTTGCTCTAACTCTTGCGTGTTGGCATTGGCTGTTGACGCACTGAAGGGGCTGGTTTGCAGGCCAGTGCCCGGCACTTGCCCGCCACCCGCCAAGTTCACCTGAGCCAAGGCCAAGGGCGAATCGGGGGCATTCTTGCTGCTTGAATTGACCAGCACCACTTCTAAAGTGTTGGTTTCAAAGATTCGATCGAATGTGGCCGGGGCGGCCCACTTCAAGCTGAGCAGACCCGCATGAAAAACCAGCGACAAGCCCAAGGCCCAAAGCAAGGCACGGTGCGAGCCTTGATGGTGCGACAGGGGCATTGAGGGGGAGAGCATGGTGCTGATCGCGTGAAGTACCTGAATTAGGCTGGGGCGTCTTCTGAGGGTGTTTCGTTCACATTCAGGGCAATGGCAATGGGTCCTGTAGCGGCTTCTTCCAAGTCTTCCATCGACTCGTCTCCTGATGCATCTTCAGCATCCAAGTTGTTGTCAGAAGATATGATTTTTTCGATCACAGTGCCCGTGATATCCAAGGCCATGGCGTCAATGCTGCCCAGCTGAACCTTGACTTTGTCGCCACGCATCAAGCCGGCTGCACCCATGACACTTAACATCAGGGGCAAATGGTCGGCACGAACCAACCAACTGCCGCCGCCCATTTCTTTGACCAAACTGGCCACTACTTCGGTGATGTTTTCTTGCTTCACGTATTGAAGCGTCCAAAAACGTTCCATGCCAGATTGGTAACTGTTGTAGGCCGTGTAGGCTGCTTCGAAGGCGCTGATGATGGCAAACATTTGCGCGTCTTTGGGTTTGAAGGGGGCCGCCAAAGCCGCTGTTGCGCCGTGCTGTGCGCAAGCAATGATTTGCCACTGATTGACCAAGTCGGTATAGCGACGCAGTGGCGAAGTGCTCCATGCGTAGGCAGGTACACCAATGCCGGCGTGAGGCAAGGCTTTGGTGCCCATGCGAACTTTGATGCCCGGTGACAAACTGGCTTGACTTCTGTAGATGGCCGGCACACCCAAACTGGCCAACCATTGACCCCATGTGCTGTTGGCCAAAATCATGGCTTCTGCGACGATCAAGTCAAGGGGTGCGCCGCGTTGTCGCACACTGATTTGAACGGTTTCATGACCTTCAGGTGGTGTGTCTGAGTTGGGGCGCGCCAATCGAAAGTTGTAGTCGGGTCGATTGAATGTTTCGGGTTTGCCGCGAACCACTTCACGACCCGCTTTCAAATGCTGCGCCAAGCGCCAGAAGAACGCCAACTGCGTGTGAGTGATGCCTAGGTGGGGTTCTTTGTCGCGAGGTAAGGGTTGGCTTTCCTCAAGCCATGCTTGTGTGACCCACTGATCGAGTTGGTCGTGGCGCAAATTGGCTGCAATAGGCACGCGCTCCAATTTGGTTTCACTGTTTTGAATGGCCAAGGTGGCTTCGTCGAAAGTGACATACAAAGAGACGGCAGGGCAAGCCTGGCCTTCTGCCAAGGTATAGCCTTGCACCACTTCGTCGGGCAACATGGTGATTTTGTAGCCCGGCATGTAAACCGTTGACAAGCGCGCTCTGCCCACCTGGTCAATGGGGCTGTTGGGCTGAAAGGCCAAGCCGGGCGCAGCAATGTGAATGCCTATGACCACGGTGCCTGTGCCCAAGCCTTGGATCGAAAGGGCATCGTCAATTTCGGTGGTTTGCGAGTCGTCAATGGAATAGGCCTGCACAGCAGCCAAGGGCAACTCTTGGGCAATGGCTGGCGCTTCCAATTTGGGAAAGCCAGTGCCTTTGGGAAAGTTGTCGAACAAGAAACGTTGCCAATGAAAATCGTAAGCGCTGGCAATGGCGCCAGCGTTTTGCAGCAAAGTAAGGGGCGCTGTTTGGCTGGCCCGGCTGGCTTCCACCACGGCCTTGTATTCGGCCGCGTTTTTATCGGGCCTGAACAAAATTTTGTACAGCTGCTCTTTAATGGGCGCTGGGCACTTGCCTTTGATCAAGTCTTGTGACCACAGCTCAATTTGCGCCAAGATTTGTTTTTTCTTCTCAATGCCCGCCAAAGCCAATTGAACGGTTTCGGCAGAAGCTTTTTTAAAACGACCCTTGCCAGCTCGGCGGAAATAATGCGGCGCTTCGAAAAGGCGCATGAGTGCACCCACCTGCTGAACGGTGCTGGCGTCTGCACTGAAATAGTCACGTGCCACGTCGGCAAAGCCAAATTCGTCTTCGGGCGCAAATTCCCAAGCCAAATCAAGCTCGATGCTTTGGCTAATTTGGGCGGCTTCAGCCAGAAGTTGGGCAGGTGCAGGTTTCTCAAATTTCAAAAGCACATTGGCACCTTTGACCTTGACCCGTTTGCCGCTGTCCAATTCCACCTGAACCGAAGCTTCTGCTTCTGACAGGACACGTCCGGCAACAAATTTGCCGGCTTCTTCAAACAATAAAAACATGGGTTAGATTGTCCCATGAGCCGGCCCTTGGCGGCCTTGAAGCGTGGTCAAATTTATGGGAAAGCCCAATTTGCTGGGTAAGCGAAGGATAATTGCGGCATGTCGCGTGTGATTGAAAAACCCAGCTGGTGGTCTCGTTTTCTGCATTTGTTTGTAGGATTTGATGGCCCCTTGGCCTTCGCCGTCTTTATCTTGGCGTGTGCAGGCCTGATCATCATGTTTTCTTCTGGCTATGACCACGGCACGCGCTTTGTGGACCATGCCAGAAACATGTTCATCGCAGGCAGCATCATGTTTGTGGTGGCGCAAATTCCACCCCAACGCCTCATGACCCTGGCGGTGCCCATTTACACCGTGGGCGTGCTGTTGTTGGTGGCCGTGGCCATTTTTGGCATTACCAAAAAAGGTGCCAGAAGATGGCTCAACGTGGGAATCGTCATTCAGCCCAGTGAAATTCTGAAAATTGCCATGCCCTTGATGTTGGCTTGGTGGTTCCAAAAGCGAGAAGGCCAACTTCGACCCTTGGACTTTTTGGTGGCAGGGCTTCTGCTCATGGTGCCGGTGGGCCTCATCATGCGTCAACCCGATTTGGGAACAGCGCTGCTGGTTTTAAGCACAGGTGTGGCCGTGCTGTTCTTTGCAGGCTTAAGTTGGCGCTTGATTTTGCCGCCTGTTGTGCTTGGTTTGATCGGCATCATTTTGCTGGTCATGTTTGAGACTCAATTGTGCGCCGATGGGGTCGATTGGAAAGTACTGCACGAGTACCAGCGGCAACGTGTGTGTACCTTGCTAGACCCTGCACGAGACCCGCTGGGCAAGGGCTTCCACATCATTCAAGGCATGATTGCCATTGGCTCAGGGGGTTTTTGGGGCAAAGGCTTTATGCAGGGCACCCAAACTCATTTGGAGTTCATTCCCGAAAGAACCACCGACTTTATCTTTGCTGCATTTTCTGAAGAGTTTGGTCTTGTGGGTACCTTGCTCCTGATTTCAGGATTTTTCTTTTTGGTCTTTAGAGGTTTGGTCATTGCGCGCGAGGCCCCCACCCTCTTTACCCGTTTGTTGGCGGGCAGTATCAGCATGATTTTCTTCACCTATGCCTTTGTCAACATGGGCATGGTCAGCGGCATCTTGCCCGTTGTGGGTGTGCCTTTGCCCTTTATCAGCTATGGCGGCACTGCCATGGTCACGCTGGGCTTGGGGCTGGGTATTTTGATGTCCATTGCCAAGGCCAAACGCTTGGTTCAGACTTAGATCCAGCTCAAAATGGGTGGCTCTCAAGCCCGCAATGTGCAGGGCCTTCTGGGCTTGCCTACAATGTCACCATGATTTCACGCGAACCCACCATCGAACGTTTGGCCACGGCCAGGTCCCTCTTGCTTGAACCTTTTGGTTTGGATGAAACCCATCTCTCAAAAGCGCTCTCTGCCATCAAGGCGCACAAGGTTGACGATGCCGATTTGTACTTTCAGTACACCCGATCTGAGGGTTGGAGTTTGGAAGAAGGCATCGTGAAGACGGGCAGCTTCAGCATTGATCAAGGTGTAGGTGTGCGTGCAGTGGCTGGCGAGAAAACAGCCTTCGCCTATTCAGATGACATCTCTGAGGCCTCCCTGATGGACGCGGCGCTCACTGTGCGCTCCATTGCCCAAGCTCAGCAAAATCGCAAGGCTAAAGTGCCAGCCCGCAAAGTAGCGGGTATTCGTTCTTTGTACCCCTCACTCGACCCGATGGGCACCCTGAATAGCACAGACAAAGTGAAGCTCCTTGAAAAAGTCGAGCAACTGGCACGCGCCAAAGATCCGCGTGTGGTGCAAGTCATGGCCGGTCTGGCCAGCGAATATGACGTGGTCATGGTGGCCCGAGCAGACGGCACATTGGCAGCCGATGTCCGCCCTTTGGTTCGCCTTTCTGTCACAGTCATTGCCGAACAAAAAGGTCGCCGTGAAGTCGGCAGTGGCGGTGGTGGTGGCCGCTTTGGTTTGGCTTATTTTGACGATGCCATGTTGAATGAGTATGTCAACGATGCGGTGCATGCTGCACTGACCAACTTAGACGCCAGACCAGCGCCTGCAGGTGTCATGACCGTGGTGTTGGGCCCGGGTTGGCCAGGCGTGTTGTTGCACGAGGCCATTGGCCACGGCCTTGAAGGTGACTTCAATCGCAAAGGCTCTAGCGCCTTCAGCGGCATGATTGGCAAACGCGTGGCGGCCAAGGGCGTCACCGTGCTTGACGATGGCACCATTTCAGATCGACGTGGTTCTTTGAATGTGGACGATGAAGGTTGCCCCAGCCAGCGCAACGTCTTGATTGAAGACGGCATTTTGAAAGGCTACATTCAAGACGCCATGAATGCGCGTTTGATGGGCGTCAAGCCCACAGGCAATGGCCGACGCGAAAGTTACGCCCACATTCCCATGCCCCGCATGACCAACACTTACATGTTGGGTGGCGACAAGTCGCCCGAAGAAATCGTGGCCAGCATGAAGAAGGGCTTGTACGCCACCAACTTTGGCGGTGGCCAGGTCGATATCACCAGTGGCAAGTTTGTGTTCTCTGCCTCCGAAGCCTATTGGGTGGAAAAAGGCAAAATTCAATACCCTGTGAAGGGCGCCACATTGGTTGGCAGTGGCCCTGAATGCTTGAAACAAGTCAGCATGATTGGCAACGACATGCGGCTTGACAGCGGTGTGGGCGTTTGCGGCAAAGAAGGTCAAAGCGTGCCAGTGGGTGTGGGCCAACCCACCCTTCGCATTGAAGGTTTGACGGTGGGCGGCACGGCTTAAATGCCTTGGGGCCTTTAAATTGTCAGAAATCTGCCAAAAACTTGTGCTACATTCACTCTCCATGACCAAGCGCATTAACTCTTTTAGCTTTTATTTTGCATTCTCTGTCCTAGGCGGACGAGAGGCCAGCGCATAAGTCACTGAACCCCTCTACCAACCGCCGGACTCAACCCCCGGCGGTTTTTTTTTGCCACAAGTCAATCAGCATTCAAAGTTTTCATTTTCAAAAAGGAGCACCAGATGACCACCAAAGCCAAAGCCACTTCGGAGCCACGCTATGCAAGCCCTTCAGACCGAGCAGGCCAGACCGATGACGAACGCATTAAGGACATTACCGTGTTGCCACCACCAGAGCATTTGATGCGCTTCTTTCCCATTGCGGGCACGGCGGTGGAAACCTTGATTTCACAAACACGTCGCAAGATTCACAACATCATGTCGGGCAAAGACGACCGCTTGTTGGTGGTCATTGGGCCTTGCTCCATTCACGACCCTGCTGCTGCACTGGACTATGCACGCCGACTGAAGCCCCTGCGTGACAAATACCTAGGCACCTTGGAAATTGTGATGCGGGTGTATTTTGAAAAGCCCAGAACCACAGTGGGGTGGAAGGGCTTGATCAATGACCCTTACTTGGATGAGAGCTACCGCATTGACGAAGGCTTGCGCATTGCACGCCAATTGCTGATCGAAATTAACCGCCAAGGTCTGCCAGCAGGCAGTGAATTCCTTGACGTGATTTCACCGCAGTACATTGGCGATCTAATCAGTTGGGGTGCCATTGGCGCCCGCACCACCGAGAGCCAAGTGCATCGCGAACTGGCTTCTGGCCTGTCTGCGCCCATTGGCTTTAAAAATGGCACCGATGGCAACATCAAAATTGCCACCGATGCCATTCAAGCTGCGGCACGGGGCCATCATTTCTTGTCGGTTCACAAGAACGGTCAGGTAGCCGTTGTACAAACTCAGGGAAACCCTGACTGCCACTTGATCTTGCGCGGTGGCAAAGCGCCCAATTACGATGAAGCCAGTGTCAATGCGGCTTGCCATGATTTGACGGCCGCCAAATTGCCACCCACCTTGATGATTGATTGCAGCCATGCCAACAGCAGCAAAGACCATGAACGCCAATTGGTGGTCACGCAAGAAATTGCGGCGCAGATGAGCACAGGCTCGCGCCAAATCTTTGGTGTGATGGTGGAAAGCCACATTGAAAGCGGTGCACAAAAATTCACGCCTGGCAAAGACGATGTGAACGCTTTGAAGTACGCACAAAGCATCACGGATGCCTGCATTGGCTGGGCAGACAGCGAGAAAGTTTTAGAAACTTTGTCTAAGGCGGTTGAGACGCGGCGCAAAAAATAAGTCGATTTTTTATTTTTGCTTCAGTGCCTTCAAGAGGCGATCGTGCACACCGCCAAAACCACCGTTGCTCATGCAAAGTAAATGGTCGCCCGATTGAACTTGCGCCATCACTTGCTTGACCAACTCATCGATGTTGGCGGCCACTTGGGCCTTGTTGCCCATTTCTGCCAAAACCGTGTGCGCGTCCCAATCTAAACCGCCGCTGTGACAAAACGACAAGTCGGCTTGTTCAAGACTCCAAGGCAACTGCGATTTCATGGTGCCCAGTTTCATGGTGTTGCTGCGGGGTTCAAAAATAGCCAAGATGCGCTGGCCTTTTCCAATTTGCCTTCTAAGGCCATCAAGCGTGGTGCGAATGGCTGTGGGGTGGTGTGCAAAATCGTCATAAACCGTGATGCCTGCCACACTGCCGCGCACTTCCATTCGGCGCTTCACGTTTTGAAAGCTTGCAAGTGCTAGGGCTGCCACGCTGACTTCAACACCCACATGCTCGGCCGCCGCAATGGCGGCCAAGGCGTTGAGCTGGTTGTGCACGCCGCCTAAATCCCATTTCACTTCTGCAAGTTTTTGACCGTAACGAAGCACTTCAAATTTGTGGGGCTCGCCCACTGCTGAGAAGTCTGAAACTGCAGCACCAAAACTGCGCACTTCACTCCAGCAACCTTGCGCCAAGACGCGCGTTAAGCTTTCTTCTAAACCGTTGACCACCAAGCGGCCAAGGCCTGGCACTGTGCGAACCAAGTGATGAAATTGGCGCTCAATGGCGGGCAGGTCGTCAAAAATATCGGCGTGGTCAAATTCCAAATTGTTCAAGACGGCGGTGCGGGGGCGGTAATGCACGAACTTGCTGCGCTTGTCGAAGAAGGCGGTGTCGTATTCGTCGGCTTCAATCACAAAGTAATTGCGTGCGTGGCCTGCTGTCACTTTCCCTAAGCGCGCCGAAACACCGAAATTCAAAGGCACACCGCCCACTAAAAAGCCGGGTTCAAGTCCGGCAGCTTCCAGTATCCAGGCCAGCATAGAGGTCGTAGACGTTTTGCCATGCGTGCCTGCGACAGCCAATACATGCCGTCCCTGCAGCACGTGCTCTGACAACCATTGCGGGCCACTGGTGTAGGGGGAACCCGATTCCAAAATGGCTTCCATCAAGGGAAATTTAGGTTCGCCAGAAGGCAGCCGACTTCGGCTGACCACATTGCCGATGACGTAGAGGTCTGGTTTGAGCTGCATTTGCTCAACGTCAAAGCCCTCCATCAACTCTATGCCCAAAGCCTTGAGTTGATCGCTCATGGGGGGATAAACGCCAGCGTCGCAACCCGTCACTTTGTGGCCGGCTTCTCTGGCCAGGGCGGCCAAGCCGCCCATGAAAGTTCCGCAAATGCCCAATATATGTATATGCATAGGGGGATTTTAGGCGGTGCACAATGGCGTCATGGCAGATTTGACAGATGAAATTGCAGCTTCGGCAGCGCAGTGGGTGGTAGAAGAGGGCTTGGAGTACGGCCCCGCCAAGCGGCGCGCCTTGAAGGTCTTGGGTTTGCCACCCCGCACGCCTTTGCCCAACAACGAGCAAGTTGAAGCGCAAGTGCGTGAGTACATCGAGCTTTTTTGTGCCGACTCACAGCCCCAAGAGCTGCTAGCCCTCAGACGGCATGCCTTGATGTGGATGACGCGCTTGGCCGAGTTCAGGCCCTATTTGGGGGGTGCGGTCTGGCATGGCACCGCAACGCGCTTGTCGGATATTTACTTGCAATTGTTTTGTGACGATGCCAAGTCGTGCGAAATTGATCTCATCAACAAAGGCGTGGCATTTGAGGCCCGCACGGTGAATGGCTTGCATGGCGAACCTGTGGAAGCATTGAGCATTCACAGTTTTTGCGAGGAATTGGGCGAGGAAATTGGCGTTCATCTGTTGGTCAATGATTTTGACAACGTCCGAGGCGCCTTGAAAGCGGACGGACAAGGGCGCTCGCCCAGAGGCAACGGTGAAGCTGTTAAACGATTAATTGAGGCATGAGGTTGGTATGAAGCAAGAAGACAGTGAAAAAAGCATGCCTCGCCGGCACTGGCTGTTAGCGGGCGTTGGGGTGTCTGCTGGTTTGGCAGGTGCCCTTTTCGCGTGGCAGAAATTTCAGCCTCAAGGCGTGATGGATGAGGCCGTTCAAAACTTCTGGCTGCAAGAATTTGAAAAGCCAGAAGGGGGTACCTTGAGCTTTCAAAGCCTGCGCGGCAAACCTCTTTTGGTTAATTTCTGGGCCACCTGGTGTCCCCCTTGTATTGAAGAACTTCCTTTAATTGACGCCTTTTATGCTGCAAATCAAGCTAAATCCTTTCAAGTTGTTGGTCTGGCTGTAGATCAACCCAGCATGGTTCGCCGCTATTTGACGCAGAAACCCTTGCGATTTCCGAATGGCTTGGCTGGTTTTACTGGTACGGCTTTGGGCCAATCATTGGGCAATGCCCAAAGTGTTTTGCCTTATAGCGTCCTTTTCGCAGCAAATGGCAGACTTTTAAAGCAAAAAGCCGGCAAGTTAGAGCAATCTGACCTCGATGCTTGGCTCAAATCGGTCAGTTAAATGGCTTTGGAGAGCCAATGTAGCTATTTAGAGGTTTTTTTAGTGTAGATTCAGCGTTTTCGTTAGCAAACACAGGGGGTAACATGGATTTGCGCAAACTGAAAACCTTGATCGACTTGGTATCTGACTCCAACGTCACAGAATTAGAAATCACTGAAGCAGAAGGCAAGGTTCGAATTGTCAAAGGCGCCACACCCTCTGGTGCCCCTGTTTTAAGCCATCAAGTCATGGCACCTGCTGCACCAGCATTGCCTTCTGCGCCTGTTGCGCCCCCTACAGCCGCCGAAATTGCCGATGCTGCCGCGGTCACTGCCGCTGCCGTTGCGGCCGAAGTTGCCGCTGCTGGCCATACTGTCAAGTCGCCTATGGTGGGCACTTTCTACCGGTCTTCTAGCCCAGGTGCTGCCCCCTTTGTCGTGGTGGGCGACACCGTCAAAGAGGGTGACACCCTTTGCATCATTGAAGCCATGAAGATTTTGAACGAAATTGAATCTGACAAATCGGGCACTGTGAAACAGGTCTTGTGCGAAAACGGTCAGGCTGTGGAATACGGTCAAGCCTTGTACATCATCGAATAATTCACCGGGATTTTTATGTTCAAGAAAATTCTGGTCGCGAACCGTGGCGAAATTGCCCTGCGAATTCAGCGCGCATGCCGAGAGCTTGGCATCAAGGCGGTCATGGTTTACTCAGAGGCTGACCGCGAAGCCAAATACGTGAAGTTGGCTGAAGAGGCTGTTTGCATTGGCCCCGCAGCCTCCAGCCTCAGCTACCTCAACATGCCGGCCATCATTTCGGCTGCCGAAGTGACCGATGCTGAAGCCATTCACCCGGGCTACGGTTTTTTGAGTGAAAACGCAGACTTTGCCGAGCGCGTTGAAAAAAGCGGCTTTCAATTCATTGGCCCCACGCCTGAGTCCATTCGCATCATGGGCGACAAGGTTTCGGCCAAGCAGGCCATGATCAAAGCGGGCGTGCCGTGTGTGCCTGGTTCCGAGGGCGAGTTGCCTGACGATCCCGTCATCATTCGGCGAACCGCCAAAAGCATTGGCTACCCCGTCATCATCAAGGCGTCTGGCGGCGGCGGCGGTCGAGGTATGCGGGTGGTGCACACCGAGGCGGCCCTTATCAATGCGGTACAAATGACCAAGGCCGAGGCGGGAGCTGCATTTGGCAACCCTGCGGTCTACATGGAAAAGTATTTGCAAAACCCGCGTCACATCGAGATCCAAATCTTGGCGGACAAGCACAAGAATTCGGTTTACCTGGGTGAGCGCGATTGTTCCATGCAGCGGCGTCACCAAAAAGTGTTGGAAGAGGCGCCAGCGCCTGGCATTCCCCGCAAACTGATCGACAAAATCGGCGAGCGCTGTGTGGCGGCTTGCAAAAAAATCAACTATCGCGGTGCCGGTACCTTTGAGTTTTTGTACGAAAACGGCGAGTTTTACTTCATTGAAATGAACACCCGCGTTCAGGTGGAGCATCCTGTCACCGAGTGGGTCACGGGCATTGACATTGTCAAAACACAAATCATGGTGGCCGCTGGCGAAAAGTTGCCTTTCACACAGCGTCAAATTCAAATTCGGGGCCACGCCATCGAATGCCGTGTGAATGCCGAAGATCCCTTCAAGTTCACCCCCTCACCCGGCCGCATTACCACGTGGCATGCACCTGGAGGCCCTGGCATTCGGGTCGATTCGCATGTGTACAACAACTATTTTGTACCGCCCAATTACGACTCCATGATTGGCAAAATCATTGCCCATGGCGACACCCGCGAGCAAGTCATCGCACGCATGCAAACTGCATTGGCCGAGACTGTGGTGGAAGGCATTAGCACCAACATTCCTTTGCACCGTGAAATTCTGCGCGATGCTAAGTTTGTCAACGGTGGCACCAACATTCACTACTTGGAAGAGTGGCTGAGACACCGCAAAGGCTAAGCATGTTTGAACTTCACTTGCTGTGCCCTGAAGACCGCGTCGATGTTTTGAGTGAAGCCCTCGAAGCCTTGGATGCCTTAAGTGTTTCAGTCGAAGACGCAGACGCAGAAACAGAGCACGAACAAGCTTTGTTTGGCGAGCCTGGTATGCCGCCCCCTAAAGAAGGCTGGCAACGCTCTAAAGTAGTGGCCCTTTTTGCCAAAGAAGCAGAAGCGCGCGAAGCCGCCCTCTTGTTGGGAGCGCAAGATTTTTTTCAGGCCTGTGAAGTCATGTCTGTTGAGGCCGTGCCCGATCAAGACTGGGTGCGTTTGACGCAATCCCAATTTGCACCCGTTGAAATTACCCCAGAATTTTGGATTGTGCCCACCTGGCACGAGCCGCCTTCACAAGCGCGCGAAATCATTCGTTTAGATCCTGGTTTGGCGTTTGGTACCGGAACCCACCCCACTACGCGCATGTGCTTGCGCTTTATTGCCGCGCATGACCTGAAGGGTCAGCGGGTGTTGGACTACGGCTGTGGTTCTGGTATTTTGGCCATTGGCGCGGCCAAATTTGGGGCTGAGCAAATTGACGCGGTGGACATCGATGTAGCCGCTGTCACTTCAACGGCACTTAACGCGCAAGCCAACGAAGTGTCTTTGAATGCGGGCTTGCCCGAATTGGCGCAGGGCACTTACCACACGGTGCTGGCCAATATTTTGGCCACACCCCTGAAAGTGTTGGCGCCTTTGCTGTGCAGTCATGTGCAAGCAGGGGGTCATTTGGTGTTGGCAGGTATATTAGAGCGCCAAGAAGAAGAGCTGATTCAGGCCTATGCGCCGCATATCAATCTGTCGGTCGCCGATCGAGAAGATGGCTGGATTTTGATGACGGCTCAACGCGGCGCCTCCGCCTAAAACCTCATGAGCTTTTGGGGCTTGGTGACTTGGGCAGTGTTCGGGCTGCTGGGCCTTGTGCTTCAAACTGTTTTTTTGTTCAAAGACCCGCTGGCCACCTACCATCCGCGTTTGAAACCTCTACTGCTTGAGGCTTGCCAGCTTGTGGGTTGCCAAATTCGGCCACTGCAAAAACCCGATGCCGTTGTCATTGACTATGCGTCTGTTGACGCCATTCCTACCGATCAAGCGCAGGAAATTTTGGCCTATGGTGCTCAGCCAATTCGGTGGGCTTTGCAAATTAATTTGAGAAATTCTGATTCTGTGCCAGTGGCAATGCCATGGATAGAACTGACCTTGACAGATGCACAAGATACACCCGTGATGCGCAAGGTATTGAACCCAGTTGACTGGGGCGCACCCGCAGTCGTGTCTCCCGGCGAAATCATAGAGCAGCAACTTCTTTTGAGTTTGAAGAAAGAAGACGCGGCTTTCATGGGTTATCGCTTACTCACTTTTTACCCTTAAGCCATTGGGCTTGCACATTAAAAAAGCCCGACGCTTTTCAGCATCGGGCTTTGCTTTGCTTTCGCTTAGCGCTTTGACATTAAATCAGGGCTTGGCGGCCGAAGGAAACGGCCATGCAGCTTGAGGATTTAACGCTGTTGCAGCGGGAGCAGGGGCAGCGGGTGCTTTCGCTGCTTTCTTCGCTGCTTTTTTGGCAGGCTTTTTAGCGGCTTTTTTAGGGGCAGCTTTTTTAGCAGCCTTCTTAGCTACGGCTTTCTTAGCGGCT
>Ga0209088_10000450_pt1 | contig 29344 bp, 10 predicted proteins | sample S_140625_EF_Meta_FD_187324 | JGI IMG/M metagenome (GOLD analysis project Ga0209088, IMG submission 187324) | Freshwater microbial communities from Lake Simoncouche, Canada to study carbon cycling - S_140625_EF_MetaG (SPAdes) (version 2) | ecosystem: Environmental > Aquatic > Freshwater > Lake ... | reverse complement strand
GTTCCAGTCTTCAAGATTAAATGTTGGACCAACCACTGCGGTGGAGTCCTGACTGGCAGCTTGATACACACGATCTTCATACCGCACTAGAGTACCATCCTGATACGTGCCGTTTGCACTCCAATCTGATACGTCTGAGAAATATTGGAAACGATCAAACTTCATGGTAGTCTTGATACTACGCACAAGTCCGGCATACATGTTTGTACTCAAGTTATAATTCATGACCGCATAAGCGGTTGCCATACGATTAGTACCGTTGCCACCATCAAATGTTATTGTGGGAGTTGTGGTATATCCTGATCCTGCATAAGTTATATCTACACTAGTTACTACGCCCGTAACAGCATTGATTATTGCCACAGCCGTGGCTGGAGTTTCGGCATCTCCAGAAATAATAACCAAAGGAGCTTGGGCGTACCCCAATCCACCGTCTATTATTCGTATGCTTATCAAATTTAATAGATAATTATTGTACCATTGATTGTATGGCCATGTTGTCCATACTGTACTAGTTGCTGGCAAATCACTTAAATCATTAATTGATGCACCAGATGCAGTACCGTGATCATATGGTAATAAAATTGGGCTGGTATATGCTGGTATGTCTAGTGAAGTATTGTAATATGCAGGCAAGTCAAAATCAGTGGTATCACCAAAGAATTCATCAAACCCTGCGTATTTTAAATTAAATTCTCGAATGCTAACGTGATACGGTTTAACTTCTTGAATGTAATCACTAACAAATTCTTGATTGTCTCTTATGTAATTTTGATAAGGTATCAATTCACGTATTCTGTGATCCACATCAATCAAGCTGGTTTTGACCAGCCATTCAGGTGCTGAAAATTCACTCAATACAAAATTAAATACTAATACTAATGCACGATTGCGTTCAATTGCTAGTTCATTTACAAACAACTCTTCGTTAATGGCCTGTATAATTTTACGTGTTTCGGTAACAGGTTCCTGATCAAAATATTGTGCGTCAAATACTTCGACGTCAAAACCAAATCGTCCTAATGCGTAATCCCATAATTCTGCTGAAAATTCAATAGTACCATCTTGTAGTCCAACACGTTCCCAACCTAGATCAGTTTTTAAATAAATTTCAAACTTGCCTTGTGCATTGGCCGTGACCTTGACACTACTGCCTACAGGAACTGTAAGCGTGGCCAATGCAGAGTATGTGGAGACTTCTGCCACAACCTTGGTGCTGGAATTATAACCAGGGCGGTACCAATCAATGTAATTCCAATAGTCAGGAGTATTATAACCTTGCACTTTGGTTAATACTAGCATTCTGCCAGAGGCCGAAACATCGCTTGCTTCAACAGTATAAATTGTCCACAACCCACGCTGACTGCTGTCAGTCGTCACAAGGTATTTGTATCCTAATGGTATTGGCCCGCTGGTATTGCTCCAGAACGGTGTTTGAAAACCTAGTATTTCTAAATTAGCTATACGTAAATTCCAATTTGTAATAGTAACTCCGTTAACAGTTTCAGTTTGCATCGGTTCTGCTTGACTGCTGTTCAACAAATTGAATGATCTATTTTCGCTAACAGGATACTGACTTAAAACTGTGTTGCATCTCACAAGATAGTTTTTCAATGCCGCAAAGCGATCCACAAACATACTTTGTCTTGGGCGGAATTGTACTCCGTATCTTTCAGCAGGACCCAGTCTTGGATCAGGCACTTGATTACCAAATGTGTCTACGCCACAGAAACTGTCTTGTAGTTTGCGATACAATATATCACTCAAGAATCCATCAGGACGATCTTGTGGTATTAATTCGTACTCAACGTGAACGTCAGCATCAGTTAATTGCTGATCAAATTCAATATTAATAATTGTGTCACTGGCTTCAATGTAATCTCCGCTGTTATAAAGAGCTATGGTACTAGCATTGATTGGTGCCATGTACGGAATGCCTGACGCACGTGGATTAGTTATGTACGATGCTATGGTACTTACTGGTAGTGTTTTTCCAAGTTTGGTTGCGGTAACTGTGATGTCTCGCACCCAGAAATAATATTCTGTGGCGAATGTGCCATCTAACGTGAGTCTAGTGTTTACAGTATAACTGAATGTGTTGTAAGGTGTGCCTTCTCCATTGTACTGTACCGGAGGTACTGGACTGTATACCCATTGGTAAACATCAATTACACTTCCTGGGAATATTTGTGCCCAGCGACGACTAGCGTATGTGATGTTGTCTTGATTGGGATCGATAAATCTAACTGTTGATATATCCCACCAAACTTCACCCACACGCTCACCAAACCAAGTAGTTCCACGAACATTTACCGGACCTATGTTGTATGAGGCAGGATCAACGGCACCAATATAATCAATATTTTGTTTGGCGGCACCAAGTATCTTGCCTTGTAACGGATTAATAAAATCTAAAAATTCAGTTCTGGCTCCAGTAATTCTATCATACAAAAATACCGAGTTTAATAAACGTATGTCCACGGTGGGCTGTTGTATGTTGGTCACTGTCCATGCAAGGGTGCCGGTGGTGTTTTCAAACACAAACACTGAACCAAAATCAGCTGAGCTATCACCGTAATCATTTTTAGGTGCTCCGGCCATGACCACACCCGATGTGTAATTAACCGAAGTACCAAATCCATCATACGGTGCCACGTCACTGTTGTTGATCTGTTGTCCAAAAACAAACTTGCCCGGATTGGTAATGACCAAGGTTGAACTGGGCAAATAATCGTATGTGTATATTGCACCGCTTTGTATAATTATTGAAAAGAACACAGTACTACCAACGTCAAAGATTGTGGTACCGTCATCAAATTCAGTTTCAAGATAGATAGTTCCTTTGGGTGCTCCGACCACTAGATTAACAGCCGAGTCATCAATACTGAGACTGCTACCAAATCCAGCATATTCTGTAGGATATGGACTTTCAATTGTTTGTGTCCAAGCGAATGTATCAAATCCTAAATCGTCAAATGTTGTGCCCACAGTGCCCGGTGCCACTTGTAATTTGTTAAATTGTGGAGCCGCATCAGGATTTTTAATTGATATTGTAAGGTATCCTGTAGCACTGACTGTGGCTAGAACATTTTGTACACCAGTTTGTGATCCTACCGGAACACCGTTGATTTGATCTGCTAGTCCTTGCACAGTTGGATCACTAGCAGGAACTTCTACATCAATGTTGTTAATTCGAATAGTGTTGCCAGCGGTGAGCACAGGATTAGCCACAGTGGCAGTAATTGTGCCATAGACACGACTTTGATTTACAAAACGTTCAACTACGCCGCCTTTGAAAATTTGTTGACTGCTTTGTGGTTCGCCTACATATAGACTACAGTTGTTGGCGCAGATGTCTACCGCTTGCCCAAAATTACAGAATTCGGCCACTGTGTTTTGATCCACTTGTTGTATCAAACTAAATTGATTGGTTTCAATTTGAATAGTGTCGCCAATTATTAAATCTGCATTGATATTAATAGTATTTCCAGATACAGTAAACGAATTGGCAGCACCAATCGTGCTGTCGGTTTGATTAATTAAAAATTGATTATTAACAATTACACTAACCGGTCCAGTAACTGTGCCAAGAACTATGTAAGCATTGCTTGAATCATCGTTCTTGATGAATGTTTGTACATTGCGATCAAACACATAAACAGCACCAGCTTCAGTTTTGCCGTCAACTGTGCTGTCTGGTGTTCCAATTATAACTTGTCTACCATCAGTGGTACAAGAAATTGCATCACCAAATTGATCACCTGCAGTGAGTCCGCCTGATACACTTGATGTGTCGATGGTATCTACATATTCAAAATAACTTTGTGCGTTTACAACCACAACATCACTAGGTGCTCTTGCTGTGATAAAAGTCACTGTGGTACCAGCAAATGTGTAATCAATATTTGGCCGCCATAATGCATCATTTACAGTAATGCTAAATGAATATATGTTTGTGGCTGTGAAAATTCCCACAGCATTGCCGCTTGCGTCTATTCCGTTAGACAAATTGAACGTAGCAGATGTTGCTGGGATTTGAAATGCATAATATCTAGAAATATCTATCAGCACACCATCAGCGGGTGGTGTGACAAAAGTAACAGTGCTAAAAGAACCGTTGACAGTATAATTAACACCAACTGTTTGCAATTGCCCGTCTAGTGTTATCTTGATTTGGCTCGAGTTGTTGATTTGTATGGTGTCGTTAATGGTGTATGCTGTTGTGGCTCCGTTACCCCTAACTCGTATAAATTGATTTTGCCAATCAACCCGACCATAAGCGTGTACACTATTCAATCCAGGTGCACCAATATACATCCAACGTTCGTCAAGACTCATGGCCACACTATAACCAAACTCACCAGCACCAGTTAGTAGTGTTCCGTATCCAGCAGGTTGTGTCAACAACTGCCATTGTGCAAACGGTACTACCCCGGGTTGTCCTCGAGCAGGATCACGATATATAACACTGGCATATCCATTGTTGGCTTGGCTGCCAGACCCTAGACTTTTGCTTGCACCGGCCACTGCCCAGGTTTGATTGCCAAAATCTATAGCATTACCATAACCACGCACACCAGTGACATCTAGTGTGAGTACCGCATCTCCACCGGACACTGGGCTTACGGGGGTGTACTGATCGCTGTAGTTTTTAACATACAAATATAATCCGCCTTTTTCAATGCCTACACCAAATCCGTATTTGGGACTGCCGACTAAGGCCGCTGTTCGATTTCTTGCTTGTGATACACTGGCACCATATTGTTCGCCGGCATCTAACAATGCTGGATAAAGAGAAATAACATCTGAAAATACTGTGTTCTTTTGCAATACTTCCCACAACCCACTGCCGTTGTTGTCTACCCAAACTCTTGCACCGGGCAAAATGTCATTGGCATATGGTAATGTAAGTACATCGCTTGCCTGTGCAACACGCATGGTTTGCAATGTGAATCCCAGGCCAGTACCGTTTGCTACTGATCTATTGCCACTAAACGCAAATGCAATGTTTACTGTGGTTAAATTTAATACTGATAATACTTGATATACCCCGTTGACTTCAATATCAAAGAATTTAATAATTAACTTGTCGCCAGCAACCAGGCCATGATTACCGCTAAAGATCACACGGCTGGTGCCGTTTAAATTATCACATACGTGTTGTATTTGTCCAGGTACTGCTTGAGCACGGTAAATGTTCCAATCATAATCATTGATCTTGGCCACCCATATACTGGTACCAACTTGAATTGCATCTATGTTGGCACTTAAACTGGCTGTGCTATTGATATCAAACACTGTGATATCAACATCATCAAGACTTACATATCCTGCTGAAGGCAAGCCAGTATCGGTAGGTAATTCTGTCGTGGTTGGTAAAATATCAGGACTTGTGAGTTTATAACTCTGTCTCCAAACATCACTTAGTAGTATTTGTTGATCTGCTGAACTTGTTTGTTGTGGTAACACCACTTGAACCAGACTGGGGTTGGCATCTAGCAATGCACGATTTAAACGAAGTTCAAAAAAACTGCGATTAGCATTGGCACCATACACACTTCGTTGTACTGCCCAATTTTCATATATGCTATAATCGGCTGCTTCTTTGCCAAGGTTGGCCGATTTAAATAATTCTGCCGCAAGGATAGTGCCCTTGGTATCAAGGAACTGTCGATATATGTTAACTTGACTAACGTCGTCAAGGTTTAACGCGGCCAAGTATTGTCTAGGCTTGTATCCAATCAATCCGTATGCCAATAGATCGTTGTCAAGTTCGATATTGGCGGTATTGATATTGTAACTGTTGGACAATTGATTGGCTTTGTTGGCCAAGTTAGGCAACAACCCAAGTTCTATTTGTGTATAGTCGCTTTGCACCCAATCATTGAAATCAAAATTTTCAGTTGGTTGGACTATCTTTAGAGCAGACCAATACACATTCTTGTATTTGACAATTTCTCCCTTGCTATAGGTGCGTAAACCTGTCCATTCTTCCACATTGTCTTGGTTTAAAATAAAACCTGGAGTGTCAAGTGTTCCATTCCAGTCAGCAGTGGTCACCGCCACAAGGGTTAGACGACTTTGTCTAGCACCTGTTGTGGGATCATAAATTAGATCGCCAAACACACTGCGATTGTTCAACACAATCATGTGTTCAAAATTTGTAAATTTCAAATCAATAAAACTAATTGTTTGAGTGCTCAATGGCTGTATAACAAATGTATTGTCTATACGAACAATATTGAGAGTGCGAGTTGGTAATTCTCTTGAATTCTGGTCCAACAATAAATTTTCGCTGGTCTCGGTCACAATGCTATCAACTACTGCACCAGGGCGTGTTACTGTTAATTTAGCGGCCAATGGATTTAAATTGATAATCGCATCTGTATTCCACCCCTGCTGGCTCCAATATAAGAATTCATCAACCATTCTTGACCAATCCAAGACATAGTTATTTTCTGAGATATTGTCAAAAGTAAGTCCTTGATTTTCTAGCAATTTGCCATAACTCAACAAGAAATCACTAACTGCGGTTTCGTTGCTGAAAATAAATCCATATGGTACTTGAACCACATTATCACTATAGAAAGTTGGAACTCTAACAGTAATTCCGCCAGAGCTGTATTCTTGCAATCTACCAACTGCTTGACTTTGTAATATATTAAAATATGGCTGTGTAGTTCCGTATCCAAATACCGCATATCCGCCGGATACTTTTTGTATTGCTACTGAACTATAAACAATTCGATCAAATGGCTGATTTTTATACAAAACAATATTGTAACTCTCGTCTGGAATCATCAATGTGTTATTGGTACTATTGGGACTGGATTTTTCAGTGTATAATTTAATATATTGCTTGTCCGAATAACTGGCCATGCGGTAACACAATCTCACGTCAAGATTGTCAAGATCGGCGGTAAGGGCTTGGGTACTATTGATTCCAGATTGACGATTAAAATCCACAATCCAATCAATATAGCTGGCTTTGCTGACGCCATCGCCATAAATTTCAAGTTGATTGGCATTTAATCTGTAACGACCGTTGTACAAATACTGATTGTAATCTGTATCAAACTTGTATAAATCTCGATCAGCAAACAATGCAAAGAATTCTGCTGGGCGAGTAACTGCCAGCACATGCATGACCGAGAATGGGTATGCTGAACTATTCCACCATGACGCTTCAACTGGGCCGCCGTCGCCTATGGCCCAACTTTTATTAAATTGTGAGCCAGCATTGTAATCATTAAATGCAACACCAACCACACTGTTGAACGGGCTTAATAATTCGCCCTCGGTCCCTGTGGGAATAACAGAAGTTAAACCTGGTCTAGCATATTCTGGTTTATAATATGGTACAACAGGATCTGCTACGTAGCCTGCGGCCAAGTCGTCCCACAATACCAAGTTGTCTTGTGTGTACGGTGCTGGACCATATCTATTTTCCCACCACGTGGGTTCAATTGCAAAACCCAACATCTCCCAAGGAGTATAACTGGGTTGTTGTGTATCATAGTAATATCTATAGATTCCACGCCAGGCACCCAGCAAGTTTTGTTTGTCTAGTTTGCTTTGTGAATTGCTGTAGTTCCAGGTGAACTCATTGGTGGCTTTGTAAGTTTGTTGACTGTAATCCAGTTTGTTCCAACCGCAATAGCTCAAAAAGTCCTGGGCAAATATTGTATTGATTTCTTCAAACGTGTATCCAGTAGTACGAAACTGTCCTGGTAACACATTTTCAATTGTTAGTGGCACTGGATTGCCATCAAGTTTTAAATTGCTGTAAATTCTAGTTTCAAATTCCAACAACACTTGATCACGTATGTCTCCAAACAACGGAGTTATACTACCGTCGTGGCCTTGAGTGAAGTTTTCTACACCATTGCTGGTTGATTGCGGTAGTACAGCCGGTTGCCATGCAGGGTATAGTCCCAACTTGGTTGGAGTGTTGGGTACAAAATTACCATAAGTGGCATTGTATTCATTTATAGTTACAACATCTCCCAGTGCTAATGTTATGAGTATTGTCAATCGTGGGCCGTTGATGGCAACTTCATAATCAAGACCACGTGTTAAAATTTCATCATTTAGATACACACACATGCCAAGGTAGTTGGCTGACTCGTAGTTGTATACTTGTACTGTGTCAAATGTGGGTTGTGTAGTATATCCCACTGTGTAAGAATTTGTAGCGTATGGCACACTGGCCGGGATCATGTCACTCCAGTAAAATGGTTGCGTGTCAAGTTTTCCCAGGGTGATATCGGCTATGGCAGTGTTAAGAATTTCAGCTGTTGTTTTAAACGCAATGTTTTGTTGTGTTAAAACTGCATCTAACATTTGTGCTTTAAATTTAATGTATTCACGACCGTTAAATTGCAAACTGGCAAAAATATTGTAAGCTGGACTACGCATGAAATAGCCGGCTAGAGTCAATGGCGAACTTTGTTGTAGTATTACTAGGCCATAAGGAACAATATCACCAAGATCTCGAGTGTTATTAGCACCGTTAATTTTACCAGTTACTGTCAACAAATTTTGGCAAATACTTTCGTAATGTGTGCGAATTGTGCCCAAAGTAAATGCAGAGCTATTGGCATTGAGAGGATTACTGTCAAGATTATTTGGCACTTGATAAAATGCCACTTTGCTTGTTTGATCGCTTAGTGCCAACACTTCAATGATATCGGTTGGAACATAAGTGTTTGTTAATGTAATAACAGTATTATCAGTACCAATCACATAGGTATATAATGATGGGTCAACAAATTGACTACCTACATATATTTTAATTACAGGAACTGCAATAGATGTTTGCGGCGTGGTAGCAATGTCAAGTTTAAGAGGAGAACCGTCGTATGTAAATTTAAATTGCTGATAAATTTGTTGCTCAACTACAGCAGTTTGCCAACCAATTAATTTTGCATAAATGGTTCTATCAGCATATTCACGTGCCGCACCCGCACTTATGTCACTGGTAGTACTAACATTATCTATAGTGTATGTAAACGTATCAACATACAAGTTGTTGTCAAACACAATATCACCAACGTTGTTGATGTTTAAATATTGTAACGGGAATTGCAAAACTGGATCAAGTATGGTGGTATCTCCCACAGCATAACTGAATAATTTTGATCCTGTAAAGTCTGAAGATTGATATTTTACTTTGTTTCCAAAACTTACACCATCAACATCGTATATATTAAAAAGTGGTGCTTGTTGGATTGCAGTTTTTTGTTGTGCTTCTATCCAATCAGTACCATCATACCAATAGGTAAGTCCGGCACTGGTATTGCCATTAAGGCAAACTGTGGATTGATCAAGCAATACTATTCCGTCAGGTGCTTGGGTCAATGTAATAATTGGTTCGTCAACTGTGGCTGTTCCTGACCCAGATCCCGCAGTGGCAGCGATAAAACCGTCGCCAACTGCGTAAGTTATTCCAGAAGTTCCAGCGGCCGCATTCCAGTCAGTTGATCCAAGTGTTAAAATATTATAGTGTACGCCTATCAAAAAGTCGCCAGCATTGGTATTAGGTGATGTATCAGGCGTAACAAAACTAACAACATAAATTTTATTTTTTACATCAGTATCTTCATCTGCGGCAAAAATTACTCGTGTGCCTTCTACAAATGTATATCCATCTGTGGAATAACTAGCACTACCTTCAACATTGCTAAATGCATCTGTTTGTGTAAAATCAATAATGTCCACAGGTGCTTTGCCGTCTGTGCCCATGTCCCATAATCGTAATCCAGATCTAAATTGTATAATAGGACGTTTGGCTCGATAGTTATTGTCAAGCACCGCGGTGGTATTGTTATATTCAGCTGTTGCATTAATTACATCAATGTGAAACCAGCGGTTACTGCGACTCCATGCATTTAGATCTTTACTGGCACGACTGATTGTAAGATAGTCCGGTTGTGTTGGCTCAATTACAACAGTTGTGGTATCGGCATCTACAGCATAAGTTTCGTAAACATCAAGACTACTAGTTGGCAACAATTCAATTGCTGTTCCCACACCGCTTACATAGTATTCTCTATTGGCCACAGCATTGGCTGTCATTGATCCTGTTGCAGTTGATAATGCAACAGGTGTTGCTCCGTACTGAATACTGCTTACTGTGAATTTTACATTGTTAGCTGAAATTGATCTCACATAATAAGTTTGTCCTGCCACCAATCCGCCAAGTGTGGGGGCAACAAATACAATTTCTTGACCCACATACAAAGATGTATTAGTGTTGTCATACGTGATATAATTTGTGCCGTATTCAGTACCGGTACACGTAATACTAGTGGTGCCTGATCCGTAAACAGCAGGCTCAACATTTCCTGTAAATCTTACCTTGAGGCCATTGGTAAATGCAACTCCATTCGGAGCTGTGTAAGTTTTTTTGCCCAGAATTTGATCAATATAAATTATGCCAGTTTGATCAGCGTCAACCAATCTAATGCGACCCACTAGGTCTGGATTTTCACTGTCTTGATAATACAGAGTATCTTCTATTGCTGTTAATAGTGGGATTTGTTGAAAGAGGTCAACCGGATCTTTGTACCATTGTGTATTACTGTATACTGTGCCATACAATATTGTAAATTTTTCCAGGGGATTGATAATCCCGATATCAATCAATTGAAGGTACACCACATCATCAACAGTGACGTAAGTGATTTGGTATTTGTTAACCAGGGCAGGATTGTTAATAAAAATTAATGTTCTGGTATTGAGATTGGTAGTATCATCAATTCCATCGTATTCGATCAAGAATTCAACCAATGGTTGGTTATTGATTTGATCGTAATCTAGTTCAGTAACTAAATCAATTGTGCCAATGTCAGTAAGATTATAATAAAATGCTTGTGCATCAGTATAAGGCACATTAAATGTTATTGTACCAAGATCGGTGCCATCATTGACCACACCGTACACATCTCTACTGCTGATGTTGGGAGAGTAGGGCAATGTTCCTGACACGCCCGGTTCTGATTGTATCCAAAATTCAGGTCCGTTGCCAGCTGTGGCATCTACAATATTCAACACACCTTGCATGTTGGATTGGTCTTGACTAGCGTAATAAAGTGTGTCTGGTGCATCTTGTGGCACAACAAATGTTACCAACCCAACAGAAGATCCGTTGCGTGTTACGCCAGAATTATAACTATCGCCTACACCTGTGGTGGCTGCAGTTTTTATCCAGAATGGAAATGCTCCAGTTAATGTTAGATTAAATTGATAGGTGTTGCCACGAATTAGACTAAGTGCAGGATTGTTTTGACTGTTGATTACATAGGCTTGAGTTCTGTTGTTGGTAACTCTGTATGTTATGGTTTCTTTGGGATTTTGGGCTATTTGAAAAGTGTACGTGCCGCCGCGAATTAATTCAATGACCGGATCTTCACCATAAACTCCCGAAAAAGAATATGCATTTTCGGCCCGAGTCACTACAAAATTTTCCGACACCGGCGATACCACTGCCGCTACGTCAACTACGTCGGGACCTGCTGGTAACCAAAAATATTGGCTAAAATTTACAAATGTATCAAAATCAACAAACGGATCCCATGTGTAATACTCACTTGAGTATAGTCTATCTGGCCTGTCGCCATTGCCACCTTGAAATGCCACAGCATCATTCATGCCCGGATAGGTAATAGCGTTTTGTATCTTGTTGGTATTTTCAGGAACAAGACTTACTACTCCGGGCTCAAGTTGATAGTTGGCTCGTGTGGCTGTGGGTTCAATTACATATTTGTCGTTGGGATTGACACCAGGGCCTACGGTGCGGCCAATAAATCCTTGTGACTTTTTAAAACTAGGCTCTTGTATAAGCTGATCTAGTGTGGCTGCAAGAAACTGTTTGTTGGCATCAGTCTGAAATATTTCAGGAAGAAAATCTACACTACGAACCTTGGCCATTAAATTACTCCACTACCGGGTGCAGTACGCAAGTTGGTACTGGTCAATGCTTCAATAACGTCAATATTGTTGATTGTGGCACCGTTAACAAATATTTCATTGGGTGCTGAACGTATTTCGTACAAGTCACCAAAGTATTTCTGACTGTTGAGTGGTACCAACACCACGGAACTTATGATTGTACCCAGTTGACTATGCAAGTAAGCCGCAAGTTCTGAGAAATAAAATGTATCGCCAAAATTCCATTTGTCAATACTAAAATATGTATTCATTGCGGCTACTACACTACTTTTGATTTCGCTGGTACTAGCAGTTGAATTGCTTGCACGTATGACCTTGATTGTGGCACGAAGATTTTGTGCGGCTTTTTCTCCAAACAAAGGTTTGAACACAACAGAGTTTAAAACAATGTTGTCGCTTATCATTTTATAATTTTCTAATCCCTGATACGCAGTTGACAATTCATCAATGGTAGGAATATCTGGTTCAACAACTTTGCCAGTTGTGTCACGTATCCAGTTTTGATATGATGTATAATATGCCAGTGTTACCACATACAAATCAATAATGTTTGTGGTGCCTGGATCAATACGTGCAGTCAACGGTGCATTGTGTCTGTATTGGAAATACAATGCCTGACGTCCTGTTCTAGCAATCCATTCGGTTGTGACATCAATTAATGTCCTAACACCAGTTACGCCAACGCTGAGTTGATAAAATGCACCCACTGTGTTATTAGTATTAACTTGACTATATGCATAGAACACTTGCCCCGGAGTCCAAGAATTTTTTACCAATTCAATCTCATCATATGTGCCGTAGTCGCTGGTAACAACTCCTGGCTCTACCAATAGGTAGCGTTGTAGGTTGTCAAAGTCCACAGTCTTCTGTAAGTAAATATATTTTTGTGTTGGGTTAGTACTTGGAGCAACAATTTCACTAAAGAAATCAGGGTTGTCCGGTACACCATCATTGTCACTGTCGCGATATCCTACCAGGACCTGGAAGTCATCAACATAGCCGTCGCTTTCTACTGGTTGACCAGTTATGGTCATGTAGATATCGCCAGGCAAATGGTCAGTTGAATCTGGTTGGGTATTCACCGCCAAACAATTGATGTAGTCCTTGATAACAGTGCCTGTGCGGCTGTCGTAAATCGGAGAACCATCGTAGAAGAAAAAGCGTGTCTGCAATACTGATCCAAAGAAATAGGACAGTCCGCGGAATGTGATTGTGTAGTTTTGATTCTGAACTACAAATTGTATCAACCAACTGGCGTCTAAATTGGTGCCCGATGTATTACCAGCGTATGTTTGACTCCACGTAGCATCAGCGTTTAAATTGGTACTGGTAATTACATACCACGAGTATGGTGTTCCGGTTATGTCACCGTTGTTATCGTACCCTAATCCAAAGTTACGATTTAATAAAATTTGTTCAGTTATAGATAGTTCTACACTTTGTGGTAAATCAGTTACAAACAAAGGAATAATTGTGTTGATCAATGCTCCTGTGGGAACAAAATTATTCAGTGCTACCGGTCCAGCACCCGAAGACAAGTTACCAAGACCGTTGTTGTATCCAGTGCCTTGAATGCTCAATGGACTGGCCCAAATTTCTAATTTCTGATCTGCACTGGTAGGTGTACCTTGTTGTAGTTTGTTATTTTTGTCAAAGTAGTAGCCAGTGGGCGGAACAAATTTAATTAAACTTCCTACCACAGCATACTTAAATTGTGTTGTGGTAGTTGATCCAATTGGTATTGGTGTTCCTGCGGCATTTTTAAAATAGCCTGTGGTTTCGTTGGCTAATGTTGTGCTTTGATTCCAGGTTGTGTTAGGTAACCAAGTGACGGCCGTCGGCAATGTGGTGGATGTGACCCTGGGGAAATTTGCATAATAAAATTGCCGCATCAAAGTTTCTGCTATTTTTGGTTGTATTTGATTGGTAACCAAATCAGAAATTTCATTACGGTTGGTCCAAGAGAATAAAATTGTAGGTAATATATTTTCTTCCCACAATCCACCATCACTGCCAAATATATTTGTGCTTGAATATTTGCCTGTGTTGTCTACTAGGTCAAGATAACGACTAGTTCCAATGCTTGCACGGTTCAATGCCTTGGATTTTACAATACTGTTATATTGAGTGTATGGAAAAAGATTATAGTCTTCGCCATTGACCATGCGATTTTGTGTGTAGTATCTAGCAGGGGCACGTTGTTTAATAGCGTCAATGCTTTCACGTGCCTGACTGTTGCTAACAGGTCTTGTGATACCACAAGTGAATGTCATTGTTTCAAGATTACCAGCACGACTAATGTAACTGATAGGAATATTTACAGACTGCATTTCTTCTGGATTGATAATATATTGCAATCCGTTACTAGCACGTACATACGCCCGAAATGTACCTACGGGAATTTCTGAGAATACGCCATCACCAAACACCATGGTAATTTGATCATTGGTTCTTGAAGTTACTGAGTATATGGGACGAGTGCTGGTGGCTATTTGTTCGCCACCAGCGGCATAAATGTTTTCACTATATTGCCATTCACGATTTATGTTGCCAACATTGTCTAGTTGAAACAGCCAACGGTCTTCATTGTTAACACCTTCGATATTGATATTGACTGTGCGATTGCTCACTCGTTCACCTAAGTTAAAATCTTGATTTTGTAATATGCCTTGTTTGAACATGAAGAAATAACCAGTGTTGGATGACTGAAATCCTAAACTGTCATTACGAAATAAAATATTAAAAGGTTGATTGGGTCGTGGTGGGGGTTCGTACAAATAATTTTCGCCAACTGAGGTTGAAGTCATTGCCTCAAAAGGCATGCTCACCCCATCCACTGTGGCAGTATAAGGAACAACTGGCAAATATCCTGGAACTAAATTAATTGCATATTCGTCTGTGCGTACACCAAGCATTGTTTGACGGTTGCCCGGTCTGCCAATTTTTTGTGTGTCTACTAAACTGGCATTTATAATTGTGGTAAATTGCTCTTGCCAGTCTGGGTTTGTGGGGTCGGCCCAATCCACAGTAATGTTGCTAAGATTTACACCATTATAATCCACTAGATTTTCTGTTGTGGTAACCGAAAATACTTTGAGTAACCCTTGTGCGGCAATGTTGCGTTTGGCAGTATAACTTACCAAGTTTGCCAAACGCACAACTGAATCTCTACGTTCAGCTGTGTCCATGTAATTTTCGCGAGTGTTTAAGTCTGTGCGGAAAGCCAGTGCTTGCCCCATAAATGCCATAACATCTAGTAAGGCAATGTATTCGCTTGATTCAATGTAGTCGTTGAATGTTTCTGGATAGTACAAACGCAGATAATCAACAAAACTTTTACGTAGTGTTTCAAAATCATAACTTTGAAAATCAGCTTCGCGATAGGTTTGGTAGATTTGTTTCCAATCCTCTACACCAAATATCGCTGTTTGTCTTGTGGTTTTTGCCATTTGTATTGAGCCTCTATGTTTTATTTATGGATATTAAAAACGGCTACTTTATACATAAGAGGCATTGCGTTGTTGCAAATCAAAGAAAATACTTAATCTTTCGGCATCAGTGCTGGGTACCACGGTCAATTCAATTTCAATTAATATACCGTTTTCCTGGGGGTAACTTTGTACATCATTGATATAAATCCTAGGGTCACCACCGGCTACTCTTTGTACTTCATTCACTATAGCAGTGTTTAAATCTTCAAGTTGAGCCTCAAACAAAAAATCCCACAACGATGTGCCATATGCTGGACGTCCAGGCAATTGCCCTTGACGTATGTTAAATGCATTAAGCAAATCACGTTTTACCAAAGCAAAATCCGTGAGTGTAAACTTTTTGTATTGATTTTGTGTGTTGAATCCAATGAATGTTTGTGCCATATGGTATTTATGGGAGGTTATTCACCCTCTCCACGTCCTTCAATTTTTAAACTTAACTCAACCAATCTTTGTTTGATATTTTTGCTCTTGTCTAACAGTATTGATTTGGCGGCTCTAATGTTTATTATATTGGTAAACTTGTCGCTGGTGTATAGCAGTTCTTGTTGTTTGGTACCTAATCGAGCAAAAGCTGATTCTAATATTGCTATCAGTTCTGGTGCCTTTGCATTAAACGTATTTCGTGCCTGCTGGTATTCGTTGTTGATTGCATCGTACTGCTGTTGTGTAATTGTTTGTTGGCTTTCTAATGCTGTTAATTTATTACCAATGGCAGTAAGTGCTATGTTTGCTGGGGTAATATAATCAGTTGCTAGGGTCTTGGCAGTATTCACATACGCCACAACATCTTCTGTGTTGTCAGATACCGGTTTGGGAGTGTAACTGGGTGCTGGTACTTTGTCATCGCCTATCACACGAGTAGTGGCAGCATCCACTGTGGCTCTACCCACAGTATCCGACGCTGGTTTAGGAACTTCTTGTTGTTTGAATGCTGTGGGTATTTTTGTGTTTACTAAATTGACAGCAAATGCACCATCTCTTACTGCTGTAGCAAACTCTGCTTGCACCGCACCAGTGGAGTCTCCGGGTATGGTCAGGCCTTTGGCAAATGCTTCTGCATTGGGCAAACTTTTTGCGGCATTTAAACTCATGCCAGCAATGCCTTGGCTTGATAAATTTTGTACAGGTATGCCTACTGCCCCCATACCTGCCACACCTTTGGTCATCAAGTCTTGTTGTATTTGGCTTTGTTTGGATGCGTTGGCCAGTAAATCGCCGGCATTCTTAACTCCGTCTTTTCCGGTCCATACAGCAGGACTGTTTATCACGGTACTGAATGCTGACAAGTCTGTACTAAATTTAGCACGAGTTCCTGGTTTAACATATCCAGCAGATTCTAATTGACCAAGATTCAATCCAAATGCTCCCAGGCCATTGGCATCGCTTAGATCGCCAAACCCTTGTCCGGTAAGATTTTTTGCCTGTGCCAACACCCCGTTGACTTCAGGTATGCTCATGGGACCAATAGGAGCCACGGCACCCACAGAATTAATACCGGATGCAATCTTTGAAAAGTCTGCCACGTTAATGGGACTAGTAACTGGCAGTCCAGTAATAGTTTTGTTGATTGTTTGTATCGAAGTTACTGCAACTGATCCTTGCACAGCAGATGCACCAACCAAAGCTGAACCAAGTTGACTGGATCCGACCACGCCGCCTAGGGCTCCCGACACCGAAGATACTGCTGGTCCAACAGCGGCGGTCAATCCTGGGGTAATACCAGCAAGTGATCCGCCTAATGCTCCGCCGGCTGAACCAAGGCCTGAAGCAACACTACCTACCACTGCACCAAGGCCAGCGGCACCGCCATTGATGCCACCTTTGGCAAATGCTGAATCAACTGATGGAATTCTACCAGTTGACAGGTCCACACCTGCTGCTGATAGACTTGATGAGAATCCACCTAGACTGTTTATACTACCGTTTATTCCAGACTGTGCTTGTGCCACAATGGCTTGTGCTCCAACCAGGCCATCTGCGGCTTGTGTCGACGCACTGAGTGTTTCGCCGGGTGTGAACCCCACTAAACCACCGGTGTCGGCTTGTTTCTTAAAAATTGCAAATGCTTGCTCGCGAGTGAGTCCCGGTGGACCTTTGATAGCAAATGTTTTTGCGGTGCCGTCAGGATTTGTGGGAGCGGCTCCTGTTGCTGGCGTTCCTGTTGCTCCTGTTGTGCCGCCTGTTGTATCTTCGGGTGGTCTTGGAAAACCAATCTCAGTTAAACTAGGTAATCCACGACGTATACGTTCAGCATTTGTTCTGTCCCATATAATATAATCATTACCGGTATAGTTGAGATCTTGATCACGTGTTTTAGAATAGAGTTTAGATTCAAAACTGGTAGCAATGCTACCGACACTTGATTTAAGTTGGTCAAGATTAAATGTAAATTCTGCCATGTTATTTTGCCTGTATTTCTACGCCAGCTGGCACTGGTACTGCACCTGGTGGCGGACTGGGTTTGCCTTCTTCAAACTTGACTTCAACGTCAACCCCTTTGTTATGATACGGATAAGGTTCGTGTGTAGGAGCCCGACTCACAGTACTTTCAAGTCCTTCGGGTTTTACGATCCAGCCTTTGCTGGTATCCCATTCTGTGTCGTCTAGTAGTGTTGTGGTCAGTGGTTGTGGGTTGTTAACTGCTCCAGCAGACGCACCATTAAGATCAATTCCGCCTGCTTCTAGCACCAGGGCAGAACCTGCACCCCACGAGCCCGACGAACTGTTCAATGTAAGTGTACCGTCTGCTTTGACCCCAATTGTATTTTTGCTGTACAATGTAATATCATCTTGTGCCTGCACACTCAAGAATGTATCTGTTTCTAACTGCATGTCTTCTTTGCTTTTCATTTTTAAGTAGCGTCCAGCAAACATGTTAATATCCCGATCAGCATGCAGATTAATATCGCCTTTGGTACGTATGTTTACACTGTTTGTGGCATACACATCGACAGTACCTTCTACCCCAAACTCCAACCAAGTTTGTCCGTTGGCATGAATAATATAAAAAAAGTTTCCAGTATCGCTCATGGTGATTTGATGGCCTAGGCTAGTACGCAATCTTAGCATGGCGGTGTTGCCATCAAGATCACCATCGTCCATTATCAAACTATGACCGCCCACACGTCCAATCACTTGAGCTTGCTTGGGTGAAATTTCCCCAGCATTTAATTTTTGACGAATATCATTGGGACTCATGCCACCTTGAAAGATGGGTATACCAGGGGTACTAATACCAAACACCGCACTGGGAGTTTCTCGCTGACTTGAACTTTGTATTGCGCCACGTTCGGTATCGTTTATCAATCCTTGTTGCAATAATGCTTGCCCTAGGTAACTGTTCACAGGTTTTGTTTGATCAAAAAATCTTGGATCATTGAACACGTCAACATTGTCAATGTTTATTTCAGTGACTGGCAAATTAGGTGCATCGGCAAAATATGTTTCTTGATTTTGATTTTGTACTTCGGCTTTGAATTTGGGTGCGGAGCCCAGGGACGGAACCATTTGTCCCAGTCCTTGTTCTGGAACTACTCCAATGTAAAATCCTTGACTACGGTCACCATTGACAAAAATACATACCACAGTTACTCCCACGTCAGGCGGAGTAAACCACATGCCGTAACTGGTAGGGTTGCCTGGATATGAACCAATACTGTCTGTAGTACCACCTGTTTCTGCAATGGCCGAAAGTGGTGTATTACCAAAAAATGATGGTAGGTAACTCACCGTGGTCCACTGTGCGTCATTATCTATTTCATTTGCTGTTGTGCCAGTAGCAAATGCATCAATAAAAACACGAAGTCTACCTGACCTTGTGGGATCTACTGTGCTCATTACTATGCCCGTAAATGGCCCAAATTCAGCAGGTACTCCACCACGATCTAGTTTGTAGTTACTGGGGCGTCCTCGACTGCGTTGTACACTTTCTGTCATTTATTATCCTTTAATAGTCAGGTTTGTTAATTAGTTGGTTATTAGGAATTGTTGAGCTTGTAGGATTGCCTGGGGCGGCACCACGGCCTCTAGGTCCTGCGGCGGTTGCAGCCGCGTTGATTCTTGACACTACAGAATTTAATTTTGGTGGACTAGATTCTATGTTTGTTGTGTCTAACACGTTATTGTTGCCATCAGTGACTGGCATTGGCGGTTGTGCATTTTGTAAAGAGACTGGTGTAGTTTTAGCGGCCCAGGAAGTTCTAGCGTCGGTAAGTTCTCGTGAATTGCCAGGCGGTAATGAATTATTATATGCTCCTGTTGGCGATGCTTGTTGTGCGCCAAGTATGGCCGCTGTGCCACCATCACTGCTCAATGTACTACGTGGATCAGTTGAACCATTGTTTTGTATTCTGCCAGTAAGCTCTAGACCAATTCTGTTGCCAGTGGCTTGTGTTTGATTGTTTCCACGAGCTTTGTTGGAGGCTGCTACCGCAGAAGCATTACTTGCTCTTTCAGCGTCAAGATTACTACTGCTGGCAAATGATCCGCCTGGGGTTGCATTGGCAGTTAGTGTTACTGGTGCAAACTGATATAATACCCCCTCAAGTTCTTGTTCAAATCGTCCTTGCCTAAATGTACTGGTTACTTTAGTGGCAATATACACTCTGCTTATTTTTGAAGTTTTTGTGTTGTATTGTTTTTGTACTGAACTTTGTTTTCCACTATAAGGATCTGCTAATCCTGTGCTTAAATTATAATCTTCGGGTGGTTGCCAATTTACTTCAAACAAAATGTCTTGGGTATCATACGAAATACTACCGTCAGGGTTGAATCCAGTTGTGAATGCGGATGCTCCAACCGTTGATACCGAAGTTGGTTTTAACACCGAGCCTTGTTGTAGCCAAGCTGGGTCTCCTATTATTTTAACTTTAACTGATCTTAAACTGGCTGGATCATACAATTGTTCAGCGGCATTGGCTGTTAAATCAAATGTTCTTCCTAGAGCACCTTGACTGCTTTCTCCACTGCGTGAGGCTAGACTAAAAGACATCAATTCTAATAGATTAGATGTTTGTGCACCTTTAATACGATCAGCACTGGACTTGTCATCTTTGCTGCCATTCAATGTGGCTTTGTACAATACATTGAGATTTTCTTGGTATTCTAATACCGCAACATTCTGTCCGGTAAACCAGTAGGGATAACTTTTGTGTACACCGCTAAATGAATTAACAGGAAAATACACACTATTGAGATTTTTTATCAGATATGGACTTATTGTGTATTTGATGTCATATGCAAACGCATTTCTTTTCTTGTCAATTTTGTCACTTCGTTGAGTAGCAGACATTGAAATGTTGTACCACCTGACTTGATCGTTTGATGTGGGGTTTTTTGTAGGGACTTGGTTTCCATATCTATCTATTTCAAACAATGCTTGTTTAGTAATGTATTGACTATTTCGCAACACAAGTTCCAGTACTTGTATAATCTGTTGACCGGCAGTTATACTACTACTTCTGCTGGCAGGATCTACAGAATTAGTGTCCGGATTTATTGATCCCGGGCCATTGACCCCAGCAGGAGTTTTGGTTTTATCATATTTTCCAGTAAGCGTATTTAAACTGGCCCCGGCAATTAAATTTGCATCTGGTCCTACAAACTCTACTGAATAAACATCAGCTTGTTCAATTTTGCCATCTTCTACTGCTTGTTTTTGAAAATCATTCAAGGCCGCCATAAGTCCTTGCACCACAGTTTTTTTAGTAGTAGGTGCCGCGGCGGCTGTCTGTGGTGCAGCCGCATCAACTGCGGCAGCATCATCTCGTTCTGCCTGTGCAGATGATGCCGGAACTATAGTCGCATTATCAATTCTTCGAACTGTTGCTTGTTGATTTGCTGTGTTGTTTCCTCCCACTGGAACAAATCCAGGAGTTGATGTTTTAGCATTAGTTGTGCTTGCTCCAGGGTTAGCTGGTGATGTAGTTGTTGAGCTATACGTTGCCGGACCGCCCAACATCAATTCCACACTGGATGCATTGAGTTGCATGTCAAATGGTACGGTTCCGCGATCTGAATATCCGCCTAGGTATTGTCCCACTGGAGCACACTCCCAATCATAACTCACAGTCTTGGTTCCTACAGACCAATTGATATTTTTTATCAAGAAAGGAATAAATTTTTCTACTGCGGCTTTGGGATCAGAAGTGACATCATTGCCCAACATTCCACCTTTGATGGGTTGTACAATATTGCCATTTTGATCGTACCCATAAAAACGTATTACCAGTAAAAATGTAGCAGCCACGTAGTTGATGGCACCATTGGAACCTTGTGGTGCATGATTGGCCACAGCATCTCGTAATCTTTCTAGCATAGTCATGCCTTGTGGCTCTACCACAGTAAATTTAATGTCAGTTGAACTGTGAGCCGATCCTGATCCTTTGCCATGTGTTAATGTTGAAATTGAAAGAGAATCGATATAAAAATCATTGTCGAAATAAGGATTTCTATCTGCCGAAGAATAGTTAATTTCGGTTGTGCTGGAAGTCCCATCATTTTCATAAACTGTTTGAGACGGGGCTCTTATAACGCCATCACTAACTCCCGCACCGCCGCTTTGAAATAACAATTGATACCCATCAATTTTTTTCACCTCACTGTCTATTAGTCGCTTGTATTGTGTATCGTTCAAGAGATAAACAGATGCTATGTAATTAGAACTGGGATACTGATCAAGCACATTTGGTTGCGGTACAACTTTGACCAATTTAAAATCGTTAGCGTTTACAGCGGCTTGTGTGTTGGTAGGATTTGGAGTGGCAGCATCATCTTTTTTTCCAACACCGGGTTTAATTGCGGCACTAGCGTCTGCTTCACCTGCATTACCTTCTGTATTGGCCCCCACTGCGGGTGCTTTTAATGCAGTGTTACTAGTACTTGCTGTGCCATCATTTTCATAGTATGTGGCTTGTGTTTGTTCTGTGGTTCGCACTGGTGCATTTGTACCTGTAGTAGCACCAGTGGTTTCTGTTGTAGCTGGAGGAATAGCATTAGTTGGTGTTGTAGTATCTGGTGGGGGCACAATTCGCCCGTTGTCGCCAACTTGTGCTTTTGGTGGTGCGTTGGGACCTTTTGGGGAATCATCACCGGCAGTTTGACTGGCAGTAGCAGGTGGTGGGGGTTGATTTGCATTTATTTGTGCTTCAAGCAATACAATCTGTCCTGGAATGCTAGAAACTTCAGCGGTATATCTTGCTAGTATCGCCTGATTGCTTTGCAAACTTTTATTGAGAGTAGCAAGTCCGTTTTGTGCAATGCGATACCGTTCTTGCAGTCGAACAATTTCTGCTTGAAGTTCTGTAACTGTTGCCATGGGTTAGAACCCCAAGGCTGATTTCAGCGTTGTGATTTTTGGTAGAAAAATTTGCACACCTTGTTTGAAGTCCAAAGGTGGTGCTTGTAATGAGTTGGGATTGCGTTGATAAAACACCCACCATAGTGTGGCATTGCCATACAAGTCAAATGCCAGCAAGTCTGGTCTGTATTGATATGTTGTGTTGATGGTGAATTGCAAATCGTCGTTTTCTTTGGGTATAGGTCTATTGATCATTACGTCAAGAAAAAATTGAGTATAGCCGGTATCGAAATAAGGGCTGGTTGCATCATAAATGGCCATTACCAGAATCCTCCTTTAAGCAATTGTCCGCTGGCAAATCCTTGCAGGCTAAACTGTTGACTGACTTGACTGCGTGTTTGCACAGGTATTAACGTGATATCAATTTCCATTTTTGTCGGTACATAACTGGACGGTGTTTGGTTACTTACACTGCCAGCAACAGTATTAGGCGGTGCTTTAACTTTTGGTGTTGCACCTTTGGGTAACAATGCATTTAACAATCGATTAAGACCAGCAGTTGATGCACTACCGGCTTTGCCACTAGCTCCCGAATTGTTATATTTGTCAGCTAAATTTAATCCAAAGTTATTGGGGTTGGTTGTTCTTATATAGTCCACATCGTTGGGCAGGTTGTAACTAAATGAAGATATGACTACCGGGTGATCCGAAAATTGATATTGTCCAAAACCGTTTAGTAAACAAATTGGTGGAGGTGTTCCACGTTGTGGATCTTGTCCGTAAAACATTTTTGTCGCACTTCTAAAGAAATGTATCACTGCCAGCAAATAATTTGCTTCTTGTGTGTCTTGTGCTGTGAACGTGCCACGAATTGAAATATCATCCACTCTTGAATTTTTGTAAAATATTCCGCGATAGTTTGAGTGGATAAGATCGTATTGTTCATAGTTGGCTTTGTATGCTGTGCTGATTTGAGGAGTGTAGGGGAATATTACACCATCAGTTCCACTACCGTATCTCAATGGTTTAAGAATATCTGCACTGGGATCATTATAAAGATAGTTTGCACCAGGTGCAAGGCTCAGTCTCACACGCCAGTCTGTATTACCAGGTTGTTTGTAACGTGCTTGAAGCGTGGCTTGATTTTGTGCTTTTTGTTTGATAGCCGCTTCTTGTGAACCTTGTTCTTGTGCGGCAAAAGCCGCACCAGTTCCAAATTCGGATCCTGCCGCAGTGACCCCGCCTGCCGCAGGATCTTCTAGTCCGCTAACTCCTGCTGGAGGGTAGGTAGTAGGCGGTACTGCCGCAATAGGCATACCGGTTGCATCAACTGGATCGCCTTGTGCATTAACAAAGCCACCATTACCATCAGGTGAGACAGGACCAAATCCTTCGCCACCGTTGTTGGCGGCTAAATTTTCAGCACGTTGTACCGCAACAGCATTGTCAACTCCGCCAAATTCATCTGTTTGTCCAGTGAATAGGCCGGGTTCAACATCTGTGGCTTGTTCAGCCAGTACACGACGATTTTCTGCTTGCTGTGCATCTAGTGCATCTGCTTCAGCGTCAGACATCACCGCCACATCATTGGGACCTAGGTCAACTGGCCCTGCATCGGCCGCCTGTTGAGCATCAAATCGTGCTTGTTCAAATGGATCAGAGTTAGTATCAACTGCGGCAGCATCATTACGCTCACCTTGTGCCGCCACCAAAGCATCAACATTGGCTGCGTCATTGCGTTCGGCAGCCGCTGCCGACGGATCTTCCAATGCACTGACTTGTGTAGGTGCATCTCCGCCTTGTGTATTGGCTTCGTATGCACTGGCATTGGTTTGTGTCACTGCTTCATTGTATTGAATATTTTTTTCTGCGGTAACAATATAGGCATTGTTTTGATCAATTACATTGCTATTTTGATCAATAGCGAGTGCTTGTTGAGCATTGTTTGATTCAAGCTGGGCTCTACGTGCATCGCTGATGTTGGGATCAGCCAATTCAGTGTTGTTTATAGAAATTTGTGTTTGCGATTGTAAAATATTTTGTTCAGCAACTGTTTTTGTTTCGTTGGCATTTTCTATTCCAAGTTTGTCTGTTGCAATGTTAGCAGTGGCACCTTCGATATTTTTTAAATTTTGATTTCCTGGGGATGTTGTTGCTGATAGTTTTGCCGCATCCGCTCCCAGTTGTGGATTAACCGGTGCTTCCAAGGCCGCGACACCAGAACCTGTTTTGGCTGCCAGGGTGGTTGCTGTGGGCTTGGCTCCGAATAATCCACCTACTGTGGCAGAAAAATTTGTGAATAAACTACTGAGGCCAGCACCACCACCTGCACCACCACCAAGTAGTCCGCCAAACAGTCCACCAATAGTTCCCAGTGCCGAATCAATGGCGGGGAATCCAGTGTTGAGTGATCGAAATCCTGGCTGGAAAGTTGATCCTGGCAGTTGTGGTATACCTAGTCTTGCACGTATGAACGGATCTGTTGGATCTGCTCCGCCGAGTGCTTCAAGTTGTGCAGGGCTGAGTCCGGCGTAGGGATCGTTAACAGGGGCAGAATATGTTGTGGGAGGTACTCCTGCAATAGGCATACCACTTGCATCAACCGGATTGCCTTGTGCATTAACAAAGCCGCCATTGCCATCAGGAGTACCCAAGGTAAAGCCTTCGCCACCGTTGTTGGTGGCCGCAGACTGATATACCACTGTATTAGTATTGTTTGTAGTATTAGGTACCGTGTTGGTCGTGGGCGGGTTTGGTGGATTGGCCACTACTGTGGTTGTGCCGCCATCGCTACCTGCTCCTGTTGGGTCTGCCATTGTGTTATTCCTATCACTTATTTACCCATTTTAAAAACTGGTATTTTAACAAATAGGTTGACAAATGTTGTAAAAGTGCTACAATAAGTACATATTAGGAGACCCAGTCTAAATGACTTTACTACCCAAAGCGGCGCCCCGCGTCAATTATCTCAACAACAGAGACATACTAAAAGAAATTCACTCTAGCAAAAACAACTACTGCTGGTTCCGAGATCGTGTGAACGATCATCAGTTTGATATTATTTTGCCCAGTCTTGACAAGATCAATCAACGTACCATAGCAGAAGCACGACGCAATCGTGCTGACCGACTCAAGCGTGAAGGTACCATAGTAGACCCAAAAAAGATACCCAACACAGACATTGTGTTCCGTATCACTTGCTGGGATCACATTCCCAAAGCACCCAAGAAAATTACCAAGGCTGAAGCCAAACGCAAGAAGCTGGAAGACATACTAGACTTAGATGATGCTACTGAAGACGATCCACTAGCAGACATCATTGATATTCCTGTGCTGGATATGAATCATGTGCGTGTGAACTTCCCACCGTTTGAGCAGTATCGCTTGGATGAAAACAAAACACCGTTTATTGTTGGACGAAGTCACTGGCGTGGCGATTTGGCCACAGGAGAGTATTCTAAAGATCATGGCGAGATGACTAAAAAACTGGCCTTGATGTTTATGAAACTTTGCGAAAGATATGCCACAAGGAGTAACTGGCGTGGATACACCTACAACGAAGAAATGCGAGGCCAAGCCTTGCTCCAGCTCAGTCAAATCGGATTGCAGTTTGATGAGTCAAAATCGCAGAACCCTTTTGCGTATTATACTGCCGCTATCACTAATAGTTTCACTCGTATCTTGAATATTGAAAAGAAAAATCAAAACATACGTGATGATATCTTAGAGATGAACGGACTCAATCCATCGTGGACACGACAGAACTCGGGCAAATTAGGCATGGCTGCCATGTCCGGACCGGTTGTAAGTAGCCTGGATGAGTAGTATAATAGCAGGATGACTAACCTATTTCGTAAAGCCGCGGTCTTTACAGACATTCACTTTGGCCTAAAATCAAACAGCACTCAACACAACGAGGATTGTTTGAATTTTGTCAAATGGGCAACCGCTAAAGCCAAATTAGAAGGCTGTGAAACCTGTTTGTTCCTCGGAGATTGGCATAATAATAGAGCCAGTCTCAACATTGTTACACTTAACTACAGCCTTCGATCACTGGAGCACCTAAATGCTAATTTTGACCGTGTGTATTTTATACCTGGGAATCACGACCTTTATTATCGCGACAAGCGTGATATTCAGAGCGTGGAATGGGCACGTCATCTCCCCAATGTGGAAATATGTAACGATTGGTTTAGTAGCGGTGACGTCGTTATTGCTCCTTGGCTTTGCGGCGATGATCATAAACGCATTCCTAAACTGACCGGCAAGTACATGTTTGGACACTTTGAACTGCCGGGCTACCTGATGAACGCCATGGTAGAGATGCCCGATCATGGCGAAGTGCGTAGAGAAGACTTTGAGAATTTTGAACATGTATTCACCGGGCACTTTCACAAACGACAGACTAAAAAGAATATTACCTATATCGGTAATGCGTTTCCTCATAATTATGCGGATGCTGGTGACGACGAACGAGGCCTCACTATACTGGAGTGGGGAGGAACGCCTGCATTTCATGCTTGGCCTGCTCAACCCACGTACAGGGTTTACGGGCTCGCCAACCTTATTGATAACGCTCCAGCTCTTCTTAAGCCCAAGATGCATGTGCGTGTTGGACTAGACATTGAGATCTCATACGAAGAAGCCAACTTCATCAAAGAAACATTCATCCGAGATTACGACTTGCGTGAGATGAGTTTGATACCAAACAAGAACTCAGATGTAGATACAGACATGGCACCTGGCGAGATCAAGTTTGAGTCAGTGGATCAAATTGTTACAGACCAGCTCACAAACATTGAGTCAGAATTTTACGACAACAAGCTACTGCTGAAGATTTATCAAAACTTATGATCTATTGTGTTTGGTATCCCAGTGGCGGGTTTGGGCACTTTATCAATGCAGTATTAACGTTGCATGGTGATAATTTTGTAAGACCATCAAAGTCGTTGGAATTTTCCAAAAACGGCAATAGCCATAATCTTGATTTGGTTGTTCCCAAGTACTTGCATGAATGCTGGCCTGGAGGAATTGAGTTCCGCAATGATAAAAATTATTGTGTGCTGATAGATAACGGGATTAACAACGAGTCAACACATTTTAAATCTACGTTTCCCAATTCAACTGTTATTAAAATTTGTTACACAGATCGTACCTGGCCCATTGTTGCAAAAACTATGATTGAAAAAGCCATGGAAAGTAGTATCGAAGAACAATTACCCACTGACATTTGGGAGACTAGCGAGCCGTGGGCACGGCGTGAAAAGTATTTTTTGTTTTTACGGGATCATCCTCTTCGACATGCATGGAGATCTCAAGAAGATAGTGCAATATACATAGACGAGTTATACAATGACTATGATGAGTTTTTTTACACCGTAAATTCTATTGTAAAACTAAACTGGTGCAACGATTTATGGTCTGATTGGCGTACTTCAAATGCCATGCACATCAATCCAATCAACGACGCAAAAAATGTTTTGAACTATGTAAAACTGCAATGTTCATCTGACTTGACACATATTACAGATATATGGACTCAGGCTGTGGTTTACTATTACATTTGGTTGGAGTTTGGAATTGAAGTTCCACACAATGACTACGCCGACTGGTTTACAAATACAAATGATATTGTTATAATGCTTGACAAGCACGGAGTAAAAATTTGATCCAAATACGCGACCTTACTGTTAAAAACTTTATGAGTGTGGGTGCAGCCACACAGGCCATTGACTTTGATCGCAATGACCTTACACTGGTGCTGGGCGAGAACTTAGACTTAGGCGGTGATGGATCACGCAACGGTACAGGCAAGACCACAATCATCAATGCGCTGAGTTATGCATTGTATGGACAAGCACTGTCAAACATCCGCAAAGACAACCTAGTAAACAAGACCAATGCCAAACACATGTTGGTCAGTTTAGACTTTCACATCAATGGCACAGACTACCGGATTGAGCGTGGACGCAAGCCCAACGTGCTAAAGTTTTATGTAAACAACGAACACAAAGCCGCAGAGGATGAAGCACAAGGGGATTCGAGAGAAACACAAGACGCCATAGAGCGTATTATCGGCATGAGCCACGACATGTTCAAACATGTGCTGGCCTTGAACACCTACACAGAACCATTCTTGAGTTTGAAGGCCAATGACCAACGCACTATCATTGAGCAGTTGTTGGGCATTACCTTGTTGAGTGAGCGAGCTGACCGCATCAAAGAACTAAATCGTCAGACCAAAGATGCCATCCAGTCTGAAGAGTTTAGAATTCGTGCTGTACAAGAAGCCAACAAACGCATCGAAGAGCAGATTGAAAGTCTGCGTAAACGTCAACGTCTTTGGATTGCCAAACGTGACGAAGATGTAGCAAAACTCACACAGGCTGTGGCCGATCTTGAACATATAGATATCGATTCTGAGATACAAGCACATAGAGACCTTGACGCATATCATGTGAAACAAAAAGCTATTGACCAAGCCACTAAGTGGATTCGTAGCATCGAAAGTGACAATGCCAAACAAAATAAACTGATCGAACGACTCAAGACAGAAATTGCATTGTTGGAAGATCACAAATGTCACTCATGTGGGCAGGAC
>Ga0209088_10000449_pt1 | contig 29509 bp, 45 predicted proteins | sample S_140625_EF_Meta_FD_187324 | JGI IMG/M metagenome (GOLD analysis project Ga0209088, IMG submission 187324) | Freshwater microbial communities from Lake Simoncouche, Canada to study carbon cycling - S_140625_EF_MetaG (SPAdes) (version 2) | ecosystem: Environmental > Aquatic > Freshwater > Lake ... | reverse complement strand
TAAACTACAAATGCGGAACGTCAATTTTTACCGGAGGGTACGGGGGTTGGATTATTGCAAAACTTTGCGTTAATAATTCGCGAGTTAATTTTAATATTAAATATTTTCATGGTTCCGGGGGCGGGGGAATTGTAACAAAAGGGGCAATTAATTTAACGCGAGCATTGGAAATTTACGAAAATTTTGATGTTTTTACAATGGGCCACATTCACGAAAATAGTTCCCGAAATGACGTCCGCGACGTATTACAATGCAATGCAAAGGATGGTTACGAGATAAAACATCGTCAAATTCACTCAATGATTACCGGCACATATAAAGACGAATACAACGACGGCGCGAGCGGTTGGCACATTGAGCGGGGCGGGCCGGTTAAACCATTGGGAGGTCGTATTTTAAGTTTAAAATTTATTCGCCAAAAGGACGGCGACCAAAAAAAGGTCGTTAAATATGTTGATTCAACACAAATTTTAATTTAATTTTAAGGGTATTCCCTTAAAATTAATTAAAATTCTCCGACATTAATCGATATTCCCTTATTTTTGCGGTAATTATTTAAGGGTATCGCCTTAAAATTGAAATGTTAAAAAATGTTAAAATTTATTTCCTTTGTTGTTATATTGAATTTAAGTTATACATTTGTAGGGTCAATACGATGAAACATTAAAAAAAACGTTATGAAAAAATGCAGAACCAAAAAAGATTTAATTAATAATCCTTATGTATCGAGTATACATTGCGAATATCAATATGGGGTGTTTGATAATTACGACGATATTTATATTTTATCTCTAAAGGGGGGTTATTGGTTTAAGGAGGAACAAGTTGGTTGTTTACACGAACCAACAATTTCTAGATTAATTTCGAAATTTAATTCAATGACAATAAGCAAAAGAACAGACGAACTTTAAAAAAACGAGGGGTGCGACTCGGTTAACGCACAATTAAAAACTAAACAAAATGGAAAAAGAAATTGAGGCAATTAAAGAATTATTTAATTATTTGGTTGAGCATTCAACCGATGTTTACGCAACCGGATTATTGGCAATTTCATTATCGGAACATTTACCGGAGGACAAAATAATTAAAGCGATTAACAAGGCAAAAAAAAGAAATTTAAACGATAATAAAACAAAATAACATGGAAAATTTTTATACCGCAATGCGCGATTTGTTAGGATTAATAATTGGATTGAGTGTTGGTATGTCAATACTCGTTTATACACTAATTAATTGTTAAAAAATGAAAACAAAACAAAAAAAACAAAACCAAAAAAATGTTGGATTATTTGATTGTATCCAATGGTGGACAAAGCAAAGTTTTGCCGGGGACAAAGGAGGTTCGTTTAATCTTAAATTGTATTTTGATTACCTTAAAACAATACGGCCATAATGTATCGATTGTGTTATTTAATCAACGGGGAAATTAGGGAATCGTATTTTTTTCCCTCGCGTCAATTGGCTTATTGGAAAATGAATCAATTTAAAAAGGCGGGAACGCATAATTACGGAACATTTAAAATTATATTTGAAAAATGAAAACAAACACAAAAAACAAATGGTCATTTACTGAAAATGAATGTAAAAAAAATGGCCGAAAATTCGGTGTAATTATTGAAAAAAACAACGACGTTGTTAAAGTTTTGGTAACAAAAAAGAATCATGAATGTTACAACGAAATTGTTGAATTTCAAATAATTGCAAATGTTAAAAATTAGGGTTGAATTTGATATTGAGGATTTTGTTACGTTACGGCGTTTGTTTGACCAATTGAGGGTTGATATTCAGTCGGGCAAACAAAACGCGTCCTATGCCCTAAAAAAGGGCAAATACACTATGTTAATGAATTATCCCGAACAACGAAAATTTAAAATTGAGGAAATCAATGGAATTTGTTACGAAATAATTGAATCAAAAATTAACAAAACAAAATAAAATGGCAAAAGAAAAAAATTCGTTTTTGTTGTATGTTGATTTAATCCATACAATTGAAAAATTAAACGACGAACAATCCGGGAAATTATTTAAGCATATTTTGCGTTATGTCAACGATTTAAACCCAACACCGGAGGACCAATTTACCGAAGTTATATTTGAACCGATTAAGCAAAATTTAAAACGCGATTTGGTAAAGTACGAATCAATAAGACAACGCAACAAAGAAAACGCAAACAAGCGTTGGAATGCGAGAGAATGCGACCGCATACCAAAGCATACGAAAAATGCCGTTAATGATAATGTTAATGATATTGATATTAATACAAATACAAAATCGGATAAATCCGAACGCGAGATTAAATTTATTCAATGGTTTAACAATATGAAATTGAAACATACGGGGGAAATTGGACAATTCAAAACAATGAGCAAACAAAGTAAAATAAATTATTTGCAATTGGTTAAATCGAATTACACCCCGGAACAATGGTCCCGAGCATTTGAGCAAATGAGCAAATCGGATTGGGTGCAACAAAATCAAAAGTTAACAATTGACCATTTTTTAAGAATCGATAATTTTGAAAAATATTTGAATCAAAGCGAAACAAAAAAAGAATCCGACCCGTTTTATTCAAACGTAATGTTGCAAATCAATAAATTAAAAAACAATGATTGAAGCGAAAGGAAAAACAATCCCTTATTTAATGGATTATTGGGACGGAAAAATTAAACAAGGTTTGGGCATTGATTGCGAATTAGATAATTATTTAAGATTTAAAAGGGCCAATTTGAATTTAATTCTAGGTCATGACAACGTAGGAAAAACCTATTGGATAAATTGGTATTTTTTAACTTTGGCCGTTAAGCATAAAATAAAATTTTGCATTTGGTCCGGGGAAAATAGTTCGGGCCAAATAATGCGAGATTTAATAACTATGTATTCCGGAAAAAAAATAAATGAATTAAATATGTTGGAATTGCAAACATACGCCCGGAGGTTGGAAAACTATTTTGAATTTGTGGATAATGCTAAAATGTACAATCCGGACGATTTATTTACTATATTTGAAAATTGCGACGCGGACGCGTGTTTAATTGACCCATACACCGGTTTGGACCGAAAAATGGATTATGCCGGGAATTATGAATTTTTAAACAAGGCAAGGCATTTTTGTAATACAACACAAAAGGCATTGTATATTAATACACATCCAACGAGCGAATCCGGTCGGTCCGGTAATTTATACGCTGACAATCACGAGTGGGCGGGGCATTTAAAACCCCCATTAAAAGACCATATCGAGGGCGGAAAATCGTTTTTAAATCGTTGCGATAATATGTTTGTAATACATCGTTTAATAAAACATTCAACAATGAATCTTTACACAATGGTAAACGTTGAGAAAATTAAGGATAAAGATACCGGAGGACAATTAACCCCTATGAATATGCCGATACTTTGCGAATATAATTTTGGATTTGGATTCAAGGTCGCCGGGGTTGACCCGTTGCAAGGTAAAAGAGCGAAACCAATTTATCCACAAAAACAATTGATATAATGGAAATGTTAGATTTTATTAAAGGGCGATTATTTTTACAAACAACAATTTTGCGAATGCGATTGAGCCGGGAAAATATAGAATCAAAACACCCGGACCGAACGGATTTAATAGAACCATTGAATACAAGTGAAAACGATTTAATTTTGGTTGTTGATATATTAAACAATTGCGAGCATGAAATAAGAACGCGAGGCCGTCAATTGAATAATTACGAACGTTTAATTTTAGAACAAAAGGCGAGGATTAAAGAATTGGAAAACGAATTAAAATTTTTAAATATTGAATTATGAAATGTTATTGTTGCGGAGGCGTTTTAATTTGGCAATCGGATTTCGATTTTGAGGATTACGATTGCGAGGGAATCGGTATTGTAACAATTATGGATTGTCCAAATGAACAATGCAATGTAAACGAAATACGAGTTTATCAAAGCAACGAGGAACATGACGTGTAAACATTGCAACGAACAATTTGAGCGATTAAAATTTAATCAAAAATATTGTTTGAAAACTGAATGCGTCAATGTATGGATTGAATCCGAAAAATCAAAACAATGGGCCAAACGAAAAAAGGATTTAAAAAAGGAAATGGAAACCATACAAGAATTGATAAAAAAGGCGCAAACCACGTTTAACACATACATACGAACGCGCGACCGGAACGAATTATGTATTTCATGCAATAAGCCGTTAAAAGCAAAATTTGACGCCGGGCATTATTTTAATGCAAATAATCATTGGGCCGTAAGATTTGACGAAAATAATGTACATGGTCAATGTGTCGAGTGCAATCAATATAAACATGGAAATTTGTTAAATTACCAAATTGGAATCCAAAAAAAAATTGGTCCGGAGGCATTGATTAATTTACATTCAATTGCTCATGATGTTAGGAAGTTTACGCGCGACGAATTAAACGAAATTATTATTGTTTACAAGGAAAAAACAAAGTCCATAAAATCATAAATTAAAATTTTAACATTTTTTAACAAATTATTTTTGTTTGATTGTTGCTATATTAAATTAAAGTTTTACATTTGTGAGGTCAATAAGGCAAAACAAAAAATAAACAATATGAAAGCAATCGAAAAAAACACAATTTTAAAAGCGACTTCAGTTTGCGATAGTAACTGCGTATGGACCGCAAAAGTAATTGAGCGAAAAGGAAATTTTATTACGGCTTTAATACAAGGCGAAATTGTACGCAAAAAAGTAAACGTTTGGGACGGCGAGGAATTCGTTTATTTATTAGGCAAATATTCAATGGCGCCAATTTTTAAGATAGCATAATAACCAAACGGGGGGCGCGTCCCGGTTAACGCGCATTTTAAAAACAAAACAATTATGAGCGCAACAAAAAAACAAGTTGAACAACAACGCGAGGAAATGGATTTTATGCCCGTACAATTTCCGTACATTGAGGCAACCGGAACCAATTTAAAAAAGGCATTGGCATTATTCCAACAAAATTGTCCGGTAATTCACAAAGGTACGCAAGGTTACGGCTACACATACGCCGATTTACCCGCTATTTTGGCCGTAATTAATCCATTGTTGGCAAAGTACAATTTAGGTTTTTCGCAACCATTAGAGCGCGACGGAATCCGTACAATCATTTTTCACACCGAAACCGGGGAAACAATCGAATCGTTTGTATCAATTCCGCAAAACGTGCAATTAAAAGGCCAAAACGATTTCCAAGTTATGGGGTCGGCAATTTCTTATTTTCGTCGTTATTCGTTGTCGTCAATTTTGGGGTTGGTTACGGACAAAGATTTGGACGCAATCGGGACACAACAAGCCGTTCCGCAACCACAAAAACCAACTACAAATTCCGAACCAACAAAACAAAGCAAAGCAACACTAACAAACGAAGAGTTAATAAGGTTATGCGGGGCGATAAATGCGCAAAAGTTAGACGCCGACGGAAACGTTATCGACATACATTGGGCAATTGAGCGATACGAATTAACAAACGAGCAATTATACACGTTAAACAAAATAAAAACCGCATAAAATGAAACACGAATATATTGTTAGGGCGTCGAGTGTTGGCGCATTAATGACCAAAGGAAAAGCAAAAGGCAACGAATGGGGCGACACCGCAATTAATGAAATTAAAAAAGCGGTATTATTTAACAAATACGGAATACGAGAGGAATTAAATTCCAAATATTTAGAAAAAGGAATACAAAACGAAATGGAATCAATATTAACGGCATCCCGGGTGTACGATTGGAATTTTGACGTAATGGCAAATAAGCAACGTTACGTTAACGAATGGGTTACGGGGGAACCGGACGTTTACCGAAGCAATCCGGAGTTGTTAGGGGACGTAAAATCGAGTTGGGACGCCTCGACGTTTCCTTTTATGGAAACACAATTAAAAAACAAATCGTACGAATATCAAATGCAAACATACATTTGGTTAACCGGAATCAATGAGGCGCAATTGTGTTATGTTTTGACCAATACGCCCGAACACATGATTAACGACCAAATACAACGATTGATGTATAAATTGAGCGCGCGCCCGGAAAACATAATGCGCGATTTATCGGACATCGAATTGGAGGCCGAAAAAACAATTAGGCAAAATTCAATATTTGACCAAATACCAATCGAAAAAAGGGTTAAAAGATTCATTGTAAAACGTAACGACGAAACAATTGAAGCAATTAAACAACGCGTTGAGAACGCCCGGGAAATTTACGACCAAATTTATAGCAATATTTAAAATCGCGATACGCAATAAAACTTGACAAATTTTAAGTATATAAACGGAAAAAAACCGATTATCCACAGCCAAAAGTGCTTTTTTAATGAACATTTGGCTACTACAACGAAACCTTTAACAAATCAATTAATAATAAGGGGTAAAAGTTGCCCCATTACTTAAATAGAAATGATATGAAAGCAATAATCGAATTTACTTTACCGGAGGATTACGACGAATATAAAATTTTTCAAATGGCCCCGGATATGTTTTGTGTAATACATGATTTCAACCAAAAATTACGCGCAATTTGGAAATACGAACAATTAAACGACCAACAATTTGAAATGGTTGAAAAAATCCGGGAAATATGGTTTGATATTGTTAACGAAAATAAAATTAAAGATTTATGAAAACACGCGAAATCGTATTATACACATTGGCCGGAATGGCTATATTTGAAATAATAAAATATGTTTTGCATATTGAAGCCAATTTAATAACAATAATAATTCAAAAATGAGGCATTACGAAATTAGTTTTGTAACATCGCGGGACAAACAAGGCGTCGATATAATTTTTTCGCCAACAATAATGTTTTCCAAAATGACCAATCCAACAATACCAAACGTGATTTGGATAATGTGGTTAATGTGGGGAATCGAAATAAAAATAAGTAAACACTAAAAACAAATAAAAATGGAAATCAAAGGTTATGTACATCGCGTAATGGATACGCAAGCAATAAGCGAAAAATTCGCAAAACGTGAATTTGTAATTAAAACAAATGACAAATACCCGCAATTGTTAACGATTCAAGTTATTAACGATAAATGCGCATTGTTGGACAATATACAAAACGGCGAACACGTTACCGCCAAAATCAATTTGCGGGGCCGAGAATGGATTAATAAGTTAGGCGAGGCAAAATATTTTAATACGATTGAGGCATGGTCCGTTGTTTATTCAACACCCGACGAATTACCGGAACAAAATATTGAGCAACCAAATAAAATCAACCCCGGAAATGAAATGTTAAAAAAAACAATAATTAACGAATCCGGATTTAACAACGACGATTTACCATTTTAATTATGAATGCAAAAGATTTAAAAAACATAAATAAGACAACCCGGCAAATGATTGTTGAGGCAATGACAAAAAACGATTTAACGTTAAACCAATTCGCAAAAAACGCCGGGTTACACCAAAACCAATTGTGGTTGTATTTGTATTCCGGGACTGAAAAAAAAGGCCTACATTCGTACACGTTGGAAAAAATAGGCGACTATTTATCGACGTTATGAAATTTGAAACACCCGAGGATATAAAAAACGAAACTTCGGTAATAAATAAAATCGCGGGGGCCAACAAATATACAAAGTTAGGCCCCTATGATTTGGATTTTGAAATTGACGGCAAAGCGTACATCGAAATAAAATGTTACAAAATCAATTCAAACGATTTTAACAATTGCATTGTGTCATTAATCAAATTGGTTAAAATGCAAGCGATGAGCAAAAAATTACCAACGTTCCTATTTATTCAGTACAAAGACGAATTGCAATACATTAATGTTAATGACATTGAGGGCCAAATTAAACGCGGAGGACGCGCGCCAAGGCCGGGGAACACAAACGACATCGAATTTTTATGCTACGTCGACAAAAGCAAATTTAAGATATTCAATAAAAATTAACATTTTTTAACAAATTATTTTTGCGCGTATGTTGTTATATTGAAATAAAGTTATACATTTGTAATGTCAATAAGGCACAAAATAAAAAATAAACGATATGAAAACACCCGAAATAACATATTTAACGTGGGAATATTCAGCAACAAACAAATTTGACGAATACCAATTTAGTTTTTATTTAAACGGGGTTCAGTTAACGGCCTATGTTGAAATAGAAACATTTGAGGTTGTTGAAAATATTATGTACGACGACGGGTTAAGCATGGACGTTGAATTTGACGCCTTTAATATAATTTATTTATTATGCGCAAACGACAACGAGGAACTTGTTGCATTAACACGCGAGGAAAACACCGCCGTACGCAACAAAATCATTGAATGCATTGAAAGTATAAACGGATACGATTACAAACATAGTATGTAACGAATTTATTATTACATTTATCGCGTGGAAATACAATATAATGAGAATGGATTACCAACCAAATCGACAATTATTCGATTAGTAACGTTGTACGGGTTGGATTGGCAATTATTTACATTTAACGACGGATACGGCGAAAACAAATCCGTTATGTATTACCGGGAAAAATCATTAAACAAACCATTTGGAAAATTTATTGATTTCCTTAATTGGGCCGGTGTTGAGGTTGAAACCCACAAAATAGGCGAAAACATAAATTCAATTTGGTTTAAAAAACGTAACTTTGAACACTAAAAAACAAAAAATGAACGAAAAAACAAAGAAAAATTTAACCCTAACATTATTTATTATTGCCGGGGTGTTATTTATGCCGTTAATGGTCGCGATTTTCTTATTGGACCGCGTTATTATGGTTCCAATGGTTTGGTACGAACCAAAATCATTTTCCAAATGGGTTAAACAATTCGAATTAATAATTTATTCAACATTGCGCGTTGGTGTTGGATTGATTATTTACGAAATAATTAGGTTTTTATCATGAGCCGGGACGCAAAACGAAACGGCATTAAAAAAGCTTTATTGGAGGCGTTGAGGTTAAATCATGGCAACGTAACAAAAGCGTGCGAAGCCGTCGGCATAACGCGAAAATATTTTTACCAATACGCAAAGGACGACCCGGAATTTAAAGAAACAATCGAGGAAATACAAGAATCGTCAATTGATGTTGTCGAGGGCGAATTATTTAAGCAAATTAAAAACGGGTCAACGACCGCCACAATCTTTTTTTTAAAGACCCGAGGCCAAAAGCGCGGATACATTGAACGACAACAAATCGACGTAACGGCCCATACGCCGGATTTAAGCCACTTAACTACCGACGATATACGAGACCTATTGGGAAATGAATAAAGACGATTTAAAACAAGCGTTACGCGTTGAATTGGCCAAACGTGATTTTTGGGCGTTTTGTTTGTTTTATGATTCCGAATTTTTTACCAAAAGAATATTTTTAAAAGAGGTTGCAACGGCATTTCAAGAAATTGAAACCGGGGAATTGAAATCATTGAGCGTATCCATGCCTCCGAGAGCCGGGAAATCGTACATAACGAGCATATTTTGCGCGTGGATTTTAGGGCGCAACCCGTCCGAATCGGTAATGCGCAACGCGTGTACGGCTACATTATTTTTAAAGTTTTCGTACGATGTTCGGGCAATTGTTAAATCCGACAAATTCAAAATAGTTTTCCCGGAGGTTACATTGTCCGACGATAAGGCAAATTTGCAAGGTTGGAACACGAACAAATCGAAACAAGTTGGATATTTTGGGGCGGGTGTTGGCGGTACAATTATTGGGTTTGGCGCAACAAAAATTGGCATTACCGACGACCTTTACCGAGGTATCGAGGACGCATTGAGCGACACAATAAACGACCGGATAATCCAATGGAAGGAATCAACGCACGATTCTAGGTTCGAATCCGGGTGTAAACGTATTGACATTGGGACGCGTTGGTCCATTAACGACATTATCGGACGTAACATCGAATCAAAGGAATACGATAAATCAATTATCATTTCCGCAATGACAGACGACGACAAATCATTTTGTGAGGATGTAATGAAAACCGAGGAGTATTACGAAAAACGCAAACGCATGACCCCGGAAATTTGGTCCGCCGAATATTTACAACAACCCGTCGATATATCCGGGCGATTATACGACCAATTAAAAAGAATCTCACAACACCAATTTAACCAAATATTACAAAACAATGGGGGCGAATACGACGGGACAATTTCGTATATTGACGTTGCGGACCAAGGCAAAGATTATACGGCAATGGCCATTTGTGCGATAATAAAAAAGGAATTGTACGTTATTGATTATGTATTTACAAGGGAAAACACCGACGTAACGTTGCCGTTATGCGCCGATATGTTAAACAAATACAAGGTCCCGTATTGCCGGGTTGAATCCAATTCAATGGGTGCAATGTTTTCGCGACAATTGCAACGCATGACACCAAACACGCGTATTATGCAAGTCAACAACACAACGAATAAGGACACCCGTATTATCATGCAAAGCGCGTTTATTCAAAATCGATTTACATTCGTTACCGGGTCCAAATATTCGGAGTTATTTTTGGTAAATGTCGAATCGTATTCAAAAGAGGGTAAAAATAAACATGACGACGCGCCGGATTGTTTGGCGGGTTTATCAATTTTTACGCAATCAATGTTTAAAATAATTATGTAATCTTTATTTTGTATCTTTGTAAAATAAAATACAAATGGATTTAATATCATTTTGGGAAAGATTTTTTGGGGTTGAGTTCAACGCTAATTCGCGTTATATCGACCAAGTTAATCGCATTTTGCCGTATCAATCGCAATTGTGGGGTAAAAAAGAGGCGATTTGGATTGACACAAACAACGCGTGGGAATTGTATATTGAAATTCCCGAGTTACGGGCCGTAATTGAAAAACGCGCGTCCATGATGTCAACCAATATGCCATGTTTATACGATTCAAACGGCGAGGTTGTAGAATCGCATTGGTTGTTGGATTTAATCGCGCGACCAAATGCAAAACAAAGTTGGTCCGACGTTGTATTTACGTTGAGCGTACAAGACGCCTTGTATTCAAATGCGTTTGCATATACGCCAATTCGCACGTTTGATATTCGAAATTTGTTTGTTCCATTACCAACCAACAAAGTACAAATACATTTAACCGGGAAACGATTAAAGGCAATGGCCGAAAATGATTTAATCAAAAAATATACGTTTAAATACGACGATAATACGACCGAGGATATTGATTTAAAGGACATGATTTATTTAACGACCGACGACGGCATTAATTTAATACGTCCAATTTCCCGGATTGAATCGTTGAAATATCCATTAAGTAACATTAAGGCGCAATATCATAAACGAAATGTATTACTAGAAAACATCGGGGCGATTGGTATTTTGAGCGCAAAAAATAGCGACATTGGAGGGGCGATTGTAATGACACCGGAGGAAAAAAAGGCGTTACAAAAGGATTGGTACAACCGACAAAAGGACGATTTAATTATTACGGAATCGGATTTAACATGGACGCCAATGTCGTATCCAACCAAAGATTTGATGTTATTTGAGGAATTGACGGCGGATAAATTGGCCTTAATTGACGCGTATGGATTGAATGCAAATATTTTTTCGAGTGTATCCGGCGCAACATTTAGCAACGTTCGGGATTCCGTTCGTATGGTTTACACCGATACAATTATACCGGAAACGCAACAAATGTACGATACCATAATGCACCAATTCGGATTGGCACAACAAGGGTATTATTTAAAGGCGGAATTTAACCATTTACCGGTATTGCAACAAGACGAAAAATTGTCGAGTGAAGCCGAAAAAATAAAGGTTGACACATTTTCGATAATGTTAAGGGACGGCGTAATTTCAAAGCAACAATACGCAAACGAATTTGGCATTACGTTTGAATCAATCGACAAAACGCAAGCGCAAGCCGAGGGCCTAATTAACGCGCAAACACAATTGAGGGGAACGATTGGAGGTTTGGACGGAATCATTACATTAAATACCGCCGTTGGGGCCGGGCAAATAACGCGCGAGGTTGCAATTGCAACGTTGGTAAATTATTACGGATACGAGGCAAATATTGCGAATCAATTAGTAACGCAAATCGCAACACCACAACCATTAAGTTAATTAATATGAAAACAAATTTATACAACGTAAAGGGTTCGTTTGAAATAAAGGATTTGGACATCCCCAATCGTCAAGTTGCGGTATATTTAGCGCATTTTGACAACATAGATTCGGACAATGACATTATCCGTAAAGGCGCGTTTGCCAAATCAATTTTGGAACGTGGCCCGGAATCGACATCGAATCGTAAAATACAATTTTTAAGACACCACGATTGGGAATGGCAAATTGGGCGTTTTGTTGAGTTGTCCGAGGATAATACCGGATTGTATGCCGTTGGACAATTGGGGCGGTCAACGCAAGGCGAGGACGCATTAAAAGATTACGAGGACGGAATAATTAGGGAACATTCGATTGGATTTCAATACATAGGCGACAAAATGCGTTGGATTGAGGATAATACAATTGAATCAAATGGGTATTGGGAAATAAACGAGGTTAAATTATTTGAGGGGTCGGCCGTAACATTTGGGGCCAACCCGGAAACATACGTTTTGAACGTGCCAAAAGGCGAGGAAAAAACAAACGTTATTAAAAAAATAACAAAGGAATTGGAGGTATGTATTAAAGCGTTGGTAAATGGTAAAGGAACCGACGAACGTTTGCAAAATATCGAAATGAAAGTAAAATATTTGAATAGTCAATTAATATCACTTGCAACGATTGAACCGGATTCGGTCCATTTAATTAAAAGCGAGCCGGTAACGTTGCCGTTTGAATGGGACAAAGTAGTAAATAGTATTAATTTTTAAGTAAAAACAAAATGGAAAACTTAACACCGGAACAAGTTGTTGAAAAAATCAACGGAATGTTTACCGAAAAAATGGCCAATGTGCCAACAAACAACGAAGTTAACGACCTTAAAAAAGAGGTTGAGGCCTTAAAATCGTTAAACGAAAAAAGCGCGGAAATCGAAAAATCAATTGCAAAATTTGAGGGTAGATTAGAAGCAATGAGCGAAAAAGCGATTGAAAGTCGCGACATAGCAACAAAAACAATTGGCCAAGCGGTTAGAAAATCTTTAAAAGACAACCATTTAAAAATCGTTGACGCGATTACAAAAGGACAAACGTTTAATTTGGATGTAAAAACCGACACAACCATTACGGGCGATTACACCGGTCAAGTTGCGTTAAGCGTTTTGGACCCAATCGTTGACCGAATCAAAAGACCGATTAGACGTATTCAAGAAATTGCAAACGTTGGAACCACAACGAGTAAATTTGTTGTTTACATTCAACAAGACACCGCCTCAACGGCCGGGTTTGTTAATGAGGCCGTTGCAAAAGCACAAGGCCAAGTTCAATATACCGAGGTTTCCGTTGCCGTTAAAAAAGTAGCCGCAACACTAAAAGTATCAAAAGAAATGTTGAGCGATTTATCGTTTATGCAATCGGAGGTTAATTACGACTTAATGGAATCCGTCGAGCAATCAATTGACAACGCGTTATTAAATGGTAACAACGTTGGTGCAAACTTAAATGGAATTATTAACCAATCGACCGCGTGGAGTGCCGGTACTTTTGCGGGTACAATTCAAGCGCCAAACGTAAGCGACGTTTTGAGAGTTGGTAAAGCACAAATCGAAAATGCTAATTTTTCCCCAACGCACGTTGTTTTGAATCCGGAGGATGTTGCTAAAATGCAATTGACCAAAACTTTACAAGGCGAATACACATACCCTATTTTTATGGACCAAATGGGGGGTATGACATTGGCCGGTATGATTGTTGTTCCGTCGGCAAATATTAGCGCGGATACATTCGTAATTGGCGATTTCACACGTTCGAATATTAAATATCGCGAGGGTGTTAATATGTCAATCGGATACGTTGACGACGATTTTCAACGAAACATGGTAACGATTTTATGCGAGGCCCGTTTGGTTCATTACATTAAAAACAATGAGCAATTGGCATTTGTAACGGGTGATTTCACAACGGCAATCGCGGCCCTTTAATAGTTAATTTATTCGCAAAATGGAAAAAAAATTAAAACCTAAAAAACCGGTAAACATCAAATTGGACACTAAAAACGTTGACATCGAATTTAACCGCGACGAAAACGGAAACGTAACAATTGAAGTCGACACGCCAAAAATTGACGCCCACATCGAGAAAAACGACGCGGGTACATCAATCGACATTGACGTTGACGAAAAACAATATTACGATTTCGTTTCAAACGGGGAAAATCCGTCAATGAAACGCGGGAAAATTTGGAAAGTAACGGGCGAATTGTTGAAAATTTTGATTAAAAAAGGATTCGGAAATTTAAAAAAATAAACAATGTCATTTTTAACACCGGCGGATTTTACGGGAAAATACGAATTACATACGGGAATGTACGATGTTAATAAATTGCAAGCGTATATCGATAAATACGAGGGGCGTTATTTTCGCCAATTGTTAGGAGTTGATATGTATAATTCTTTGTTGTCGGACATTGACCAACAAACAAACGAACCAAAATCGCCTAATTTTCAATTTATTTTTAGTCCATTTGCGGAGGATGTAAATTTGTTTTCAATATTGGATTCCGACGGAATGTTAGATATGTTAAAAGGGTTTATTTATTTTGAATACGCAAAGGACCTATTAAATCAAATGACACCTTACGGGAACGTTAGACAAAAGGCCGAAAATTCAACCGCAATATTGGCCCTACAATCTCAAATGTACAACCGATATAACGAATCCGTACGCACATTGCGCGCAATACGAGATTACATTTACTTAAATCGGATTAACGAGACGGGCCAAGCGGTTGAATTTGCCATTACAAATACGGGAACGGGTTACAATGGTGCAAACAATGTAACCCCAACCCCCGTATCCGGCGAGGTTTTAACAATTACAATTGATAATCCGGGCGATTTGTACGCAACAACAAATAATGTTGGAACAACGGGCGGTTCGGGAATCGGATTAATTGTCGATGTTGTCGCAAATCCCGCAATTCCGTACGAAATAACAAGCGTAACAATAAATACACCGGGAACGGGTTACAAGGTTGGCGACATTATTTTAATCAATGGGGGCGGGCAAAATGGTTACATTGAAGTTACGGACGCAACAAACGTAATAACCGGTTCGGGAATGGAAATTAATTATTTCGCAAATCCAATTGGGGAAATTTTAATTACGAATTTGTTAACACCGGGAACGGGTTATGTAACCGCAACAAGTCAACCGACAACGGGCGGGTCGGGTTCGGGTTGTTTAGTTGATATCAACGCCTCCGGCGGTAGTATTAACGATGTAACAATTGCCGTTGGCGGAACGCAATACGTTGTTGGCGACATTTTGACGATTACCGGGGGAAATGCGGACGCGACGTTTATTGTAGCCAATATACTAAACGGCGAGGTTGATTTAATTTTGTTTGAAAACCGAGGGTCCGGATACAATGTAGGCGATTTATTCGCGATTTTGGGGGACGGCGACGACGCGTGTAGATTTGAGTTGTCGTATGTTGGTATTGGTTCATATACGGAATATAACGGAGTTAATAAGGCCTTAACATATTGGTTGTAACATGACAAACGAAATAAGCGCAATAATTGAGGGAATTGTAAACCAAATCGACGTTACGTTGTTTGGAGTTTACGACCCAATTACCGAGCAAACAAATGTTTGCGAAACAAAATGGGCGCGTATTGGTAAAAAAGTTACGGATTCAACCGGCCAAATATACGTTATTGTTGATATTGAACCGAACGAATGGATTAAAGCCGAGCCAATAATACAAAACAACCCGCCATTGGAGGGGGAATTTACGTTGTCAACGCCTTATTGGATTACCGGGACGCGAACGGCAACAAATCGAGAATGGACCATTGCGGACAATAATTTGTTGGATAAAACACCAATTGTTTGGTTATTGGAAACATTGAAATACAAACAATTTGGTAGGCAATCAACGTACGATTTTGAAACGGATTTACGAATTTTCTTTTTAGACGAAACGGACCCCGTAAATTATTATACGGCGGACCATAGGGAAAACGTTGTTTATCCAATGCAAAATTTAGCCAATGAGTTTATTAAAACAATTAGTGGAATCCGAAAATTTAAGGTTGTTGAGGACTTTGAATTAATAACGTTTAGTCGTTTTGGGGTTGAACAACAAACGGGTATGTTTCAAAACATTTTAGACGCCAATTTGTCGGGCGTCGAGTTGCGAATAACTTTAACTATGTACAAAGAAAATTGTAAATGCTAAAAAATTTAAAAACAATAAAAACAAAAAAAAATGAGTGTAGGTTGTAATTGTAATGTAGGGTTGGCCAATACCGGTCGCCCAAATTGTGTACCGATTCAATCGGTAACGAGTAAATTAATTTTGGTTCCGCTTTATTCCAATGCGGGAACGGCGAATTTTATCGATTTAACGATAACATTACCGGTTTGGAACGATTTAATTAATGAACCGGACGCCTCGTTGCGTTGGTATCCATTGCCAATTTTTGAAAATGTTGAATTGCCAAAAGCGGATTCAGTATTTGAGGAAGCAAATTCGGGGCGTATGGCGTTTTTACGTCAAGGTATCCGGTCATTTACCGGCGAATTGTGGGCGACGGATTCAACGCCTCAATTTTTAGGTAAATTGGCGAGTGGTCGTTGTGTTGAATTTGGTATGTTCATTGTTGACATTAACGGGTCTTTAATCGGTTCAAAAGTTGGCGACAATTTGTATCCGATTCCCGTTGACAACCAATCATGGGACCCAAAATTTATGTTTGCGACGGATTCAACAATCCAAAAAATCATGTTAGGGTTTAACTTTAATCGTTTTTTCGATGAATCGTCTATGTGGATGATTACGAGCGACGAGGCGGGGATTGATTTTAACGATTTGAATGGATTGATTGATGTTAATATTGAAGTATTAACCCAAGTTGCCAATACATCGATTAACGCGTTGTGTACTTTTGATTATGGAACGGCATTAAACCCGTTGAAATTCAAAGGCGCATTGTTAGCGGATTTCGCATTGTATAACGTATCGACGGCGACACCGGCAACAATTACCGGTATTTCGGAAATCAACGACGGCGAATATCAAGTATTATTTACGTTTGTTACCGGCGACGATTACCGATTAAGCGTTGTTAAAGACGGATACATTGGCGAGGTTGTATTTACGGCAATATAATCATTAAAAAAATGGTTAAAATTAGGGGGCGTAAAAACCCCCTTTTTTTTTCGTAAATTTGTAATATGCAATTATTCCAAAATACCGCATTGGGCAACGTGTTAAATAAGTTTAATTTAATGCAACCGGAGGCGATTTTTAGACGCGTAATGAGCGACAAAGAATTGCAAAAATACATTTTGGATTTAATACGAATCGAACAATTATTTGAAAAAGGCGAGGATTCGGACGGCGACGTTATAGGTTTATATTCGGAATGGACGGAATTATTAAACCCGGAAAAAATGGCCGGAACGCCTTTTACGTTAAAAGATACGGGCGCATTTTATGAAAGTTTTTTAATTTACATATACGATAATTATTTTGAAATTGAGGCGGACCCAATAAAAAAAGACGCAAACGGCGAGGAAACGAATTTATTTTTTGAGTATGGCGAAAATATTATTGGCCTTAATGAGCAAAATTTGGAAAAAACACGCGACGAAATACGCCAAAAATACCGGGCGGAATTGCGCGAATTATTACAAATCAATTGACGAATTGCCGTTACATAATTGGATTAAATGTACCGGAGGCGATTTAAGATTTGTTAGGATAGATTTAAGCGACGGAAACGAGCAAAAGGATGTTGAGTATTGGGAAAACATATTTGATTCGTATATTAACGAATTTGGTTTGTCAAAAATGCACAACAATTTGTTAAAAGGATTAAAGAAAAAAGCCGAATTTGAGTTAAAATATGTGTTGACAAACGACCGATTTATTTTAACAAAATTGGAGGTTGAAATTGAAAAAATAAAAGTAATGATAAACAACCGAGGGTCCGGGATAACAATTGAGCAATCGTTAGTCCATTTGTCGAAATGGATTGGAAATTGGATTGATTCAAAAAAAATAACGGCCCGGGAATATTTTAATTTACAAAAGGAATTTGAACGCGCAAACAAATAAAGATGGCAAAAAAAATAAGCAGTTCGGACTTATTCGAACAAGAGGATATATTTAAAGGAATAAAAGAAAGTGCAATTGAAGCAATTAACAAATTGGAACAATTGGAATTGTCGTTAAAAGGCGTTGCAAAATCAACCGAACCATTGGTTAAAAATGCAAATTTCGGAACAACAAAAGGCATAAAAGATTTTACGGACGCAACGCAAAAGGCGGAATCGGTCGCAAAAGAATTTTTGGCGGTTGAGAAAGAAAAACAAGCGTTACGCAAAGCGCAAGCGCAAGCCGAACAAGCGGAAATAAAAGCAAAACGCGAGCGAATCGCATTGGAACAAAAGGAAACCGCGTTAACGGAAAAACAAGCCAAGGCAATACAAAACCAAACGAGCGCATACAAGCAATTAGAGGCGAATACACGCGCATTAAAGAACCAAAGCAAGGAATTAGGCGCGGAATTGTTAATTATGTCTAAAAACGGCCAACAAAATACGGCGGAATTTGCAAAATTAGAGGCACAATATAAAGAGGTTACGGCAAGCGCGCAAGCCGGCGACGCGGAATTAAAACAATTGGACAAAACAATTGGCGATAATTTCCGAAACGTTGGTAATTACGAGGGGGCAACAAAATCATTAAAAACGGAATTACGCGAATTAACGCAAGCGTTGGCAAACATGGAATCGTCCGACCCACGTTTTCAAGAAATGGCAAACCGGGCCGGGGAATTAAAGGACAAAATGCAAGACGCAAAAGCGGTTGTACAATCAACGGCGGGAACGGCCGTCGAGAATTTAGGCAATTCCTTTGCAAAAATGGGGCAAATTGGTGTTGCCGGGGTCCAAGGCATAACGGCGGGAATGCAATTGTTAGGTGTTGAAAACGAGGACACGTTAAAATCAATTGCAAAATTACAAGCGTTGGCGGGGTTGGCGGATTCATTGTCCGTTTTAGGAGGATTGGGCGACGCATTGACCGAGGTTCGCGCGGGTTTAACGTCGGCGGGTTTGAAAATGGGTATATTAACAACCGCACGCGTTGCGGATACGACGGCAACCGGGGCGCAAATCATAGCAACCGAGGCCGAGGCAATCGCGACAACCGAGGCGACAACCTCACAATTGGCATTTAACACCGCAATTTTGGCAAACCCGTACGTTTTAGCCGTTGCCGGTATTTTGGCGTTGGTTGGGGCAATGGTTTATTATGGAATGTCCACAAATAAAACAAGCGTTGAACAAGAAAAATTGGCTAAAAAGCAAAAATATTTAGCGGAGGAGGCGAAAAAAAGTCGCGAGGCAATCGCCAACGAATCCGGCGCGTTTGCGTTGCTGATTTCCCGATTAAAAGATACAAACGCCGGTTCAAAAGAACGTGCGGATTTAATTAAAAAAGTAAATGAAACATACGGGACCACGTTAAAAAATATTAGCGATGAGACCGCATTTCAAAAACAATTGAACGCCGAATTAAAAAATTATTTATCGTACCAACGGGCAAAATATGAATTGCAAAAAAACGAGGAAAAAATAACCGAAAATTTAAAGACGCAAGACAAAATACAAGAAAAAATAAATAATGCAAAAAAAGAATTGCCAAAACTATTAAAGGAAACGGACAAATGGCAAAAACAATTGGACGAAAGCGACGGCCGGGACGTTAATATGAATGCATTTTACGCGGAAAAAATACGAGAATCAAAGGGGGCGATTAATGCGCAAAAAAACAATATAAAAGGATTAGAAAAAGAATTTGAAAACGCTGAAAAACGTTTTGAGGATTACGGACGTAAAGCCAATGAGGCCGGCGCGGAAATAAATATTGTTACCGAAAATGGAAATAAATATGTTCAACAAAATGAAAAAACGGCAAAATCGATTGAAAGCGTAAATACGCAATTTGAGCAACAAAACGAATTGATTTCAAAACAACGTGAATTGTTGCAACAATTAAAAGAATTTGAACAAACGACGCAATTAGACGAATTACAACGCCAAATCGATTACCAATTAACGGCGGAAAAAAAATTAATATCGGAGGGTGCGGACGCGCAAGTTGACGCATTGGAACAATTGGTTTTTGAACGTTACAAAATTGAAAACGAATTTTTAAAACAACGAGAACAAAACGAATTGGACGCATTGGGCGAACAATATTTAAGGGAAAAAGAACAACGCAAAAAAGCATTGGACGACCAAAAAAAGGAATTGATAAACGGCGCAAATGGCAACGCCTCCGCGTTAAAGGAAATTGAAAAAAATTATCAAACGGAATTAAAAAAACTAAACGACGACGAAATTGTTTTGTACAATGATTTACAATTAGAAAAAAAGGTTGTAAATGAAAACTACAAAAACGAGGCAATTAACATTAAAAAAGCGGAGGGCGCGGAAATAAACCGGGTAAACGACGAAATTTTTGAAGCGCAAAAAAGTTATGCGGAAAAATCTAACCAAACAACGGCCGAGGAATCTAAAAAATCAATTGACGATTTACAAAAAACCGAGGAACAAAAACGAGAAATTGTAAAAATGACGTCTGAATTTTTTGTTAAACAATCCGAAAAAAGGATTTCGGCAATGGACAAAGAAATTGACAAAGCGCAACAACAATACGATTATTTAAAAGGTTTGGCCGAATCCGGAAATATAGACGCGCAACAATCATTAGCCGAACAACAAAAAATAATTAACGACGCAAATTTGCGCAAAGAAAGGGAATTAAAAAGGCAACAAAGAATAAAATTGGCCGAATCCGTTTATTCGACGTATTCGCAAAAGGTCGAAAGCGGTTCCAAAAATCCATTAGCCGAAACCATACGGGACGCAACATTGCTAACCCAATTTATTAATTCATTACCGGCATTTGAAAGCGGAACGGAAAACACCGGCGCAAATGGTCGGGGTGTTGACGGACGGGGCGGATTTCATGCGGTGCTACACCCCAACGAACGCGTTATACCGAAAACATTAAACGAACAAATTGGGTCAATGAGTAACGAGGATTTGGCGAGAATTGCGCAAGAATACCAAAATAATAAAAATTTCGCGGGCAATGTACAAAGCGGTTCGGCGTTGGAATTGGCTATTTTGGTAAATGAAATAAAAGACCTAAAAACAATAATCAAAGATAAACCCGAAACCAACATTGAATTGGGCGAAATAACATCCGGGGCAATGGAAATTGTAAAGAAAATTAAACAAGGCAATACGACGACCTACAATCGATACAAAATAAAATGAAACACTATTTAAACAATATCGAAATAACACCGCGCAATCGTACGGAAATTGGCGTTGTATCCGATTTTACGGGGTCGCCCGACATTTTAAATTTAACAACCGATACAATTATTTTGCCTCGCGAGGCCAATGACATAATAAAACAACATATTGCGTCCGTCGGATTATTTGAGGGTTTGCCCTACAAAGTTGAATTGGACGGAAATATTACAATCGATTATTACATCGATTTAACATCCGATATTAAAGTTAGGTTAAACGAGGTTGAAATTAAATTATTTAGACGATTAGGCGTCGACAATTTTAAATCGCGAGCAGACGGAACGTCGTTCGAATTAATGTTGTCAAAAGGTGTTTTATTCGATACATACAATGTTCCGTATTTCGTAATTAAGGACAACCAAGTTGAAACCGCAATTACGTTATTTATTGCAATTTATGTAATGACAAAGGAATTAATACAAGCGATTAAAGACACCGCCGACGCAATCGCCGAATTAATAGAGGCGTCGACACCAATTCCCGGATTATCGCCGGCGGGTCCAACAATATCGTACAACGTTGGCGCGATTGTAAAAGCCGGATTAAAAGCAACCGCGCAAATTATTTATACCGGGGCGTTGTTAATAGCGGTAATAAATTTGGCCTCTCAAATGTTTGTATTGTTATTTCCTCCAAAACGAAATTTATTGGGGTGTAATTTTAAAGAAATAATGCAAAAAAGTTGCGCATATTTGGGTTATACGTTTCAATCGGATTTATTAACGGCACAACCATTTTGGAATATTGTTCCGGTTCCATTGATAAAAGACCGCAAAGGAATTTTCGATGTATTGCCGGACGCGTTGACGTCGCCATTTAATAAAGGTGTTCCAAGTTCGTCGGATACAACGCCAACATTGGGAACATTTATCGACGCATTATTAATAATGTTTAACGCCCGTTTAATCGTAAATAACGGCGTTGTTAGGATTGAGCGTCGCGATTGGTTATTTAATCAAACAACCAATAACATTTTACCGGCGTTGAGTTTACAAGCGGACCGGGACGACGAATATACATACAACATCGCGGAAATTTGGAAACGTTATTACATACATTACCAAATTGATTCAACCGATTTACATACTTTGGATTCGGAAATGTACGATTTTCATGACGCCGAATTTTCAACGGAACCAAATTTTACAATTTCAAATGCGGATTTGGTAACAATCAAAGGTTTAAACGATGTAAATATCCCTTTTGCATTGGGTAGACGCAAAGAACAATTAAATTGGGTTGAAGCAATCGCGTACGGATTTTTTGTTTTAATCGATTCCATTACCGGAATATTTGGAGGCGGTACAAATTATGGACCGCAAATTGGCGACCGGCGAAATTGTTTACAAATTTCACAAGAATTTTTTACCACAACAAAAGTTATTTACGGGCGATTTGGACAATTTGTAATTGGTTCATTGGTTCAACAACCGGATTACACCGACGTAGTAAGCGCACGCGCGTTGTGGAATAATTATCATTACATTAATGCCATTGACCAAAACGATTGGATTATTAAAGAAAATGTACGATGTCGATTAAATGCAATGGATTTTGTATCTTTGTTAAATAATAATTACGCGGAAATCAACGGGGAAATGAGCGAAATTTTACGGATTGAGTGGATTGATGAGAAAAGTTTTGCACAAATAACCTTTCAAACACGTTCCAATTGGGCGCAAAATAAAATTAATGTAATCGCAATTAACGAGTAAATGGAAAATTACAAACAAATTGTTGAGAATTTAAAAAAATCATTGGAACAATTGGTTGATTTAAACGAGCGTTCATTAGCAAAAATAGCAAAAGAACATCCAACCGAAGTCGACGAAATGTTAAGGGACCAACAATCCACAATTGAAGCGATTAACAATAAAGACGTCCATAAAATAAACGATTTATTTTCAAAATATGCCGGTAACAATAAACAATAAAAATTTTACGGATACATTCGGCGTATCGAGGTCGTATTACAAAGCAAACGCCGGGGACCCGCAACGATATACAATCGAAGTTAGGGAAAACATCGCCGTACAAACAAGCGCAACAATTGTTTTAAATTGGGACCCAATAAGCAATATTTTTGTTTGGTTGGGCGGTTCATTTGAGGACGAGGGTTTTAGGGTTGGCGACAATATACAATGCGCAATTTTTACAAGTTCCGGTTCGTTAATTACGGGTTGGTTTACGCAAGTAACCGGAGTTAATGGGAACCAATTAGACGTTATATCAATACCACAATTTTACGACCAAACGGCCGGGGAAATTTTAACAATTTTTGTTTTAAATAGGCCTCGCGAGGGTTTACGGGTTAATGTAAATCATGTCGCCAATGGTTCGGCGGGTTCCGAATTTTCATTAATCGACGGCGAGGTTACAACATTTTTATTTGATTTAACGGGTTCGTTTCCAATCGCCGGTTGGCAAGTCGGCAAACACTCCGGGCAATTCGAAACAAACGTTGCCGTTTCCCTAATTTCGACAAATGCAGTATTGCGGGTTTATCGCATAACTATTGACATCGTACAATCGGGCGTTTATTCGATTACGCCTTTTAATTTTGCAAATTGTTTGAAAACTTTTGTACGATTATCATGGCAATCGTTATTGGGCGAACCCTATTCAAATAAATTAACCATAGTTAACGACGACGCAAATACGGGTTGGTTTGATGAGGCCTTTAATTTGGAGGTATTGGACGCCTCGTTGGTACAAGGTATTACGGATTTGTATTTTAATCAAACAACAACCGGCCAATTTGTTATTGATTCAACCTCCACAAATTACGCCATTGGTTCCGCTTACATTCCGCAAGACGACGCATATTTTAAGAACAATTACAACAACCAATCCGAATTGTCGATGTTGATTCCAACGCAACAATTTACAATAGGTACGCCAATAATAAGCGCGACAAATCCAACCGGCGCGGATTATTCATTAAAAATAAACAATGTTTCAATTGTTGGAACAACGTATACTTTTGATTATGAATTTACGCCGTCGGCCAATTTCGAAACATTTATTGAAAACAATTCCGACGTTGACCGGTTATTTTATATTTGGTGTCGTTTTGGAAATGTTAATTTATTAGTATTTGCGGACCAATTAAAAAAAGTTGTACCGATTGGAGGTCCGTTAAATTTAGTTTCAGCGCAATATTACGACCATAGCGAAAATATAACAACGGCATTACCTACATTAAATGCCGGTTACGAGGCAAATGTTGAGGACGATTTGGCATTTGTTGGCGCGTTTCAATTGCCGTTAAACGTCGATTGTTCCAATTTTTACGCGAGTGTTGAGGCGCATAATAGCGTAACGGGCGAATCATTTACATTACAACAAACAACATTTGCCATTAATAGCGTGCCAATGGTTGGAGGTAAATACATATTAAATTTAACGTCGCCAATATTTACGCAATTTCAAACAACCTCAAACAAAATAAACGGATTGTTGGAATTGGATTCAGCGTTTGACGGAATGGGCGTTTACGGCGTTAAATTAGTGTTTCCATTTTTGTATCGTTGGGAATATTGGTTGTCGCAATTAAACGCGGATTCGGATTTTTATCCAAACAATCAAACCCGAAATTGGGTCCCGTATGGCAATACAACGGATTGGAATTTGCGTTTAAAATTGGAATTGATAAAAGATGATTTATCGTATACTTATTTTGATGATATTATTATTAAGGATTACGATTCGGATAATAATATTTTTCAACAAATCGACCTAATAAGAGAATCGACCGGGCAAATTGTTAATGCCGTAATCATTGGGGAACAAATGAGAATCCGGGCAACGCATACAAATTTGGATTTATCCGGTTGGGTGCAATCAAATATTTGGGGGCAAATAACAATTGAACCAAAAGAGGGTGCGCCCCGTTATTGGTGTTCGACGGCGGTTCCTTTTGACGGAAATACAAATCCATTGACCCCGGAAACCGGATTGTTAATGTCGATTACATATCCACAACCGAACGTTGCCATAATGGAATGTTTATTTGACACCAATAAAATAAATTTGGACAATGGCGTTAAAATAACCGCAAAAATAAAAGGGTGTACGTTTTCAACGCGTAAAGGTAAAATGACAAATCCCGGACGCGACCCGGCCGGCTTTAAAATGACAACGTACGGACAAATAAAAAATATAAATTAAATAATATGAACGAAATACATAATTATCCATTGGAGGTTTACAAGGTTGGGCCAAACGATTTTTACGACGTTGACACGTTTAACGGCGTCGGATACGATACCGCAAAAATTAAAGGTTCAAATTTAAAGGCGGGTATGTACGCAATGGTTGGCGATTCGTCGTATGTAACCGGAACGGCCGAACAAAATTTTATGAATGGAACCGCCGTTGGAGGATTAATTGTCCCCGCAAATTTATTTGAGGTTGGGGATTCATTTCGATTAAAGGTTTGCGGGCAAATTGGGGCGCATTTTAACGACACCTTAACAATTCGAATTAAATCCGGGTCGGTTATTTTAAGCGCCTCAACACCTATGCCAATGCCGGCGATTTCATTAGAAGTATTTGAATTGGAATGTACATTTGTAATTCGTTCGATTGGTTCCGCCGGTGTTGCGTCAATAATGACAAATTCGAATTTTACTTTTAATAAATCAAATATTCGTAATTACGAGGGTTTAAATTGGTTGTTTTTAAACGACACAACATTTGACACAACAATTACAAACACATTGTCGTTAACGGCTCAATGGTCGTCTAACAACGTACAAAATCACATCCAATCGATTGTTGCCAATTTAGAAAGAATATATTAATATGTGCCAATGTTTAAGTTTAGTTTTATCGCTTGAAACCGAAATTACAACGATTTCGTTATCGTCCAATGGAACATTTGCCGGGAAAAATTATTACGAATTTAATTACAATGGTTCGGATTGGACCATGTATTACGACGTAACGGCGAACGCATGGAAAATTGGATTAAATCCGGATTTTACAAATCCAATGTTTTGGTTGGCTACTTTACCAATGAAATTAGATTGTCCGGATTCGGTTAATAGTGGCGTTTCATGGGTAACATTTGGGGCGTTATTAATAACAACCGAGGAAATTGATTGTCCAAATCGTTGCGGAAACGAGGACAGAATATTTAAAGAATACAACGCAATTAAATTGCCCCAAACATTTGTTGAGCCGGACCGAGGATTGGAGGATTGTTGTTGTAAATTTTTGGTGTTGGCGTCGAGTTCAAACAATAGTTGGGAAAATGACATTACCTCCGCATGGATAAAATTAAGCGACCCGAACGACGTAATTACATTTAAGTTATTAAAAAATAATAACCCAACAACATACATTCCGACCCCCGTACCATTTCCAAACGAACCAAACGCATTTTACACAACAATTAATTGGAACGATGTATTACAATTGGACGGGCAAGGTTGTTACAAATTAACAATTATTTACAATATATCCGGAATAATTGGAACCTTAAATTGGGGTCAATACGATTTGAGGCCGTATACAATTGAAAACGCATTGTCAACCGCGCGAATTAGGGCCGTTTTTAATGGAAAACAAGAATTTGAGGACATTGATTTTACAAATTCCGACGTTGTATCCGATATTCGATTTAATGGATTCATTGGCAAACGCCAACCAAATATGCAATTGGATAATATTATTTACAATAATCGCGAAATGAAACGAGTAATACGCGAGAATTTGTACCAATACGACATTATTACGGACCCGTTGGACGAATGTATTATTAAACCAATGATTGAAACGTATTTGTTAAGCGAAAACGAATTATACATATCCGATTACAACGCGCACAACCATAGTTATTTGTACAACGATTTGCCCGTAATTACCGAGGAATCCCCGGAAGTTGAATATTACGATTTTTCGCGCAAAGCAAAATTAACGTGCAAGGTATCCGACAAATTTAAAAATTCACGAACATATTATTAAACAAAAAAAAAACATGAATCACAATTATATTTTATTCGCGCGAGGAAATTATTTTAAATTTATTATTACGAGCGTTGAGGAATCAACCGGAATTGAAACAACGTCCGGAATGTATGATTTACCAATTAAACAATGTTACACGAGGGGAATTTATGTAAATAAAGAGGGGGACATTATTCAAAAGGGTTTAGTATTTCTTTGCGCGTTTCCGTACAAACAATTTAATATTTATGAAAACCAAACATCCATTACGGAAACCGGGCAATTAATAGAAATTCCAAACCGATTTTTTGTCGAATCCGAACCGGTATCCATGTACGATTTTTTTGAAAATTTATTAAGAAAAACGGCGTTATGAAAATGATTTTCGACGTATGGGGGGATTTGTTCGCCGTTGGAATTGGTGTTTTAGGCGCATTGATAAAAGGAATAAAAAAGAGATTTTCAATATCAACGATAATATTGGGAATGTTAATCGCGGGTATTTTAACCTATGCAATTACCGGAGTTATTGAACAATTTTATTCGGATTTATCGCCTAAATTGGTAATACTAATTTCGTTTTCGGTTGGTTGGGTTGCAAATGAAATTACCGAAAAATTGGATTTATTGGTTAATGATTTGTACCAAATATTTATTGATTGGGTAAAATACAAATTTAAAAGAAAATGAAACATTATTTATTTGCCATTTTAATCGTTTTTAACGTCGTTTCATGGTCCCAATCATACATTGATACAACAACATTTAAAAAAAACGATACAACAACCAAAATAACACGAATTTCGTACGATTCAGTTTTGCCAAACATGGAACACGTTTATACGGATTCAATAATTATTGAAAAAATTATAGAAAAATCCGACGAATTAAACGAAATGGCGAAAAAAAATCAATGGGAAAAATTAATTATGTCGTTATTTGCGTTGATTTTTATTATTATTGCAATAATTCGCAAACAAAAAACAAAATAAAATGGTACGAAAATACACCGACGCAGAATTATTACAACGCGTTGAGTCGTTGGATTCTTTTAAAAGATTTCCAAAGGATTTTTGGATTTTGGGCGTACGTTCAAAGGCGGATTTACCGGATAAATTCGACGATAAATTTTATTTGTTTGAGGGGAAAAAATTTCATTTAGTTACATCCGGAACAACGAACCCGGCAATTAGCATATTACAAGGCGGATTTAAAAATTACAATAAAAACGGCGGGGCGGTTGTACATTCAAATAAATGGTATTACAACGTTTGGAAATACGGATTGCATAAAAAATTAATGCCGGCATTGTTGCAATTAGGGGCAAAAATTGACGTACACCGAGACGGCGATTTTGATAATAAATCGGAGGAGTTAGGCGAATCGATTTCCGGTTGGTATGGAATCAATTTCCATGCGAATACATACGATTTAAACAATAAAAAAGTTGTTGACGACATACGCGGTTGGTCCGCCGGTTGTCAAGTCGTAAACAATACGGAAAAATACGTTGAGTTTATTGAAAAATGCAAGGGTCAATCATTTGTATCTTATTGTTTAATTAAAGAATTTTAAATGTTTATCACAAAAAAAACAAGTCGCAACGTACACGAATTAATTTTCGATTGTTCGGAGGCGAAAATTGCAATATTGAGCGATATACATTGGGACAACCCGCATTGCGACCGAGTGTTGTTAAAAAAACATTTTGATTACTTTAAAGCGAACAATATTCCCGTTATGATTAACGGGGATTTATTTTGTTTAATGCAAGGTCGGGGCGACAATCGCCGGAACAAATCCGACATTTTGCCGGAACATAACAACGCGCGTTATTTGGATTCCATAATCGATACCGCCGTTGAATGGTTTTCGCCATACGCGAAAATTATTACAATTATCGGTTACGGAAACCATGAAACCGGGGTTATTAAATACCAAGAAACGGACATTTTGCAACGTTTTGTCGATTTGTTAAACTACAAATGCGGAACGTCAATTTTTACCGGAGGGTACGGGGGTTGGATTATTGCAAAACTTTGCGTTAATAATTCGCGAGTTAATTTTAATATTAAATATTTTCATGGTTCCGGGGGCGGGGG